>Ga0172382_10012567_pt1 | contig 11024 bp, 10 predicted proteins | sample Leawel138RmetaG_FD_122245 | JGI IMG/M metagenome (GOLD analysis project Ga0172382, IMG submission 122245) | Leachate microbial communities from a municipal landfill in Southern Ontario, Canada - Leachate well 138R metaG | ecosystem: Engineered > Solid waste > Landfill > Unclassified | place...
ATGAGCTGCCAAAGCCGTGTGAAGCGGCAAAAGTGGCCGGTTTGCCCGTCCACCTGTGCTGCAGCGCAGCGGGCTGGCTTGGCAAGGCTCGGCCGAGAAGTTGAAAAACTCTCAGGCTCTCAGTTGTGGCGCTCCAGCTCGCGCTGGATGCCCTCGATGTCGCTCTGGTTGCGCTCGATTTCCGCCTCAAGGTTTGCGACCCGGTCCAGGTACTTCTGGTAGTTGCGCGCCTCGCCACCGATCTTGTCCGGATGCCCGTCCTTGTACTCGGCCTCCAGCTCGGCCTGGCGCTTCTGCGCGCGCGCCAGCTCCTGCTCCAGGATGGCGCGGGCATCGGCCTCGCGCCGCCTTTGCAGCACTTCCTGTGCCGAGGGCGCCGCGCTCGTGCCCGACGACGTGGTGGCCCGCTTTGCCGGCGCCGCACGCCGCGGCGTGGTGCTCTCGACGATGGTGACGTTGCCGCCTTCAACGAGCGTGCAGTCCGTGCGCCCCTTGAGCTGGTTGGTGTATTCGTTGCCGCAGCGATAGACGCGGTTCTGGGCGTCGGCCGGCAGCGACGGCAGCAGCGTCAACGCCAGCGCCGCCACGATGGTGGCAGCACCCGCCACCCCGCCCGCGCGCGCGCGGCGTGCCATGCTGCCGGGCCTGAGCCCGTGGAACCGCTCTTGTTTCATTTGCATACGGTACCACATGAACGCGCGGAAACCGGGGAGTCCGCTGCATTCACAGTGAATAATACATGTCGTATTCCGCTGCCGTCACCTCGCCGCGCACGCGCGTGACTTCCGCGCGCTTGAGATCTATGTACGCATCGAGCATGGCGTCGGAAAAAACGTTCCCCTTGGTCAGGAAGGCGCGGTCCGCTTCCAGGTGGTCCAGCGCTTCGGCCAGCGACTGGCATACGGTGGGGACCTGCTCGTCCTCCTCGGGTGGAAGGTGGTACAGGTCCTTGGTCGCGGCCTCGCCGGGATCGATCTTGTTTTCTATCCCGTCCAGCCCGGCCATGAGCAGCGCCGCAAAGCACAGGTAGATGTTGGCCGACGGGTCCGGAAAGCGCACCTCAACGCGGCGCGCGCTGTCGGAGACCACGTGCGGCACGCGGATGGACGCCGAGCGGTTGCGGCTGGAATACGCCAGCTTGACCGGCGCCTCGAAATCCGGAACCAGCCGCTTGTAGCTGTTGGTGGTGGGGTTGGTGATGGCGTTGAGCGCGCGCGCATGCGCGATGATGCCGCCCATGTAATGCATGGCCGTGTCCGAAAGCCCCGCGTAGCCATTGCCGGCAAACAGGTTCTTGCCGTCCTGCCAGATCGACTGGTGCACGTGCATGCCGCTGCCGTTGTCCCCCGGGTACGGCTTGGGCATGAACGTGGCGGTCTTGCCATAGCGGTCGGCCACGTTCCAGATCACGTACTTCATGCGCTGCGTCCAGTCGGCACGCTGGACCAGCGTGGCAAAGCGCGTGCCGATCTCCATCTGCCCCGCGCCGCCCACCTCGTGGTGAAACACTTCAACGGGCACGCCCACGGCGTCCAGGATCTGCGCCATCTCGGCGCGCATGTCGTGGCTGTTGTCGACCGGCGGGACCGGCGCGTAGCCGTCTTTTTGCCCGGGCCGGTGGCCGCGATTGCCTCCGTGCAGGTGGCGTCCGGAATTCCACGGAGCGGCGTACGAGTCGATGCGGTAGAAGCTGTGGCCCACCGCCGTGCTCCAGCGCACGTTGTCAAAGACAAAGAACTCCGGCTCCGGGCCGAAATAAGCGGTGTCGCCCAGGCCGCTTGCGGCCAGGTAGCTCTCGGCGCGCCTGGCAATCGAACGCGGGTCGCGGTCATAGGGCTTGCCGTCGCCCGGCTCGAGCACGTCGCAGGTCAGCACCAGCGTGGTGGCGCCATAAAACGGGTCTATGTACGCGGTGGCCGGGTCGGGCAGCAGGAGCATGTCGGATGCCTCCACGCCCTTCCAGCCCGCCATGGACGAGCCGTCAAAGCCGAGACCGTCGGCAAACGCATCCTCGTTGAAGACCGAGACCGGCACCGTCATGTGGTGCTCCTTGCCGCGCGTGTCGGTAAAACGCAGATCGACGTTGCGGCACTCCTGCTGCGCCAGCATGTTCATCACGTCAGCAACTGACTTGGCCATTTGATTCTCCTGATCGCGGCGAGATTCTACGGGATATTCACGGGCGAACGCGCTGCGGCCCATAGCGAAGCCGCAGCGGTGCAAGCAGTTCCAGCAGATCGTTGAAAGCGGCGTCGGCCGCCGGCGGCGGCCCCTTGACGCCCAGGTCGATGTGCGGGCCGTAATCCGGATGGTCGACGCTGGGCAGGCTGAAGATCTTGATGCGCGGATGTGTCCGCTCCAGCTGCTCCAGCAGCGGCGCCAGCACGGATTCCGCGACATCAAAAACGATGACCGAGCGCTCGCGCCATCCCGTGGTGCGTGCCGCAAGCGCCGGATCGGTGTCCAGTGCCCACGCGATCATGGGCCAGGCCATGACGGGAAATCCGGGCGTGAAATAAACCGTTGCACCTCCCGGCCCGCGGCAGGCAAAGCCCGGGATCTGATTGTACGGGTTGGGCACGACGCTGGCACCGGCTGGAAACTCGCCCATCTTCAGCCGTTGCAGGTTGTCCGCCCGGTCCGGCTCCCAGACCTGCCCCTTCTCCTGTGCCACGGCCTGCTGGCGCTGCTGGATCAGGCGCCTGGCCTCGGGATGAAGCTGCAACGGCACGCCAAGCGCAGCGGCTGCGGCCTGGCGCGTGCGGTCATCCGGCGTGGCACCGATCCCGCCCGTGCAAAAGACCACGGCAGGCGTGGCAAAGACTTCCCGGAGCGTGGCCTCTATGCGCGCTGCATCGTCTCCGATGTAGCGAGCCCACTCCAGTGCCAGCCCGCGGGCGGTGAGCAGCTCGATGACGCGCGACAAATGCTGGTCCGCACGGCGGCCCGAGAGGATTTCATCGCCAACGACGATCAGGCCCAGCGGCGGGGGGACAGCTTCAGCGCTCATGCGGCAGCCCTTTCACGAGAGCCCGAGACGGTGCAAGGCCATTCGCGGGGATGGCGCCGCCCGCCGGGCTATCTTCTCGCAACGCCTGCAGCGCCGCCAGGCAATAGTGTGAAAACCACAACGAAGAAAACGCAAACACCAGCGTGTAGATCCAAATCGCCAGCGGCACGAGGATGGCAAAGGCAAACGCAAACAGCGCAAACGACGCCCAGACCACCGCCGGCGCCGCACTGAGGAAGCCGCAGACGATGCCGATCAGCAGCAGGCGGCCACGATGCCGCTCCAGCAGCTGCTTGCGCTCGGCTGCGGTGGCGTGCACGTTCAGCGCGTCGTAGCTCATGACGCGGTACGTCAGCCAGCCCCAGATCAGCGGCGGGATGACCAGGATCAGTGGCGGGATGAACCACAGCGGCAGCGTCACGATGAGCGCAATCAGCGCCAGCACCGTCCACAGGCTGGCCCAGCCCAGCGAGCGCGCAAACGAGTTGGCGCCGCGCCGCTGCAGCGCCGGAAAGCGCCGCCGCGCCACCAGGCGCAGCGCGGCGGGCGTGGTCAGGAACGCAACCAGCAGCAGCGACGAGACCACGATGATGGGCGCCAGCGCCAGCACCAGGACAAACGGCGCCAGCGCCTGCGCCGGATTCTGCACGCCCACATGGCGCAGCCAGCCCCAGGCCAGTGAAAACACGGTAGAGCCGTCAAGCCAGCCGGCCACCGCCAGCACGGCAGGTTCCCAGTACAGCCAGATCCAGCCGGTCGTCAGGCCCAGAACGATGGCCAGCGGCAGCAACGACAGCACGATGATCCGGGGGCGCAGGCAATACCCCACGGCGCGCAGGAAAGAATCAAGAACCGGCTGCATGGCTAAATTCGATCTGCAGACGCGTTCAGCTCACCGGATGACGGATGGCCTCGGCGCATCGTTGAGCGTGGCGGATGACGGATGACCTTGCTGGCGCGTTGATGATTGCGGCTGCGCCGCGATGATGGGGGGTTGGGCACGGGCGGCATACACTGCACGCCGCACGCCGGATACCGGCGCCAGTCAGGCCACATGCTGCACGTCCTCGCGCATCATGTGCTCGCGGTAGTAGATCAGCTCGTCCAGCGATTCATGCACGTCGGCCAGCGCCGTATGCGCCTGCTGCTTCTTGAAGCGGGCCACCAGCTCGGGCTGCCAGCGCCGCGCCAGCTCCTTGAGCGTGCTGACGTCGATGTTCCTGTAGTGAAAGAAGGCCTCGAACCGTGGCATGTACCGCACCAGGAAGCGCCGGTCCTGGCTGATGGTGTTGCCGCACATGGGCGACTGGCCCGGATCGACGTAGCGCGCGACAAAGTCAAGCAGCTTCTGCTCCGCCTCGGCCTCGGTCAACCGCGACGCGCGCACCTTGTCGATGAGGCCACTGCGCCCGTGCGTTCCCTTGTTCCAGTCGTCCATGGCGTCCAGCAGCGTGTCCGGCTGGTGCACGACCAGCACCGGCCCTTCCACGCGCGGCACCAGCTGCGGGCCGGTGACGATGACGGCAATTTCTATGATGCGCTCGCGGTCCGGGTCCAGTCCGGTCATCTCGCAGTCCAGCCAGATCAGGTTCTGGTCCGACCTGGCCAGCGCCGGGGTTTCCGGGGCTTGCGGGGATTGGATTTGCATGTTCATGGCTGTCCATTGTCCACCTTTGCCCGCCAGAAGCGCACTTGCAATGGGCCGCATCGGCCTCAAATCGGACTCATCCATCCGCCCTTCGCATCGCCGTGACTTCACTGCCCCCACCGTCCGTCCTGTTCAGCCTGCTGTTTGCCGCCGTGCTGCTTGCCAACGTGGCCACCAAGCTCTGGCTGGCCGGCCGGCAGCTGCGCGCCGTGCGTTCACACCGGGACCGGGTGCCCGAGGCGTTTGCCGCAACCATTCCGCTCAAGGGACACCAGCGCGGCGCCGACTACACCGCGGCCAAGCTGCGCTTCGGGTTTTTCGAGCTGCTCCTGGGCGCGGTGGTGCTGCTGGCATGGACGCTGCTGGGCGGGCTGAACGCACTCAACCAGGCCTTGCTGCACTGGCTGGGGCCGCGCCCGCTGCTGCAGCCACTGGCGCTGCTGGTGGCCTTTGCGCTGATCAGCAGCCTCATTGACGTGCCGGGGTCGCTGTACCGCACCTTCGTGCTGGAAGAGCGCTTTGGCTTCAACCGCATGACGCCTGCGTTGTGGCTGGCCGACCTGGCCAAGGGCAGCGTGCTGGGCGCGGTGATTGGCATTCCGCTGGCGGCAGCGGTGCTGTGGCTGATGCAGGTCACCGGCCCGGCCTGGTGGTTCTGGGCCTGGCTCGCCTGGGCCGCGTTCAGCCTGCTCATGCTGCTTGTCTACCCCACGCTCATCGCGCCGCTGTTCAACAAGTTCGAACCGCTGCAGGACGAAGCACTCAGGCAGCGGGTGACCGCGCTCATGACGCGCTGCGGCTTTGCCGCCAAGGGCCTGTTCGTCATGGATGGCAGCCGCCGCAGCGGCCATGCCAACGCGTACTTCACCGGCTTTGGCCATGCCAAGCGCGTGGTGTTCTTTGACACGCTGCTGCAGCGGCTCACGCCCGACGAGGTGGAAGCCGTGTTGGCGCACGAGCTGGGCCACTTCAAGCGCAAGCACGTCCTCAAGCGCATCGCCGCCCTGTTTGCCGTGGGCCTGGCGGGGCTGGCGCTGCTGGGCTGGCTGGCCGCGCAGACCTGGTTCTACACCGGCCTGGGCGTCACGCCCAACCTGCTGGCCGACGCCGGGGTCGGCGTTCCCAACCATGCGCTGGCGCTGCTGCTGTTCCTGATGGTGGTGCCGGTCTTTGCGTTCTTCATCTCGCCGCTCACGAGCGGCCTGTCGCGCAAGCATGAATTCGAGGCCGACGCGTTTGCTGCCGAGCATGCACGTGCCGGCGATCTCGGCCATGCGCTGATCAAGCTGCACAAGGACAATGCCAGCACGCTGACGCCGGATCCGCTCTACGTCCGCTTCTACTACTCGCACCCGACCGCGAGCCAGCGCATTGCGCAACTGCAGGCAGCTGCAGGCAGCTGAGAGCTTGAGAAAGAATCCCTCATGCCCGCTTTGACCGCCCAAACCCGCCCACTCTGCGTTGCAAATGCTCGCCATAGCCTAGGCTATGCTTGCGCTTTGCGTCTTGATTGGCCGGTCTTGGGCGATCCTCTCGGGCGCGATCAATTCATTCTCAAGCTCTGAGCCGCGCCGGCAGCACCATGCGGAAACAGACCGGACTTGTGATTTCCGCGCATGGCCGGCATGCACTGGTGGAGACGCCCGGCGGCGACGCCGTCCTCTGTCATGCGCGCGGCAAGCGCCTGGAGGCGATCGTCGGCGACCAGGTGCACTGGCTGCCCTCGCACGACAGCGGCGTCATCACGCAGGTGCTGCCACGCCGCAACCTGCTGCACCGGCAGGACCGCACGCGCAGCAAGCTGTTTGCCGCCAACCTGGACCAGGTGCTGGTCATGCTGGCGGCGGTGCCATCCTTTTCCGAACACCTGCTCGCGCGCCTGCTCATTGCCTGCGAGGCCGAAGGCATCCCGGTGCACATCCTGCTCAACAAGGCCGACCTGCACGCGGCCTTTGACACGGCGCGCCAGCGGCTCGCGCCCTACCCCGCCATGGGCTACCGGGTGCTGCCGCTGGCAGCCGGCAACGCAAGCGCCGCAACCGGCCTGTCCGAGCTGGAGCAGATGCTTGCACGTCGCGTCTCGCTGCTGATTGGCCCCTCCGGCGTCGGCAAGAGCACGCTGGTGAACCGCCTCGTGCCAGAAGCCAACGCCAGGACGGCTGAAATATCACAGGCGCTGCAAAGCGGCCGCCACACGACCACCGCCACCCGCTGGTACTGGCTGGACCGCGACAGCCGCAGCGCGCTCATCGATACGCCCGGCTTCCAGGAATTCGGGCTGCAGCACCTGGACCGGACGCAGCTGGCGCAATACATGCCGGACCTGGCCGCGCACACCGGCCGCTGCCGCTTTGCCAACTGCACGCACATGCAGGAGCCCGGTTGCGACATCCGCGCCGCCGTGGACGCTGCCGATGCCGGGACGCCGCCCGTCAGCGCCAGCCGCTACCAGATCTACCGCGACCTGTGGCACGAGCTGGCACCGCAGCCTTACTGATCCCGGCGCCCGACGCTCCCCACTTGTGTGGATGACAGATGATCTCGGCCCTTGCGGGCCTCGTATGAAAGCCGCCTGCGGCGGCTCATGATGAATCATGGCGGCGCAGCCGCAGTCATTGCAGCCGCGTAGCGGCGCGGTCATCAAAGCGGCAGCGAGGTCATCCGTCATCCGTCATCCGACAAGCTGGCGGTGCCTCCCAATCAGATGATGCCATCCCCCGGCTGCCGCTTCAGGCCCAGAGCCCGTCTGCGGCGACGTAGGCTTGGCGATAGGTCTCGAACGACACCGTATCGGCCGCCTCCACGCGCTCCTGCTCGCGCTGCGAGCTCACTGCCAGCGCGCCAAAGCGCGCCAGCAGCTCGTCCGGGCACGGCATTGCCAGGATATCGTCGCGCAGTTGCGCCGCGTGATCAACAACAAACGCCGGGTAGGAATTGCCGTAGACGCCGGTGATTTCCTGCAGCACCCGCGCGGAAGGCAGTGTTTGCGGCTGCTCGATTCCCCGCGCAGCGCGCGCCAGCGCCTGCGCGTGATGCGATCCGCCCAGTGCACGGTCCAGCGTCAGCGCCACCTCCCGCATGCCGTCCAGCAGCTCGGCCGCCCACTCGACGAGCAGCACCTCCCTGCCGCCGCGCGCCAGCCGCAGCCCCGGCTCGCGGCCGCGTGACGCCGCCAGGTGCCGGTTGTGCTGCAGCTCGGCAATCTCCTGCGGCGTGTCCTCGGGGCTGTCCACGAGCAGGCAATACAAGAGCATGACGTCCAGGAAGCGCATGGTCTCTACGCTGATCCCCACCGGCTCGAACGGGTCCAGATCCATCAGCCGCACCTCGACATACTCGACGCCGCGTTCGCGCAGGGCGTGCAGCGGACGCTCGCCCGGCCGCGTCACGCGCTTGACGCGTATGGTGTCGTAGAACTCGTTTTCTATCTGCAGCAGCGAGGTCGTCAGCTGGTTGTATTCGCCGCCCAGGCCGCGAATCCCTATGGCCTCGTACGGCGCATACGGCTGCGTCAGCGCTTCTTCCAGCGAATCGGCATAGCTCTTGAGGCAGTTGTAGCTGACCGCCAGTCCCGCCTGCGCCTCGCTCTGATAGCCCAGGCGCCCCATGCGCAGCGACGTGGCGTAGGGCAGGTGCATGCAGTTGCCGTTGCCCAGCGGTTGCAGCCGGTGCTCGCGCTCGGCGACAAAGCTGGAGCAGACCGCCGGCGACGCGCCAAACAGGTACAGTGGCAGGAACGCGTAGCGCCGGAAGTTGCGAATGAGCCCGAAGTACTCGCCGTTGACCACGCCGGGAAGCGACCAGTTGTAGTGTATGCCCGAGATCGTCTGCATGCGCCTGCCGTAGCGATGGCTCAGGCCCATGCGGTAGATGCTCTTGGCGCGGCCCACGTTGCTGCCGCCATACCGCCCCAGCGGGATGGTCTCGTCCACCGGCAGCCGGCACGGCATGCTCGAGACCCAGAGCATCTCGTCCTGCGCCTTGAGCACGGAAAAGACCGCCTGGTGGATTTCCACCAGCTCGGCCAGCGTGGCGTCTGCGCCTTCGCGCGCGCCCGTCACCATCTCGAGCTGAGACTCGCTGAAGTCGGTGGTGATGTGCGGATGCGTCAGCGCCGAGCCCAGCGCACGGGGATGCGGCGTCAGCGCAAGCATGCCGTCCGGCTCGCAGCGCAGGCTTTCCTTCTCCACGCCGCGCCGTATCCCGCGCAGCCGGTCTTGCGAGATCCCGGCCAGGCGCTCGCTCAGTTCATTCATTGGATGTGCAGAGATTGAATCTGGGACGGGAGGATGTCGGATCGGGTCGGAGAGGGTGCAACCACCCGCCTCAGGCGGCCTCGGCAAGCGCCTTGCCCAGCTCGAGCTCGCCCTGCTGCCCGCCGCCCTGCGGCACGATTTCGCCATCGCGGTCCGTGACCTCGTCAAGCGCGGCCAGCAGCCGCTCTGCCGTGTCGTCGGCAACCCCCAAGTGTACGCCGCGTGTCAGCGTGATGTGCGCCGCCTCAAACGACCCGGCGCCCGCGCACAGGATGGTGCGGTTGGGCGCCTGCTCGCTGGCCAGCACGAGCATGGCCGGCACCACGGCCTCGGGCCTGAGCGCATCCAGCGCCTCCTGCGGCATCAGGCCCTCGGTCATGCGCGTCGCCGCGGTGGGCGCCAGCGCGTTGACGCGTATGTCGTAGCGCGCGCCCTCAAGCGCCAGCGTCTGCATGAAGCCCACCAGCGCCAGCTTGGCGGCGCCGTAGTTGCTCTGGCCGAAATTGCCGTACAGGCCGGTGGACGAGGTGGTCATGACGATGCGGCCGTACTGCTGTGTCTGCATGACGGGCCAGACCGCCTTGCTCGCGTGCACGGCGCCCATGAGGTGCACGTCCAGCACCTGCCGGAAGTCCGCCAGGTCCATCTTGGCAAAGGTCTTGTCGCGCAGGATGCCGGCGTTGTTGACCAGGACGTCAACCCGGCCCCAGGCAGCCATGACCTGCCGCACCATGGCCTGAACCGCGTCAAAGTCCGTGACCGACGCCTGGCTGGCCAGCGCCGTGCCGCCCTGCGCCGTGATTTCATCAACGACGCGCTGCGCGGCCGAGGCGGATTCGCCATGGCCATCCACCGATCCGCCCAGGTCGTTGACGAGCACCCGGGCACCACGACGTGCCAGTGCAATCGCATGCAGCCGCCCGACGCCGCCGCCGGCACCGGTTACGATAGCCACGCGATCCTTGAAACTGATTTCATCCACGGTCCAGAACTCCAGTCATCTTGCAAACAAGTACGCAAGTACAGGGACCACCCCTGCCCGATGCAGGCAACTGCCGATCTTGCGCAAACCCTTTATTGTCGTATGTCGCTGAACAATTTGCCCGACTCCACGCAGGCGCGGGACACGACGACCCCGCGTGATTCTGCCAGCGTCGTGCTGCTGCGCGATGCCGCGCAGGGCCTGCAGGTGCTGCTCATGCAGCGCAGCAAGCGCGCTGCCGTGCTGGGCGGCGCCTACGTGTTCCCCGGCGGCAAACTCGAGCGCAGCGACAGCACGGCAGCCACGCTGGCCCAGTTGGACTGTCCGGCAGACACGCTCCGGCAGGCGCTGGGCGAGCCGCTGCTGGACACGCCCAAGGCAGCCGGCCTGTTCGTGGCCGCCATCCGTGAAACCGCCGAGGAGGTGGGCGTCTACCTGTGCGATCCCTGGGGAGACCAACCCCCTGCAGCCGCGTCATTTTCTACCTGGCTGCGGCAGCCGGGCAGCCGCCTGCTGACCCGCGCGCTGGCGCCCTGGTCTCGCTGGATCACGCCGCGGCACCAAACCACGATAGAGCGGCGCTTTGACACCCGGTTCTTCCTGGCCGAACTGCCCGCGGCGCAAGCGGCGCGCAGCGACGGCTTCGAGGCCACGGCGCTGCGCTGGCTGGCACCGCAAGAGGCGCTGCAGGCGTACTACCGTGGCGAGATCAGCCTGATTCCGCCGCAGATCATCAGCCTCATGCACCTGTCGCTGTACGGCAGCGCAGGCGAGGCCATGCAGGCTGCCCGCGAGCAGGCGCCACCGCTGATCGAGCCCAGGCTCCTCAAGGAAGACGGCCAGCTGGCCATGTGCTACCCCGGCGATCCCATGCATCCAGCCGACGCGCGCGCGTTCCCCGGGATGGTGCCCACCCGCCTGCTCCTGCGCAACGGCCGCTTCGAGCCGCCTGGCGGCACGGCAACACCCTTGCCCTAGCCCCAACGGATTGGCAAGCATTGTCGGCTTGCCGGATGACCGATGACCTCGGCCCATGAAGGTTGAGCGTTGAGCGTTGAGCGTTGAGCGTTGAGCGTTGAGCGTTGGGCGTTGGGCGTTGGGCGTTGGGCGTTGGGCGTTGGGCGTTGG
>Ga0172382_10012571_pt1 | contig 11022 bp, 7 predicted proteins | sample Leawel138RmetaG_FD_122245 | JGI IMG/M metagenome (GOLD analysis project Ga0172382, IMG submission 122245) | Leachate microbial communities from a municipal landfill in Southern Ontario, Canada - Leachate well 138R metaG | ecosystem: Engineered > Solid waste > Landfill > Unclassified | place...
ATGCGAATGCTATTGCAGACCCAACTGCTTACAGCAACGTTGACAGCCCATACAGCCAGACGATTTACATCAGAGTAGAAAACACCGATACGTTATCACCTTGTTATGATATAGCTATAGCTCAGTTGCTTGTTGAGCCTTTGGCAGAACCTGTAATTACGAGTGATTATACCCATCTTTGTGTAAACGCTGACGGAAGTGTCGATAGACCGGTAGAGCTAAACAGCAACATCACTGACCCGAACTATACGTTTGAGTGGTTCCACAACGGAGTTTCTATTCCTGGAGCTACAGAAAGTATTTATTTGATTGACCAATTTGGTGGCGAAGGCGAATATTATGTGATTGCAACCAGCACACTTCCGTATTTTGAGTGTGAATCGGAACCGAGCGATGTTATCACTATTGGCTTGTCAGGTTCTGCTTCGATAGTGTATATCGAATCGACCAATGCTTTTTATGACCAACAAGATATTATTGTTACAGTTGATGGCTACGGAGAGTATTTGTATCAGTTGGATAATGGTCCGTTACAAAGCACAGGTCATTTTGTGAATGTAAGCCCTGGTGCTCATACTGTCACAGTTTATGATGTATTGCCCGGAGGCGGTGATGTAGATGACGATAACAATTGTAGAGCCATTACTCAAGACAATGTTTCGGTAGTAAACTATCCGCATTATTTTACTCCAAACGGAGACGGCTATCACGACCATTGGAACATTACGGGTCTGAATGCTTTCCACAATGCAGAGCTCTTTATCTTTGACCGTTACGGCAAATTGCTCAAACAGCTCAATCCGCTTGGAGAAGGCTGGGACGGAACCTATAACGGCAACCCGCTTCCTTCATCAGACTACTGGTTTAAAGTGGTCTATGACGAACCGCATACAGACAGCGAAGGAATCATAACCACCCGAAGAAAAGAGTTCAAAGCTCACTTCTCGTTAAAGCGATAAAACCAAAGCTTATATAATCAAAAATCCGCTGCCCGATTGGAGCAGCGGATTTTTTTTCGCCTTAAAAGACCTTACATTTTTAGTCAGTTACCGGAAATTCCAGATTGGAGATAATCTTTATATCGTTGCCGATAAAGTCGGGAGCAAATTTAGGATCTACGATGTAAAGTTCGTAAGTTTATTTATCTAAGACTAACTGTAAAACTGCCCGAAATAGTCTCTCGAATCAGCATCGAAAGTAGGTCTTTGCAACAGTTCCGAAGCTTTAGAACTCACTGCATGAAAATCTTCTTCATTAAAATCATCTCCGAAGTTTTCTTTGCAGAAGTTGCCTATGGTTCCTAAAACCTGTTGTATTTCTTCTTCTGAAATGCTTCCGTTCTGCAGGTGCCGTTGCCTGATGATGTAGGCTCCTGTCCAGGAAGCAATGTCAATTACGGTCTGGTAGGAAACCTGCCCGTCTTGGTCTGTCGATTTGTCTAAAAAATGATTCATCTGGCTGTAAATCATTTCCTGTAAAGTTGGAGTTTGCATAGGGTTATTGGTTTTATTGGTTATTGGTTAATGGTTGTCGGTTGTCAGTTGTCGGTTGTTGGTTGTTGGTTACATTCTGAAATCATCAATCGTTAATCATCAATCATTAATCATCAATCTAAAATCTTTTTTGGTTGTCGGTTATTCGCTTTTAAAGTTTACTTCGTATTTCTGTCGGGATTGTTTATAGCTTAAAAAACATTTCCGGAAGGGCTTTTTCGGGTGGTTGTCGTAAGATATTTATCTTATAAAAAGCTTTTATAAATCCGGTGCCATAGCCATAGAACTGTATCATTACGGCATAAACCGAAAGCAATCCGATTTTGAGGCTTTTGCTCTGAAGGGTTGAAAGAACAAAACAAATCAGAAAATACAATACATACAAACTTATAAAAAAGAAAAAATCAAAAAGAATCAAAAAAATCGAAAAAAGAAATCCGATTAAAAACAAGCCCGGAAAAAAGAATGTCAGTTTGATGTATTTCGGATGCCAATGGTTGAGAATCACCCTTGCTTTTCCGAATTTATGCACCTGAATTTTAAATTTATCCCAACTGATTCTCCGTTTGTGAAAGACTTTTACGTTTTTAAAAAGTCGGGTTTCAAAGCCCAAATCCCACAGTCGGATTGCCAAATCGGGGTCTTCGCCCGGATGTACGTTTCCAAAACCACCTGAGGCTTCAAACGCTTTTTGGGAAATACCCATATTAAAACTGCGGGGCTGAAACTTAGCAAGCGTTTCCGAAGCACCTCTGATACCTCCCGTGGTAATCAGGGAAGTCATCGCAAAATTGATGGCTTTCTGAATCTCTGAAAAGTTTTGAGTAGCATCGTCAACCCCACCGAAACAATCGACATAGTCGTTTTCAAGCGACTTTTTTACCTGCGAAAGATAATCACTGGGCAAAATACAATCCGAATCCAGAATAATAAAATAATCGCCTTTGGCATTCCGCATTCCGAAATTACGGGAATCTCCGGGTCCTGAATTGGGTTTGTAGAAATACGAAATATTCAAACCGGAATACTTCTCAATAACCGATTTACAGTCAATAGTCGAACCGTCTTCAACAATAACGACTTCATACGAATCTGTATAATCTTGTTTGGTCAGGCTTTCCAACAATTCATCGACCTCATCAGGGCGATTGTAAACGGGTATAATTAGTGATAGTTCCATTTGATTAGTGTTCAGTTGGCAGTGTTTAGTGTTCAGTTGGCATCCGGTTAAACACCACCAACTGAACACTAAACACTGCTTACTCCTTCTGCCCCATCAGCATCAGATAAGCCTTCAAAAATTCGTCTATTTCTCCGTCCATCACGGCTTCTACATCGCTGGTTTCATATTGGGTACGGACGTCTTTTACTAACTTATACGGATGCATGACGTAATTACGGATTTGCGAACCCCACTCGATTTTCATCTTTCCGGCTTCGATATCGGCTCTTTGTTCCAAACGCTTTTTTAGTTCGATTTCGTATAATTGCGACTTCAACATCTGCATGGCTCTTTCCCTGTTGTCATGTTGGGAACGGGTTTCCGAACATTGAATCTGGATTCCGGTAGGCTTGTGAAGAAGTTGTACTTTTGTTTCTACTTTGTTTACGTTCTGCCCTCCTGCCCCACTCGACCGGGCTGTGGTAATCTCAATATCAGCAGGGCTGACTTCAATCTCAATCGTATCATCCACCAACGGATACACATAAACCGAAGCAAACGAAGTGTGTCGTTTGGCATTGCTGTCAAAAGGTGAAATCCTTACCAATCGGTGGACACCATTCTCCCCTTTCAAATATCCGAAAGCGAAATCACCTTCAAATTCCAACGTAACGGTTTTGATACCCGCCACATCGCCCTCCTGAAAGTTGAGTTCTTTGATTTTGTAGCCATTGCTCTCGCCCCACATCAGATACATCCGCATCAGCATCGAAGCCCAATCGTTGCTCTCGGTTCCTCCGGCTCCTGCCGTAATCTGCAACACGGCACTCATACTGTCACCTTCATCAGAAAGCATATTGCGGAACTCAATATCTTCGAGGTGCTTCAGGGTGGTTTTATATTGTTCTTCGAGTTCCTCTTCGGTGAGTCCGCCTTCCTTGTAGAACTCATAGGCAAGCTGTAACTCTTCGGAAAAAGAAACGGCTTTTTCGTAATCGGTAACCCATTTTTTTTCGGTACGCAAATTCTTTACGACAATTTCTGCCTCTTTGGGATTGTTCCAAAAGTCGGGTGCAAAGGTTTTTTCCTCTTCGTTGGCAATCTGGATTCGCTTTCTTTCGATGTCTAAATAGCCCTCGAGAGCTTCGACTCTTTGAGCAATATCTTTTATGTGGTCTGTTGTAATCATTAACGTGAACGTTATTTAATAATGTGAATTAAGGGTTGAATCTCAGGGCTCCTGATTATATACCAATTATATTATAGATGTTTTTTCGGATTACAGACCTGACAGGTTTTTAAAAACCTGTCAGGTCTGTAATCCTTAATTCGCATAATATATAAAGCCTCTGTCTTGAGTCTTAATACTTATATCTTGATACTTTAAAACGGCAAATTCGGCATTCCTTCTTTGGCAACAGCTGCCAGTTCGGCTTCGTTGATAGCTGTGGCTCTTTCGATGGCTTTGTTTAAAACGGTTACCAAATAATCTTCCAACTGTTCGCTATCTTGCAATAGCGAATCATCTATCGAAAGGTTTTTGATGGTTCGGTTTGCCGTAAGGGTTACTTGTAGCAGCCCGTCTGAACTTTGCTCATCTATCAAGACCGTATCTAATCGCTTTTTGGTTTCTTCTATCTTTTTTTGGGCTTCTTTGAGCTTGCCCATCATGCCCATAATATCTCCAAACATAGTTTTTGTATTTTTTTGAACTGCAAATTTAGTGAATTGATATGGAAAATTGATGATTTGAATTTGGGATTTAGGACTGTAAAACATAGGACTGTAGGACATAGGACTGTAAGACATAAGACTGTGAAAGAAAACTTTGCACAGGCTTTGCGAATCTTTGTGGTATAACCTTGGAGGAATCAGGATTTTCCCGCTGCCTACTGAACACTAAAGACTGCCCGCTGACCACTTCTGACGACCATCGGGAGTGAACTAAAAACACTTTGGACTTTATAACGAAAAAATACTACATTTGCACCATCAAAAACAATACAGACAATTATGGCAAGATTTGAACTGAAACTTCCGAAAATGGGAGAAAGTGTAGCCGAAGCAACCATCACCAACTGGCTGAAAGAAGTTGGCGACAAGATTGAAGCAGACGAAATGGTACTCGAAATTGCAACCGACAAGGTTGACAGCGAAGTGCCCTCTGAAGTATCGGGAATTTTAGTAGAAAAATTGTTTCAAAAAGACGATTTGGTTCAGGTCGGGCAAACCATTGCCATCATCGAAACCGAAGGAGAAGGTGCTGTTACTGCTCCGGCACAACAAGAAGCTCCTGCTCCCGCAGTTGCAGAAGTTGCCAAAACAGTGGAAACCGCAAAGCAAACCACAGAAGTAAATTTTGCCGATTCTGATAAATTCTTCTCTCCGCTGGTTAAAAATATCGCTAAAGAAGAAGGCATTTCGCTTGCTGAACTCGAAACCATAAAAGGCACGGGTAAAGAAGGCAGAGTTACCAAAAACGACATACTCGATTACATCAAAAACAGAAGTACGCAGCCTGCTCAAGCAGCCCAGCCTGTGGCAAAACAAGAAACTCCTAAGGCGGAACCTGCCAAACAAGCCGTTCCGGTTTCGGTAAACGGACAAGACGAAATCATCGAGATGGACAGAATGAGAAAACTCATTTCACACCACATGGTGCAATCTGTTCAGACATCGGCTCACGTACAGTCGTTTATCGAGGTTGACGTAACCAATATCGTAAAATGGAGAGATAAAGTGAAAACCGCTTTTGAAAAACGGGAAGGTGAAAAACTTACGTTCACCCCGATTTTTATGGAAGCAGTAGCCAAAGCCATCAAAGATTTCCCGATGATAAACATTTCGGTAGATGGCGATTATATCATCAAAAAGAAAAATATCAACCTGGGAATGGCTGCTGCCCTGCCCAACGGAAACCTGATTGTTCCGGTTATCAGAAATGCAGACCAGCTCAATTTAGTAGGTATGGCAAAAGCGGTTAACGATTTGGCAAACCGTGCCAGAACCGGAAAACTAAAACCGGACGACACGCAAGGCGGAACCTATACGGTTACCAATGTGGGAACTTTCGGAAGTGTTTTCGGAACTCCGATTATCAACCAGCCACAAGTAGGTATTTTGGCTTTGGGAGCTATCCGAAAAGTACCTGCTGTTATCGAAACTCCCGAAGGCGACTTTATCGGAATTCGTCAGAAAATGTTCCTTTCTCACAGCTATGACCACCGGGTTGTTGATGGAGCACTGGGAGGACAATTCGTAAAACGAGTAGCCGATTATCTGGAAGCCTGGGATAGCAACAGAGATTTTTAAGAAACTCAATTCCTAAATAATAAAGCCCTGACCAAACAGTCAGGGCTTTGTGTTTTTTGAGACATTACTGCTTTCTCTACCGGTTTAGAAGGAAAATTCTCCAAATATCAGGACAACACCACCCTGTCTTTTTTCGCAACCACAGCACACACTTCAACCATGGCACTATTGGATTCTCACCAAATAATATAAAATAATTCCCTTCGGGGAAGAAAAAACTTGGCTGCTTGTTAAAAAAGTTATAATTTCGTGGCTGTTTAATTTTTTAAAACCAATCAATATTTAAATCTATGGAACAATTTATTATTTATTTACCTATTGTTATGGCCGTGATAGGTCTGGCATTTATGTATATCAAAAAAACGTGGATTCTCAAGCAGGATGCAGGAGACGGAAAAATGAAAGAAATTTCGGAATACATCTACGAAGGGGCTTTGGCTTTTCTTAAAGCAGAATACCGTTTGCTTACTTTCTTTGTTATCGGAGCGAGTATTGCTTTAGCAGGAATTTCATTTATCGTGCCTACCACACACTGGATGATTGTCATTGCTTTTATTTTCGGAGCAATTTTCTCTGCTTTCGCAGGAAACATCGGAATGAAAATCGCTACAAAAACCAACGTAAGAACAACACAGGCAGCAAGAACAAGTCTTCCGCAAGCGCTGAAAGTATCTTTCGGAGGAGGAACCGTAATGGGGCTTGGAGTAGCAGGATTGGCTGTTTTGGGGCTTACCGCTTTCTTTATCATTTTCTTCCATATTTTTATGGACGGACAATGGACTACAACCGACCAAATGACTATCGTTTTGGAGACATTGGCAGGATTCTCTTTAGGGGCTGAATCTATTGCTTTATTTGCTCGTGTTGGAGGAGGAATCTACACAAAAGCTGCAGACGTTGGAGCTGATTTGGTTGGAAAAGTAGAAGCCGGAATTCCCGAAGACGACCCACGTAACCCTGCCACTATTGCGGATAACGTAGGAGATAACGTAGGAGACGTAGCAGGTATGGGAGCTGATTTGTTCGGGTCGTATGTAGCAACGGTTTTGGCTGCTATGGTACTTGGAAATTATGTTATCAAAGATATGGGAGGAGATATTGTTTCTCACGGATTCGGAGGAATCGGACCAATTTTGTTACCAATGGCAATTGCAGGTTTCGGAATTTTATTCTCGATTATCGGAACATTTCTTGTAAAAATAAAAGACAATAACGCTAAAGAAAAACAAGTTCAGGGAGCTTTGAATCTGGGTAACTGGTTTTCTATTATACTTACGCTTATTTCTTGTTATTTCTTGGTAGATTATCTATTGCCTGAAACAATGCAAATGTCATTCTTCGGAGAAGGAGTTAAAGAAATTTCATCTATCAGAGTGTTTTATGCAACCATTGTAGGACTTTTTGTAGGAGGAACAATTTCTTCCGTTACGGAATATTACACAGGATTGGGAACAAAACCGGTTTTGTCTATTGTCAAAAAATCATCTACGGGAGCAGGAACAAACGTAATTGCTGGTTTGGCAACAGGTATGATTTCGACTTTCCCGAGTGTACTTCTTTTTGCAGGAGCAATCTGGGGGTCTTATGCTTTGGCAGGATTCTACGGAGTTGCACTTGCTGCATCTGCAATGATGGCTACAACTGCGATGCAGCTGGCTATTGATGCTTTCGGACCTATTGCTGATAATGCAGGAGGAATTGCCGAAATGAGCGAACTGCCAAAAGAAGTTCGTCAAAAAACCGATATTCTTGATTCAGTAGGGAACACAACTGCTGCAACAGGAAAAGGATTTGCTATTGCTTCGGCTGCACTTACTTCGCTGGCTTTGTTTGCGGCTTATGTAACCTTTACGGAAATTGACGGAATCAACATTTTTAAAGCTCCTGTTTTGGCTATGCTTTTCGTAGGAGGAATGATTCCTGTGGTTTTTTCTGCTTTGGCAATGAATTCTGTTGGAAAAGCTGCAATGGATATGGTTTACGAAGTAAGAAGACAGTTTAAATCTATTCCCGGAATTATGGAAGGGAAAAACAAACCGGAATACGGAAAATGTGTTGAAATTTCGACTAAAGCCGCTTTAAGAGAAATGATGTTACCGGGTATTTTGACTATCGGGTTCCCTATTCTTATTGTGGTTATTGGGAAATTGGTTTATGCAGACAACAATCAGTTAGTAGCTGAAATGTTGGGAGGATATATGGCAGGAGTTACCGTTTCGGGAGTACTTTGGGCTATTTTCCAAAACAATGCAGGAGGTGCTTGGGATAATGCTAAAAAATCATTCGAGGCAGGAGTTGAAATCAACGGAGAAATGACCTACAAAGGCTCTGATGCTCACAAAGCAGCTGTAACAGGAGATACGGTTGGAGACCCGTTCAAAGATACATCAGGACCTTCGATGAACATCTTAATCAAACTTACCTGTCTTATCGGATTGGTGATTGCTCCGATTTTGGGAGGGCACACAACCAAAACCGAAGAAGAAGTTGAAGAAACTTCACACAAAATCGAAATTACAGAGCCTGCTAAAGAGGTAAAACTCATTGAAGTGGCTCAAAAATAAGTCAGATTTTTAAGTTCGTAAAAAAGCCTTACCGCTGTGTAGGGCTTTTTTTTACGAAACCTCCATACTGTAATACACAAACTACTTAAACATCATGAAACAAAAAATTTTACTTCTGACAACCTTGTTGTTGTCTGTGTTTTCGTATGCTCAGGATATTCCTGTCAAAGTTCAAAAAAGCAACGTTTTTAAAGACGAATACAAACATTCTTCGATTGTGCTAACAGAAGATGACGGCAATGGAGGTGTGATAATGGTACGTTCCTATTATGGAGGAGGTTTCAGTTCAGGAGCCGGGTATTATTTTGAGCATTATGATTCAGACCTGAACCTTATAAAAGAATATGAATATGAATTGTCTAAATTAAAATTCTTTTCTCATAACTCTGCTATGGGAGTTATTATGAGTGGGCAGGATGTTCATATCATAGGTTTTGAATACCAAAAAAGTGAAAAAGCCTATATCTGTTCGGCTCTTTCTGCCAATATTAGTGATTTTAATTTTACAAGAAGTGAGCTATTCCGGATCAACAGTGAAGAAATCAAAAGGTTTGGTTTCTTTAGTATGAATCAATATGATGGAGATTCAGGAGCCAGTATGATTGTAAATGAAGACAGGACGGCTTTTGCTATTACGGTTGATATTGCTGATAGAAATTCTGAAACTCATAAGGTTTATTTGTTTGATAATACTCTAAACAAACATATCGAACACACTTTCAAACGAAACATCAAAGATAAAAAGTTTCGTTATGAGAATATCGATGTATCAAAAGACGGAAAGTCTTTATATCTGTTAGGAAAAGTTTATACCAACGAAGCTAAAAAGAAAAAAGAAGGCGGAAAATATCAGTATGAACTGACAAAAATCACCAGCGATAGTGAGAAAACTCAGGTTTTTGACACGAAGCAAAACTTTGCAGGCTCTCTGAAAACTATAGTTTTAGATGGTCGTTTAGCTTGTGTAGGGTTATATTCTGAATATCGTGATGCACGTTATAAAGGAATTTGCTATTTTGAACTTAATCCTGAAACTTTAGATATTAAAACGTCAAAATTTAATCCGTTTACTGAGCAATTTTTGATTGACAAATATGGTAAAAACAAACAGAAAGAATTAGCATTGCTTTCTTTCAGAAATATAATCGTTACCGAAAATCAGGACATCATCTTCAATGCAGAAGAATTTTATACACTTACACATATGAATCGTGGTCCTAACGGAATAGTTACTTATTCTTATACCTATCATTATGATGATATTGTAAGTGCTAAGCTAAACTCTTCCGGAGAAATGGTGTGGGCAAGAAATATCAACAAACGTCAATTTACAAGTGGTGATGAATCGTATATTTCCTATACTTCTACTGCCAAAGGAGGAGATGCTTACTTCTTTATTAACACAAAAGACAAAATAAAAAAGCTCAAAAATGACCGAATTCAATTCGGACAAACCACTAAGGGAAAATCTAATCTGAACGTAATCAGAATCAACGAAAAAGGTGATTTTGATTACAGCGAAGTGCTGAACGATAAAGATAATGAAGTCCCGTTTATGGTTGCCTATGGAGTACAATCAGGAGATTCGGTTTTCTTCTTAGGGCGAAAAGGAAAGAAAAAACAAATCCTGAAACTGACTTTATAAAACCAAAAAAGGAGCTGTTCAGCTCCTTTTTTTATGTTTAAAACTCCGAAGTAAAATACAGTTTTACACTCGGATATTTCTGCTGTGTCATCTGAATTGAAAATTCCGAATCGGCCAAAAACACGAGTTGACCGTGTTTGTCTTTTGCCATAAACTTCTGCTTTACTCTCATAAATTCCAGAAACTCTTCGTTTTTCGGATTCTCGGGTTGCACCCAACAGGCTTTGTAGGCAGGGAAGTTTTCATAGGAGCATTTGGCTCCGTATTCATGCTCCAAACGATATTGGATAACTTCATATTGCAGGGCTCCCACCGTCCCGATTACTTTTCGTCCGTTCATTTCCAAGGTAAAGAGCTGAGCTACACCTTCGTCCATCAACTGGTCGATTCCTTTTTCCAACTGTTTGGATTTCATTGGGTCTGCATTGTTGATATAGCGGAAATGTTCGGGAGAAAAGTTTGGAATTCCCTTGAAATTCATTTTTTCACCTTCGGTAAGCGTATCTCCGATTTTGAAATTCCCTGTGTCGTGAAGCCCGACGATGTCCCCTGCATAGGAAATATCAACCACTTCTTTTTTCTCTGCAAAAAAAGCGTTGGGTGATGAGAACTTCAAATTCTTGTCTAATCTTGTGTGTAAATAGGATTTGTTTCGCTCAAACGTACCCGAAACTATTTTGATAAAAGCCAGGCGGTCACGGTGTTTGGGATCCATATTAGCATGGATTTTAAATACAAAACCTGCAAATTTTTGCTCATCAGGATTCACAAGTCGGGTATCGGATTCTTTGGGTCTTGGTGAAGGGGCAATTTCGATAAAGCAATCCAGAAGTTCACGTACTCCGA
>Ga0172382_10012575_pt1 | contig 11018 bp, 9 predicted proteins | sample Leawel138RmetaG_FD_122245 | JGI IMG/M metagenome (GOLD analysis project Ga0172382, IMG submission 122245) | Leachate microbial communities from a municipal landfill in Southern Ontario, Canada - Leachate well 138R metaG | ecosystem: Engineered > Solid waste > Landfill > Unclassified | place...
CTTCAAATCCGACTGGCTGGATGGCCGCCTGAGGCTCAATGGCGCTATTTATTACTACGACTACCAAAACCTCCAGTTGCAGACTATCGCCCTGACCACGGTACAGACCGCCAATGCCGCGGCTGCAACCAACAAAGGGGCTGAGTTGGAACTGCAGGCTGCTCTCTCGGAAAACCTTTCGCTGAATATGGGTGCCGCCTACGTCGACGCCACCTTCGATGAGTATGTGGGTACCACCAATGTTCCGGCGCCCAGCGGGCTCGGCAACGTGTCCGCAACAGGGGACTTCTCCGGTAACAGGCTCTTCCGAACTCCCGAGATAACCTACAACGCCACCCTGAGTTATCAGCTGCCAACCACGGTAGGCATCTTCAATTTCAGCCTCACGTATTACTACTCCGACGAGTATTTCTGGGATGAAATGAACCGTGTGCGCCAACCCTCCTATAGTCTCGTGAGCGGCGCAGCTTCCTGGGCCGACACCACCGATAGATACAGACTATCTTTGTGGGGCCGCAACCTTACCGATGAGGAATACTCAGCCTACAGCAGTGGCAGCACCGCGAGCGGCGACGGTTATACCCCGGCCGAGCCACGGATGTACGGCGTGAATCTCGAATATAGATTTTGAATGGCTCAGGCCCTGATGTCCCGAGGGCCGTGGCACCTGTCCGGCCCTCTAATCATTCCTATGTAAAGCGCAGGTTGTATACATGAAAGAAAGCGAAGCAAAGCCTCTGAAGGGAATCCACGTGCTTGATTTAGGGCTTGGCTTGCCTGCAAGTATCGTCACCAAGCTACTCGTGGAATACGGTGCCACGGTGGTTCGCTTAGAACCCGAGCACGGAGACCCGTTCTACGAAATTCACCCCGCCTACCGAATTTGGCAACAAGGCAAAACCATTGCAAGCTATTCACCCTCGGTCTTAAAGACGGAGCTTAGTCGCGCTGATATCTGTGTGGCAGGGGGCGAAGACTTTCCGGGCGTCAACTGGCGCCATGACTTGGCCTCCTTTCGCGCGGAGTATCCTGCTCTTGTCATCTTGAACCTCCGTGCTGGACCGGAAAGCGGGGGCGATGATTTTCCGGCAGTGGAGTTGCTCGCTCAAGCAAAATCCGGCCTGGTGTTCGAACATTACAGCGACAGGCCAGCCGTCACCGCTTTGCCCATAGGCAGTTATGGTGCTGCTTTTCATGGCTTTGCTGCCCTTCTGGCAGCATTGTGGGCGCGCAATCTCACCGGCATTGGCGATATCGTGACCACGTCACTTGTGCAAGGTGCCATTCGCTGGTGCGATAGTATCTGGTTCGACGCTGAAAACACGCCGCCGGGGTTCAACGGCGTATTTCCCAAAGGCATCGTGCCATTGCGCTTTCGCTGCGCCGACGGAAAATACATTAATTTCGCCCCTGGGGTGGACAATTTTTTCCCCCGCCTTTACGCACTCCTCGGCATAGAGGCAGATCCCGAAGACCTTGCCGCAGCCGACAAGAACAAGCTCAACAACACCGACCCAAGTAATTATTTCGGCGACATGGCGACTATTTCGAGGTACGCGGAAAAATGGCGCAGGGATGATCTGCTGGCGGCAGTACAGGCCAATGATCTGCCTGGCGAGGCGGTGCTACTCCCCGGTGAATGCTGGGACGATCCCCAAACCATAGAGAATGGCGTGATCGAAAGCAATGAAGACGGTTGGTCTCATACAGCGAGGCCCGTAGTGGTGCGGTCGACCGGCACGCTTGCCGCCCCCTTGAAAGTTGCAGATGTTTCCGCCGCCGATGCACCTCTCAAGGGCGTACGTATCATCGACTTCGGCAGCTTCGCGGCGGGGCCCCACGCATCGGTGATCCTGGGAGATCTGGGCGCGGACGTAATCAAAGTCGAACGACTCGACGGCGACCCCATGCGGCGCGGCTTTCATCATTTCGCCGCCTCTAACCGGGGCAAAAGAAGCATTGCCATCGATGGCAAACACCCCGATGGCTTGACAGTAATTCAGCGCCTGTGCGCTCGGGCCGACGCCGTTCACCACAACTTCCGGCCCGGCGTTTCCAAGAAGCTCGGCATTGATGCCGCCACCCTCAAAGCGATCAACCCAGCCATTGTGGTGCTGGAATCCTCCGCCTATGGCGAGCGCGGACCAAAATCCATGATGCCGGGGTTCGACTCTGTATTTCAGGGCATTTGCGGCCATCAAAGCGTAGCCAGCGGCAAAGGCAATCCGCCGGGGCTTTATCGGTTTGCACCCATTGATTACGGCACCGGCATGTTAGGCGCGGTCGGCCTGATGCTCGGATTGACCCAGCGCCAGCGCTTTAACAGCGGCGCCGAAGCCCACGAAAGCCTGCTAAATACGGGGATTTACATGATCTCCGAGCTCGTACGTCAAGCAGACGGCAGGTTCATTGGCGTGCCTCAGACCTCTGCCGACCAACTAGGTGTGCATCCAGCGGAAAGCTTATATCAAACCCAAGATGGCTGGATTGCTGTCGCCGCTAGGAGTGAGGCCATGGCAAAACAGTTTGCCGCCGCAGTTCACCTGCGCCTAGAGAATCCGAGGTCGGCATGGGGGGACACAGAGTACACGGCGTTAAAGGCGCGCCTGCGCGAGCTATCCACCACACAAGCGCTCGACGCGCTCCGTGCGGCGGGAGTCTGGGTTGCGGAATGTCAACCTGGGATCACCGCAGTCCTCGACGATCCGGCAATGGAAGCTTGTGGCTTGGTACTGCGCTCTCAACTCAAAACCATAGGGCATGCCCGGCAGGTTGGGCGTGCAGTAAATTTTGCTAGCCGAAAGCTGCCTGTGGAAGGGCGCTCTTACTTACCGGACATCGGCGAGCACACGCGGGAAATTTTGGCTGACCATGGCTTTTCATCTGCGGAAATAAATGATCTCGTCGAACGCGGCATCGTGAAGTAATCGCCAGCTACACCCTACTTGCGCGAAAAATGAAGGGGTGCCGTTCGTTGTCGAGCCCCCGCCCAACTTTCGTGCAGTCCACACCAATCCCGTGAAGTGATCACCGGTGCACAGAGCTGCGTTCCACGCAGCTCTCGCAAGGGGTGCGTATTGGCGTACCGCCCGTACGCGGTGTCACTGCGTTTTTTCCATCTCTCGGTACACTTCAAACTTCCCAAGCGGGCAAGACCCAAGGCGCATACCAATGGTGGTATCCAGTTGGGTGATGGTATCCAGGTCACAATAATTCTGTGTTGAGGTCGCATGCATGAAAGTCCCTCGGCTCTTCAAACCTGCACAGCGATGGGGCAGACGATTAATGTAGTCCTGGCCACCGCGCATGTGAAAACGCAGGGTTTCATCATCAATGATCTCGATGCGATCGATATGGGAAATGGGCAGACATCTGCGTCCGTCTTGCTCATATTCCGCGTTTGGTGAATCGGCCGCCATAAGTGGCGCCGCAGTCAAACCCACAACACAGCATAAAATGGTTGCAACATACTTAATACTCATCATGACTAACCTCTGTTGTTATCGGCGACCTTTTCAATATAGGAATAGCCCGAGGCAAAGGCAAATGGCACAACGGCGCGCGCTTTCGGAAAATCCAAGTCAGCCGCGCTCACCTGACCAATGTCAACTCGCTCTTTATTCAGACCTATCCAATCCGGTCTGGTCCGCTACAATGGCCCCAGCGCAACACGAGCTTTATTCATGACAAAACGCACGAAAATTATCGCCACGCTAGGCCCTGCCAGCTCTAGCCCCGATATCATCCAACAGTTGATAGTCGCCGGTGCAAATGTGTTTCGGCTCAACTTTTCCCATGGCTCGAGCGAGGAGCATCGCCAGCGCTGCCTCGCCATACGCGAAGCGGCGTCACGGGTCGGGCGCCAAGTCGCCATCCTCGGCGATCTTCAGGGTCCTAAGATTCGCATTGCAGGCTTCAAGGATGGCCCCATTCGACTTGCCCCTGGCGATCACTTCATTCTCGACACACGGCTCAGCGCCAGCGACGGAACCCATGAGCGGGTTGGCGTCACTTATCCCCAGTTGGTTCAAGACTGCCTACCCGGTCAAACCCTGCTCCTGGACGATGGTCGTTTGGAACTGATGATCGAGACCGTAGACGACAACTGTATACATACAAGGGTCACCAGCGGCGGCATTCTCTCGGCCAACAAAGGCATCAACCTGCGCGGAGGTGGCCTCTCGGCCCCGGCACTGACCGAGAAGGACTTCCAAGACCTCAAGACCGCCGCCCGCCTCAATCTGGATTATCTGGCTGTTTCGTTCCCCCGCTCCGGGGACGATATTCGCTTTGCTCGCAACGCGGCCGAGGAGTTTGGCTGCCGCGCGCGTATCGTCGCCAAGATCGAGCGAGCCGAAGCGGTAGCCAGCGACGAGGCACTCGACGACATCATCGAGGCCTCCGATGCGGTGATGGTGGCGCGGGGCGATTTGGGCGTCGAGATCGGCGATGCAGAGCTTATCGGTGTGCAAAAAAAGATCATCCTGCGCGCGCGTCAACTCAACCGTGTGGTGATCACCGCCACCCAAATGATGGAAACCATGATCGAAAGCCCACTGCCCACCCGTGCGGAGGTTTTTGACGTGGCCAATGCCGTACTCGATGGCACGGACGCGGTAATGCTGTCTGCCGAAACCGCCACCGGCAAGCATCCTGTCAAAGTGGTGGAAGCCATGACGCGCATCATCCTCGGCGCGGAGAAGCAGCCCTCTACCATCAGCTCCGGCCATCGCATGGATCGAACATTCCAGCGAACCGATGAAGCCATCGCCATGGCGGCTATGTATACCGCCAACCATCTCAAATCATTGAAGGCCATCCTGTGCCTGACGGAATCCGGCAATACGCCCTTATGGATGTCGCGGATTCGCTCGGGGATTCGTATATACGGCATTTCTCGCAACGCAACTGCATTGCGCGCCATGTGCCTTTGCCGCGGCGTTATTCCCTTCGCCAACGAATCCGCCGATCACCACATTGACGATGTCCTGGCTACCGCGATGGCACGTTTGAAAAATGACGGGGCCCTGCAGTCCGGCGACCAAGTGCTGGTCAGCTACGGCAACATGATGGGCATCCGCGGCGAGACCAACACACTCAAAATCGTCACGGTGAATTAACGCGTCTGTCTTGACACTGTAAAAACCTACAAACAGGCGAACATGACGATCGGGGTACAGAACCAGGGCCTCTTGCAGGCAGGTTCCTATAGGCGCAGAAAAACGGGCCGGTGCCCACATTATGAAGAGGCTCTCGAGGCGTGTAGAATGAGCAAGCTTTTTCCCATGCATGACGCACGACAAAGAAGGCTCCGTGGCACAGACTGACTCTGTGGGCGTCGTAAGCCCGCAACTGTTCAAATTCGACGAACCCTTGGAATTGGCCTGCGGGCGGGTACTGCCGGGGTTTGAGCTAATGGTGGAAACCTACGGCGAGCTTAATCGCGACGCCAGCAACGCCGTGCTTATCTGTCACGCACTATCGGGGCACCACCATGCCGCCGGCTACCATTCTCCGGACGACAAGCGCCCCGGCTGGTGGGACCATTACATCGGTCCGGGCAAGCCAATCGATACCAACAAGTTCTTCGTGGTATCTCTTAACAATATCGGCGGCTGCCATGGCAGCACCGGACCGCGCTCGATAAATCCCGCCACCGGCGAGCCCTGGGGCCGCGATTTTCCACCACTGCGCGCTCGCGATTGGGTACACAGCCAGTCCCGGCTTGCCGCCAAACTGGGCATACAGCAATGGGCTGCGGTGATCGGCGGCAGTCTCGGCGGCATGACCGCCATGCGCTGGGCGCTGGAATACCCAGAGCGGGTGCGCCACTGTGTTGTCATCGCCTCGGCCATGAAGTTATCGGCGCAGAACATCGCCTTCAATGAAATCGCACGCCGCGCCATCACCAGCGATCCGGATTTCCATGACGGGGACTATCTGCAACACGGCACCCTACCGCGCAACGGGCTGGCGCTTGCGCGCATGATCGGCCATGTCACTTACCTGTCCGATGAGCTCATGGGACGCCGCTTCGGCCGTGAACTACGCCAAGGTTCGTTCGAGCGCGGCCTGGACACGCCCATTGAGTTTCAGGTTGAGAGCTATCTCCGCCATCAGGGCGATAGTTTTTCAAATGCCTTCGATGCCAATACCTACTTATTGATGACCAAGGTACTGGACTACTTCGACTTGGCGCGAGAGTACGACAATGATCCGGTTAAAGCGTTTAGCTATGCGCGCTGCAAGTTCCTCGTCGTGTCTTTTTCCAGTGATTGGCGCTTTTCGCCTCAGCGGTCGGAAGAAATCGTCAGTGCCCTGATCGCCGCCAACAAGGACGTGAGTTATGCCTGCGTGGAATCCAATCTCGGCCACGACGCATTTCTGCTGCCCAATGAGCGCTACGAAACGCTGTTCCGTGCCTACATGAACCAAGTGGCCGCCGAATCGTCCCATGGAGAGTTGTCATGACGTTGCGCGTCGATCTCGACATCCTGCAAAAGTGGATTGCCCCCGGAAGCCGAGTGCTCGACCTGGGCTGCGGCGATGGCACCTTGTTACACAGTTTGCGGCGCAGCCACGATGTTGAAGGTTATGGCTTAGAAATCGACCCCCAGCGTATTGCTGCTTGTATCGCGCGGGGCGTGAATGTCATCGAGACGGATATCAACCAGGGGCTGTCTCAGTTCACTGACGACAGCTTCGACACGGTTGTCATGACCTACTCCTTGCAAACCCTGCTGCGGCCCGACAAAACTCTTGGCGAAATGCTCCGTATCGGCAAAGAGTGCATTGTCACCTTCCCCAATTTCGCCAATCTCCGGGCGCGCGCCTACTTGTTCTTTCGCGGCCGTATGCCCGTGACCAAACAACTTGCTTGGCAGTGGTATGACACGCCCAATATTCATTTCTGCACCGTAGAGGATTTCGAGGTACTCTGTAGAGAAATGCAGATCCATGTGCTACACCGAGAGGTAGTCGCACAACGTTTTCCGGAAAAGCTATTTAAGGGCGTATGGCCCAACCTCTTCGGAGAAACGGCCATCTACCATCTCAGCAAATAATGCGGGGAGACATGCCATGAAAATTTTTGCATTTATCGCGAGCTTGCTCGTTTCGCTCAGCGTCTGCGCCAACGACCAACCCTACAAAACCTTCGGCGACGTGCGCGTTTATTACAGCGCCTTCAACAGCTCGTTCATCAGCCCTGATGTGGCCAATGCCTATAACATCGTCCGCGGCAAGGATCGCGGCCTAGTGAACATTGCGGTAGTGCCTGAGGGCACAGGACACGGCACGGCGGCGCTGGTGGGCGGCACGGCCAGCAATTTGCTCGCCCAGCAGCAGACACTTGAGTTCACCGAAATCCGTGAAGGAGACGCCATTTACTACCTGGCGCCCTTTCGATTTTCCAACGAAGACCCGCTGAGCTTTACCATCCACGTGCGGCCCGCAAATGCAGATAGCACAAACACATTTACCTTCAAGCGCACCTTCCATTGGGATTGACGTGAATTATCGCAACCTCAACCTTAACGCTATTGGAGCGGGCCTAGTCACGATGGTAATAGATGAAGAATTTTGCGCCCAGCGCCGCCCCCACAACAGCGGCCGTTCCTCATGACCACCACCGTCGTGCTAGCCAGCGGCAACCAAGGAAAGCTGCGAGAATTTCGCGAGCTGTTGATGTATCGCGATATCAGAGTAGTGGCGCAGTCCGATTTCAATGTGCCGGAGCCCGAAGAAACGGGGCTCAGCTTCATCGAAAATGCTATCCTCAAAGCGCGGCACGCGGCAAAACTCACGGGGCTACCCGCTATAGCCGATGACTCGGGTCTGGAAGTTGACGTATTGAAAGGCGCACCTGGAATCTACTCGTCGCGCTTTTCTGGCCCCGACGCCGACGACGCCACGAACAATCGAAAACTCCTCGAGCTGCTGAACGGCGTTCCGGAAGCACAGCGCAGCGCCCGCTTCCAGTGCCTGCTGGTATTCATGCGCCATCACGAAGACCCCACCCCGATAATTTGCCAGGGAACCTGGGAAGGCGTCATTGCCAATGCACCCGCAGGTGAAAACGGGTTCGGTTACGACCCTATATTCTTTTTACGCGAACACAACTGTACGTCGGCACAACTAGCGCGCGAGGAAAAAAACCGCCTCAGTCACCGAGCACAAGCCATGAGCCAGTTGCTAGAAAAGCTCCGTTCAATTTCCTAGCTAGAGCCATCGCACTTCACCTGAGATAAAGCCATGAACTCCCACCGCAAAATCGTAGCCTGAGCGATGTTACGTCTGCCACCGCTATCACTGTATGTTCATATCCCCTGGTGTGTGCGCAAGTGCCCGTATTGTGACTTCAATTCCCATGAAGCTGGCAACGGCATCGCGGAAGAAGCATATGTCAACGCTTTAAAACAGGATCTGGACAACGATCTACCCTTGGCACAAGGGCGTAAACTCACCTCAATTTTTATTGGGGGCGGTACGCCCAGTCTTTTCTCGCCGCAGGCCATCGGCGACATCCTCGATTATGCAGAGCGGCGCATCGGTTTTGCCTCCGATATCGAAATCACCCTGGAAGCCAATCCGGGAACCTTCGAACAGGAAAAATTCCGCGGCTTTCGCGCCGCAGGCATTAATCGTTTGTCGCTTGGTATTCAAAGCTTTAATAATCGTCATTTGCAAAAACTCGGCCGTATCCACGATCGCGCCAGCGCCATTACCGCCGCGACCAGTGCGCGCGACGCGGGCTTTGACAATTTCAATCTGGACCTCATGCATGGCCTACCGGATCAAAGCGAGGCAGAAGCAATCTCGGATTTGTCCCTCGCCGTTGAACTCGATCCCACGCACATCTCCTGGTACCAACTCACCATAGAGCCAAATACAGTTTTCTATAAGCAGCGCCCCTCACTACCGGACGAAGACATCCTCGACGCCATTCACCAAAAGGGTCAGGAACTGCTGGAGAAGTTCGGCTATCTCCAATACGAAATTTCCGCTTACGCGCGCGGCAACATGCTCTCTCGTCACAACCTGAATTATTGGGAATTTGGCGATTACTTAGGGATAGGCGCCGGCGCCCACGGCAAGATCACGCGACTTGCGCAACAGGACGTTTTACGCACTGCAAAAACCCGCAAGCCAGAAGACTACTTAACTCGTACAACGCATTATCTGGCAAGCGCGACTACTGTTCCGGAGAACGAGTTACCGTTGGAATTTTTTATGAACGCACTGCGGCTAACCGAGGGCGTTCCCGTGGAATATTTTGCTGAGCGCACAGGGTTGGACATTAGCCGAATCAGCAAGCCCTGGGGAGAGCTTCTCGGCAAAGGCTTGGTAAGCACAGCCCAACATCGCTTGACCACCACGCCAAAGGGTTTTTTATTCCTCAATGATGTATTGGCAGCGCTAAGCGAAGCAGCCTGAATAAACCTAAAGTCGTGCCAACCGCGGTTGGCACTATCAAGCCGAATCCACTGCCTCACCACCGTCCAACGCCCAGACACGAAACTCGCAAAGCCTCGCGCCCAACGCGCGGAGCTTTGTCTCAGACAGTTCTTTGCCGCGCAGCTCTGCTGGCATATCCAACGCAAGATGCAAGTAGCGGGCGCCAATGTCGCAGATACGGGCAACCTGATGAATTGGCAAGGTACCTATCACCAAATCCTCCGCAGCAACCTCAGCCGGATCGAGATGATCGACCCAGTGATCGACACAAACCCCCTGTTCCACCACCCAATTTTTGGCGCCAGGATGGCGGCTTACAAACCATACAGCCACAATAATTTCCCCTGTTTTAACGAAGCGGGAATCATCCTTTATGGCGCACGTAGCGCCGTCGCTCACAACCTTGTCAAGCGCCAGTGTCTGTCAAGACTCGGCCACAATAGGCAGCACATGGCAACACGGAGCTCAAAAATGACACAACGTACTCTTCATATTGCTGCCTACGACATTGGCAATGCCAGCCGTCTAAAAAGGGCACTCTATGTCCTCAAAGATTTCGCTTGTGGCGGCCAGAAGTCTGTGTTCGAGTGCTATCTCCATCCAACTGAAAAGCAAGAATTACTTAACCGGGTGGAACAGGTTCTCGATCTCGACGAAGACCGCTTTCTGGTGGTACCGATACCGGGAGGCAAAACAGTTCATGTACTGGGTATCGCCATCCAACCCTGTGACCCTGTCTTTTTCTATGTTGGTTGAGGAGGTGAGAGCCAGTGGATACGCTATTCGTGGACCGCAAGGGCACCCGCCTCGATACCGAAGCAGGCCGTCTCATCATCCGCCCACCTGAAACCAAGCCCACCACCCTGCCGCTGAGCCAGCTTCGCTACATTGTGCTCTCTTCGCGCGTGGATCTATCCACCACCTTGATGCTGGCCTTAAGCCGCGAAGGCATCAGCCTGGTCATCACTCACCCCACACGGCACGATGATCATGTGGTATGCGCCGGCCCCAGCCATGGCAACGTGATGCGAAAGGTCAACCAACTTAACGCGTTCGCCGATACTGCACGGCGCCTTGCCATCGCCAAGCGTATCGTTGGTGCACGCCTGTTAGCACAGTATCGCGCCTTGGCTCGCCACCGGCGCAGGCGGCCTGATCTACGCCGCCCGCTAACCAAGGCCTTGGCGCAAATTAGCGACCGCTGGCAAGATCTCAACAACGCAGGAAGCCTGCACGCACTGCGCGGCCTTGAAGGAGCCGCAGCCGCCGCCTATTTCTCGGCCCTTGGTAATCTGTTTGCGCCGTCTCTCAACTTCACCCAGCGCAAGCGCCGCCCCCCACCGGATCCCGTCAATGCACTGCTGTCACTGACATACACCCTTATTCACGGCGAGGCAGTTCGCGCCCTGCTTGCACGGGGACTGGATCCAACCCTCGGTGCCTTGCATGACCCTCATTACAACCGCGATTCACTGGCCTGTGATCTGGTTGAACTGCTGCGAGCCGAGGCCGAAAGCTGGGTGGTGGATATATTCCGGCTACAACACTTACAACAGCATCAC
>Ga0172382_10012577_pt1 | contig 11018 bp, 12 predicted proteins | sample Leawel138RmetaG_FD_122245 | JGI IMG/M metagenome (GOLD analysis project Ga0172382, IMG submission 122245) | Leachate microbial communities from a municipal landfill in Southern Ontario, Canada - Leachate well 138R metaG | ecosystem: Engineered > Solid waste > Landfill > Unclassified | place...
CCGGTGCGCAGCGAGAACAGCGCATGGTGCAGCGGACAGCGCACCGCCTCGCCCTCGAGCGCGCCGCGGTCGAGCCGGCCCTGGTAATGGGTGCAGGTGGCGCCAATCGCATGGACCTCGTCCCCCACCAGCGCGAGCAGCACCGGCTTCTTGCCGACCCGGCCGCGCAGCATCTTCCGGCCGCCGAAATCCGCGAGGGTGACCCCCTCGGTCAGATCGGGGCTGGTGTCGGGCTTTCCCTGTCCGGCCATGTCGCTTCTCCTCCTGTCGTCAGCACCGCCACAGGCCCGGCGCCGTGCCGCCCGCGACGGCGGGCGGGCAGCGCGGCAGGTTGCACCCCGGGGCCAATTCTGGCGCCCGGGCCGGGAAAATCAACCTCGGCTCAGCGCTTCATGAGGCTCAGGAACTCGCGCCGCAGGGTCGGGTCGCGCAGGAAGTTGCCGCGCATGACCGAATTGGTCATCACCGCCTGATCGTCCTTCACCCCGCGCCAGTGCATGCAGAAATGGTCGGCCTCCATCACCACGGCGAGTCCGTCGGGGCGGATGCGCTGCTCGAGCTCGTCGGCCAGCATCACCACCGCCTCCTCCTGGATCTGCGGCCGGCTCATCACCCAGTCGGCGAGGCGAGCGTATTTGGACAGGCCGATGAGATCGGAATCGGCATTGGGCAGCACCCCGATCCAGAGCCTGCCCATGATCGGGCACAGGTGATGCGAACAGGCGCTGCGCACGGTGACGGGGCCGACGATCATCAGCTCGTTCAGCCCGGCGGCATTGGGGAAGGTCGTCACCTTCGGCGGCGCCTCGTAGCGGCCGCGGAACACCTCGTCGAGATACATCCGGGCCACGCGCTGCGCGGTCTCGCGGCTGTTGTGGTCGTGGTCGGTGTCGATCACCAGCGCGTCGAGCACCGCCTGCATCCGCTCCTCGACCTCGGCGCGAAGCTCGTCGAGCTCGCCCTCGTGGACGAAGGCCGCGATGTTGTCGTTGGCGTTGAAGCGCAGCCCGGCCGCCTCGATCCGGGCGCGGATGCGCGCCGAGGCGCTCTGGCCGGCCGCTCCGGCGGGGGGATCATGCGGTGCGACGGTGGCAATGCTCATGGCGGGCCTCGGTGGCTGCGGTGTTCGGGCGGGGCCGGCACCGACTCGGCGGCGCCGGCCCCGGGGGACAGGTCACTCGGCGCGGGGTCGGGGACCGCCCCGCCCTGCCGCCGGGCCCCGGCCGGACCTCGCGGCGGGGCGGGCGTGGCGGGCGGGTGCAGGACAGATGTGGTCGCTGGCCGGCCGCGGCGCAAGTGCCGGGTGCCCCGCAACGGGGATACCGAGAGTTTTCCGAGTAATTTACATATCAGACCCGGGGGATTTACGCGCAACCGCCCCGGTCCGGCACGATTCGCGGATGAAGTTCCCCCGGAATCATGCTAGGCTGTTTTCATGGGACGGGGTTGAAACGGCGGTTCGGAAATCGGGGGTCCGGCGGCCGCGGCAGCGCCTTCGGCACCAGTGCGGGACGGCGAAAACCCCGGGCCCGGCGGTCAGTATCCGGCCCCGTCGGGGCGAGCGTGAATGTGCATCGCGTATACGACTTGGAGGCTGCGATGAGTGAGGACAATGCAGGCGCCGGCACGGTCCGCCGCGACGGGAACGGCAGCGAGGCGCGCCTCGTGCGCCATTTCGACCATCCGCGCTGGGCGGTCTGGAACCTGCTGACCGATGCCGCCGGCATCGCCCGATGGCTGGCCCCCGGCACGATCGAGCCCGAGGAGGGCGGCCGGGTGCATATCGACTTCGCCGACAGCGGCCTGGTGATCGACAGCCGGCTGACCACCTTCGCCCCGCCCGCGCGGCTGGCCTATTCCTGGAGCAGCGGCGACGAGCCCGCGCGCCCGCTGCTGTGGGAGCTCGAGGAGCAGGACGGCGGCACCCGCCTTGCGCTTACCGTGACCCTGCCGCCCGGCGAGGACATCGCCAAGGCCGCCGCCGGCTTCGACGCCCATCTCGAGATGCTCGCCGCCGCGCTCGAGGGGGTGCCGATCAAATTCCCGTTCGAGACCTATCTCCTCGCCCGCCGCGCCTATGTCGAGAAGCTCGACGCCTGACGCGCCCCCGCCGCAAATACCCGCGCGGCCGGCACGACTTTTTCGCCCCGCCCGCCCCGAAAAGGTAGACGCGCGGGCCATGCCTCTCTAGGCTGGCCGCAACCGGAACCGGAGTCTGCCCATGTGGGATTTCAGTATCGCCCGCTCGCTGAACCTGATGATGCGGACCCTGCCCTTCGTTGCGTTGCGCGCGGCGGTCTATTTCGGCATCGCGCTGGCCTATGTGCTGGCCACCGGCACCGGGATCGGCATCGGCTGGGGCGTCGGCGCCTTCGGGGACGAGGGGTTCCGTGCCTCGGCCATGGCCTGGGGCGGCTTCGCGGGCTTCGGCCTCACCGGGGCGGTGCTCTACTGGGCGCGGGAATACATCCTCTACATCGTCAAGGCCGGCCATGTCGCGGTGCTGGTCGAGCTGCTGGACAACCGCCCGCTGCCGCAGGGGCGCGGGCAGATCACCCATGCCACCGCGGTGGTGAAGGAACGCTTCGGGCAGGCATCGCTGCTCTTCGCGCTCGACCAGCTGGTGAAGGGCGTGATCCGCGTCGTCTCGGGCCTGGTGCGCGGGGTGCTGTCGCTGCTGCCGATCCCCTATCTGCGCCAGCTCGGCCTGGTGGTGCAGGCGTTCCTGCGCATGGCGGTCGGCTTCATCGACGAGGTGATCCTCGCCCATGCGATCCGCACCCGCTCCGGGGATGCCTGGGGCTCGGCGCGCGAGGCACTGGTGCTCTATGCGCAGAACTGGAAGGTGATGCTGAAGAATGCCGCCTGGCTGACCGCGATCACCTACGGGCTCGCCTTCCTCGTGTTCCTGGTCATGCTCGCCCCGGCGGCGGCGCTGGTCTATGTGATGCCCGGCGCCTGGTCGGCAGGCGGCTTCGTCTTCGCGCTTCTCTTCGCCTGGAGCGTGAAGGCCGCCTTCCTCGAGCCCTTCGCGGTGATCTCGCTGATGCAGGTCTATTTCCGCACCACCGAGGGCCAGCGCCCCGACCCCGAATGGGAGGCCAAGCTCGACGGCATGTCGGCGCAGTTCCGCAAGCTCAAGGCCCGGGCCGGCGAGCGGCTTGCTCGCGCCACCGACAGCGCAACCGGCAGCAGCACCGGCACCGCCGGCTGATCCCGCTCAGGCGAATTCGAGGATCACCTCGTCGGCCTTCACGCTGCCGCCCGGGCTGGCGAGGATGCGCCCGATGCGGCCCGCGCGCGGGCTGCGCAGCACGTTCTCCATCTTCATCGCCTCGATGACCGCGAGCGGCTGGCCCTCCTGCACCTCGTCGCCCTCGGCGGCCATGAGCCGCACCACCTGCCCCGGCATCGGCGCGACCAGGAGCCGCGAACGGTCCGGCGCCGCCTTCACCGGCATCAGCGCCGCGAGTTCGGCCTGCCGCGGGCTGCGCACCCGCACCACCAGATCGGCGCCCCGGTGGCGGATGCGGAACCCCTGCGCCACCGGCGCCACCTGCAGGACCAGCGGCACCCCGCCTACCACCAGCCGCGCGAGCCGCTGCCCGGGCTGCCAGTCGCTCTCGACCCGCAGCCTCTGGTCCCCGACCGTGACCTCGGCACCCCCGGCATCGACGGCGATGTGCAGGGCCAGGCTCTCGCCGGGCAGCACCGCCACCCGCGCCCCGCCGGACGGCGGCGGCGCCCCCGCCATACGCCCCGAGACCTGCGCCGCCCGCGCCTCGACCCGGTGCTGCAGCAACGCCGCCGCCGCGGCAAGCCGCAGCCGCAGCGGCGCATCGGGCTTCACGCCCTGAAAGCCGCCGGGCCATTCCCCGGCGATGAAGCCGGTGGACAGGTCCCCGGCGGCAAAGCGCGGATGGTCCATCACCGCCGCGAGGAACGGCAGGTTGTGGCCGATCCCTTCGATCTCGAACCCGTCCAGCGCATCGCCCATCCGCGCGATCGCCTCGGCCCGGGTCGCGCCGGCGGTGCAGAGCTTGGCGATCATCGGGTCGTAATCGGTGCCGATCACGCTGCCCTCCACCACCCCGGAATCGAGGCGCACCTGCCCCGGCACCGCCGCCGGCGGCCGGTAGCGGGTCAGCCGCCCGGTCGAGGGCAGGAAGCCGCGACGCGGATCCTCGGCATAGACCCGCGCCTCGATCGCCCAGCCCTCGGCGCGGATGTCCTCCTGCCGCAGCCACAGGCGCTCGCCGGCCGCGATGCGGATCATCGCCTCGACCAGATCGACGCCGGTGACCAGTTCGGTCACCGGATGCTCGACCTGCAGGCGGGTGTTCATCTCGAGGAAATGGAACCCGCCCGCGGCATCGGCGATGAATTCCACGGTTCCGGCGCTGACATAGCCCACCGCCCGCGCCAGCGCCACGGCCTGCGCCCCCATCGCCGCCCGCATCGCGGCATCGACAAAGGGCGAGGGCGCCTCCTCCACCACCTTCTGGTTGCGGCGCTGGATCGAACATTCGCGCTCGCCCAGATGGATGCAGTTGCCATGCGCATCGGCAAGGATCTGGATCTCGATATGACGGGGATCCTCGAGATATTTCTCGATGAAGATCCGCCCGTCGCCGAAGCTCGCCTCGGCCTCGGAGCGGGCGAGCGCGAGCCCCTCCCCGAGCTCGGCCTCGCTGCGGGCGATGCGCATCCCCTTGCCGCCGCCGCCGGCGCTGGCCTTGAGCATGACCGGATAGCCGATCCCGGCCGCGATCCGCAGCCCCTCGGCGGTGTCGGCGATCACGCCCGGATGGCCGGGCACCACATTCACCCCGGCCGCGGCGGCGATGCGCTTCGAGGCGATCTTGTCGCCCATCGCCGCGATCGCCGCCGGCGGCGGGCCGATGAAGGTCACGCCCTCGGCCGCCAGCGCCCGGGCGAAATCCGGGTTCTCGGACAGGAAGCCATAGCCCGGATGCACGGCCTGCGCCCCGCTCGCCCGCACCGCCTCGAGGATGCGCGGGATCGAGAGATAGGATTCCGCCGCCCGCGCCGGACCGACCGGCAGCGCCTCGCGGGCCATGCGCACATGCGGCGCCCCGGCATCGGCCTCGGAGAAGACCGCCACGGTGGCGATGCCCATCGCCTCGGCGCTGCGGATGATCCGGCAGGCGATCTCGCCCCGGTTGGCGATCAGGATCTTGTCGAACATGGGGCCTTCCGGGATCGCGGCAAAGAATAAGGGCCGCCGGGACGATCCGCCCGGCGGCCCTGGTTCGGTGCGGTCGCCGTGCCGGGCACGGCGGCCCGATCAGCCGCAGAGGCCCTGGTCGGCCAGCACACCCCCGGCGATGCCGCCGGCCACCGCCGACTGCGCGAGGTTGTTGCTGGTCGCGGCGCCGACCGCGGTGCCCATCAGCGCACCCATCCCGACACAGTTGGGATCGACCGGCTGGTTGCAGCCCGCGAGCGTGCCGGTGGCGATGACAAGGCCAAGGATACCGACGATCTTGGTCATGGGAGTTCTCCTGATATGATATATTGAATCTGTAGCCCCGGATACCGGCAGAGTGCCACCGCCACCGCGCCCGCGCAAGGCCGGCATGGCTGTCATCGGATGACAACCGCCGGCGTGGCCGCCGGGACTCACCCGCCACCGCCCGCGAACACGGCCGGAAAGGCGATCCGGGCCCGGGCCTCGTCGATGCGCAGCAGCGCCTCGTAGGATTCGGGATCGAACGGCTCCCCGGCCGCCACCACCTCGCGGCCGAACAGCCACGACAGCCGCCCGGCATCGAGATTGCCGCGCTCGAAGGGCTCGGTGCCGAACTGCGCCCAGAGCGCGGCCATGAAGGCCTCGTCGGCGCGCCGGTCCAGCGGCTTGCGGTCGGCATGGCGCTCGCGGCGGATGAGGCGCGAGGCCCCCTCCTTGCGGTTCTCGCGCCGGATCACGAACTGCAGGTCGGTCCCCGGCAGCCGGCCGGGAAAGCCGCGGTGCTTGCGCATCAGAAATAGACCTCCTCGCAGGTGCCGTCCCCGAATTCATAGGCGGCGAAATACTGCAATGCCTCGGGATCGCTCTGCCCGAACGGCACCTCGCGATCGCCGAGCGAGACCACGATCTGCCCGACCGTCCAGCCCGCGTCCCGCACCTCGGGCAGGGCCACATGGTCGCACAGCCACGGCAGGTCGCCCTCGACCGCCGCGAACTCCAGCCCGCGCAGCCCCGGCGCCACGAAGCGGAACCGCGCCAGCCCCGCCTCCGGCTCGACCACCACATCGTAAAGCGCCACCGCCAGCCCCGAGGGCACGCCCTCGGCCAGAGCCGCGCCCGGCACCAGCGCCAGCGCCAGCCCGAGCACCTTCATCTTTCCCCAAATATCCCGGGGGGAGTCCGCCCGCACGGGCGGACGGGGGGCAGCGCCCCCCTGCCCCGCCCGGGTCAGAGCGGGATGTTGTCGTGCTTCTTCCATGGGTTCTCCAGTCTCTTGCCGCGCAGCCCCGCAAAGGCCCGCACCACCCGGGCCCGGGTCGCGCGGGGCGCGATCACCTCGTCGATGAAGCCGCGCTCGGCGGCCGCGAAGGGATTGGCGAAACGCGCTTCGTAATCGGCCAGCCGCGCGGCGATCCGGGCCGGATCGCCGGCCTCGTCACGATGCAGGATCCCGACCGCGCCCTTCGCGCCCATCACCGCGATCTCGGCACTGGGCCAGGCATAGTTCACATCGCCGCGCAGATGTTTCGAGGCCATGACGTCATAGGCGCCGCCATAGGCCTTGCGGGCGATGACCGTGACCTTGGGCACCGTGGCCTCGCCATAGGCGAACAGCAGCTTGGCGCCGTGCTTGATGATCCCGCCATGCTCCTGCGCCACCCCGGGCAGGAAGCCGGGCACGTCCACCAGCGTCAGGACCCCGATCCCGAACGCATCGCAGAAGCGCACGAACCGCGCGGCCTTGCGGCTCGCGTCGATATCGAGGCAGCCGGCCAGCACCATCGGCTGGTTGGCGACCACGCCCACGCTGCACCCCTCGAGCCGGATGAAACCGGTGAGGATGTTGCCGGCGAATTCCGCCTGCATCTCCATGAAATCGCCCTCGTCGGCGATCCGCTCCACCAGTTCGCGCATGTCGTAGGGCTGGTTGGGATTGCCGGGCACGAGGCTGTCGAGCGCCGGCTCGATCCGGCCGGGATCGTCGAAGACCGGCCGCTCGGGCACCGGGGCACGGTTCGACAGCGGCAGGAAGTCGAACAGCCTGCGCGCCTCATGCAGCGCCTCGATGTCGTCGGCATATGCCGCATCGGCCACCGCCGAGCGGGTGGCATGGGTCAGCGCCCCGCCCAGCTCCTCGGCCGTCACCTCCTCGCCGGTCACGGTCTTCACCACATCGGGGCCGGTGACGAACATGTAGGAGGAATCCTTCACCATCAGGATGAAGTCGGTCATCGCCGGCGAATAGACCGCGCCGCCCGCGCAGGGCCCCATGACCAGGCTGATCTGCGGCACCACCCCGGAGGCGAGGATGTTGCGCTGGAACACCTCGGCATAGCCGGCCAGGCTCGCCACCCCCTCCTGGATCCGGGCGCCGCCCGAATCGTTCAGCCCGATCACCGGCACCCCGTTGCGCATCGCCATGTCCATGACCTTGCAGATCTTCCGGGCATGGGTCTCGGACAGCGAGCCGCCGAACACCGTGAAATCCTGCGCAAAGACATAGACCTGCCGGCCGTTGATCGTCCCCCAGCCGGTCACCACCCCGTCGCCGGCGGGACGGTTGGCGGCCATGCCGAAATCCTGCGCGCGGTGGCGCACGAGCATGTCGAATTCCTCGAAACTGCCCTCGTCGAGCAGCACTTCCAGCCGTTCGCGCGCGGTGAGCTTGCCGCGGGCATGCTGCGCCGCCACCCGTGCCGGACCGCCGCCGGCCAGCGCCTCGGCGCGCGCGGCCCCGAGCCGCGCGAGAATGTCATCCATCGCCGCCCTCCCCGGGCCCGCCCTGTCGCGGCCAGACTAGGCGAGGCGGGCGCCGGTGGAAAGCCGCCGCCATCACCGCTGGAAGCCGGCGCGCGGATTTGCTTTCATGGGCCCGACCCTTCAGGAGACCGCCATGCCCCAGCCCGGACGCTACACGCTCTACACCCGCGAGGGCACCGCCGGTGCCGCGGTCGAGGCGGCGGCCGCCGAATGCGGCGTGACCCTCGACATCATCGACATCCCCGCCGCGGCCCCGCCCGAGGTCTGGGAGGCGTTCTGCCGGATCAATCCCCGCAAGCAGGTGCCGGTGCTGATCCATCCCGACGGCACCACGGTCACCGAGAGCACCGCGATCCTCGTCCATCTCGCCGACAGCCATCCCGGGGCCGGGCTGATCCCCGCCCCGGGCAGTTCGGCCCGCGCCTTCCACGACCGCTGGCTGGCCTTCTTCCAGGCCAATGTCTACGAGGCCATGCTGCGCGAGACCTTCGCCCGGCGCTACATCAGCAACCCCGACCACGCCCCCGAGGTGGCCGAGGCCGCGCGCGACTTCATCGCCCGGCATTTCGCGCTCTACGAACAGGCGCTGAGCGACGACGGCCCGTTCCTGTTCGGCCAGAGGTTCCAGGTGGTGGATATCCTCGTGTGGCTGCTGGTCTGGTGGGAGGAGCGCGCTCAGCTCGCCCGCGACTGCCCCCGGGTGCTGCGCCTGTGGGAGGCGGCCGGAGAGCGCCCGCATCTGGCCGCGGTCGCCGCCCGCCATTTCGCCGCCTGAGATGGAATTCGAGGGCATCCGCCATATCGACGCCCCGCGCGAGGCGGTCTGGGCACGGCTCAACGATCCCGAGGTGATGCGCGCGGCGATCCCCGGCTGCACCTCGTTCACCGGCAGCCACGAGGACGGCTACGAGGCCGTGGTCCGGGTCGGCATCGGCCCGCTGCGCGCGCATTTCCGCGGCCGGGTGCATCTGTCCGAAGTGGTGGCGCCCGAGAGCTACCATCTCGATGCCGCCGGCGAGGGGCCGCTGCTCGGCCATGCCGGCGGGCAGGCGGATGTGCGCCTCGTGCCGGTGCCCGGCGGCACCGAGCTGCACTACCGCATCACCTCCGAGACCGGCGGCCGGCTCGGCTCCTTCGGGCGCGAGCGGATCGCGGCGGTGGCAGGCCGGCTGGCCGACGGCTTCTTCGCGCGGCTGATGGGCGAGGGCGCCTGAGCGCCCCGCCCGGTCGGCCCGGTCGGCCCGGCCTCAGGCGGTCAGCCCCTCGGGCTCGGGCAGGCCGCCGGCGCGGCAGCAGGCGGTCAGGGTATTGGCCAGCAGGCAGGCGATGGTCATCGGCCCGACCCCGCCCGGCACCGGGGTGATCGCGCCGGCGACCCGGGCCGCGCTCTCGTAATGGACATCGCCGACCAGTTTCGTCTTGCCGTCGCGCTCGATGCGGTTGATGCCCACGTCGATCACCGTGGCCCCGGGCCGCAGCCAGTCGCCCGGCACCATCTCGGGCCGCCCCACGGCGGCGACGACGATATCGGCCCGGCGCACCACGTCGGGCAGGTCGCGGGTGCGGCTGTGGGCGATGGTCACCGTGGCGCTGTCGCCCAGCAGCAGCTGCGCCATCGGCTTGCCGACGATGTTCGAGCGCCCGATCACCACCGCGTTCATCCCCGCAAGCGAGCCATGCCGGTCGCGCAGCAGCATCAGGCAGCCCAGGGGCGTGCAGGGCACCATCGCCTTCTGGCCGGTGCCCAGCAGCCCGACATTCGAGACATGAAACCCGTCCACATCCTTGGCCGGGTCGATGGAATTGATGACCAGATCGGCATTCAGATGCGCCGGCAGCGGCAGTTGCACGAGGATGCCGTGCACCCGGGCATCGGCATTCAGCTCGGCGATCAGGCCCAGCAGCGCCGCCTCGCCGGTATCGGCCGGCAGCCGGTGCTCGAACGACGCCATGCCGGTCTCGACGGTCTGGCGGCCCTTGTTGCGCACATAGACCTGGCTGGCCGGATCCTCGCCGACCAGCACCACCGCGAGGCCGGGGGTGATCCCCTGCTCCTCCTTCAGCTGTGCCACCCGCGCGGCGACCCGCGCCCGCACATCCGCGGCAAATGCCTTGCCGTCGATCACCTCTGCCGTCATGTCGTCTCCGTGTCTGTATGGTCGGGGCGCAGGCCGTCGCCTCTCAGGCTGTCCGGGCCCAGATGGCTTTCCTCACGCGCGATCGACCAGTCGATGAGCCTGCGCCAGAGCTTTTCCACAAGATCGGGCGGCAGGCCATGCGTCATTGCGTGGCGGCGGACATTGGCGACCACCTCCTCGACCCGCGAGCCGATCCGCGCCGGCAGGTCAACCCGGGCCTTGATCCGGGCGGCGCGGTCGATATAGGCCGCGCGTTCGGACAGCAGGCGCACGAGATCGGCGTCGAGACGGTCGATCTCGGCGCGCAGCTCGGTCATCGTGGTGCAGTCGTTCGGTGCCCGCATCGGCTGGTCGTCATCCTGTGGTTCGGGCGCCCCGGGGGCGCTTCGCCCCCCGGGCCCCCCGAGGATATTTGCAGAAAGGCGAAAAGCGGAAGGTGCCTTCATCCTTGCCCAAATACTCCGGGGGAGCCCCGCAGGGGCGGGGGCAGAGCCCCCTTCCTACACCAGCCCCTCGATATTGCCCATCTCGTCAAGGCGGATCGTGTTCGCGGCCGGCACGCTCGGCAGGCCCGGCATGGTCATGATCTCGCCGCAGATCACGACGATGAAGCCCGCGCCCGCCGACAGCCGCACCTCGCGCACCGGCACGGTATGGCCCTCGGGGGCGCCGCGCACGTTGGGATCGGTGGTGAAGCTGTATTGGGTCTTGGCCATGCAGACCGGCAGGTTGCCGTAACCGGCTTCCTCCCAGGCCCGGAGCTGGTCGCGCACCGACTTGTCGGCGATCACCTCGCCGGCGTGGTAGATGCGCCGGGCCACGGTCTCGATCTTCTGGAACAGGCCCATGTCGTCGGGATAGAGCGGCGCGAATTCCGACACCCCGGCATCGGCGAGCCGGGCCACCGC
>Ga0172382_10012579_pt1 | contig 11017 bp, 11 predicted proteins | sample Leawel138RmetaG_FD_122245 | JGI IMG/M metagenome (GOLD analysis project Ga0172382, IMG submission 122245) | Leachate microbial communities from a municipal landfill in Southern Ontario, Canada - Leachate well 138R metaG | ecosystem: Engineered > Solid waste > Landfill > Unclassified | place...
AACTGCCGGTCGACTTCACCAACCGCGTGATCTACTACGTGGGCCCGGTCGATCCGGTCCGCGACGAAGCCGTCGGCCCGGCCGGCCCGACCACAGCCACCCGCATGGACAAATTCACCGACACCATGCTGGCCGAAACCGGCCTGATCGCCATGATCGGCAAGGCCGAGCGTGGTCCGGTGGCCATCGAGTCCATCCGCAAGCATCAGTCCGCCTACCTGATGGCGGTGGGCGGCTCGGCCTATCTGGTGTCAAAAGCCATCCGCTCCTCGCGCGTCGTGGCCTTTGAAGACCTCGGCATGGAAGCCATTTACGAGTTCGACGTGGCAGATATGCCGGTCACCGTGGCGGTGGACGCCTCCGGCACCTCGGTCCACACGACCGGCCCGGCAAAATGGTCCGCCAAGATCGCCGAGTTCACGATCCCGGTTGCGGCGGTCTGATTTCCCGCAAACCACCAACCCCGGCCTTCACGGCCCCCCCCTCCCCGGCGTTCTGCCGGGCAGGGCTTTTTCCTACTGATTTTTCTGTCCTCAGGACGCGCCTTCGTCCGCGCCTGCCGCCTATGCTTCGGCAAGGTGGCGTCGTAGGCCAGTTGCCAATGATCGCTTGTTATCCAAATTTATCGTATATACAATAAATAAACATGCGAATCACTTATGATCGCTGTAAACGTGTTCGTACTCTCGAAGCACGGGGATTGGATATGCGGCGGGCGGATGAAATCTTCAACAGGCTTCACTTTACCGCCACCGACGATCGGCTTGATTATGGTGAACCTCGCTACGTTACGATCGGCGAACTGGATAATCGCCTTGTTGTCGTGGTCTGGACGCCACGCGGCACGGCGCGCCGCATTATCAGTATGAGGAAAGCAAATGCCCGCGAACAAGAAAAGTATGCGCGCCACCTGGGTTGACCCGGACGATGCGCCTGAGCTCACTGACGAGTGGTTTCAAACCGCCGAGCTTCGCGATGGAAACAGGATAGTTCGACGCGGACGGCCAAAATCCGCCGCGCCGAGCGTCTCCATCAGCCTGCGCATCCCTCCCGATGTTCTGGAGCGCTGGAAAAGCACAGGCCCAGGTTGGCAGACGCGCATGGTGACGTCGCTTAAAAATCACGCACCGCACGCCGATCAAAACTCATAACGTTTCAGGCTCACCTACCGCAACGCTATCCAGCGCCCGGGCCCGCCCCCGCTCGAACTGGATACTGGCCAACACCGCCAGGCCCGCAACAAAGAAGCCGCCGGTCAGCAGCATGGCCGTTCGGTGATTGCCCGCTGTAACCCAGGTCACCAGCCCATAGCACATCGGTCCGAGGATGAAAGCCAGCCGGGTGGCGGTGGTCCAGAGGCCGAAGAACTCCGCCCGCTGCGCAGCGGGTGCGAAAGCCGCCGTCATGGCTCGGCCGATGCTTTGGCTGGAGCCCATGCACAAGCCCGCAAGCACCGCCGCCGCCCAGAACATATTGGCGTGTTGTGAGGAAGAGGCCAGCAGCACCATCACGATCCACCCCAGCAAGGTCAAGGCCAAGGTGCGCTGATGCCCGATGCGGTCCTCCAGAAAGCCAAGCAGCACGGCTCCCAGTGCGGCGGCGATATTGACCATGAAGATCAGCGCCATGATGCTGGACTGGCTGAATTGCATGACCTGTTCGGCGTAAATCGCGGCCAGGGTGATCACGACCGCAATGCCCGCCTGATACAGGACGCCGCAGACCAGCAGGCGCCTGAAATCAGGGAAGACGGCCAGCCGCTTCCATTGCGCCCATTGCTTCCCGCGCGTCGGATGCGCGCGCGGCGCCTCGGCGGGCGCCCTGACGGAGCGCTCTTTCAAGAGCAGGAAGGTGGGCAGCGCGGCCACAACATAGATCAGCGCCGTGATCCACAAGGTCAGCGGTACGTAGCGCGTGGCGGGCTCACCAAGCGCCTGATAATGCAGGACGACCGCCAGGCTCAAGCCCAAGGTCAGCATACCGCCCAGGTAGCCGATGCCCCACCCCCATCCCGACACTTTGCCCAGGGCTTCCGGCCGGGCCAGTTCCGGCAGGAAAGCGGCAATCATCGATTCGCCCACGCTGAAGGCGTAGTTTGAGATGACCAGCGCAACCACCGCCAACGCAATCGAACCCGGTCCGGCAAAGCCAAGCGCAATGGTTGCGCCGACGCAGGCCAAGGTGCTGACAAGCAGGACGGCTTTCTTGCTGCCATGCCGGTCCGCCCAGGACCCAAGGCGCGGCATTGTCAACATCACCAGCAGGTAGCAACAGGATAAGGCCGTGGTCCAGGCCAGCGTCGACCACACCTGATTGCCGGTGACGACGCTGACGAAATAGGCATTGAACACCGCGGTCAACACGACCGTGGTATAGCCCGAGTTGGCAAAATCGTAAAAGGCCCAGGCGAACAGTTCCCGCCGACGGACCCCTTCATTCAAGGCTTGCTGCATCAGCACGCTCCAGTGAAACCACCCGCTTGACGGCGGCCTTCGCAACTCAAGCGTTTGCCAGCACCTGCGCGCCCGCGTTCGCCACCTCGGCATCCTGGTCTGACCTGACCCCGGAAACGCCGACCGCGCCAACCACGTACCCTTCATAGACGAGCGGCACCCCGCCTTCAAGCAGCCCGTCCACGCCGATGGACAGGAAGGCGGGACGCCCATTGTTGACGATGCCCTCGAAGACTTTGGTTTCACGTTTTGCAATCGCCGCGGTGCGCGCTTTGGCAATGGCAATGTCCGCGGTGAATGCGGAGGCCCCGTCTCGCCGCGTGAAACTCAGCAAATGGCCGCCCTCGTCAACAACGGCGATGGAAACGCCCCACTGCTGGGTCCGCGCATGGGCATCCGCGGCATGTAACACTTTTTGTACGTCCTCGGCAGTCAGAACCGGCTTCATTTCCATGTCATTGTTCCATGAGGAGAAAACCGCATTGTAGGCACAGAACTTGGCGGGAAAACAGGGCCTGCGGTTGACCCTGGCGCCATGCTCGGGTAAGGTTTTGCAACCAGTCATACATAACGCCCTCCTGCATGATGCCTCAAGCAGCGTCCTTTTTCATTCCAACGTCGTTCAACGTCCTCCCAATCGCCAGGACGTGCTTGCTGGTCATCGCCGTTGCCGGGCTGGCAGCTTGCGGTTCCGTTCCCAAAACCACCGCTCAACAAGAAGCGCCAATCACCCTGGCCGCCCAGTCGCCCGCCACGCCGTCCTCCTCCAAGAGCACAATCAAAGTCAAGAAAAAGAGTCCTTTGCTGCTGTTGGAAACCAATTGGGAAGACACGCTCCCGCCAGAGGAAGAAACAGACTTTTCTCCCAGCAGTCTCTTCGTTGAAGAAGCCTTGGCACACTTGGGGGTTCGCTACAAATACGGCGGAAACTCACCGGACAACGGCTTTGACTGCAGCGGCCTGGTCGTGTTCGTCAGTGAAAAGGCCATGGGACTGAAGCTGCCGCGCCGCGCCGAGGAAATCGCGCGTTTCGGGCAGAAAGTCTCCACGGCCGATCTCCAGCCCGGCGATCTGGTGTTCTACAACACCTTGCGCCGTCAGTATTCTCACGTTGGCATCTATGTGGGAGACGGGAAGTTCGTCCATGCGCCGTCGTCGGGCGGCGTGGTGCGCGTGGAGCGCATGGAAGTGGCCTACTGGAAAAAGCGCTTCAATGGCGCCAGGCGCCTTTCTTCCCTTTTGGCGTCATCTTGATCACGGCCTGTTCCTGAGCCCGCGGACACTGGTCCGGGCGGGTGGCCTGGCAAAGACCGCAGGTTTGTAGCGCTTGCTGCATGGAACAGACAGAACGGCGGCACGCCATGACTTGTACCCCCTCTCGCTGCGCGGCCTGGCGGAATGATTTCATCACGTTGTGGCCCAGGAAATCCGTCAGCAAGATCAATAGCTGCGTGCCCGACGGCAACGACAGGTTCTTCTTCTGATGAGAAGGATTGCGCCCACTGATGTGATGCGTAATTGAAATATTATGATTCTTCAGCAGATCGGGGATATTGCCCAAAGTATCTGCACCCACCACCACAGCACTTACAAACATCGTCTGCTCCTGAAGCATTTGAACTTGGTTAAATGATAATGATTCCTATTAATCAGTCAAGCTGTTTAGGAATGATTCTCATTTAATTTGGCAATCAGCTTTCAATTTCAAATAGGAGCAGCAAGCGATCGCTTAGTCCTGCGAGGGAGAAATCGCGTTCTGCACATAGTCGCGATTGAGCTCGGGCGCCAGCAGCTCAATAAAGGTATAGACGAAGTCCCGCAGGAAAACACCGCCTTTGACGCCCAACCGGGAGGTATGCATGCCGAACAGATGGCCGACCGGAATACCAACCAGGCCTGGATCGCGCCGGATGTCATAGGCCACGCCGGCAATAATCCCTACCCCCATGCCAAGCTCGACATAGGTCTTGATGACGTCGGCATCAATGGCCTCCAGGACGAAGTCCGGATGGATGTCTTTGGCGTTGAACGCCGAATCCATGGCTGAGCGGCCCGTAAAGGCCCGGTCGTAGGTGATCAGCGGATAAGACGCCAACTGTTCCAGCGACAAATTCCTGGCCTGCGAAGACGTCAGATCCGCCAAGGGATGATCCGGCGGCACCACCACCACGTGCTCCCAGGAGTAGCACGGCATCGTCACCAGGCCCGCCGTCTGCTCCAGCGCTTCCGTGGCCACGGCCAGGTCGGCCTGTTCGCTCAAGACCATCTCCGCCAACTGGGCCGGACTGCCCTGAATCAGGGAAAGATGGACCTTGGGATATTGCTTGCGGAATGCCGGGATGACTTTGGGCAAGGCATAGCGGGCCTGCGTATGGGTACAAGCAATGGTCAGGCCGCCTTCGTCACGCCGCGCGAATTCATCGCTGACTTTTTTCAGGTTGTCGACTTCGCGCATGATGCGGTCCACGATCTGCGCCACCGCCACGCCCGGCTTGGTCAGGCCCTTGATGCGCTTGCCATGGCGTTCGAAGATCTTGACGCCCAGCTCGTCTTCAAGCTCGATGATGGCTTTCGAGACGCCCGGTTGCGAGGTATAGAGCGCGCGCGCCGCCTCGGTCAGGTTGTAGTCGCGTCTGACGGTTTCTCGAACAAACTTGAATTGCTGAAGATTCATGGCATAGGCACCCAAACATCAGGCTCCGAAACCCAATGCCGGTGCCTATCTACGACCAAAGATCATAATGTAATAAGGCAAGCTTCATATGACTCTTTTAGTTATAAGCAAAGAGCTTACAGGCAGAAGGGCTTCTGCGGCGTAGCGGGAGGTTGGCGTCTTGCGCCATTGGCCCGTGGCTTAGCGCCGCCCCAGGCGGGCGCGCCAGCGCAGCAGCAATCCGCTGATCAGCGCCACGCCACCATGCAGTGCAAGCAGCATCAGGCCCGCGGACAGCAGGCCCTGGCTTACCCACGCCTTGCCCAGATTGACCAGGTTCAGATATGCCAGCGCAAACAGCAGGGCAATAATGGTGTGGCCGGACTTGCCCCGGCGGGGGTTCACGGCGCCCAGCGGAATGGCGAACAAGGCCAGATTGATGGTCAGCAAAGGCAGGCTCAAGCGCCGGAACAACTCTCCCATTGCGCCCAGGTCGCCGTCCTGCCAAAGCGCCACGGAAGTTCGCGCCTTGTCGCCCAGATGATCGCCGTCTCCATCGCGCAGGTCGCGCTCCATCCTGACGCCGTATTTCTCGAACTGCATCAGGCGGAATTCTCCCGTTCCCTGCGTCAGCTCAAGCCGGCTGCCATCGCTCAAGACCATGAAACGGTCTCCGTTTGGATGATCTTCCATTTCTCCCGAGCCGGACAGCAGCACGTAAAGGCGGCCGTTCTCATACCACCGGGCAAAGATGTGATTGATTTTGTCGAGGGCCTCAGTGGCCGATTCCACGTAGAAAACGCGGTCAATGCCGCTGGATTCCAGGAACTGGCCCGGCGTCACTTTGGAGACGTCGGAGCGCTGCTCAAAGCGCAGGCGGTAGTCGGCAATCTGCTTCTGCGACCAAGGCGAAGCCAATAAAGTGAGCACGCCCACCAGCGCGGCGGCGGGCAGCACAGCAAGCAGCACTGGCCGCACCCAGCTCTTCAGGCTCAGCCCGCTGGCAAACCAGACCACCATTTCAGAGTCGCGGTAATTGCGGGTGACCGTGGTCAGCACCGCGACGAACAAGGCCACGGCAATGACGGTGGGCAAGGCATTGATGAGGGAAAAGCTGGCGATGCCGAGCACGACATCCGCGCCGATCCGCCCCGCCGCCGCTTCGCCAAGCAGGCGCACCAGCAGGACGCTCAACCAGACGATGACCAGCGTTGAAAAGACGACGCTGGCATTGCTGGTGACTTCGGATCGGACGGAGCGTTGAAAGAGAGACACGTATCAGGTTTGTGCGGGCATACCGCTTGCGGGATAATGGGCGAATCTCACGGCTTGAGCTATAGCTGACATCTTACAGGACGAATCGCGCATGGACTTTAGCACAATTAACACCGCCCCCGAGCGTATAAAAACGGACGCCTTGATCGTTGGCATCCACACGGACGCCAAGCTCCCCGCCGCCACCGCCAAGGTCGATGACGCCAGCAATGGCGCCATCAGCGCGCTGCTGCCGAACGAGTTTTCCGGCAAGACCGGTGAAATCCTGGTCTTGCGCCAACTGGCGGGCGTCACCGCGCCACGCGTCATCGTGGTTGGCCTCGGGGACCCGACCAAGTTCAACGCAACCGTCCTGCAACAGGCGCATCGCGCCGCGCTGACCAGCGCCCAAGGCATGAACCTGCCGAGCGTCGCCACCGCGCTGCTGACCACCGAGCTTGACGCCGACCTGACCGCGCTGGCGCGGCAGACCGCCATGGCCGCCGGCCTTGCCGCGTACCGCTTTGATCCCACCTATGGCCGCGAAAAGCCGAAGCCTCAAGCGCTGAAACAGCTTGCCATCGCCTGCGGCCGCGGCCAGAACAAAGCGGTGAACGAAGGCCTGACGCAAGGCCAGGCCATTGCCAACGGCATGAACCTGACGCGTGAGCTCGGCAACCTGCCCAGCAATATCTGCACGCCGTCCTATCTGGCCAGCACCGCGCGCGCGCTGGGCCGCAGCCACAAGCTGAAGATTGAGGTGCTTGACCGCAAACAGCTTGAAGCGCTGAAGATGGGCGCTTTCCTGGCGGTTGCCAAAGGTTCGGAAGAAGCGCCCAAGTTCATTGTGATGCGCCATGAGGGCGTCAAGACCGGCGCGCGCGCAAAAGACAAGGCCTCCGCGCCCATCGTGCTGGTGGGCAAGGGCATTACCTTTGACACTGGCGGCATCTCGCTGAAACCCGGCGCGTCCATGGACGAAATGAAATACGACATGTGCGGCGCCGCCAGCGTCTTCGGCACGATGAAAGCCATTGCCGAACTCGCGCTGCCGATCAACGTCGTCGGTGTCGTTCCCGCTTGCGAAAACATGCCCAGCGGCCGCGCCACCAAACCCGGCGACGTCGTCACCACAATGTCGGGCCTGACCGTTGAAATCCTCAACACCGACGCCGAAGGCCGCCTGATCCTGTGCGATGCGCTGACTTACGCCGAGCGCTTCAAGCCGCGCGCCGTGGTCAACGTTGCCACCCTGACCGGCGCGTGCGTGGTGGCGCTTGGCCACGTCAATACGGGCCTGTTCGCCAACAATGCCGAGCTGTCCGAAACGCTGCGCCAGGCCTCGATCCAGGCCAATGACCCCGCCTGGCCGATGCCGCTGGATGACGCCTACCAGGATCAGTTGAAGTCCAACTTTGCCGACATGGCCAATATCGGTGGCCGCGACGCGGGCGCCATCACCGCCGCTTGCTTCCTGTCGCGCTTCACCAAGTCCTACCCGTGGGCGCACCTGGATATTGCGGGCACGGCCTGGGTCAGCGGCAAGGACAAAGGCGCGTCGGGCCGCCCGGTGCCGATGCTGGTCCAATACCTGCTGTCGCAATGCTGACCAACATCGAATTCGCGTTCAACGCGCCCCATCGCCTGCATGCCGCGTGCAAAATCGCGGCGCGGCGATGGAGCCACGCGCAGACGCTGGTCGTCTATTGCGCGGATACGTCGCGCCTGACGCAGTTTGATACCTTGCTGTGGTCGTTTGACGATCTTTCCTTTGTTCCGCATGTCTGGGCCCAGGATCCGCTGGCGGCGCAAACACCGGTGTTGCTGACGGCTGCGGCGCTGGAGCTGCCGCGCTACGATCTACTGCTGAACCTGGACGATGACTGTCCGCCGTTCTTCTCCCAATTCAAGACCGTCCTTGAAGTCGTCTCCCAAGACGCGGACGATCGCGAGGCGGCGCGCCAGCGCTGGCGCCACTATCAACAAGCAGGGCACGACATCCAGCGTGTGGACCTGTCCAACCAAGCTCCCTCCTGATATGCAGAACATCTCTTCCCGCCCCGATCCGTCAACGCTGCCGGTCCTCACCGACGTGGTCGAGCTGCCTTTCGACCCCGCGCCGCCGCCCGCGCCCGAACCCAAGCTCGACCCCGCACCCGACGCCGAACTGGTCTCGGCAGCCGCGTCCGCGCTTGTCGAAGCCGTTGAGAAAGCGTCGCTTGAGGAAACCGTCCCGGCCGAAGAAGCGCCTGAGGCCGAACCGCCTGCGCCCGCCGCGGACCCCGCCCCCTCCGTCTCCCACGACATCGCGCTGGAAGACATCCGGCTTGCCTTGCTCGAAGACCTGAAGGCGCGCATCGACCCGTGGCTGGAACAGCGGGTCCGTGAACATCTCACCGAGGCGGCCCAGCGTCTGACAAGCAGCCTGACGCAAAGCCTTCATCATGAACTTGATCAACTGCTTGATGAAGCGCTGAACAAGGAACTGATCCAGCGCGAAGCGCAACTGGCTCAAGAGAAACTGCGCGAAAAGGCGGAGCCCGGCGATCCCGCCACGACTTGAGCCGGATCGACTAAAATTCAAGGTTTGCCGCGTATCGCGTGCGCTTTTTTGCCTTCCCGGAATACTGATGACGAACGACGCATCTTCTGCCCAGCCCGTGCTGGACGCCACCCTGCCCAAAAGTTTCGAGCCCGCCGACATTGAATCCCGCTGGTATCCCCGCTGGGAACAGCGCGGCGACTTCACCTCGGGCGTACACGTCAAGACCGCCAACAACGAGCAGGCGTTCGCCATCCAACTGCCGCCGCCCAACGTCACCGGCACGCTGCACATGGGGCATGCGTTCAACCAGACCATCATGGACGGCCTGACCCGCTACCATCGCATGCGCGGCTTCAATACCGCCTGGATTCCCGGGACGGACCACGCCGGCATCGCCACCCAAATCGTGGTTGAGCGCCAGCTCGATGCGCAAGGCGTCAGCCGCCATGACCTGGGCCGGGACCGTTTCATTGAGAAAGTCTGGGAATGGAAGCAGTATTCAGGCGGCACCATTACCCATCAGATGCGACGCCTCGGCGCATCGCCGGACTGGGCGCGCGAATACTTCACCATGAACGAAGACCTGTCCAATGGCGTGGTGGAAACCTTCACCCGTCTGTATGAACAGGGTCTGATCTATCGCGGCAAGCGCCTGGTCAACTGGGATCCGAAGCTGATGACGGCGGTGTCGGATCTGGAAGTCGTCTCCGAAGAGGAAGACGGCCATCTGTGGCACATCCGCTATCCGCTGGCGGATGGCAGCGGCTCGGTGGTGGTGGCCACCACGCGTCCTGAAACCATGCTCGGCGACGTGGCCGTGATGGTTCACCCCGAAGATGAGCGCTACCAGGCCATGCTCGGCAAGCAAGTGCGCCTGCCGCTGACGGACCGCCTGATTCCGATCATCGCCGACGACTACGTGGATCGCGAATTCGGCACCGGCGCGGTCAAGGTCACGCCCGCGCATGACTTCAATGACTACGCCGTTGGCCAGCGGCACCAGCTCGAGCTGATCTCGGTGCTGACACTGGAAGGACTGGTCAATGAGCAAGGCGGCGCCTACCAGGGCCTGGACCGTTTCGAGGCGCGCCAGCGCGTGGTGGCGGACCTGGAGCAGCAAGGCTTGCTGGTCGAGGTCAAACCGCACAAGCTGATGGTGCCGCGCGGTGACCGGACCAATGTGGTGATTGAACCGATGCTGACGGATCAATGGTTCGTCGCAATGAGCAAACCCGCGCCGGAAAACACTCTCCACCCAGGCAAGTCGATCACTGATGTGGCGCTGGACGTGGTGGCCAACGGTCAGGTGCAGTTCTATCCGGAAAACTGGACCAATACCTATAACCAGTGGCTGAACAACATCCAGGACTGGTGCATTTCCCGCCAGCTCTGGTGGGGCCACCAGATCCCCGCCTGGTACGCCGAAGACGGCCAGGTCTTCGTGGCCCGCAATCAGGAAGAGGCCGAGGCCAAGGCGCGCGCCGCGGGCGTGAGCGGCCCGCTGACCCGCGACCCGGATGTGCTCGACACCTGGTTCTCGTCGGCGCTGGTGCCGTTCACCACCTTGGGCTGGCCCGCCCAAACGCCGGACCTGGCGCGCTACCTGCCCTCGTCGGTGCTGGTCACGGGTTTCGACATCATTTTCTTCTGGATTGCGCGGATGATCATGATGACGACCCACTTCACCGGCCAGGTGCCGTTCAAGCACGTGTATGTCCACGGCCTGATCCGCGACGCCGAAGGCCAGAAGATGAGCAAGTCCAAAGGGAACACGCTGGACCCGGTGGACCTGATCGACGGCATTGACCTGGACACCCTGGTCGGCAAGCGCACCACCGGCCTGATGAACCCGAAACAGGCGGAGTCCATCGCCAAGAAAACCCGCAAGCAGTTCCCCGACGGCATTCCCGCCTTCGGCGCCGATGCACTGCGTTTCACGATGGCCGCCTACGCCACGCTGGGCCGCAACATCAACTTCGACCTGAAGCGCTGCGAAGGCTACCGCAACTTCTGCAACAAGCTCTGGAACGCCACCCGCTACGTGCTGATGAACACCGAAGGCCACGCGCTGGCCGGAGAAACCGTCATCATCGACGGCCAGGCCGTGCCCGC
>Ga0172382_10012580_pt1 | contig 11016 bp, 14 predicted proteins | sample Leawel138RmetaG_FD_122245 | JGI IMG/M metagenome (GOLD analysis project Ga0172382, IMG submission 122245) | Leachate microbial communities from a municipal landfill in Southern Ontario, Canada - Leachate well 138R metaG | ecosystem: Engineered > Solid waste > Landfill > Unclassified | place...
CGGCAACATGTGCGGCCAGATGCGCCAGTTTCTCGATGCCACCGGCCAGCTGTGGGTCAGCGGCGCCCTCATCGGCAAGGCGGGCAGCGTGTTCACCAGCAGTGCCACCCAGCACGGCGGCCAGGAATCCACCCTCCTCAGCTTTCACACCACGCTGCTGCATCAGGGCATGGTGATCGTCGGCCTGCCCTACAGCTTTCAGGGCCAGATGGACGTGAGCGAAATCACCGGCTGTTCCCCCTATGGTGCCTCCACCATTGCCGGCGGCAAGGGCGAGCGCATGCCGAGCGACAATGAGCTGGCCGGCGCCCGTTTTCAGGGACGTCACGTCGCCACCATCGCCGCCAAGCTCTGCCGCTGATGCACCACACGGGAGCGGCACTCCCCGCCCGCGCCCCGTTATCGTTCATCGGGCAGTGCGACATCACCGTGTGACGCCATCGGGCGCTGGCGCGGCTTTTGCTCGGCAGGATCCATCGCCCCTGATGGAGAATGACCGATGCACACGACACCCCCGACACCGCACGGTGAACTGTCCCGCGAGCGCATCCGCCTGATGCTGATGATGCGGCGCATGGTACGTGAGGAATTTGGCGTCACCGTTCTGCTCAGCGATGCGGAGGCCGCGGAAGAGCTGGCAGCCTTCGCCGGGCGTGCCCGCAATACGCTGCTGCGGCAGATGGGACGGGAACTGGAGGCCCTGGCTGCCACGGAAGCGTCGCCCACTCCGGCGGAGCCGGCCACACTGCGCTACCGCGGCGCCGCGGTGGCGGCGGCCATCCCCGCGACAGAGACAAAACCTGCCGCACCAGTGCGGCGCATCTATCGTGGCCAGGTGGTGGGGTGAGCGGGCCTGTCTACTAGCGTAGCGGCATAACCGCTACACTGGCCGTCATGCACGACCATGCCCATCACCACGCGCCACACCGCCACGCCCTCGGCTTCGCGCTGTTGCTGACGCTGGGCTATGCGGCCGTGGAAGCGGCCATGGGCCTGTGGTCCGGCTCCCTGGCCCTGCTCGGCGACGCCGGCCACATGCTCACCGATGCCACGGCACTGGGCATCGCCGCGCTGGCCGCACGGCTCGCGCTGCGTCCTCCCTCCACGCTGCACTCCTACGGACTGTCACGCATCGAAGTGCTGGCGGCGCTGGTGAACGCGCTGTTCATGCTGGGGGTGGTCACGTTGATTGCCTGGGAGGCCGTGGCGCGGCTGCAGACGCCGGCCCCGGTACAGGGCGTGGCGGTAATGATCACCGCAGCCATCGGCCTGCTCATCAACGCCGCGGTGGCCTGGGTCCTGCTGCACGGCGACAACAGTCTGAACGTACGCGCGGCGCTGCTGCACGTGATGGGCGATCTGCTCGGCTCGGTGGCGGCGCTGCTGGCCGGCGCGGTGATCTGGCTGACCGGCTGGACCCCCATCGACCCGCTGCTGGCCCTGGTGATCTGCGGCCTGATCCTCTACTCCACCCTCAACATCCTGCGCGAGGCCCTGCACGTGATGATGGAGGGGGTGCCGCTGCACCTGAGCCTGCGCGAGGTCGGCCAGGCCATGGCCGGCGTGGCCCAGGTACGCTCGGTGCACGACCTGCACATCTGGACCCTGGGCTCGGGCCGCATCGCCCTCTCTGCCCACATCGTGCTCGATCAACTGCACGACTGGGAGCAGGTGCTACCGCAGCTGGAATACCTGCTGCATGAACAATTCGACATCGACCACGTCACGCTGCAGCCGGAAGGCGGCACCTTTCCACTGCACAAAATGCCTTATCAAAAGAGGGGCTAGGGGCTAGGGGCTAGGGGCTAGGGGCTAGGGGCTAGGGGCTAGGGGCTAGGGGCTAGGGGCTAGGGCATGTATCGTTACGCTTGTGCCTGTTTCAAATAAATCGTGCGCAAAGCGCACTCCTTCCCCAGCCCCCAATCCCTTTATTCAATCCGGCACGCCTCCTCAAAGTCGAGACGCGGGCCGCGCGGGTACAGCTTCTCGCGCACGCCGTAGCCCAGAGCGCAGATGAACAGCGATTTCACCTTGCCGTCGGGAAAAAACTCCGCATCCATTCTGGCATTGTCGAAACCGGACATCGGGCCGCAGTCCAGCCCCAGGCTGCGCGCGGCCAGGATGAAATAACCGCCCTGCAAGGCCGTGTTCAGGGTCGCGCTGGCGGCTATTTTGTCGGGTTTGCCGGCATACCAGGAGCGGGCATCGGTGTGCGGGAACAGGCGCGGCAGTTTTTCGTAGAACTCCAGGTCCATGCCGATGATCGCCACCGCCGGTGCAGACATGGACTTGGCCACATTGCCTTCGGCCAGACAGGGCTTGAGTCGGGCCTTGGCGGCGGCGCTGTGCACAAACACGATACGCGCCGGGCAGCTGTTGGCGGCGGTGGGCCCCCACTTCATCAATTCGTAGAGCTGCTGCAGCTGCGTCGCACTCACCGGGCGGTCCTGCCAGTTGCTGAAGCTGCGCGCCTCGCGGAACAGGGTATCCAGAGCGGCGTCGTTCAGGGGCTGATTCATCGTATATTCCTTCTGTAACCTGGTGTGATGTAGACAGTGTAATGGTAGCGGCGGCTCGACACGAACGGCCACGCTGCGCATACTCGCGCGGATGACTCCTGTATCGCCGCCCCGTGACGAAACCGAACTGCTGGCCCGTGCGCGCCGTCTTGCCGGCCTGTCGCTTGGTGATCTCGCCCGCAGCCTGGGTGAGGCGGTGCCGGCCGATCTGCGCCGCCACAAGGGCTGGGTGGGCCAGCTCATCGAGCGCGCCCTCGGCGCCACCGCGAACTCTCTTGCAGCCCCTGACTTTGAGGCCATCGGCGTGGAACTCAAGACCCTGCCGGTGGATGCCCGCGGCCTGCCGCGCGAATCCACCTACGTCTGCACGGTGCCGCTGGAGTCAGCGGGCGAGGACTGGGAACACAGCTGGCTGCGGCGCAAGCTCGCGCGGGTGCTGTGGCTGCCGGTGCAGGCCGAGAAGACCATCCCGCTGGCGGAGCGGCGCATCGGCAGCGCCCTGCTGTGGAGCCCTTCAGCGGAAGAGGAGGTGCGGCTGCGCCGCGACTGGGAGGAACTGACCGAGCGCATCCTGCTGGGTGAACTGGAGCAGATCAGCGCGCGCCACGGCGAGGTGCTGCAGATCCGCCCCAAGGCCGCCGACAGCCGCGCCTTGCGCCATGCCGTCGGCACTGATGGCGAGCGCATACTCACCAACCCGCGCGGCTACTATCTGCGCGCCACCTTCACCGCCGCCATCCTGCAGCGCCACTTCGTATTGCCGGGGTAACGGAAAACTTCACGACCCTGTCGCGACGCAGCGGGTGAAGGTCAGCCCACGCCGAGGCGCTGGCCGTAGCGGGAATACAGGCGGGAATCGAGATAGCGATTATAGATGGAACGGCCGTTGCCTTCGAACTCGACAAACTCGACACCAATACGGAAACAGCGTTCGCTGCCGTCATAGACTGAACGTACCACCTGGATGCGCGCGTAAATACGTACATACTGGTCGGTCTCGGTATCAAGCGCACTGAAAAACACGCGCAAGGTGTCGCCGGAATCTGCGCTGTAGTCGCTAAGCAGTTGCATGCCACCGAGCGAGATATCGTACGTCCAGACATAGTGCACATCACCGCTGGAGAGCACGACGCCCACCTTCTGGCGGCTCTTGATACGGGGGCTAGCGCGTCGTTCCTGCATAATTCCAACAAGTCATCATGGCGCGGCCATCTGACCGCGCGGAAAAATCCACTATCTCACAGCGGCGCTACGCGCTGCAAAAATTCCTTTACCAGTTCCCAGGAACTGTTGGTATAGGCCTCGTTATAACGCTCACTGCCCGGGTTGATAAAGCCGTGACCAGCATCGTAGGTATGTGTCTCCACCGTTTTTCCGGCAGCTACCATGGCCTTGTTGAAGTTTTCCATCTTGTCGGGCCAGGTCCGCTCCTGCTCGGCATAAATGGCCAGCACTGGCCCGCCCAGCTCGCGCAGCGCCTCCACGTCGGTCACCATGCGGCAATAGAACAGGATGGCGGAACTGACCGTCTCCGGATCGAGCAGCGCCGCCAGCAACGCCTGCCGGCCGCCCAGCGACCAGCCCAGGGTAGTGACCGTGCGGCCTCCCTGCTTGAGGTATTCCAGCGCCGCCAGCAGCTTGTTGTCGGCCAGGTCCTGATCCAGCGTACGCATCAGCTCGCCGGCCTGCTCGGCATTGCTGGCCTTCTCACCGTCGTACAGATCGATGACCATCGCCTTGTAGCCCAACGCCGCCAGGCGATCTGCCCACTGTTGGTTGTATTTGAGTACCCCCCACCAGTCATGAATGATCAGGACAGCGTGGCGGGCCGTGTCGGGACCGGTCACATAGGTCTCGACCTCGTTGCCATCATGAGTTTTCAGCACCATCGTTGCCATAGCAGACACCACAAGAGTCGGTAGGCTCATCCCTGCCATGCGGATACGCCGTCAGATCGTCCGGTACCTCGGCGGCGCCTATTGTAGCCGCACCATCGGATGAGTCCATCCCAAAGTACATGCAGCCCTGCCACAGCCCCGGCCTTTACCCACCAGCCCCTGACTTTACCGGGCCCGCAATCGGCCTCCGCAACCCGGGAGTACCGTCAGTCCTCGTGCGCCACGCTGCGGATCAGGTAGCCGCCTGACTTATCGTCCCGCTCCATCTGCAGCAGCTGCCGCGCCGCCATCTCGTCCAGCAGCTTGCTGAACGAGCGGAAACCGTAATAGGACTCATTGAAACCGGGCTTGCGCCGCTTCAGTGCCTGCTTGACCATCGAGGCCCAGATGGTCTCTTCCTCGCCGCGCTCGGTGAACAGGGCCTCCACCGTTTCGGTTACCAGGTCGAAGGCCTCCTGCACCTTGTCCTCGTCATCGCGTACCGTCTCGCGATTCTCGGTGCTCTTCTTGCTGCCAGCCTTCTTGCGGCTGCGGGTCTTTTTCTTCTCCTGCTCACGCACCAGGTCATCGTAGAAGATGAACTCATCGCAGTTGGCAATGAGCAGATCGGAGGTGGACTTCTTGACGCCGACGCCGATCACCACCTTGTTGTTCTCGCGCAGCTTGGACACCAGCGGCGAGAAATCCGAGTCGCCGGAGATGATGACGAAGGTGTCGACATGGGACTTGGTGTAACAGAGGTCGAGGGCGTCCACCACCATGCGGATGTCGGCAGAGTTCTTTCCCGACTGGCGCACATGGGGTATCTCGATCAGTTCGAAGGACGCCTCGTGCATGGGCGCCTTGAATTCCTTGTAGCGGTCCCAGTCGCAATAGGCTTTTTTTACCACGATGCTGCCCTTGAGCAGCAGCTTCTCCAACACCTTGCCGATGTCGAACTTGTCATATCTCGCATCACGCACACCGAGGGCGACATTCTCGAAATCGCAGAACAGGGCCATGCTCTGTGTGGTTGTGATCGTGGCCATCCTTACCTCCTCAGTCCTGATAGTGCAATGCCAGCCACACCGTAGGCTGCAGCGTGGTGGTCCATTCTACCCGGTGGCGGGTGCCGGCCGGAATATTGAGATAGTCCCCCGGACGCAGCACCACCGTGTCGCCCTCACCTTCGAAGCGCAATCCTGCGGCACCGCTCAGCAGCAGCACCCATTCATGCTCGGGCTGCTGATACCAGAAATCCGGCGGCGATGCCTGGCCATTGGAAACAATACGTTCCAAGCGACAGGCACGCGCCTGCAGCAGGGTTTCGAACAACTCTTCCGGGAGCGCCGCAGGGATATTGCAAAGCAGATTGTGAGACTTCATGACGCCACCGTCTCGACTGGTTGCCCTTCAGGGTAGCGTTCCATACGCTCATAGTTCATCGAGGCGGAAAAAGCGGCGGATTTTGCGCAGCATTTCCGACTCACGTTGCGCAATCGGCAAGGTGTGTGCCTGCGCATCGAGCGCCTGGCGCGCATTGTCCAGGCCACCGCGGCGCCCGGCCATGATATGGGAAATTTCCTCGGCCATGGCCGGGCGTGATTGAATGATGTCTGCAAACGATGCCTTGTCCAGCCGGTAGCACTCCACATCGGTGCGGGCGATCACGGTGGCGGTGCGTGGTTCGCCTGTCATCAGGCCCATTTCACCAAAAAAACCCGGTCCCTGCGCGGTATCGATGATGCCGAGCGAGCGGTGACCACCAGCAGCCTCCAGTATCACCTCGGCCTCGCCGCCAGTAACGATATACAACCAACGCGCCGCTGCCCCCTGCTGCGTCATCACATCGCCGCGTACGAACGGCGTATATTTGATGCGTTCCGCCACCAGCCGCAATTCGTCCTCAGTCAGCGTGTGAAACAGCTCTACCTGGCGCAGGAATCCCAGGCGTTTTTGTATTTCCTGGACATGGCGCAATTCGTCGTGCTTGGCGCCTTCTTTTTCCAAATGCACGTATTGCTCCGGTATGCACGGTACAATACCATTGCGTTGCAATGCCGCCATAATATGCACGCGGATCGCCGAATCCGTAGGGTCATCCGCCGCCAGGTCGGTGAGCCAGTAACGCACCGCGTAGCGTGCCGAGCTGTCCGCGAAATCCATCATCACGCAATTGGGCGCCGGTTTGCGTGACACATTCAGAATTTCCGTCTTTATTAGCGCACGTTCCACCACATCGATCACACGTGCCGGCGGTACGCTGTAAGAGATGCTGAACCATACCCAGCGCCGCCACTGTTCCGGCTGTCCCTGGCGGCGCCCGAGTACCACGAACTTACCCTTCATCAGCTGGCTGTTGGGAATAACAACTGTTTCCCAGTTGCGTGTTTCCACCGAGGTGGAGCGCCAGCGGATATCGACCACGCGGCCGGTAATATCGTCGACCTTGATCCAGTCACCCACCTGGAGCGAATCATCCAGCTGCAGCGCAATACCACCGAGGATATTGCCCAGGGTATCCTGCATGGAAAAGGCCAGCACAGCGGTAATCACTGCAGAAGTGGCGACGATGCCGGACAGATCCAGTCCGGCATAGCGCAGGCGTACCAGCCCCCACACGACATATGCAGCTATCACCGCCATGTCTTCAAGGATGCGGGGCGGTGCCAGCCGCAACTGTGGCAACAACCAGCGGAACAGCAACAGGCCGGTGACCCGGATCACCGCCATACCTTCGACCAGCAGGAACAACTCGCGTATAGAAGAAGCGGCCGCCGTAAACCCGCCCGCGAACAGCAGGGCACTGAGCAGCAGGCCGGCCAGACTAGCGGCGAATAACAGCAAGGTGTTTATCAGGGAGCGCCGCACCTCGCGCACTGCACGCAGCAGCACCAGCGCCATCAACGTCACCACCAGCAACAGCCAGCCGAGGCCCTGATGTCCGGCATACTGCGCCACCACGGTCCAGTCCCAACCCGAATCCGACATGCCGTTCCCCCTCCCCCGCCTTGCACTGCTACTGTTATAACCCAGCCAGCGACTGCTAGGATAGGCGGTAATGAGCGCACGCGTCGGGAAACGTAAACCATGAATGAAGCACAGACAGTACAGGCCTGGCTGCCCGGCCCCCATCCCGGCCTGCTGGAGGCGAGCATCGTCAATGGCGTGGAGTGGCTGCGCCTGATCATCGAAACCACCGGGGCGGTGGTCATCGCCTTGGGTATTGTCTTCGCCATTCAAGGCTTCGCCCGGGCGCTGCTGTCCAACCGCCAGTCAGACTTCACCACCATACGCCTGACCTTCGCCCGCTATCTGAGCCTGGCCCTGGAATTCCAGCTTGGCGCCGACATCCTGTCCACCGCCATCGCCCCCAGTTGGGATCAAATTGGCAAGTTGGGCGCCATTGCCGTCATCCGTACCGCACTAAACTTCTTCCTGCAACACGAAATCCATACAGCACAGAATGGGCCGCACTCAGCGCGCAACGACTGATTGCTTACCACCAACCACCGGAGTAGACATGGCTCGCATCAAGATTTACAGCACAGGTACCTGCCCCATTTGCGACAAGACCAAGACCCTGCTCAACAAATGGGGTATCGACTACGACGAGGCGCGCATCGACCTCGACCGCGGCCTGCTGCAGGAATTTTCCCGCGTCACCAACGGCGCCCGCACCGTGCCGCAGATCACCCTCGACGAACGCTGGATCGGTGGTTTCAACGAACTGACCGAGATGCACATGGAAGGCGAACTGGACGAGCTTATGCCCGAGTAACTCCATGTCACCCCACACCATCGACTGGAATACCACCCACGCCGCACTCTGGCGCCATCACCGGCAGGCATTGCGCGCAGTGCGTCGCCTCGATCCGATCGCGCTGGAACAACTGGTAGGCATTGAGCGGCAGAAATTGGCGCTAGTGCACAATACCGAGCGCTTCCTCAACCGGCAGCCAGCCAACAACACCTTGCTGTGGGGCGCACGCGGCACTGGAAAATCATCCCTCATCAAGGCGTTGCTCAATAGCTATGCCTCGCACGGGCTGCGCCTTATCGAGGTGGACAAGGACGACCTGGTTTATCTGCCGGAGATCGTCGACGATATCTGCGATCTGCCGCAGCGTTTCATAGTATTTTGCGACGACCTGTCTTTCGAGGCGGGCGAACACGGTTACAAGGCGCTGAAGTCTATTCTGGAGGGCTCCATTGAGTTGCCGCCTGACAACGTACGCGTCTACGCCACCTCCAACCGCCGCCACCTGATGCCGGAATCCATGCAGGATAATCTGGCCAGCGGCCTGGTGGAGGGTGAGTTGCATTACGCCGACGCGGTTGAGGAAAAGATCTCGCTCTCCGATCGCTTCGGCCTGTGGCTGTCGTTCTATCCCGCCAACCAGGAGGAATATCTGGCGATGGTAGACAGCTATTTCCCTGCCTATGCGGGTGAACGCGAGGAATTGCACCAGGCCGCACTGCAGTTTGCACAGAGCAAGGGAGGGGCACGCAGCGGTCGTACCGCCAGGCAGTTCTTCAACACTTGGTCATCGGGTGGGGAATGAGTAGCACCTCGACACCGCTACACCATGCGGCCGACACAGGTGAGGTTGGCCCACGTGCATTGCCGGACCAGGACATCAGTGTTTCTCGTCCCGCTCCCGTCGCCGCTGCCGGGCCTCCAGTGGCCGTTTTTTTTCCTCCTTACTGAATGCAAAACGCCCAAACAGTACACAGCCTTTCATGCCCGGATCGCAGCTTCGCCCCGGCACTTTCAGGCATTCACCATTGCTGTCGTGTGGACACCCCCAACCACTCATCACATCACCTGTCTGTAAAGCCGGATCTGACGGTCGTACATATTGAGAGATTCCTGCACCGCAGGTCACATGAGGGAATTCCATTGTATCGTCGCCAACTGTCCGCGCAACACCCGGGCAGTATTGCGGCGACATAAAGCACCACTCCCGGCCATCCATGGCCTCTACGGCATGAATCCATCCTTGGATAAAAAAAAGCCCCGCACGAAGCGGGGCAGTAAGCCTCATTGAAAAGGCTTGTTGTTATTTGTTGGCGATGTCTTCCAGCTTGCCGGCGCGGATGATCTGACCATCCAGTGCAGCTTCCTGGCTCGACTTGCCGTAGGCCACGGCGATGAGCTGCGAGTAGTAGACCACGGGGATGCTGAACTTGGTGCCGTAGGTCTTGTTGATGTTGCTCTGGTAGGACTCGACATTCATCTGGCACAGCTGGCAGGGGGTGACGATCATGTCGGCACCACCGTCGTAGGCGGCCTCGATGATGTCCTTGACCAAGGCATGGCCCTTTTCCGGCTCCGAGAACATCAGGGCGCCGGAGCAGCAGGCGACCTTCTTCTCATACTTGTCCACCGCCTGGGCGCCGCAGGCCTCGATCATGTGATCGAGATACAGCGGATTTTCGAACGACTCGCCGGCGATGCCGAAGGGACGGTTGGTCTGGCAGCCGACGTAGCCGGCGATCTTGACGCCTTCCAGCGGCTTGGTCACGCCCTTGGCGATGGTGTCCAGGCCGATGTCCTCGACCAGCACCTCGACCATGTGGCGGGCCTGGGGCATCTTGCCGGATTCGACCTTGAGGCCGATCTCGGCCAGCGCCGCATTGATGCCTTCACCGACCTTGGGATTGTGCTCGACACGCTCCTGCGCCTCGCGGGTGGCGATCCAGCAGGCAGCGCAGGGGGCGACGATGTCGGCGTCGCCGTTCTGCTGCTGCGACAGGGCGATGTTGCGCGCCGACAGGGACAGGCGCGGCACTTCGCCGCCGCCGGCATAGCCGATGGAGGCGCCGCAGCAATTCCAGTCGTCGATCTCCTTCAGCTTGATGTCCAGCGCATCGCACATGGCGTTGGATGAGCGCAGGAAGTTGTCAGCCGATGCCTTGGGCTGGGACGAACACCCGGGGTAGAAGGAATAGAACTCTTTCTTGGCCATCAGTCTTCTCCTCACTCACCAAACTCGGTGATGTGCTCCGCTTCGAACTCTTTGGCCTTCTTCAGCATCTTGGCGATGCCGGAGAGGTCCTTGCACTTGTGACCGCCGAAGTACTCCGTGGGACTCATGCGCTTGGTCTTCATCATGGCCATACCCAACTCGCGGCTGGCGAGGGCGTTCTTGATGCCCTGGCTGAAGCCGTTCATGAAGTACAGGCTGATGCCGATCTTCAGCTCGTTGACACGGCCGTTCTTGGCGATGGAGTCCCAGAAGATGTCGCCGAACTTGCTGGTCGGCTGATTCTGCGGCGCCAGGCCGAGACGCTTCGCGTAGCTGGCCAGGCCGTGCATGATGTGGGTGATCGGCAGGCCGCGCGGGCAGCGCGCGATACAGTTGTAGCAGGAAGTACACATCCACATGGAACTGGAGGACAGCACTTCCTCGCGCTTGCCGGCACGGATCATCATGAACAGTTCCTGCGGCGGATGCTCCCAGTGCGGGCCGAGCGGGCAGGAGCCCGAACACACGCCGCACTGCATGCACATCTTGACCCAGGTGCCTTCCTCGACGTTCGCCTCGACTTCCTTGAGGAAGTTGGAGCGGTACTTCTGGACCATCGCCTGATTCATGTCGCTCATCGTCGTGGTC
>Ga0172382_10012581_pt1 | contig 11015 bp, 9 predicted proteins | sample Leawel138RmetaG_FD_122245 | JGI IMG/M metagenome (GOLD analysis project Ga0172382, IMG submission 122245) | Leachate microbial communities from a municipal landfill in Southern Ontario, Canada - Leachate well 138R metaG | ecosystem: Engineered > Solid waste > Landfill > Unclassified | place...
CAGCTGATCCCAGGTTTGTTCCCACTTCGTTTCATCCACGCGCCACAGGCGCAGGGTGCCGAAGTGGTGCAGTTCCCCCTCCATTGGGCTTTTTCTGATGCTGTATATCGCCATAACCATTACCCCTGTTGCAGAATAACAGGTTTTTTGGCAATAGTCAAGCTAGAAAATAGTTCTATGTAGTAATAATACAAGTCCTGCCAGGGCACTGAACAGCCGCCAACAGAGAGTCCTGCGCCAGCTCAAGCTGGATTACCAATACTATCTACTTCTGCTGCCGGCGGTCGCCTGGTATCTGATTTTTGCCTACGGACCATTATACGGTCTGCAGATCGCTTTCAAAAACTTTACGGGCGCCCGTTCGATTCTGGACAGCCCCTGGGTCGGTCTAAGGCATTTCAAGCTGTTTATCGGCTCCTATTACTTTCCCGTCCTGATCAAGAACACCCTGGCGATATCCTTATACGCATTGTTCGCCGGCATGCCGATTCCGGTTATCGTCGCCCTGATGCTCAACGAAGTCAAACAAATACGCTACAAGAAAATCATCCAGACGGTGACCTACGCGCCTCATTTCATCTCGACCGTCGTCCTGGTCGGCATGATCACCATCATCCTTTCGCCGTCCACCGGAATTGTCAACTTCGTCTTGAAATCACTTGGTGCGGAGAGCCGGTACTTTATGGTTGAGCCGCAGTCTTTCCGGCATATCTACATCTGGTCCGGCATCTGGCAAAATACCGGCTGGAGTTCGATCATCTACCTGGCGGCCTTGTCGGCGGTCAATCCGGAGCTGCACGAATCGGCCGTCATCGACGGCGCCACCCGATTACAGCGCATCCGCTACATCAACATCCCGGTCATCACGCCGACCTTCATCATCCTGCTCATCTTAAGCGCAGGCCAGCTGATGAGCGTTGGCTACGAAAAGGTCCTGCTGATGCAAAACGACCTCAACAAAACAACCTCTAACATCATATCGACCTATGTGTACGAACGCGGTCTTCTGAAGGCGGAATATTCTTTTGCGTCCGCTGTCGGCCTGTTCAACAACGTGATCAACTTCATCCTGCTGATCTTCGTCAACGGCGTCGCGCGCAAATTCAGCGATACCAGCCTGTTCTAATAAAGGAGGAGCGCATCAAATGGCTGTAATCAAGGAAAGGTCCTCCGACAAGCTGTTCAACATCATCAACCTGGTCCTGATGACCATCCTGATGCTGGTGATCCTGTATCCGCTGGTTTACATCATATCGGCATCGCTCAGCAATCCCGACATGGTCAATACGGGAAAGATGTGGCTGTTCCCGGTTGATATCACCCTCGAAGGTTATTACCGGGTTTTCCAGGATTCCGAGATTATCAAAGGCTACGGCAACACCATCTTCTATACTGTCGGCGGCACTTTAATTAACCTGCTTTTCACGCTGCCGGCCGCGTACTCCCTCTCGAAGCGGCATTTGCTCGGCCGGCGTTTCCTGATGCTGTTCGTGACTTTCACCATGTATTTTTCCGGCGGCATGGTGCCGACCTACCTGCTGGTTCGCAGCCTGGGCCTGATGAACAGCTACTTTGTCCTTCTGATCAACGGGGCGATCAGCACCACGAACCTGATCATCTCGCGCACGTTCTTCGCCAACGGCGTGCCACGGGATGTCGAAGAGGCCGCGTTCATCGACGGCTGCTCGCCGATCAAGACCTTTCTGGTTGTTGTCCTGCCGTTGTCCAAGGCCATCATGGGCGTCATGGCCCTTTATTACGGCGTCGGCCACTGGAACTCGTGGTTCAGCGCCATGATTTACCTGACAGACCGGGCCAAAATCCCGCTGCAGCTGGTTTTACGCGAAATCCTGATCGAAAACCAGATGAAAGCCGAGATGATGGCGGCCGGCGAATACGTAGACGAACTGCTGCTCGATGCCCAGGTCAAGGCGGCATCGCTGGTCCGTTACGCCGTCATCATCGTCTCCTCGGTACCGGTCCTGGTCGTTTATCCGTTCCTTCAGAAATATTTTGACAAAGGCGTCATGATCGGCTCGCTCAAGGGCTGATCAGAGCGCAGGCCAATCACTTAGCTTTCGACCCGACAAGGGTTTAAAGAATGATAGAAAGGGGTAAAGTCATGAAACGTATCGTTTTGATCCTGCTCTCACTTGTCATGGTTTTCGGCATCCTGGCAGCTTGTACGCCAAAGGAGACCGGACCGACCACCGCACCCGCTCTGAAAGAGGATTCGGATTTCAACAAGACCGGCTATCCCATCGCCAAAGAACCCGTCACGTTCACGGTTCTGGCCAGCAATTCGTCATCCCAGGCCGATGACTGGACGACGTATACGGCTCAGAAGTACTGGTCCGAATACACCAACGTCTTCTTCACCTTCGAGTACATCACCTCGACGGACTGGGCGACCCAGATCAACCTGAAGCTGTCCGCGGGTGACATCCCTGACATGATCAAGTCGGCGCTCGACACCTCGATCATCCAGACCCACGGCGTTGAAGGCGGCAAGTTTTTCAACTACGCGCCTTACTATGAAGATTACATGCCCAACATGACCAAGGCGTTCGCCAACTACCCGGACATGAAGGCCTTCGGCACCATGATGGACGGCAGCATCTACCAGCTGGTTCAGAATGTCTGGACCTACACGATGGCCAATCCCATCTACTATCGCGGCGACATGATGACCGAACTTGGCGCCGAAGTCCCCAAAACCGTCGACGAGTTCTATGACCTGCTCGTCAAGGCCCGCGACACCTACACGGATATCGAAGGCTTCTACCCGTTCATCTCCGACATCACGTGGCTGCACCAGAATATCTTCCCGGCTTTCGGCGAAGCCTGGCAGCAGCCTTTCGGTGACAACGGCGACGGCAAAGTCACCTTCAACGTGACCAGCGACCAGTGGCGCCGTTATCTGGAGTTTGTCAACAAGCTCTATGCGGACAAGCTGATCGATCAGGAAATCTTCACGATGGACGCGGCGACGATCAACGCCAAGATCAAGGGCGGACAATGCCTGTTCATCGGCAACGCCGGCACGCAGCTCACAAAAGACCATTATGCGAGCGGCAAAGTCGAAACCAAGATCCTGCCGCCCCTGACCTCGGAATGGAACAGCGAGCAAAAAGTGGTTAACATCTCGTCCTATGGCTGGTGCGGCAGCATCATCAGCGCGAAATGCGAAAACCCCGAGTACCTGATGCGTTACTTCGACATGTTCTACACAGAACCTGAGGATGTCTTCGACGGCATCTGCGGCTTGTCTTCCTGGCTGGGCATCAAGGGCGTCGACTGGGATTTGACCGAAGACGGCAACAATTATTTCCGCATCCTGCCGGACGACACCTTCGGGCTGTCTGAAGAAGAATACAAGAACAAGTACGTCTACGGCGGCGGTTACACCGGCCTGGTCATCCTGGACAAGTTCCCGATCAATAACCCGACCCAGGAAATGAAGGCGTATGAGAGCGCTGAAAGCTACTATCCGTACATGAAACCGCGCATGCTGGATGCCCAGTTCAAGTATTCCGAGGAAGAGAATGCCGAACTGGCCAGCCTGACCACCGACATCACGACCTACGTCAACACCGCGACAGCCCAGTTCATCAACGGCACAACGCCGCTCAACGATGAGAATTGGAACAAGTATGTGGCCGACCTGAACCAAATGAAGATCGACCGGGTCCTCGAAATCAAGCAAATCGGTTACGATCGCTGGAAAGCCGCGATCGGCGACTGATCATAACCTATACTTTTTAGTCCGATCCTTGTCCGGCGGCAGGCCTTCCCTGCCGCCGGATTTTTTGATAGATTATCCGCAACGGGAGCAGGTGCGCTATAATACCGGCAGGGCTGTTTGGCAGAATACAGGTAAGGATATCGGCTTATGGGTGAATTGAATGTTTTGTGGCTGGGAAAATATGTGCAGGACTGGGACAACCTTTCGCATGAGCATACCTTTTATCAGCTCTTCGGCATCATCGGCGGTCAGGGCAGTATCGTCATCGGGGACCAGCGGTATGTCCTGGAAAAAGAACAGCTCTACCTGATTCCGCCCGGAACAAGCCACGTCATCATCAAGGACGATCCGGATAACATCCCGAAATTTCACGATATCAAGTTTGAAATCCTGGACAGTCAGCTGGCCGACGCACTTAGGCAGCTCGGAACACGTGTGCGGCTCAAGCACTACGAGTGGTTTTCGCGCCTATTTGACGATCTGCTCGAGGAAAGCAACCAGAAAAATCCTTTTTACTATCCCCTGATCAACGCGACTTTTTTCAGCACGCTGGTCCAGATCATCCGCGACGCCCATGAACCCGGACCCGGCGATCGCGGCGCGGCGAACCTGTTTGACCTTTCCGTCCCCGAAACCTACGAGGGCATCGCCATCCAGGACGTCCTCCAGTACATCCGGGATCATTACGCACGGCCGATCAGCCTGGACCGCCTGGCCAAGCTGGCCGCGGTCAACAAAACCAAGCTGATCACGGTCTTCAAAGAGCTGCTGGGCACAACGCCGCTGCAGTACATCAACCAACTGCGGCTTCAGAAGGCCAAGGAGCTTTTGATCAACACGGATATCAACATCAGCGAAGTCGCCCGAGTGGCAGGATTTCGCAGCATCCATTATTTCAGCCGCATCTTCAAGGACAAGGTGCACTGCTCACCCAAGGAATTTCGCAGCCAGAACGCCAAGAACCGCTTTTACGACCTGTGACAGGCCATCGGGCGCCGGGAGAACAACATGGACCATGACGTGCTGATCATCGGCGGGGGACTATCGGGGCTGACGGCCGCGAGCCTTTTGGCCAGGCGCGGCCTGTCGGTCGCGGTCATCGAAAAGAGCGCGCACCCGGGAGGGTCCTGCGGCGCGTTCCGGCGCGGCCCGGTCTTCTTCGACCAGGGCGCGGCCATGCTGTACGGGTTTGGCGAAAAGGGTTTCAATGCCCACCGCTTCGTCTTCAACTGCCTGGAGGAGCCGATCGACGTCATCCGTCACGACCTGCTCTACGCCGTCACCTTCAAGGGACGGCGGATTCCCTTCTGGGCCGACGTGGACCGATTCGCCGCTGAGCTTGCCGCGGTTTTCCCCGCAGAGAAAGACAACATCCGCCGATTCTATGCTGACATGCTGAAGATGTACCATCACGTCCTGGTGGAACGGCCCAGCTACACAAGCGCCGATCAAACCGATCCCAAAACCGCCTTGAAGAGCCTGCTTCGCCATCCGCTGTCCTATGCCCGTTTCCTGAGCTGCCTGAACAAGAGCGCCCGTGACCTGCTGAAAAAATACTTTTCGGATCCGGAGATCATCCAATTTTTCGACAAGCTGACCTCGACCTACTGCTATGCCACGGTCGCGGAGTCGCCGGCGGTTCTGGCCGCGGTCATGTTCGTGGACAACCACGTGGGCGGCAGCTACTACCCGGCGGGCTCGACGCTGTTCTTGCCCGGCAAGCTTGAAAAGGTGATCGAAGCCAACGGCGGCGACATGCTGACCGGGCGCGAAGCGGTCTCGATCCTTTTCGAGCAGAACCGGCCCTGCGGCGTGCTGCTGGACGACAACACCGTGCTCCATGCGCCCAACCTGGTCTATTCGGGAACGGTCTGGAACTTGTACGGCAAGCTGATCGATCCCGTCCAGACGACACCCGCCCGGCGAGAATGGGCTCGTAGCCAGGCGGCAACCTACCCGAGCGTCGTGCTGTACGCCGTGGTCGACCGCGCCGCGATCCCGGCGGATACAGCCCCGATCGAGATGCTGGTCGGCAACCCCGACGCGCTCGACGAGAGCGAAGTCACCGAGTACATCCTCAGCCTCGACGACCGGACACTGTGCGGACCGGACGAACACACGGTCGTGGCGATCGGCCCGTCGTTCGCCCGCTGGGCTGAGCGCGGCACACTGGAATACCAGGAGCAGAAGCTCACGGAGCAGCAGCGCCTGATCGCGGTTCTTGAGAAACGTTTTCCTGGGTTCAGCCAGGCTGTCCGCAGCGCCGAGCTGGCCTCGCCGCGAACGATCGAGCGCTACACGATGAAAAACGGCGGCGCTGTCGCCGGCCCCAAGCAGATGTTGGGCCAGCATATGCTGCACCGCTTGCACATTCGCACCGAGTGGGACAACTTCTATTGCTGCGGCGAATCGACCGTCATGGGCACCGGAACGCCGACGGTTACGACATCGGGCCTGTCAGCGGCCAACGCCTTGCTCAAAAAGCTGAATCGGGAGCCTTATGTCTATCGCCCGGACATGCCCGATTTTGTCCGTACGGTCACCAAGCCCTTCCAGGATGAAAACCTCTATGCCGGTTACCCTGAGCACGAACGCGCCGTGATGCTCCAGGCCCGACGATGCCGGTTCTGCGAGCGGCCGACCTGCACCAAAGGTAAGGCGACCGATATCCCCGGCGTCATGCGCCGGATCACGGCCGGCAATTTTCACGGGGCCCGCAAGCGCTTCAAACAGGCGCCGGCAGGCCCCGAAGACCTGGCCCGCTTCGAGGCGCGCTGCGTCTGCGGGATACAAGGCGGAACGCCCGTGGCCATCCAGGCGATCTTATCGGCCCTGGACGCGCTCGACGCATGACATGACGAGGTGTATACGATGACTCATGCAGCAACATTGCCACCCATGAGCCCCGCCGGGCGCATGAAGGCCGCGCTCAACCTGAAGGTTCCGGACCGGGTTCCGACCTTCGAGCTCGAGTTCCAGCTGACCGAAGAGCTGGTCGGGCGAGATTACCTGCGCCAGAACCGGTTGGACAAAGCCTTCGGCCGGGAACGCGAACGGCTGATCCGGGAGAACGCCGAGCTGATCGTGACGATCTACGAAAAGCTGGGGCATGACGCGATCTGCCTGCATCATCTCGATGAGGCGGGCTTGTGCGCGACGGCCCGCGAGATCCGCCGCCTGGTCGGCGACAAGTACCTGCTGCTGGTCCACGGCGACGGGACCTTCGCCATTCCGGACGGCAGTCACATGCTGGATTTCGCCTACCGCATGGCCGACGAACCCGAGGCGCTGCACGATCAGGCCCGCGCCATGATGACCGGCGCCATCGAGCGCAACAAGCGCATGCTGGCCGGCGGCCTGGACGGATTCATCCTGTGCAGCGACTATTGCTTCAACCAGGGGCCGTTTCTTTCCCCGGTCCAGTTCGCCGCGTTCATCACGCCCTACCTGGCCCGGATCATCGCCAGCATCCGCACTGAGGGCGGATTCGCGATCAAGCACACCGACGGCAACATCATGCCGATCCTGGACCAGCTGGTCGCCTGCCGGCCGCACGCCCTGCATTCCCTGGATCCGATGGCCGGCGTCGATATTTGCGAGGTCAAACGTCTGGCCGGCCGCCAGGTCGCCCTGGCCGGCAACGTGCACTGCGCCGCCCTGCAAACCGGCACGGACGACGATGTAATCGCATCCGCCCGCTACGCCATGACCTGCGGCAAACCGGGCGGCGGCTACATTTTCTGCACCAGCAACATCCCGTTCAAGGGCATGCGCCTCGAACGGTATCAGCTGGCTTTCGATGTCTATCTGCAGAATCGGGACTACACCGACCAGGAACGGCTGGAAAACGGCCTGGTCAACACCTGACGGTGATCGAGCACTGAAAAGCAGCCGGATCTTTTGTCAATCGCTCGACGCCATATAGGCTTCGATTGCGTCCAGAGCCTGCCGGCTGATCACGTGCTCGATCCGGCAGGCGTCTGCTTCGGCCACATCGGGATCAAGCTTCAGGATTTGGGTGAAAAAGGCGGTCAGCAGCTGATGGGTGCTGTAGACACGCCGGGCCAGCTCGCGGCCTCTTTCTGTCAGCGCGACATCCCCGTACGGCGAATGGGCGATGAAGCCGTTTTTTTTGAGCACACCGATCGCACGGCTGACGCTGGGTTTGGAAAAGCCCATTTTGCCGGCAATATCGACAATGCGAACGGCGCCGTTTTGCTGTTCCAGCTCGTAGATCGCTTCCAGGTACATTTCGCGCGATTCGTTTTCTTTCATGGCCTTCCCTGTTCCAGACATAATGTTAGCATCCATTAACATCTGTCACGTTATCACAGGCCTGAAGACACTGTCAACGGTGCGTCTGCGGGAAAGCGGATGCACTTGCCGGCTGCCAGGCGTTGGGCAGCCGCGCCGTATTCTCCTGGCGTCTTGTGTCTGCGAAAAAACGACAGACCGCGCGATGAGGTCATCACGACTGAGGTCTGCTCCAAAAAAACCGGAACAGGATCAGACAGAATGGAGATGGAAGGCTGCAGCGCTGCGCCGGACAGAATTATCCCGTTCGAAACAGCTGATCCGTATGATCCAGGAAACGGATGACCTGGTCAACCAGACGCTCGTCGAGTGTCGTCCAGCGGTAGGTAAAGCCAGGAAACAGCTGGCAGAGCGTATGCGAACCGCCCTGGAAGGTCACTGTCGTTGCCTGGCGAGGTCTCAATCCGGTCTTGTCGGTCTGGGTGCAGTAGCCGCATCGGTCGCACGGCTTGGTTTGCCGAATGATGAAGGACTGCAGGTCAGGAGGCATCTCGGTAAAACGGGCCAGAAACGCCTTGAATCGCGGGACGCGCAAGCCGCAGACAAACGGATGCTGTTTTACGGGATCGAAGGTGACTGAAAAGCCGCCGTGGCTGCGCTCAGCCCACCAGCTTTTCAGGGGTTCGCTTTTCCTGCCGTAAAACTTGACCCAGTCCATGGAATATTCGTTTTCGCGGATATCGATATAGCGGTACCCTCTTGCGAGCAGCTGAGCGTCGAGCAGCTGCAAGGCTGCCGGATCGGGAAAGAGCCGGCTGAAGACGTTACGCGAATAGCCGGTTGCCGGGAATCGCTGAAACAGGCCGTGCGAAAAGACCAGGATGGGATACAGGCTGTTGACCGAGGCAACCCGTTGGCCGATGACAGGGAATGCCGGCTCCGGCGGGCCGGACAGCGCTTGTCGGGCCAAAAATATCCATGCGGATAAGATCAGCGGGTATTGCGCGCTGGAAAGAGACAGCGCCTCCTGCGTTTCACACGATGAGACGCCCAGCAGCGCCAGGGTCTTGCGGGTTCGGCCTGTCAGCCTTGCCCGGGCCTTGGGGACCGTCAGGCAGTTATCTTCGATCATGCCCGCCCGGCCGGCTTCAATCAGCTGCCAGTAAAAATCGTCAGCCTTTTTCTTGATCGCATTCATTTTCTTTCCCAGGTCCGGCCGGCTGTTGCGCAAAGCCCAGTCCGGATAGGCGCCGTCCGGCCCGTCGTTTGCTTCCGTGATCCCGATCAACGCGGGATCGGCGTAGATAGCCTGGGCTAAAGCGACCAGAAACGCGAACATCTGGCGCTGCGATTCGGCCGACGCGTCCGGCAGATCGGTTAAGCTTATCTCAGGCATCATGCCGGCATAGGGAAACAAGACGCGGCGGGCAAGGCTGGGGTAGTGCTCCTGCAGCCTTGATAGCACGAGGTCCTGATCTCCGAGATGATCGGCCATACGCACCTCCCCGGTGTTCGCTTGCGGCTGGAACGAAGGCACCGGACCCGAACCATCTTGACCGCTGACCGCAAACACCTCTTGACGCTATTTTACACCTCGGACAACAACCGGAAAAGAACCGGCAGGAGATGATGAGCACATGCTTTCCGCTCTTTTCCGGTGTTCTTCGCATGATACCCCGTTGACCGCCTGGTTCCCTTTGATCCCTGTGCGCGATGCTTTTCGCATCCTGTACGGCCGGCATGTCTGGCCCGGAACCAACGGGCTGGCGCCAGATGCTATCACGCTATTCACGGCTGCAGCGCTGACAGTCAAAGACGGCATCTGCATCACATCATGGCGGACAAGATGGTTCAGGCGTTGTGCCGGTCTGTCCGGCCTGCACGCTCCTGAATTCTGACGGAGAAAGACCCGTATGCTCTCGAAAGAGCCTGGCATAGTAGCCATTGTAGTCGATGTTGCAATCAGCAAATGCCCGGGCGATGGACAGGTTGTCATCCAGAAGCTTTTCTTTCAATTTTTCGATTTTGACATTGATATAGTATTCGTGCGGCGTTGCACCCATATGCTTCTTGAACAGCTTCGCGAAATGCGCCTTGCTCAGGCACGCTGCCCTGGCCGTTTCCGCTGCATCGAATTTCTCCAGCCAGTGTGTTTCGATGTACTGCCGGCCTTTCTGGATCTCTTCTTTGCCTCTATATATTTTTTTTATAATGAAGACGGCGGCAAAGCAAGAAACGGTACCGGCCGGGCTGGTCAGCGGAAAACAAGTGATATCCGAGCTGATGGTCTGGATGTCACGTTCAACAACCTGGAAATGCCGGACCAAATCCTGGTAAGGTGCGTTAAAATCCGCGATGTGCACCGTTTTGCCTGCCAGGACTTGCTTGATCTTATCCGTAAAGCCCAGTTTGCGCACCACAGGATCGGTAAAGACATTGTAGATGCCCACATGGGATGCCACGCTCCTGATGCCGATCAGGTCCAGCGAAGCCTTGTTGATCAGCAGGGATGTCCCGTCAAACGAGAAAATTTGGATCGGATAGGGAAAGTTGTCGATCAGTTGGGCAAGCAGGCTCGGTTCAGCAGTCAGTGACAGGATCGACTGCACTGCAGCCTTGTTTGCGCCATCATGTAGCTCTTTCATCGCTGCCTCTCTGTTGTGCCGGCCGGAGCCTTGCATACGGACACTGACCGGCTCCAGTTCACGCCTTCCGGCGCTACTCCTGGCACCCATTTTACACAACACAGCCGAATCGTGCTACTCGGCGGCGGTCACGGGCCACAACTTTGCTTTATCTTGGTGATCCGGCCGCTGATCAGAAGCGGCCGGCAGCCATATCCCGGCAACAGGGCCGGCTGTTACCTGCGGCCTGCAAAGCACCTGGCCTTGAGGATGCTTTCCGGACGAGTCCATCATGAAAGCGATCACATTTGTCTTCGGGTCCGTGTACACCGCCGGTCAGCGCATTCAGACAGGTATCATAACCTTTTACAGGCCCGCCAAAATACTCTGTC
>Ga0172382_10012584_pt1 | contig 11013 bp, 8 predicted proteins | sample Leawel138RmetaG_FD_122245 | JGI IMG/M metagenome (GOLD analysis project Ga0172382, IMG submission 122245) | Leachate microbial communities from a municipal landfill in Southern Ontario, Canada - Leachate well 138R metaG | ecosystem: Engineered > Solid waste > Landfill > Unclassified | place...
GTTCATGTGCGCCAACATCGCGATCGAGCTCGACGGCCTGCGTCTGATCACCTGGCGCGGCGCCGCCCGGGCCGATCAGGGGCTGTCCTTCGCCCGCGAGGCCGCGCTGGCCAAGAAGCTCGGTAGCGACAAGGCGATGCAGATCGGCCTCGACGGCGTCCAGCTGCTCGGCGGCCACGGCTACACCAAGGAACACCCGGTCGAACGCTGGTACCGCGACCTGCGGGCCCTCGGCGTCGCCGAAGGTGTGGTTGTCCTCTAGGAAGGCTTGAAAATCATGGCGATCAACCTGGAAATGCCGAAGAAGCTCCAAGCGGTCATCGAGAAGGGCCATCAGGGGGCGGCCGAGATGATCCGGCCCATCTCCCGCAAGTACGACCTCAAGGAGCATGCCTACCCGGTCGAACTCGACACGCTCGCCGACATCTTCGACGGCATCACGGCGGCCAAGACGATCTCGTTCGCGGGCACGGACGCGTTCGTCGGCGCCCGCGACGACGGACAGAAGTCGAATGTCAACGGCGCCAACATGTCTGCGCTGCTGAACGCGCTGGAGATCTCCTGGGGCGATGTGGCGCTGCTGCTGTCGGTGCCCCGGCAGGGTCTGGGCAACGCGGCGATCTCGTCGGTGGCCACACCGGAACAGCTGGAGCGCCTGGGCAAGGGCGTGTGGGCGGCGATGGCGATCACCGAGCCGAGCTTCGGGTCGGATTCGGCTGCCGTGTCGACCACCGCGGTGCTCGACGGCGACGAGTATGTGATCAACGGGGAGAAGATCTTCGTCACCGCCGGCTCGCGTGCGTCCCACATCGTGGTGTGGGCGACGCTGGACAAGTCCAAGGGCCGTGCCGCGATCAAGTCGTTCATCGTGCCGCGCGAACATCCCGGGGTGACGGTCGAGCGCCTGGAGCACAAGCTCGGCATCAAGGCGTCGGACACGGCGGTGATCCGCTTCGACAATGCCCGCATCCCGAAGGACAACCTGCTCGGCGATCCGGAGATCCACGTGGAGAAGGGTTTTGCCGGGGTCATGGAGACCTTCGACAACACCCGTCCGATCGTCGCCGCGATGGCCGTCGGCGTGGCACGCGCCGCGCTGGAGGATCTGCGCAAGATCCTCACCGATGCGGGCATCGAGATCTCCTACGACAAACCGGCGCACGCGCAGAGCGCGGCGGCGGCGGAATTCCTCCGGATGGAGGCCGAGTGGGAGTCCGGCTACCTGCTGACGGTGCGCTCGGCGTGGCAGGCCGACAACCGGATTCCCAACTCCAAGGAAGCCTCCATGGGTAAGGCCAAGGCCGCCCGGGTCGCCAGTGACATCACCCTCAAGGCCGTCGAAATGGCCGGAACCACCGGCTATTCCGAGGAGACGCTGCTGGAGAAGTGGGCCCGCGACTCGAAGATCCTCGACATCTTCGAGGGCACCCAGCAGATCCAGCAACTGGTGGTCGCCCGCCGCCTGCTCGGCCTGACCTCAGCCCAACTGAAATAGCCGAGGGCGAGGGCGCCCGCGTGGGGCACCGTCAGATCAGTTCCCACCAACCAGGTGCTCGAACAGGTCGGCGCCCCGGGCCACACCGCCGGTGGCGGCGAACCCGTCGGCAACCGCACGAGCTCCCGATTTCAGTCCCATCGCTTCACGAATCTTGTTGCGCAGCCGCGGCGCTGACAATCGCTTCGCGGGCAGCCGGGTACCGCATCGGGCCACCTCGGCACGTCGGGCCACCTCGAACTGGTCGCGCCCGTACGGAACGACGCACACCGGCACGCCCCGGGCCAGAGCCCGCTGCGTAGCACCCATGCCTCCGTGCGTGACCGCGCATACCGCCCGGCCGAGTACGAGATCATGGTCGACGAACCGGAGGATCGTCGCATGGGCGCTGCCTGGGACTTGGTCGACGCCGGCGGGCAGGGTCGCCACCACATGGACCGGCTCGTCGGTGAGCGCGTCGACCGCGGCGCTGACCAACCCGGCGTCGCCCTGCCGTTCCGAGGACGTTGTGACGAGCACGATCGGCCGGTCGATGGCTGTCAGCCAGTCGGGTGCGTCACCGTGAGCCTTCTCCGGCACGCACGGCCCGATCATGTGCACGTTCTCGCCCCAGTCGGCGGCGTACTGGAACGGGGTGCCGGTGGCAAGAAACAGAAGTGGCGCGCGCCGAAGGAACTGATCCAGCGAGCCGACCGGGGTGAGACCGACCCGGCTCCGGACGGTGTTGATCGCCGCGACGGCCGGCCTTTCCAGCGGCCAGCTGACACCCGCGCGAACAACTGAGTCGCGAAGCCGCCCGACCGGACCTGACATCGGCTTCAGGCCCAGACCGAACGGAGGCACCCCCGCGACGGTGAGCGCCGGGGTGTACGGCGCAAAGGACGCCCACGGCACTCCTGTCGCCTCGACCGCCGAGTGGGCGCCCCAGCAATTGACATCGACCAGCACACCATCAGGCTGCACCGTGGTGAGCGCCTTGCCGAGATCGGCGATCTCATACGATGCCCGGCGCCCGAACGCGCCGATCGACAACTTCAGCGCACCCACCGGGTTGGACGCCTTCCAGTCGTCCAACTCGATCGCCTCGATGCGCGGGTCGATGGGCTCGACCGAAACTCCAAGTCCGCGTGCGTGATCCAACCCGCTCGACAGCGTGCGCAGGTGAACGGTATGGCCGCGACGGGAGAGCTCGGACAGCAGTGCGCCCATCGGCAGCAGGTGTCCGAGAGCCGGTGAGGTGTATGCCAGGATCGTCGCCATCGTCAGCCCCGCCGGTCGCTCAGCACCGGGTAGGGACCTCCCCAATGGTGCCGGTACCCTGTGAACTCGCATGCCGCCGCGTACTCGTCGGCAAGCTGTGCATACCGCTGACGCTCGCCTCGGGCCGAGGCGAGGAGCGCACGAATTCTGATGGTCCAGAGATCCATCGGCGCCGTCCCTGGACTGCGCGAACACCATTGTTCGAGAACCTCTTCCACTTCGAGGAGGTCGCGTGTACCTCCTCGATCGATCAACATCTCGCACAGGGATTCCGCCGGACAGCCCAGGTGCAACAGGGGTGCGTCTCGCGTGTGCAGTGTCACCAGATGACGGATCGAGTCGATGGCTTCGTCACGGTGACCGTTTCGAGCAGCTTCCCTGGCCAGCTGCATGCCGGTGATGGCCAGCGCGAAGGACTGGAGATTGTGGGTGGTGATGCCGACTTCGGCACGTCTGAGGAGGACGAAAGCCTCGTCGCGGCGCGGACTTCCGGCTTGAAGCAGCAACGTCGCGTACGTCCACTGTGCGGCGATGATCCCGAACCGGTCACCGAACGACTCCGCCCGCGCCAGCCACTCCCTCATGTCGTCGACCAGATCCTCGGCGACATGCATGCCCATGGCGGCGAGGATGCCCCAGTAAAGTGACACGGCCGAAAAGCTCACCGGTGACATCGCGCGAGCCAACTCGGTCGCCAACCGGATGTGGCCGATGCCCCGCTCGCGGCTGCCGAGACACACCTCGCACAGGCCACCGATCGCATAAGCAAGCGCCCTGTCGGTCGAGGGGTACTCGGGCTCCAGCGCAATGCTGCGCCCGATCACCTCCAATGCCGCATCGAACTCGCAACTGGCCAGGTGCGCGAAAGACATTGCTGTGTAGATGATTTCCAGTTCAGCCGCAGGAGTAGGACCGAGCGTGTCGACGAGCTCTGCCAGTTCGGCCGCCAACGGCAGCGCCTCAGGTACCCGATTGCTGTTGACGATGAAAGTGACGATGCGGCCGGCAAGAGCCAGGGCGAGGGAATGCGAGTCGTCCACCCGCGCGGTGAGCTCGCGCAGTTCGACCAGTCGCTGATCGTTGTCCGGGTCGGCGCCGACGAAGAGTTCGGTCGAGACCAACATCGTTCGTGGTGCGATACGAAGCGCGGTGACGGCGTCGTCTGCACCCGGGAGCCCGTCGGCCACCCGCATGGCGATCTCCCACTGGTTCCGCGCTGCCAACAGGTCACGCATCCTCAACCAGTCGGCGGCCCGCAGATGCCAGCGGCATGCCGTCTCGAAGTCGCCGGCCCCCTCCAGGTGAGTGGCAATCAGAGCCGCATTCTCGTCTTTCGCCGCCGGATCTCGGGTTTCGATCGCGCCGGCCAGCAGGCGATGCGCCCGTGCTCGGTTGGCGCTGATCTGCGAGTCGTAGGCCACCGCCCGCACAAGCGGGTGACGGAAGCAGTAGCGTTGCCGCGGAGCGAATTCCATCTGGTCTATCAACTCGGTGGCGACCAACTCGGCGAGTTCCCCCGACCGCGCGTTCGGCGCGAGCACCTGCAGGGTTTCCGCGTCGAAGCGGTTGCCGATGACCGCCGCAGCATTGAGGACCGCTTTCGTGGCCGGCGCCAAGCGATCGATGCGCGCCGCGAGCACCGCCTGTACGGTCACCGGCACACCGATGTCGTCGACGTCCCTGATCAACCGGTAGTCGCCGCGACTACCCGCGAGCACCCCACGACCGACCAGATCGCGGACGATCTCTTCGACGAAGTAGGGGTTGCCTGCCGCCACCCCGACGATTCTCGACGCAAGGCCCCCCATTGCGCCGTCGCCTCCTAGCAGGTTGAGCACGAGGTCCATGGTGAGCGAATCATTCAGTGGCGCAACGGTTACAGTGTGAGCAGACCGTTTCCGCAACCCACCGCGGTACTCCGGCCGACAGGTGGTGACCAAAACCGTCGATGTCCGTTCCAGCACGGTGGCGAACTCGCAGAGAACCGCTTCGCTGGCAGCATCGATCCAATGGGCGTCCTCGAGCACCAGTACCATCGGGGTGGATCGCAGCCGGACGAACTGGGCCATCGTCTCCACCAGTCGGTGCCGGCGACCGTCCGCTCCGACGTGCAGCGGCGGCGCGGCCCCGTCCGCGATACCCATTGCCTCGAAGATGATCTGGGCGTCGGTAGAGCCCATCGGAACCTGGGACAGGACAAGCTCACGCGCGTCGTCATCGCCGAGATCGTCGGCCGAGAACATCGCGCGCAGGAGCCGGGACAACGCACGGAATGCGATCGGCATCGCGTGAGCGTCACAGCCGGCAAGCACCACTTCTGTTCCTCCGCCCCTCAGTCGCCGGCAGAACTCCTCGACGAGGCGGCTCTTCCCCACGCCGGGTGCGCCCACCACACTCACCAGATGCCTACGGCGGCGACGATCGAGTGAATCGCACAGCTGGTGGAGCTCCCCGTCGCGGCCCAACATCAGCCCCTCGTTGCGGCCGACCACCATGCGTGCGGCTTCCACTGCGACGAGTCGCCGGGCTGGCACGGGCTCGTCGCTGCCCTTGATCCGCACGGTCTGCACGGCGCCCAACCGAGTGGCGTGTTCGACAAGATCGGCTGTGCTCAGTGAGCACACCACCGCGCCTGCGGGTGCGGCCGCCTCCATTCGCTGCGCCATCCCGACGGCATGTCCGATCGCGGTGTACCTGCCCGGTCCGGATCCGATGTCGCCGACCACCACGTCACCGGAGTTCAGGCCCACGCGCAGCTGCAGACGGACGCCGTCGCGTTGCTCGACCTCGTCGGCAAGCTCCCCCACCACAGCCTGGATCTCCAGGGCTGCGATGCAGGCCCGCAGCGCGTGGTCTTCGAGCGCCATCGGTGCCCCGAACAACGCCATCAGACCGTCGCCGGTGAACTTGTCCATGGTGCCGTGATAACGCTGCACCACCGTCGCCGATCGGTTGAACAGGTCGTTCATGATCTCGCGGAGCCGCTCGGGATCGAGTTCCGCGGCCAGCCGCATTGAACCGACGACATCGGCGAACAACACCGTCACATGCTTGTGCTCACCGGTTGCGGTCAGCGGAGCGAGCGGCGAACCGCAGACGTCACAGAATCGCGACCTGGCCCGCAGGTCGTTGCCGCACGACCCGCAGGACACCTCGAAGTCGACGACCGGCCTGACCATCTCCAGTCTTTCCAGCTGCTCTGATGCCTACGATGATCCTCCAACGGGCCGCGGAATTGTCGCCAACGTCGAAAGCGGTCAGAACCCGTCGTGGACGACCACCCGTGTCCGCCCGGTGACACCACCGCCGATGATGGCGCCGAGCACGTCGGCGACCTGACGCACCGGCACGTCCCTGGTGATGCGGGCCAGATGACGTGGCAGCAACTCTGATTCGATCTGCGCCCAGATGTCGCGTCGCTTGGCGATCGGCAGCAGCACGGAATCGATACCGGCCAGCGTCACCCCGCGCAGGATGAACGGCAGCACCGTGGCGGGCAGATCCGGTGACCCGGCCAGCCCTGAGGCCGCGGCCACCCCACCGTATTTCGTCGTGCTCAACGCGTAGGCCAGCGTCGTGCCACCGACGCAGTCCACGACCGCGGCCCAGTGCGCCTTGCCGAGGGGTCGGACCTTCTCGTCGGGGCCTGGAACCCGGTCGATCACCTCGGCCGCACCGAGATCGCGCAGCAGGTCGTGGGCGTCGGCCTTCCCGGTGGACGCCACCACCTCGTAGCCCAGCCCGGCCAACAGGTCGACGCTGACGCTGCCGACGCCGCCGGTCGCCCCGGTCACCAGCACCGGCCCGTCGGAGGGGCTGATCCCTTGCGCGCGAACGGCATTGACACTCATCGCCGCGGTGAAGCCGGCGGTGCCGATCGCGGCAGCGGCGGAGGTGCTCAAGGTCGACAGCTTGACCAGATAGTCGGCCGGATAGCGGGCGGTCTGCGCGTACCCGCCGTGACGGCCCGTACCGATGTCCTGGCCGTGCGCGATCACCCGGTCGCCGACGGCGAACTCCGGCGAGCGGCTCGAGGTGACGGTGCCCGCGACGTCGATCCCCGGGATCAACGGATACGACCGGGCCACGCCGCCTTTGGGGGTGACGGCAAGGGCGTCCTTGTAGTTCACGCTCGAGTACTCGACGTGGATGTCCACGTCGCCTTCGGGCAGAAAGGACTCGTCGACCACTTCATGACGCAGCTCGATTCCACCCTCGGCGTCCTGATGGGCCACCATCGCGTTGATTTCCGTCATGTCGGCCACAGTAGCGGCGAACGACGAAGCCCCCGACCGCGTGGCGGCCGGGGGCTTCGTACGTGTCTGCGCAGCGTCAGAGAAGGTGCGCCTGCAGGTCCGGCTTCATGGCCTGAAGCTCGCGACCCCAGTACGCCCAGTTGTGCGTGCCGTTGTTGGGGAAGTTGAACACGCCGTTGGTACCGCCCGCGGCGATGTAGTTGTCCTGGAACGTCCGGTTGGTGCGGATGGTCAGGCCCTCGAGGAACGTGGCGGGCAGGTCGCCGCCGCCGAGCTCGTTGGGCTGTCCGTTACCGCAGTACACCCAGATCCGGCTGTTGTTGGCGACCAGGCGCGGGATCTGCACCATCGGGTCGTTGTACTGCCAGGCCGGGTCGGTTTCGGCCGGGCCCCACATGTCGTTGGTCTTGTAGCCGCCGGCGTCACCCATCGAGATGTTGATCAGGCCGGGCCACCAGCCCTCGGACGGGTTCAGGAACCCCGACATCGATCCGGCCCAGATGAATTGGCCCGGGTGATGCGCGGCGAGCACCAGCGAGGAACCACCCGCCATCGACAGACCGACCGCGGCACTGCCGGTGGGCTTGACGTCACGGTTGGCCTGCAGCCAGCCCGGCAGTTCCTGCGTCAGGAAGGTTTCCCAGTTGTAGGTCAGGCAGCCGCTCTTGCCGCACGCCGGCTTGTACCAGTTCGAGTAGAAGCTGGACTGGCCGCCCACAGGCATGATGACCGAGATGCCCGAGTCGAGATACCACTCGAACGCCTGGGTGTTGATGTCCCAGCCGTTGAAGTCGTCCTGCGCGCGCAGGCCGTCGAGCAGGTAGAGCGCCGGGGAGTTCGGGCCACCACTCTGGAACTGGATCTTGATGTCACGCCCCATCGACGGCGACGGGACCATCAGATACTCGACCGGAAGGCCCGGCCGGGAGAAAGCTCCGGCGGTCGCCGACCCTCCGGTGAGGCCCACTACGCCGGGCAGCAGCACCGCGGCCAGCGCAGCAATGCCGAGTCGACGCGCCCAGGGGCCGCGAATCCTGTCAAGAAGTCTCATACCGTCAATCCATCCATCTTCCGGTACCGCGTGGCGCGGCCTGTCCTGCGATTTCTCGGGCGGACATCGACACCACAGACGTCACGGCGATGTCTTCACCGCGCCGTCTCACCTCTCCGAATCCGCCATCAGGCGACGGAGTGGGCCGAGAAAACTTCAGTTCTGCGGTTGCAGTAAAGCATGTGACCACCGCATGAGGAACCCCAGCCACGCGGAATCATCGGTCTTCCTGCGGAAAAGCGAATTTTACGTCAGCGACGAAATGTCTGTGAAGTGGCCAAAGTACCGTCGCTTGCCTCACCATTCATCCGCGTAACGAAGTCATTCGCGCGATTGCCACTTCATAGTGACCGTCGTCACATTTTGTCGATTCAGTAGGCTCCGCGGATGCCGAAGGGCCGCGCAAACGCAGGCAGGTTGTCCGCCGACGACTGGATACAGGCCGGCTACGCCATCCTGGCTGACGACGGGCTCGAAGCGCTCAAGCTCGATCGGCTGTGCACCCGCCTGGGCGTCACCAAAGGCAGCTTCTACTGGCATTTCGCCGACATGGCGGCCTACCGCAGCGCCCTCGCCCACGCCTGGGCGCAGCTGCACGATCGCGACCGCCGACACTTCGCGGATCTCGGACACCTCACCCCGCGGGCCCGGCTGAGTCAGATGATGGCGTCGCTGCTCGGTGAACGCCAGTGGACGCTGGAACGTGCGATGCGCGAGTGGGCCCGCACCGACCCGGCTGTCGCCGAGAGCGTGCGCGCCGCCGACCACCGGGTGCTCGACGCGGTTCGGCACGCCTTTGCCGACGCCGGATTCGACGCGGACGAGGCCGACATGCGGGCGAACTCGGTCTTCGCAGCGGGCATCGGCTTCCTTCACCTCTCCGACGCCCCGCCCGGAGCGCGAATGGATGCACAGCGCGAGCGCTTCCTCGATCTCATGCTTACGCGCTGAACGTTCCATACCAAAAGGTATGGTAGCTTCCGGGGCATGCCCACGGCCTACACCGTCACACCCGAATTCATCGACCGGCTCGCCGACCGTGCGGCAGAGGCTGAACGCCTTCGCCGACTGTCGGCCGACACCGTGGCCGACGCCACCGCGTCCGGGCTCTTCGACCTGCTCGTACCCGCGCGCTACGGCGGCATGCAGGCCCCTTTCCCGGCGATTCTCGATCCGGTCCGCGAGATGGCGCACGGGTGCGCGTCGAGCGCGTGGACGTTGGGCTTCTACGCGCTGCACAACTGGATGCTCGCGCTGTTCAGCGAGCAGGCCCAGAGCGAGGGGTTCGCGACGCGCCCGTTCCTGGCGCCCGCTCCCCTTGCGCCGACGGGGCGTGGCACCGCATGTGCCGGCGGAATCCGGCTGAGCGGACGGTGGTCGTGGGCGACCGGCGTGATGGACGGCAACTGGATCATGGTCGGTGCGCTGTGTGAGCGCGAAGCCGGCGATCCGAGCACGATCTATCCCGTGCTCGCGCTGCTGCCGATCGACAGCGTGCGGGTGGAGGACGTGTGGCACACCGACGGTATGCGCGCCACCGGATCCAACGACGTCGTGATCGACGACGCGTTCGTCCCGGCGCACCGACTGGTCGAGGTGTCCGACATCTACAGCGGCTCCGCGCCCGGCGCGGCCCTGCACGATGCCGACACCTACCGGTGGCCGATGGTGCCCGCCCTGGCGCTCCTGGCGGCGATGCCCGCGCTGGGCAGTGCCGAGCGCGCCGCCGAGATCTACGCCGAGCGGCTCTCACAGCGTTTCCTCGCCTATGAGGGCGTCATGCAGAAGGACAAGCCGGTGGCCGCGATGCACCTCGGTGAGGCGTCGGTCCGGCTGCGGGCGTTGAAGAGCCTGCTGGCCGACACCGTCGGTGAGATCGAGTCGATCGTGGCGGCAGGCGACCCGGTCGAGCGCCCGGTGCGCGGCCAGGCGCGTCTGGCGGCGGCACACATCGTGCACGAATCGCGAGCGGTGGTCAGTGGTCTGCTCGCCGCATCCGGTGCCTCCGCGCACTTCCTGGACAACCCGCTGCAGCGCATCAAGCGCGACGTCGACGTCATCGTCGGCCACGTCGTTTTCGACTACGACACGAGCCGCGAACTGGCCGGTGCCCTCACAATGGGGAGAAGGATTCCGCGCACCGCGATGGTGTGAGACCGGGGAGGTTCGATGACCGCCGACACCCTGCGTGACCGTGTCACCAAGTTCTTCCAGAAGAACGTTGCCAACCGGGTGATGCGGCAGATGCCGTTTCAGACGCTGCTGGAGACGACCGGGCGGAAGTCCGGCCAGCCCCGCACGACTCCCCTGGGCGGCCGCCGTATCGGCGACGCGTTCTGGTTCGTCTCCGAGTTCGGCGACAGATCGCAGTACATCCGCAACATCCAGGCGGACCCGAACGTCCGCGTGCGGCTGAACGGACGGTGGCACCGCGGCACGGCGCACCTACTGCCCGAGGACGACGCACGGGCGCGGATGCGAACCCTGCCGGGATACAACAACGTCGGGGTCCGCACCTTCGGGACCAACCTGCTCACCGTGCGGGTCGACCTGATCGACTGAGCGACAACGCTTCTCACGGGCCCTCGCTGCTACGGGTCGTCGTCTTCGTCATCTTCGCGCAGTAGGTGGCGTTCAGGGTGGTGGTAGTCGTTGGTGCGGTGTTGGCCTGTGTCGAGGTCCGGTGGCGGGAGCCATTCGGTCTGATTCTTGCCGTTCTTGCGGGTGCGCCAGCCGGTGTTGTCGAGCATGCGGTGATCGCACGGGCATGCCAGGGTCAGATCGTCGATGTTGGTCAGTCCGCCGTCGACGAAATCGGCGCTGGCGTGGTGGGCCTGGCACCAGTACCCGGGCGCGGTGCACCCCGGCCGCGTACAGCCCCGATCGCGGGCGTGCAGCACGATCCGCTGCGCGGCGTTGGCCAACCGCTTGGCCCGGCCCAGGTAGAGGGA
>Ga0172382_10012588_pt1 | contig 11010 bp, 12 predicted proteins | sample Leawel138RmetaG_FD_122245 | JGI IMG/M metagenome (GOLD analysis project Ga0172382, IMG submission 122245) | Leachate microbial communities from a municipal landfill in Southern Ontario, Canada - Leachate well 138R metaG | ecosystem: Engineered > Solid waste > Landfill > Unclassified | place...
ATAGGATTCTATACTTCAGCTCCTGTCTCCGAGTTTGTTTCTGCGACTAATTTTAATGGTAAAATACCGGATTTTTCATTGGAATTATCAGTAAACAATCAATTAAGACAGCAAGATTCAAGTGCGGAAATGGAGAGAAGCATTTCCCAATTGATAAAGTATTTAGCTGAGGTGTTTACTTTGCGCAGAGGGGATATGATATTTACCGGTACACCTTCAGGTGTCGGGAAAATTGAGCATAACGACAAGATAACAGCGGAATTAAAAGGTTATAAGAAATTAAGCGTGGGAGTAACTCGGTGTTGAAATTTATTTACACAATCCTTGCTTCGATTATATTGGCTATTCTATTAGGCTCTTGCGCAACATTGACTCGTACCGAAGAAGATATTTACACCTTAACTGATATAGACACTGCCATTACTTACCATTGGGTTAATGCTCCGGGTACTCGTGATAACGGAGTTATCTTCCCATCATCTAAAGTTATCGTCCCGGAGCGTGAAATTATTCAGCGAGATTCTATAGTCGAAAGATATTATCCGGATTTCATCCGTTTCGGCTTCTTCGAGAGTGTCGGGATAATTGGAGGAAACAGCGACAACTCAATCGGGACAGGTTTATTCGGAATATTCCCGGAATTTGATAAGTTGTCTGACAGCTACAGAGGAGGAGACCACCTATTTACTGGTGGAATATACAGATTAGGTATATTAGAGCATCGTTTAAGATGGTTCCGCGATTCCAAAAACTGGACTATAGGTACACATGGTTTAGAGTTTCTTATACCGGATTCGAGAGGTGAGAGAATGCTATTCAGTGTGCTACCTGTTTACTTAAGGAAAAGATATTACCTTCGCGAGGATATTCCTTATCTGTCAGTAACTCCGTCCCTCGGTATCGGACTCTATCCATCTTTGTATTTAAACCTGTCAGGGAGTTTAGAATTGGGTTCAATAGGCGGATTGAATCTTCGTGCTTATATAGGGGTAGCCGCAGGTTATAATTCTCCCGGTACTCCTCAAGTAAAAAATAATGATTACATGAACGAATCGAGTGGTCAAAGCTCAATATTTCCTTATTTCGGTCTCGGAATATCTTTCCTCGACTTTCATAATTTAGTAAGAGAGACAGAGAAAGAATGGAAATATTACGAACATTCGGCTTGGAATATCGGATTGTTGCAATTTGCAATAATCAATGGCAGTTCAGAAGAATCAATTTATAGTGGTAATTCACTATTCACCGGCTTCCAACTCAAGCTTGCTAATGCTTCACTTGCTATTCTGCATAGAAACAATCATTTTTTCTTGGGAACCTCCCTGATGAACTTGATAGTAGCAGGTCAAAACTCATGGGGAATGGGAATATTACCAATAAGGGGTGGATACTGGTTTATTGTTGCCGAAGATGAGTTATCAGCAGAACCTTTTCTTGAAGCATCTTATTATCCTTCCGCTTTTGTTAATATCGGTACAAAAGTAAACCTTGCAATCAGCGAATCAATAAATATCGGATTGATAATCGGTTACATAAATGGCTCAACTTCATTCAAGTTACCGGTTGATTTCAATAATAATTTTGGTATCAACAAAGATTTCAGCAGTTTATATATGGGTATAAATTTTGGCTTGCTTGACAGAATATTTTTTAAAGAAGAACTAAGATATTACAAATGAAATTTATACGGAGATTAATATACATTCAGATAATTGCTCTTACATTATTGGGATGCAATCCGGACAAGTTTATAATTAATCAAAGGGCACAATACACCATAGTCGGTAGGATTTTAAGTCCACCGGAGTCATTTGACCAAATAAACGAAAATTCATTTATATTGAATTCAGGCGAAGTATGCCTTAAAACCACAAAATTCACACAGATAAACTTCAGCGCGAATATAAATTTAATAAAAGGAGATTCACTTGTTATACGCTTGAAGGATAACCCAAACGATATCCTTAACTCGAATACTCCTGTATTAATCATAAGTACGAAAGGAACATATATATTGGATGAAGACGGTACTCAAAAGTCATATCCGACTATGTTCATCGAACACGGCAAGGAACATTACTTGAGCATCAGAAATGTTGGGAATCGCATAAGGATTAGTCTTGATTGCAACGATATTGAAATTGAAAGTCGAAAGCCTGCAACTGAATATTTATTCTTCAAAGCCTCCGAAGATACCGACATAGAGTTCTCCGGACTCGAATTTCACAGAATTCTCAAAACACCATCGGAATTAATTTTCAATCAATAAAAAAAAATCCTAAAGTAATTTTTACTGTTGACGATAATAGTAAATGAGGAACAAATTTATAATGGCAGGATGCCCGGAAATACATTAATATATTACATGGAGGTTTTTCATGGCTACGGCTATATCCGGTGGATCCAGAATCCGCACAAACACACCAGCAGAAAATGCATATAACGCATTAAAGACATCAAATGATGATATCGCTCTGCGTCAGTTGAGATTATCAACAGGTAAACGTATTAACTCTGCATCTGATGACGTTGCAGGTTATATCACTTCAAGAGCATTACAAGCTCGTAACACTTCTCTGAAATCAGCATTGAAATCGGTAGGTGAAGCAAAGAATGTGACAGCAATCACACAAGACTCTCTTGATAATATTCAGGGATTACTGAATGATATTAAACAATTAGCTTCAAGTGCCGCATCAGGTGCTCTTGGTACAGACGAAAAAGTTGCACTTGCAAAAGGTGCATTCCGATTGACTGAACAGATTCAGACCTTAGTTGATTCAACCGTATTCGGCGGTCGTGAATTGCTCAGCGGCAGTTTCTCAGGCGATTGGAATGTCGGTTTCACAGCTAATAATGAATTGATTAACATTGGTGTTAACCTGAAAGCTGATAATGGTCAGGACTTTAATATCACTACTTCAGCTTCGGTGGACTTTAACCTGAATGCAACAAGCAGCTCTGCAGCAGGAGCAAGCAAAGCTCAAGCCTTTGCAGCTGTTCAAGGACTTGACTTGGAAGACTTGAATGAAGTGACTGACAATAATCTCGGTATTTTCTCTGAAGCTAATATAGCTACTACATTGCAAAGTCTTTCTACTGCAATAAATAACGTAAACAAAGTTGCTTCTTATGTTGGTGGTATTGATGCTCGTTTGACTTCACAGCAAAATCTTCTTACTTCGCAGATTACTAACTATAACGCTGCGATTTCGAGAATTGAAGATGCCGATGTTGCAGAAGAGCAGCTCCAGTTGATTAAGTCACAGTTTCTCCAGCAGGCTTCACTTGTGTCTTTGACACAGGCAAACCAGAATCCTCAGAGTTTCCTCCAGCTCTTTAGATAATAAATCATGGATGACCGAGGATAATTAGGTGATCAATTGACTAAATGCAAGGCAGCAGTTTTTTTCTGCTGCCCTGTTTTGTTAGATTACAGAAGTGTTTTTCCAAAAAATCCTAAAGAATTTTACATAATTGACGATATTTACTTTATAATAAAAAATAGGAACGTTTTATGTCAAATGTTGCCAGAAATTTAGCTGCAAGCAAAGTTTACGGCGGTGAGAAAGGTAAGATTCCTGCTTATCTCGAGCAAGAGGTTCTTTCATGGAGTAAAGAAAAAATTATATTAAAAATGTATGACCTGTTTCTTGTAAGTGCCAAAAAAAGTGATACATCCAAGATGAATAGAGTACTCGTTGAATTAATGAGCTCTCTGAATTTTGAATATGAAGATGTCGCTACAAGACTTTATAGGTTGTATGAGTACTGCCAGAGATGTGTCATGCAGAAAAAATATGATGAAGCCTATATGATTATCAAAGAGCTTAGACATTCTTGGGCGAAAGCATTTCATCTTGAATAAAATCTGCTTTATGGAGTATTTATTATGAGTTTAAACAGTGTTTTAAGCAGTGAACAGTCGCAGACCGATTTACTTGTTGAATCCTTTAAATCAACTCAACAAGGTAAGATAACAAGTCTGAACGAAAGGAGAAATTTACTTCAATCGCGTCAGTCTTTTTATAATACTTTTAATTCGAGAATCAGTTCATTAGTCAGCCAAATTGACAAATTTACGGCTGACGATTCTAATAGTAAATTTTATGCTAAATCAATTGAATCTTCGGATTCTTCCATTGTTTCAGCTTCGGCTAACAGTAAAGCCATCATTAGCGAAAATACTATTAAAGTCAAACAGCTTGCGAGCAATGATACTCTGATAAGCAAGAGAATGAATCTTGCCGACAACTTCGGCGAGGATGCAGGTACTATTACTTTTGATTTAACTGCCGGTACAAATACTAAACAGGTCAGTGTTACTTTCGATGGTACTGAAACAAACGAGCAGGCATTGAAAAAAATCGTACAGGCAATTAACAATACAGATGATATCGACATTAATTCGTCCTATGTGAAAGATACAAGCATAAGCGGCAGAATTTCTTTACGAGCAAAAAATACGGGTACTGATAACAGAATCACCTTCAATGATAACCCAATCCTTGCAAAATTAGGATTGGTTAATGATGATTTACTTGCCAATACCAATACAAGAGTTCTTGCTTCTGACAGCGGGGCAGGATTCAGGATAGCCGATTACGAAGATTTAAATTCAAAAATTGAGTTGAACGGTATTAATATTACCCGAAGCTCGAATAACATTGATGATGCCCTCGAAGGTGTAACACTTAATATTTTGAAAGTCCAAAGCGAAGCAGACGATGAAATTAAGTTAAATACCGGATATAATGTCAAATCAGTAGAAGAGTTTGTCAAAGGATTATTAACAGCTTACAATGATGTAATTTCTAACATTAATAATAATAAAGACATCAAAAGAAATGACAGTGCAGTGTCGGGATTGTTGCAAAATCTCCGAAATGTACCGCTTACAAAATTCAATGAAGACCCGGAAGTCGGATTCTCTTACCTTGTGGATGTAGGCATTACTTTTGATAAAAGTGGATTTCTGGTTATTTCCGATAATGAAAAGTTTAAAAAAGCCCTCGAATCGAATCCTCAAAAGTTAGCTGAACTATTCACTGCCGAAAACGGATTCGCTAGGCGTACAGAATCTCTGATTGAGCCGTTTAAAGGTTCGGCAGGTCTGTTAACAGTAAGAAATAATAATTTGAAAACTCAAATTGAACTTACCAATAAACGCATTGCCGAGACTGAAAATAGAATTGAAATTCAAGCTGAATCAATGCGAAAACAATACAATAGTTATTTAAAATTATTTTATGATGCCCAAAACCAAAGTACCTTACTTAATGGTTTTATGGCACCCGATAATACAGGTTTAATGTAGAACCTTTTTTTATGAGGATTAATCATGATTAGTGCAATTTCCGGTTTACCTGAACTTCTGATTGATAAACAAAATGACGTAAAAATTGATATCGAACTCGATGAAAAACAAGCAGTCGAAATCGGTAGAGCAAGTTTTACCCGGAACAAGGAAACAAAGATTGAAAGTAGTTTGACAAGTAAAGCAGAAATAAAAGAAAAAAAATTCAATCAAGATTCTGTTGATGAACTTAATAAAGAGTTAAAAAGTATTCTTGACGGTAATCAACTCAATGTTGAATTTAAATTCGAGAAGGAAGCCAATCAGTTGATAATGAAATTGATTGATGTTGAAACTGATGAAGTAGTCAGGCAGGTTCCTCCGGATATTATGCTGAAAATAGCAAGAATAGTGTCAAGTCAGCTTGGTTCAGGAGCTTTGGCTGATGCTAAAGTATGATGAAAATATGGAACAAATGAATTTTTTAAAGTCTGTTTCTTTAGAAATTCTGGATGTATTGTCCGGTAACACTGAAAGTAAATTGGCAAGGTTGGAAAAGCTGTTTGCAGAGCGTAATAGTTTTCTCGTGTCGCTCAAGATGTTAATGGAGCACGACAAGTTCACCCTGCTAAATATTCAGGAACGTGAAGCATTAGTTACAGAGCTCAACGAAATTAAAGCTCTTGACGCTCAAGTTCTTAAACAGTTAGAGTCGCATATGCAGGAAACAAAAAAATCATTGCTGAAGCTCAGACATCAACAATCTGTTTTAGTATATAATAAGAGTTGATAATGAAAATAAATAACATTAACCCCTATGATAAGATTTACGGATTAAATCAATCGAAGGATTCCGGTAAAACTACTGTTTCTTCGGAAAAACAGACCGGAAAAGTCGTCAAAGGAGACAGACTCGATATATCTTCGGATATGAAAAAAGTCAGAGTTATAAAAGAAAGAATCGAAGCCGGAGTTTACGAGAACGACGAATTGTTGAATGAACTTGCAAAAAGACTCATAGATTACTCTGCTGTATAATTAAATATTTTTATTACTTTTGCATAAAATTTTCCGTTGCGTAGATGGAAAATTTTTTTTTGTGAATATTTGAAATTAATTTCAAATTTTTCGTCTTACTCTAAGTAGTATTTTTTCAGATTAGTTTAACGGGATTGAACTAAATTATGTCAAGAACCCTTAATAAAGTTATGCTTATCGGGAATGTCGGCAAGATTCCTGAGTTGAAACATACACCGAGCGGGATACCGGTGGCACATTTTAAATTAGCCACATCGGAAACATGGCGTGAGAAAGACGGCTTGGTGTGTGAACATACAGATTGGCATAACATTGTAGCATGGCGAGGATTAGCGGAAGTTGTCATGAAAATTCTTAATAAAGGTACCAGAGTATATGTCGAAGGTAAAATCAGGACTCGAAGGTACGAGGACAAAAATAATAATCAACGTATGTTCGTTGAGATTCTCGCTGATAATATCCTATTGCTTGATTTGAAAAAAAACAATAAACATGATTGGAACAGAAAAAATGATTCCGATAGTCCGGATAATGATAACAATTTCAGTTATGATATTGATAATGATGATTATGATATGGAAGTAGATGATTGTCTCGAAAAAGACAGTACCGAACAAGATAATTTATATTAATTAAAATGAGCTGATTAACTTAATGGAAAAAAATAAATCTAAGGAAGTAGTAGTCGGAGTAGTGTCATTTCTTGCTCTGGCTTTGTTCTTTTTAGGTATATCCTTAGGTAAAGGATTTAAAGTTACTTCCGAAGACAAATTATTGAAAATTCGCTTTCCTAATTCAGGCGGAATCCAAGTATCGGAACCGGTTGTTGTAAACGGTGTAAAACGCGGAACTGTAATGAATGTAGTAAATGACAACTCCGATGTACTTGTTACTGTAATGTTAGATGATTTATCCGACATAAAGTCGGATGCTGCTGCAAAAATTACTTTACTCGAAATAACCGGCGGGAAAAAAGTTGAGATATTCCCGGGAACAAGTAAAACAAAATATGACTTAAAACAAGAAATGAACGGAAGCACACCACCGGATATTGCCGAGCTTGTTACTCTCGTCGGCGAAGTGTCCGGAGATGCAGTAAGCCTCGTCAGGAGATTGGATACCATCGCTGCCTCAGCGACAGAATTGCTTGCTGACGGTAAAGTCGTGAATGACATCAGAAATACTATGCAAAATGCTTCCCAAGTGACCGGGAACTTAAATTCATTTGTTGACAAGAATTACAATAAACTCGAAAATACTGTTACTAACCTGAACAGCCTTACTGAAAGTCTCAAGAAAGCAGTAGATAAACATGAGCCGGGTATTGAAAGGATTATAAATGACATAGAATTGACTTTGGCTGATGCGAGAGGCTTAATCACAAGTATAGACTCGACTGTTTCAGATGTCAATATTTTTGTTGATAATATTAATACCCTGACCGGAGATTTAAAAACCGGTGACGGCATAATTTCAAGACTAATGTACGATAAAGAATTGAACAACAAATTGGACAGTACATTTACAAATTTGTCCATACTTCTCGATATGATTAATAATCATGGAATAAATGTAAATGTAAGATTAGGTTCAAGACCATAAGGAACTGTAAAATGTCACAAAAGCCAACACCCGTAGATGAACATTTGTTCGAATATCTCAGAAATAACTTTTCCTCAGAAGATGAATTTCTACGGAATCTGCTTGTCGAAGCCAAGAATGAAGATATACCTAACATATCTATATCTCCGGAACAGGGGCTTTTTTTACAATTTATGCTTAAAGCAATCAATGCTGTCAATGTGCTTGAACTCGGTACTTTAGCCGGTTATTCCGCAATAACTATGGCAAGAATGCTACCGGAAGACGGTAGTTTGATAACAATTGACAATGAATTTAAACATGCTGTTTTCGCTGAAAGAAAAGTACGAGAATCCGGACTTGAAAACATAGTACATGTACAGAACAGTGATGCTTTGGAATTTCTGAAAGTTTATAAACCAGAAAAACCATTCGACTTTATTTTTGTAGATGCAGATAAACCAAATTATGTGAGGTATCTTGAATTATTGACACCCATGTTGAGAACAGGCGGAATTTTCGCTGCCGATAATGCATTCGCATTTGGATTTGTTGCAATTTCAAAACCTGAACGCAACCCCGAGGATGTTAAATCCATTACCGGATTTAACAAGTACTTCAGGAACCATAAACAATATTCGGTATGTATGGTCCCTGTAGGAGACGGCATGATTATGGGTGTTAAAATTTAATAGATACTATTATGAAAAAATATGGATATTCATTGAATTTATTGCTTTCTGTTATCTTGGTGATTCTGCTGGCTGTTTCATGTTCAGCGCCTCGCAAAACGGGCTTTGAGCTCCAGAAAGAAATCTATGAGCAGGAGATGAAACTTACCTATGGTGATTCTATTCCTCCGCAGGAAGTATATTTGAGTGATACAAAACCTATTGATTCAGTTGATGTCAATAAACTCATATTTGACATTTTCAGAGTCGAGCCTGAGGATTATCCTAAGGAAGTTAGACTATTCTCAAGAGTGTATGACTCTCTTGGTAACTTTGTAACGCACATGGCTGACCCTTATAAAAAAGATAAAAATGTGAATTATTTTACCTCTGTTCGCGAAGAATTGGGAAAGAATTACAATATTCGCAAGGAGGCAATCAAAGATTTTACTGTGCGCGAGTTTGGGGCAGATGATTCAATAGCTTATGACATCGTTTTGTCGGTTGATTACAGCGGCTCAATGGAGGCAATATTAAGCGCCATATTTGAAGGAACGGAAATATTTGTTTCAATGAAATTTCCTCAAGATAAAATTGCACTTGGGACATTTAACAGGACACTTGATGTTAAAGTACCTTTGATGAAGGATACCGCAGATATACTTCGCTTGTATCGAATGAAACGAAATGATGGATTCGGATTATTCTCAGGTGTCTTTGATGCTGTTTACGGCAGTATAGATATTTTAAAAGACAGCCCTAAGGACAATCCTAAAGTAGTAGTCATCCTAAGTGACGGAGACGACAACTATTCAAGAAAAAATTTAGACTCGGTTATCAGAAGAGCCAATCTTTTGAATGTGCACGTTTTTTGTGTGGCATTCGGATATTCTAAGGATGAATCACTGAAATTACTGTCACAATATACCGGTGGAAAATATTACAAAGCTCATACAAAAGAGCAACTCGTCGCTATATTTAAAGATATTTATATGAGTTTGAGGTATTTTTACAGAATATCATATAAACCACCTACTTACTGGGGTTATCATCATGCTTTTGCAGCAATAAATGTTCCCGGAAGAAGTGATTCGCTTATTGCCGATGGTTTCTATGACACTACAGGCTGGCTTTCATTGTCGGATACAGTCGTCAGACCGATTGTTTTTGACTTTGACTCTGCAAGAATAAAAGAAGAATCGTATGTTATACTTGATGAACTTGTTGACCTGATGATGACATGGCCCGGATTGAAATTTGATATTCAAGGGCATACCGATAATGTAGGTACTAAAGAATATAATCAAGAATTGTCAGACCGGAGAGCAAAAGCTGTGTATGATGCTCTCATTGACAGAGGTGTTGACGAAAGAAGACTTCGCTATCGCGGATTTGGTTTCTCAAAACCGGTTGCTACAAATGAGACCCCGGAAGGTAGGTCAAAAAACAGAAGAACCGAATTTATAATAATTGCAAAATAATTTTGAATATATGAATCGAACATCTTTATTTTTTCTCATTGCTTTTTTGCTTTCTATAACTACTGCACAAACTTCAGAGATATATACTTCAAACGACGATTTTAAAGAAATTGCTCGCAAGATAATTAAAGAAGCAAAATCAGATACGCTGGCTTATCACAGGCTGAGGTATATGTGCGATGTGTTCGGACCAAGACTAAGCGGTTCGGAGAATCTTGTGAAAGCTATAGGGTGGATGTCTGACGAAATGAAACGTGACGGATTTACAAATGTCAGAACTGATGAAGTCATGGTACCTCATTGGGTCAGGAGGTACGAAAATTGTGATTTACTCTACCCAAGAAAATCCAATATACCGGTTTTTGCTCTCGGCGGAAGTATTGCAACAGGTAAGGATGGTATTCATGCGGAAGTCATTGTCGTTAAGGATTTCGACGATCTTGAACGCAGAAAGGATGAAGTAGAAGGCAAGATTGTAGTATATAATTTTGATTATCAAGGTTACGGAAAAAGTGTCCCTTACAGATTCTATGGTGCTGTGAATGCAGCTAAGTATGGTGCTGTTGCTTCACTGACAAGATCTGTCAGTCCTAATGTGAATCGTAATCTACACACAGGCATGATGATTTATGAAGATACTATTCCAAAGATACCACATGCCGCAATCAGCCCTGAAGATGCCATGTTACTCGAACGTCTATTATCTTATGGAATCAAGCCCAAAATAAAACTTACACTTGATGTTGAAACTTTGCCGGATGTCCTTTCTCATAATTTGATTGGTGAACTGTTAGGAACCGACAAACCGGAGGAAATTATTGCTATCGGCGGTCACAGTGATTCTTGGGATGCCGGTACCGGTGCTCATGACAATGCAGGAGGTTGTATTGTTACATGGGAGGCAGTAAGGCTGCTGAAAAGAATGAATCTTATACCGGCACGG
>Ga0172382_10012594_pt1 | contig 11006 bp, 8 predicted proteins | sample Leawel138RmetaG_FD_122245 | JGI IMG/M metagenome (GOLD analysis project Ga0172382, IMG submission 122245) | Leachate microbial communities from a municipal landfill in Southern Ontario, Canada - Leachate well 138R metaG | ecosystem: Engineered > Solid waste > Landfill > Unclassified | place...
CTGATTCAGAGGGGTGCCCATGCTGTTTATGCGCACAAATATCATTGCCACTTGGTCTTCGTCAACGGAAGAGGAGATTTCCAGAGCAGTCAGCGGGTAATCAATCAGTTTTTGTAATCGGTCTATGGCTTGGGCCACCCGCTGTTCATCATTAGGAGTAATCTGCCGTCTTCCCCTGAGTCTTTGGAGATAAGCATTGGTGAACGCATAAGTGCTTGTGGAAGGATCCCACACTTCACTGATATCGGCGATCCACGTAACGTCCTTTTCAATCGCCGGGTTGGTGACTTCGAATTTCTCTTCCATGGGATGAAGGGCGATACGGATCTGGGTGGAGTGGAAGTTCTTGTCTATGACCGGCTTGCGTTTTATTACTGCATACAGGGAGGTCAAACGCTGCTGACCGTCAACAATTAGCAGGCGCGGAACCTTCTGCTTTGGGCGCTCTCCAATGGTGCGATGCTCGCCAGGATAACCATTTTCCCAGAAGAGCAGGTAGCCGATGGGATAGCCGCGATACATGGAGTCGAATAAATCGCGTACTTTGGTGGTACTCCAAACAAAAGGCCGCTGAATATCGGGTAGACCGATCTCGCCCATATCAATGTCTTCGATTAATTTCTTGAGGGTGTAATCCACTTTCTTGAAAAGCACTTCAGCCATTTTTAAATCTCCTTTAAAGCAAACATCCGCGACTTGAACACGCCATCCAACGATTGCGCGCCGGGGATGAGCGAGTCGCCGTTGACAAAGATTTCGTCCGCGCCGTGGGTTAGTTTTTGCGTAGCCACGAAGTCGCGGTCGCGCTGGTAGTCTTCTTCCGTCCAGCCGGAAGTCTCGCGCCAGAGGACAGCTACCCGGCGGCTTTCGCGCGTGATACCGCGATAAACCAGGTAGCGCCGTCCGTTGTCGTCGAGCACACTCCGCGTCTCCACGTTCAGCCCAATGAGGTAGTTGAAGGTCTCCGGCAGGTCCACGGGTTGTTCACGGGTCTCGCCGCCTGCCTGTCCGGCAGACAGGTCGCGGTGGATATGGAGTTTGTAAGAGAAGGGCGCTTGCAGCTTTTCCACGTCCAACAGTGTTTCGCTATTTTTGCTTTCCCACTTGAGCATGTATGTGAGCAGGTACTCTTCCCCGAAGAGGTCCAGGGCCGTCTGAGCGCCTTCTTCGTTGAAGGCGATATTGTTGAGGGTGTCCTCGTAGGACTCGAGGCGGATGACCTTGACGATGCGCGGGGAACGCTCAGCCTCTTCCGGCGTAGCCATGCGCTTGGGCTTGCCGTCCTTCCACTCCGGCGTAAAGGTGACCTTCTTGATACGCGGCAGGAGCACGGTGTCGAAGTAGTCAGCCATCTCCACCAAAATGAACTTGCGCTGACCACCATCCTCGCGGTTCAGGTTAATGACCGCGTGACCCGTGGTGCCGGAACCGGCGAAGAAGTCGAGAATCAGATCCCCACTATTCTCAGTCGCTGCCCCCACGAGTTCCATGTAAAAGGGAACTGCATGACAGTAAGGAAAATCACTCAACCCTAAAGCATCCAAATCTGCCTTGCCACGTCTTGCATCTTGAATCACGGATGAAATCTGCCGCTTTGATTCCGTTGTTAAGAAGCGTTTCTGTTGCGGTTGGGTCTTTTCATCCGGCCCGAACAATATCTCCCCGCTCTTGACCATTGTTTTAAGGGTTTCCGGCGTGCGAGAGAAGCCATTTGGCGGCACAGGGCATGGTTTGCCGGTAACCGGGTGGATGAGCGGTTGGTGAAACTTGGGATTTGTTCTTGGCTCTGGTGCCCTAAGGCTGACACCGCGGTATATTCTTCCTTGCTCATCAATGTAACGGTATGCCTTTTCTCCACCACTCAAGTCAGGGTGACTTGATACCCAATCTGCATAGGCTTTCTTGACGTCCTGTGTCACGCCGCTGTACCTCTCTACCAATTCTCTCGCTTTGTTGAGCATCATCTGGATGTTTTTATTCCGCAAGTATATCGAGCAATCCGTGTCAGACCGCCAGACAACGTACTCATGTTGCGTGGCAACACCTCTACCGGCGGTCATGGGGTTTCTTTTATCCCACACGATAGTACCCGCGTTATGAATGGGCATGTTTTCAAGCACCAAATGAAGTCGTTCAAATTCGTTTTCATCGATGTGGCATAGAAAAGAGCCATAGGGCAGTGCTACAAGTCGGTAACTTAAGGAAATGCGATTCTCCATCATCGCCAGCCAACTTGAGTGCTGGTAATCGTTCTTATAGAGAAAACCGCTCGTTTGCGTGTTGTAAGGTGGATCAATGTGCACGCACTTCACCCTCTCCCGGTACTTCTCCTGCAGCAAATTGAGCGCCTGCCAGTTCTCGGAATGCACCAGCAGGCCGTCGGTCATCTCATCCAGGTTGTCGAAGGCGGCCAGCAGGCGGTCTACGAAATCGGGAGTAAAGTAGCGCGTATCGAGCGGCAGGGTGGGGTGGTTTTTGAGGAAGGCAAGCCGATCTTCTTGGGTCTTGGTATCGCCGGAGAGCAGGTCTTTGGGTAAGGCGTCTGTCCCCAGCAACTGCTTCCACTCTTCCCACTGCGCCTTGCAGGCGGCAATCTCAGGGTAAAAGGTTTCCGGGATGTTGCCCAGCGTGATGACGTAGAAGGTCTCGGTGATGAACTTCTTCTTCTCCCAGAGCATCTTCTGGAAGTCTTCGATTTGCGCCAGGAACTCGATGATGTGTCCGCCCACCTTCTTGATGAGCCGCATCAGTTGGAACCAGCCCTCGGACAAGTCTTCCCCGGCGGTTTCCATCTCCTCCAGGTTGAGGACCTCGTTCTTCAGGTAAAAGTCCAGTTCGCGCGCCAAAAAGCCGCGCAGGTCTTTGTGAATGAAAAAGTCGCTGGTGTTGCGGCGAGTGTACTGGCGTAAGTGATGTTCCAGCAGAGTTACAATCGATCCGTCGGCGCGGTGCTTCTCGGCAGTCAGCGCGGCAAGCGCCTCGGCTTGCTCTTTGCCGGACAGTTTCCTGGGAATGACTTCCAGCGTCCTGGCGAGAATCGCCTCCTGCTGGTTCTTTTGCCCGTAAGTGATGGTTTCCTGCGCGGTGAGCGGGCGGAAGTGGAAGGGGATGGTAATGGAACGGGCATTGGCGTCCCAGCTCATGGCATCGGGCAACGGCAAAAAGAAGCGCTTCTCCCCCTTGACATTATTCTGCTCCACGTCGGCGGCTTGGAGTTTGAAGTGCACGGTCACGCCGTTCGGCGCTTTCCAGGTGTAGTCAGTGAAATACTCGCCGGTTTTGACGTAGTACTGGTCGTGATTAGCCCAGTAGAGCGTTACTTCCTCGCCGTTGTAAGGGATGGCGTAGCGTTCCTTCCTGGAGTAGCGGCGCTTGGAGATGAAGTCGCCGTCCTGCCAGTAGCGGCTGAAGAAGGTGTAGAGATGGTTATAGACGGCGGCCTCCAGCGCCTCGCTGCTTTTAGCCGATTTGGCTCGTTCCCGCGCGGCCAGATACTCCTTACCGGCTTTGGTGGCTTGGTATGGCGCGGCCAGATTCCCGTCGGCGTCCAGTGCGTCATCGCCCAGTGCTTCCAGTACCTTCTTACGGGCAGTATCCAGGCCCCCGGCGGCCTGCGCCTGCTCCGCCAGCGCGCCCTGTTCCAGCTCCTTGGTAATCACCTGGGGCAGGTCTTCGGCGATCCGGCGCTCGATGACCCGCCGCTTGTAGTTCATGATGCGGTAGATGCCGAAGTCCAGGTCGGCACAATCGAATTGGAAGAGTTCGCGCAGGAGTTGTTGGAACTTTGCTTGATAATCGGTCATATCATTTCCTACCTGAGTTGATTTGTTTTTGGACAGCTAACGATCAACGCTCAGCCACGCTGGGTGACGAAAAGTTGACCTTCTGTATATTCTTAAATCTCATAAAAACTTGTATAATTTCATATTCATCGAATAGCTCAAAGCATTGGCTCAACGCAATGGTTAGACCTTTATTTTACTACCAATCATTTCTTAATACATTGATATTCACGAGCATCAATCCGGTAGAAATATATTCCTTAACTAACAATGGCATAGGATAATTTTGTAAAAGAACAAAAACAAAAGGTTTCCGACTATCTTCCTCTATTTCTAAGAAATGTATTAGATTGAATAATTGAGATAATGAATCAACTATTATATTATCTCTATTTACAAAAAGTGTAAGATAAAAATATCCGTCAGATAAAAGTATTTCATTTTCTGTGTTCATCAAAACCTGATACCTTAAGGTAGCAAAATCAGAATCAATAGAAGAATGCCACATCTCGTAAGTATTATCGTTAGAAAAATCAGGTATCGAATAATAATAATCAATGTGTTGAACGTTATGTGAACCATCCAAATATTTTAAATAAGTATTCTCTAATATCATCTTTAATATAATTATTAAAATCGGATTCAAGTGCTAATTGTTGGACTTAACTCTTGAATCCAGGAGATATAACGCATCTTCAGATGTATTAATAATGCCAGATACCAATTGTCATCCCAAATTGAATAATATTTTAGGCTAACTACCCAGAACCATATTTCCAAATCTGATGAATAGCTTGAATATTTACTCCATACTTTTTTGGAAGAGTCATGGAATTCAAGTACTGTTTTCGAAATAATTTGAAAAGTGCCCCAATTTAAATTTTTCCCGACAGAATCTTTTAGTTTTTCATTCTCTGGATTTCTACACTTTTTTAGTAATGTAGATGAGTTTCTTAAAGCTTGATTAGTAGTATTTAATTCAGAATTGGATCTATTAGAATTATTCTGATGAGATTCATAGCGCTCAATTAATCTTTCGCTAACATTGCTCAGTGCATCAGATCCTACCGCGTATTTTTCAAGACTTCTGTTGACTGAATCGCCTATTCTTATTACTGGCAACATAAAAACCGCCTTCATTTAGATGGTCTTAAAGAACAGCAATAATGTGACACTTTGTATAGTTCTAAGCAAGCAAAAATTTTCAGACTTGTTGTCTGATTTAGTGACGTGGTATCAAACTTTTAGCAAAAAATAGGATTGGCGCAGAACAGTTTTTTGAAATTCAAAGGTTTGTTGAATACACTTAAGCAATCTTTCGATTATTCGTGTCGGCGATCTAGAGTTGCATTGAGATCGGGGGAAGTTATTCGGGTTCAACCCCTGCGGGGTTGGAGGTTGTTCAGGGTTAGGTCTTTAGGCTCAGGATATAATCCTGAGTTAAGCAAGTTCAACTCCTGACGGAGTTGTTTGTCGCAATTTATTATCGTATTTTTCGTATATTTTCCAATCCCGACAATAATATAATCGAACCGAATCTGTTTAAGGTTATTTTCATAATCCCAACGGGATTGAAATCGAATAGATTTATGTGGGATCAAAATAATCAATCCCGACTGGTCGGGATTGAATTATAACAGATATTTTTCATCAAATTCGATTCCATGTTCATGTAACAATTTCACTAACTCTGCCTGAAAGGTTTTCTTACGATGGTGGTTTTCCTGGTTCTTGACGTACTCGATTAGACGGTCTTTGTCTTTTATGGAATAGGTAAAAGCTCCATAACCAATTTGCCAATGCGTGAATTTGGAATCGGGCGTGATGGTTTTTATATATTGCGAACTGGCAATTTTGATATCTTTTATTAACGGGGCGACGGCGACCGTCGGATGTATATGAGTTATAATATGGACATGATCTGAGACGCCACCGATTCGATAAAGGTGACATTTCTTATTTTTCAGGATACCCCAGATGTATTTGTAAAGTTCAGGACGTAATTCAGGAGTAAGGGTGAACTCACGGTTCTTGGTACTAAAAACCAATTGATATATGATTTGGGTATAGGTAGCCAAGTTTTCCTCCTTCTTGTTCAACCCCTGCGGGGTTGTGTAGTATTTCGCATTTTTATGACTCAGGACATAATCCTGAGTTATTCGGGTTCAACCCCTGCGGGGTTGTGTGGTGTTTCGCATTTTTATGACTCAGGACATAATCCTGAGTTAAGCAGATTCAACTCCTGACGGAGTTACGGATTGTTCAGGTCTTAGGTTCAACCCCGTTGGGGTTGCGTAGTTATTGGCGTTTTTGGACTCAAGATATAATCCTGAGTTATTCAGGTTCAACCCCTGCGGGGTTGCGTGGTGTTTCGCATTTCTATGACTCAGGATATAATCCTGAGTTATTTATGAAGATGTCAATTTTTCCAATTTTATTAAATATTTCATAGCCTCGTCAAAAGATTCACCGCACATTTCAGTGGAAGGTTTCAAATTGCGGCAAACAGCTGGATAATCTGGCTGATCGTGAATCTTGCAATAATTCTCTACGGTTAAGTGAATACACCGTACCCCAGCCGGTTTGCCGTTTGGCATACCAGGAAGTGGCGATGAAATAGAAATAGCAATACAGCAAGCGCCGCATCCTTTACGGCATTTCATTTAATAATCGTAAGAATAAGTAATTGCTATGGATGGTTTAGATAGATGTAAATAAATAGTTTCTATTAGTATATTTTTGCGGTACCGGGTTAGACTTTATTTTTTCAGTAAGTCGCGGATTTCAGTCAGAAGTATTTCTGTTTTAGTTGGGGCGGGAGGCGCTGGTGGTGCGGCTTCTTCTTCCCGTTTAGCGGCGCTGAGGGCTTTTACCAACATAAAAACCGCAAAAGCGATGATGAGGAAATCAAATACAACCTGCAGAAAATTGCCATAATTTAGCGTCACCGCCGGATTCCCATCAACCGCATGTTTCAATACGATTTTCAAATCGGTAAAATTAACGCCGCCGACCAATAAGCCAATCGGTGGCATAATAATGTCATTAACAACCGAAGTGACGATCTTGCCGAAAGCGGCACCGACAATGATACCGACTGCCATATCAATTACATTGCCGCGCATAGCGAAAGCTTTAAACTCCTGCAGTAGTTTTGGGCTTTGTGGTTTTGCTTTTACTTTCATATTTATCCTCTATAGTTAGAATTTGTAAGAAAAGCCAACGCCTAGAATTTCTTTGAATTGCACCCGCGGCCCGAATTCGTCAATTACTCCGTCATTATCCTTATCAATTGAGATCTTTGTGTCATCGTCGTAAATCAGGTGAGAGGTGAAATTGACCGAGATATACTGGTTTACCTTAAAAGCAACCAACGTTTCCCAGTTAATATCAATATTCTGAGGATGATCCAGATAGTCCGAAAAGAGATCAATTTTAATGGTAAAAGACAAATTTTTTAGTAATTCGGTCTTAAAATCATTGCGTGTATAAATTGCACGCAGATAACCACCGAATTCAGCCTTGGTAGTTTTTCCGGGCTCGACTCCAAAAGCTCCGGCATTGGACAGTAATTCATCATTGACGATGATTAATCGTCCGGTGGCGGGCGCGATAAAAGCACTCAAATAGGCGTTTGGTTTGTAATCCATACCGATTGCGGCTAAAAGGTAAGCCGGTGCTAAAAAATTGGAAATTTTTACCGAATCATTGGGATAATTGTAACCCGGTGCCATCTGGGTCTTGAAATTAAAAAGGGCTGAATAATAGACATTAGTGAAGGCTTCTCGGCCATATTTCGATAAAAAATCAATCTTATCATCGGTTTTCATGAAATCAGCCTCTTTGCCCTGTTTAAGAACGCCATATCCGAGATCCAGGGAATTGTCCCAGACGTTTTTACCTTTTTTGTAATTGGCAAATGCGCTAAAAAGTCCATTGAGCGCCAGTGAATTTTCGCCACCAGCCGCCCAGTTGGTTAGCGAGGTTTGAGCTAAATTCACCGCTGTCACACCACCGATTTTCCAGCCGGTATGCTCGTCGGTGGACTTGGTTTTCAGTTTGCCTTCAGCGTCAGTGATTTGACCGGCGGCTAGCTGGAGAAGGCCAGCCATTAACAGTAACGTTGAAACAGTCTTTGCTTTCATAATTCCTCCTTTAACTGTTGGCAATTTTAAGAAAATTTATTTTTAACCGCAAAGGACGCCAGGAATTCATTTCGGAAAATACTTAACTAAAAATAATCTCTAAAATGCTTTACACACTCTGCGGTTAAAGTCTCCTCCCAGGAATGACTGATCATTGTCAACCGCAAAGCATGCCAAGGATTCATCGCGCTAACTATATAACTGAAAAATTAGTCGTCAGTAATCTTGGCGGTTAAAAATCACCTTTTATGATTTCGGCGATTTTCAGACTGGCATTACCGTCACCGAAAAGAGTGGTGTTTTCACGATTAAAAACGGCAAATTTTTGGGTCTCTTCCGGTAGTCGCTGGAAGTCGTTTCCGATTAATTTTGCCCAACCGTATTCGACTAATTCCACCCATTCCGTTTCAGGGCGTAGCACAAGGCAAGGTACTCCTGCGAAATAAGATTCTTTCTGCACACCGCCTGAGTCAGTTATGATCAGCTTTGCCTGTTTTTCAAGTTTCAGCATATCGAGATAACCGACGGGCTCGATAAGACGTAGGTGCGGATGGTTCACTGCAAGGCCGAATTGTTTCATCAGGTTGCGCGTGCGCGGATGGACGGGGAAAATGATAAGTTCGTTTAAGTGCTCTAAAGTGCTGATAAGGGCTTTTAAGATAGCGGGATCATCGGTGTTTTGCGGGCGATGAATTGTGACCAGGTAATATGGTTGCGAATTGATGCCGAGTCGTTCCAGAATGTCTGATTTTTCAGCGATCTGACTATTATATAAAAAAGCGTCGTACATAACGTCGCCGACGAGATGGATTTGATCATTGAACCCCTCACGGCGAAGATTATTGACAGCGGTTTGTGTCGGCGCAAACAAATATTGCGAAAGAGCATCGGCAACGATTCGATTGATTTCCTCCGGCATTTGGCGGTTAAAACTGCGGAGTCCGGCCTCGATGTGAGCTATTGGGATTTGCAATTTAGCTGCGGTCAGTGCACCAGCCATTGTTGAGTTGGTATCGCCGTAAATTAGGACGAGGTCTGGCTGGATTTTTAGTAATGTTTTTTCCAATTCGATTAGCATTTTGCCGGTCTGTTCGCCGTGATTGCCACTGCCGATCTCCAGATTATAATCCGGCTCGGGAATATTCAATTCGGCGAAGAAAGCCTGTGACATATTATAGTCGTAATGCTGACCGGTATGAATCAAGATTTCGTCAAAATATCTCCTGATTTCGCGCGAAACCGGTGCGCACTTGATGAATTGCGGACGTGCTCCGACGATGGTAGCGATGGTGGACAAGTTCGTTCCTTTCAGGTTTGTTCAACCCCGATGGGGTTGGTGTAGTGTTCAGTCTTTTTAGACTCAGGATATAATCCTGAGTTATTCGGGTTCAACTCCTGGCGGAGTTACGGATTGTTCAGGTCTCAGGTTCAACCCCGATGGGGTTGGTGTAGTGTTCAGTCTTTTTAGACTCAGGATATAATCCTGAGTTATTCGGGTTCAACTCCTGACGGAGTTAGAGGATATTCATGTTTCGAGTTCAACTCCTGGCGGAGCTGTGGGTTATTCGTTAAATCCTATCTCGACTGTTCGGGATTATAATTAAATCAAGTTTATGAATAATTATTCCGCTTAATCCCAGCGGGATTGAAATTGAATAGAATAAAATCATACATATCGCCCAATCCCAACGGGATTGAATATGAAATTAACTAATTTTGGTTAGGTTTTTTACGACGTAAGTAGGTTTGTTTAACCCACTTCCAATTAAGAATTAAATGCCCGATAATTCCGAGAATTAATAAGCCTCCAAAAATTTCGTGGACCTCCACAATAGCGTCGCTGGTAACTATCCCAGTTTTTAAAAGAAACAGTGAAACTATTATCCCTAAAAAGGCAATTCCCATCAGGCAATTGAGATACTTTAAGGTAGTTTGTTTTGACATTGTTGGTTCTCTTTTATTTTATAATTACGGTTTAAGCTCAGATATGAAATAGCGCATTTTGCCGGTTTGATCTGGTTTTATTGCAGTAACTGGTCGAAATTCGATTTGGATGTTATCATCATGGACGGTTTTACAAAGTAATTTTTGGAAAAGGTCTAAATCCGAATCGTAATAATTGTGACTTTTGACGTAGCGAATAGTAAAAGTCGATGGTCGAGTTTGGATAATTTGGTACTGATCGAAAGGTTGCCGATTCAGATCGAGTAAAGCCAGATTCAGGTAATCGAAAATTTCACTCGAAAAAGTTTGCCCGTTTTTCATTACAACAATATCAGTGGCTTTTCCGATGTGCAATTTCATGAGTGGCAGATTGCAACCGCATGGGCATTTTCCGTTAATCCATTCGCCGACGTCACCAATGCGATAGCGAATAAAAGGCATGTATTCATTAGTCAGCGAAGTTCCGACGATTTCGCGGACTCCGTTTTCATTTTCGATAAATTCGAGATATACGTTTTCCAGAGATACGTGCCAATTACCAGCCGGACATTCGTAAGCAAAACCACCGATTTCTGAACAACCATATTCGTTAGAAACTGGAACGTGAAAAACTGACTCGACTATTTTGCGTTCCTGTGGAAATAGAGTTTCTGCGGTTACGAAAATTGCTTTTAAGCGCCCAGGAAGTGGCAGGTTGTTCTCTTTATAATAGAGTGCAAGCCGGTAAATGCTGTTAGAATAACCATAAAAGTAGCACGGATTAAAGCGTTGGATCTGACGACTTAATTTTTCCAGCATTTCTTCTGAGTATTCAAAGCCCGAAATTAGCAGTGTATTCCGAATGCGTCCTTTCAGGGCATCTATGACTTTGCGAATAGTCGAGTGGAGCGGTCGCCCCCAGATAGCAACTTCCGGATCCCCGATTTGAACTCCAAACCAGTTCCGTGCTCGCCACCGACTAGCCCAGTCCCAACTGCTATATTCGTTAGTAATATAAAAATTCAATGGAATACCCGTTGAGCCACTAGTTTTTCCAGAATAAATTTTACCAGAATAATTTGGATTTGTTAAACGGCTGAGATTTTCCCTAATATCTTTTTTATTTAACAACGGAAGATGGGCGAAATCCTGGGGC
>Ga0172382_10012595_pt1 | contig 11005 bp, 10 predicted proteins | sample Leawel138RmetaG_FD_122245 | JGI IMG/M metagenome (GOLD analysis project Ga0172382, IMG submission 122245) | Leachate microbial communities from a municipal landfill in Southern Ontario, Canada - Leachate well 138R metaG | ecosystem: Engineered > Solid waste > Landfill > Unclassified | place...
CGATCGGTGATGTAGCGGTGCGACAGGGTGGCGGCGGCGACGATGGCCGGATCGGTGATCTCGACGCCGTGGTGCACCTCATACTTTTCCTTCAGGCCGCGCAGGATGGCGATGGTGTCCTCCACGGAAGGCTCATCCACCTGCACCTTCTGGAAGCGGCGCTCCAGGGCGGCGTCCTTCTCGATGTACTTGCGGTATTCGTCCAGGGTGGTGGCGCCGATGCAGTGCAGCTCGCCGCGCGCCAGCGCCGGCTTCAGCATGTTGCCGGCATCCATGGCACCCTCCGCCTTGCCGGCGCCGACCATGGTGTGCAGCTCGTCGATGAACAGGATGATCTGCCCTTCCTGCTTGGCGAGGTCGTTGAGCACCGCCTTGAGACGCTCCTCGAATTCGCCGCGGAACTTGGCGCCGGCGATGAGCGCGCCCATGTCCAGCGACAGCAGGCGCTTGCCCTTGATGCCCTCGGGCACCTCGCCGTTGACGATGCGCAGGGCGAGGCCCTCGACGATGGCGGTCTTGCCCACGCCGGGCTCGCCGATGAGCACCGGATTGTTCTTGGTGCGCCGCTGCAGGATCTGCACGGTGCGGCGGATCTCGTCGTCGCGGCCGATCACCGGATCGAGCTTGCCCTGCTCGGCGCGCTCGGTGAGGTCGATGGTGTACTTCTCCAGCGCCTGGCGCTGCTCCTCGGCATTGGGGTCATCCACCTTCTGCCCGCCGCGCATCTTGTCGATGGCCTGCTCCAGCGCCCCCTTGCTGGCGCCGTGCTTGCGCAGCAGGTTGCCCAGCTCGCCCTGCTCCTCCACCGCCGCCAGCACAAACAGCTCGGAGGAGATGTAGGCGTCCTTGCGCTGCTGCGCCAGCTTGTCGGTGAGGTTGAGCAGCTTCACCAGCGCGTTGGACACCTGCACGTCGCCGCCCGCGCCCTGCACCGAGGGCAGGCGGTCCAGGCCCTCGCCCAGGGCGGAGCGCAACGGATTGACGTTGACGCCGGCCTGACCAAGCAGCTGGCGCACCGTGCCGCCCTGCTGATCGAGCAGCGCGGTCAGCAGGTGCAACGGTTCGATGAACTGGTGATCACGGCCCACCGCCAGGCTCTGCGCGTCCTGCAGGGCGGTCTGGAACTTGGTGGTCAGTTTGTCCATGCGCATGGGAGAAACCTCTTGTCAGTTTCGAGTTTCGGGTTGCGAGTGTCGAAATATGGGAAGGATGTCACCCAGATGGGGCCGGTACACCTACGCTTCAAGAGGAAATCGGGTGGCGGTGCGGTTCGATGTATTCGGAAATGTAGCGCAGGCAGTCACCGTCGCTGAGCTGGTGGCAATTGATCGGGGCATGACTGGTGAGGCGCGGCTCGCCACGACGGAAGGCCGCCAGTACCACCTGCCCCTCGCCCTTGACCCCCTCCAGCCGCACCGGATAGACCGGACAGTCGGCCAGCTGCGCCAGCCGCGCCACTCCGCGCTTGAGGGGCCGCGGCGGCTCGGCGTCGAGATGGATCGCGCCGTGGGGGAACAGTGCCACCACCTCGCCGGCCGCCAGGGCCTTGAGCGCCTCGCGGAACGCCCGCTCGGGCCGGCCGGAACGATCCACCGGGATGCAGCCGGCGGCGCGGAACAGCCAGTTGAGGCCGAAGCGGTGATACTGCTCGGCGGCGATGATGAAGCGCAGCGGGCGGCGGCTGGCGGCGATGAGCAGCAGCGGGTCGAGGCCGGAGACATGGTTGGATACCACCAGCGCCGGGCCGGATTCGGGCAGCGGCAGGCAGGCGGCGGAAAGACGGTGGTAGCGGTGACAGAACAGGCGGTTGAAACCGTCGATGCGATTGACCCAGCGCCCGCCCCAGTCGGCGATATGGGCGCGATCCAATGCGCGGAGCGCGCGCTGCCCGAGCCAGGCCAGCAGGAGCGCGGAGAGTGCAAATGCGGCCAGGCTCCAGGGGTTCATGCGCAGGCACGAGATACGGGAGACAAGGTACGAGGGTAGGTGTGCGCTGCGCGCACGACTGTTTCCGCAATCAACTGTGAGCGCAGCGAACTCATTCCTCGTCCCTCGCCCCTCGCATCTCGTACCTGATCCGTTATTGGTAGACCTTGCGCCGGAACAGGTCGTTGCGCCGGCTCACCAGACGGTCGAGGAACAGCAGGCCGTCGAGGTGATCGATTTCGTGCTGGATGGCGCGCGCCTCATAACCCTCGGCATCGAGCTGCTGCGGGTTGCCGTCCGGGTCGTAGTAATGCAGCGAGATCTTCTCGGCGCGGATCACGTTGCCGGTGTAGTCGGGCACCGACATGCAGCCCTCGCGGCCGCTGGCCATGCCCTCCCAGGCGGTGATCTCCGGATTGATGATGAACAGCCGGCCGTGGTTGGGCACCGGCTTACGCGTGCGCGAGCAGTCGACGATGACGATGCGCTGGAAGCGGCCCACCTGGGGCGCGGCGATGCCGACGCCGCCGGGACCGGCCAGCATGGTTTCTTCGAGATCGGCGAGAAAGGCGCGCAGCTCGTCGTCGAACTGTTCGACCGGCTGCGACTCCTGCTTCAGGCGCTCGTCGGGATAGGTGAGGATTTCAAGGATTGCCATGGAATGTCCAATCAACCGATCATCGTTTCGATCGGCTCCAGGTGGGCCTCCACGCCGTCCTTGCGGATCACGTCCACCGCCGCCTGCAGGGACTCGATGCCTTCCGCGGCGGTGCCTTCGATCTGCAGCACGTAGATGGGCTTGTCCTCACTGCCGCCGACCATGGACTCCAGATCGGTGATGTTGAGGCCGGCCTCGGCCAGGGAGCCGGTAACCCGGGCGACGATGCCGGCACGATCGGCGCCGTAGACGGTGACACGCACGTCCGGCTCCACATGCTGGTGCAGCCTGCCCTCGATGCGGTCCAGGTGCAGGTGCAGGTCGAGCGATTCGGCCACCGGGCTGATCAGGTCGGTGAGCGCCTTGCTGGAGCGTTCGAAATCCACCATCAGCATGATGGCGAAATTGCCGCCCAGACGCATCATCGAGGCCTCGCCCAGATTGCAGCCGCCGTCGAACAGCGCCGCCGTCACCTTGGCCACGATACCGGGGCGGTCCTTGCCCACCAGGGTCAGCATGTACCAGTGATTCATGGTTGAACTCCGTCAGTGCAGGGTGGAATGGGCGAAAAAGATCACCGCGATGCCGGCGCCGATGAGCGCCATCTGCTGCGCTGTGGCCTCGATGTGCAGGCGCCGGTGCAGGCCGGGGATCAGATCGGCCACGGCGATATAGATAAAACTGGCGGCGGCGATGGCCAAAATAAAGGGCACCACCTGCTCCAGGCCGCTCAGGCTGAAATAGGCCAGCAGGGCACCGATCACCGTGGTCAGGCTGGACAGCAGGTTGAACATCAGGGCACGGGCGCGGCTGAAGCCGCTGTGCAGCAGGATGGCGAAGTCACCCACCTCCTGCGGGATCTCGTGGGCCGCCACCGCCAGCGCGGTGACCACGCCGAGATGGATGTCGGTCAGAAACGCCGCCGCGATGAGGATGCCGTCGACAAAGTTGTGGATGCCGTCGCCGATGAGGATCAGATGGCCGGCCGCGGCATTGCGGTCATGCACATGCTCGATGCCGTGCGCCTCGCAATGACTGCTGTGGCAATGGCGCCACAGCACCATCTTCTCCAGCAGGAAGAACCCCAGGATGCCGAACAGCACCGTCATGGTGATGTGATGCACATCGGTCACCCCCTCGCCCTCGATGGCGTGGGGCAGCAGGGCGAGAAAGGCGGCTCCCAGCAGGGCGCCGATGGCAAAGCTCACCGCATGGGGCAACAGACGGGCACGCTGCCGCTCCGGCAGCAGCAGGAACAGACCGGCCGCCAGCACGCTGAGCACGCCGCCGATAAGGGAAAAAACGATAATCCAGACCAGTAGGGTCATGCTGTTCGTACACACCTGGGAGGGAGGGGCATCATACCGCAAGCCAGATCAGGCTGGCCATGCGCCCGGTGACGCCGTCGCGGCGATAGGAGTAGAAACGCGTCGCATCGCTGAAGGTACACAGCTCGCCGCCATACACCGCCGTCACGCCGCAGCGCGTCAGGCGCAGGCGTGCCAGGGCGTAGATGTCGGCCAGCCAGCGCCCGGCAGGCGAGGGATGGAAGGCCGCGGCGGCGGCCGCATCCTCCGCCACAAACGCCGCGCGCACCTCCTCGCCCACCTCGAAGGCCTGCGGCCCGATGGCCGGCCCGAGCCATGCCAGCAGCTCCGCGCCGGGCACCTGCATCCGGCCCGCTGCCGCCTCGATGACCCCGGCCAGCAAACCGCGCCAGCCGGCGTGCACCGCGGCCACCGCGCTGCCGGCGCGGTCGCACAGCAGGAGCGGCAGACAGTCGGCGGTCATCACCGTGCAGACGGTGCCGGGAGCGAAGGCCACGCTGGCATCGGCACAAGCGCCCGGCCCCGCGGCCACGGCAATGCCGTGCACCTGGGTGAGCCACAGCGGTTCCGCCGGAAGATCCAGTTCACGACGCAGGCGGGCGCGGTTCTCCGCCACGTGCGCGGGGTCGTCGCCCACATGGTCGCCCAGGTTGAGACTGGCGTAGGGCCCCGTGCTCACCCCGCCCATACGCGTGGTGGCGCAGGCGCGGACCGTGGGCGGGGCGGGCCAGTTCGGCAGGATCAGATCCATCATTCGAAATTCAAGGTACCAAAGCAGCGGCGTGCCATTCTTTTCAATTCTGAATCTTGCGTTACTGATGCGCCGCATCCTCGCGCAACACCGCGATCAACCGCTGCATGTCGTCAGGCGCCGGAACGCTCCACTCCATATATTCGCCGCTGCTCGGGTGCACCAGACCGAGGCGCATGGCATGCAGCGCCTGGCGCCTGAAGTCGTGCAGCATGGTGCGCAGCGCCTCGCTGCACCCCGCCGGCAGGCGCAGGCGACCGCCGTATACCTGGTCGCCGACGATGGGATGGTGGATGTGGGCCATATGGACGCGGATCTGGTGGGTGCGGCCGGTTTCCAGCCTGACCGCCAGACGGGTGTGGGCGCGAAAGCGCTCCACCAGGCGGTAATGGGTCACCGCCGGCTTGCCCGAGGCGACGATGGCCTGGCGCTTGCGGTCCACCGGGTGGCGGCCGATGGGCGCATCCACCGTGCCGCCGCCGGTCATCTCGCCCATCACCACGGTGTCGTATTCGCGGGTGAATTCGCGCGCCTGCAGGGCCTGCACCAGGGCGTTCTGCGCCTCCAGCGTGCGCGCCACCACCAGCAGGCCCGAGGTCTCCTTGTCGAGGCGATGCACGATGCCGGCACGCGGCACCTGGGCCAGCTCCGGCGCGTGGTGCAGCAGCGCATTGAGCATGGTGCCGGCCGGGTTACCGGCCGCCGGGTGCACCACCAGCCCGGCGGGCTTGTTGAGCACGATGAGGGCCGCGTCTTCGTAGACGATATCGAGCGGGATCGCCTCGCCCTGATGGCGCTCATCCGCCTCGACCACCGCCTCCAGGGTGATGCGCTCGCCGCCCACCACCTTGTCCTTGGGCTTGCAGACCCGGCCGTCCACCAGCGCCTTGCCCTCCTTGACCCATTGGCTGAGGCGGGCGCGGGAAAAATCCGGCAGTATCACGGCCAGGGCCTGATCCAGCCGCTGCCCCGCCAGTTCCGGCGGCACTTCGAGGAGGTAACTTTTATGCGTCATGACAGGCTCGTTTTCGCGTGGGCGCCTATTCGGGATATACTGCCCGGCACTTGGCCGTTGCAGGAATCGATGTAAATGCGTGTAGCAGGTAGTCTTTTGGCGCTGATGCTGTTCGTGCTCACCGGCACGGGCTGCTCCATATTCAAGGAGTACGATGAAACCGCAGGCTGGGATGCCGGCCAGTTGTACAACGCCGCCAAGGAAGCGCTCGGTAACAGCGACTACGAAAAGGCCATCAAGCTCTACAGCAAGCTGGAGGCGCGCTTCCCCTACGGCCGCTATACCCAGCAGGCCCAGCTGGAAACCGCCTATGCCCACTACAAGGCCGGCGAATCCGCCGCTGCCATCGCCGCCGCCGACCGCTTCATCAAGCTGCATCCGCGCCATCCAAACGTGGATTATGCCTACTACATGCGCGGCCTGGCCAGCTTCGAACCCGGCAAAAGCTTCCTGGAACGGTTTTTTCCCCAGGACGGCGCCCAGCGCGACCCCAGCGCCGCCCGCGAATCGTTCCGCTACTTCAGCGAACTGGTACAGCGCTACCCCGACAGCCGTTACAGCCAGGACGCCATCCAGCGCATGACCTACCTGCGCAACAACCTGGCGCGCTACGAAATCCAGGTGGCCGACTACTACATGCGCCGCGGCGCCCACCTCGCCGCCGCCAATCGCGGCAAATACGTGCTGGAGAACTACGAGCGCACCCCGTCAGTGCCCGATGCGCTGGAGGTGATGGTGCGCGCCTACCGCGCGATGCAGATGAACGATCTGGCCGACGCCACCTACCGCGTGCTGGAGCAGAATCATCCGGAACGGGCGGCGCAACTGGCGCCGTAACATGAAACTCCTGTAGGAGCGGACACAACAAAAGGGGCAGCCGTCATGTGGGACTTCTTCGAAACCGTGCGTCACCGCCATTCGGTGCGCAAATACCGCACCGACATGACCGTCGAGCCGGAAAAGCTGCACGCCATCCTCGAAATGGCCTGCGCCGCCCCCTCCGCCGGCGACCTGCAGTCCTACCACATCGACGTGGTCACCGACCCGGCGCTGCGCCGCTCCCTGGTGGAGGCGGCCGCCGGCCAGGCCTTCCTCGCCGAAGCGCCGGTGATCCTGGTGTTCAGCAGCCATGGCGAACGCGCCGCCGCCAAGTACGGCGACCGCGGCCGCCAGCTCTACGCCCTGCAGGATGCCACCATCGCCGCCACCTACGCCCAGCTCGCCGTCGCCGCCGCCGGCCTCGGCTCCACCTGGGTCGGCCAGTTCGACGAGGCCGCGATCACCCGCCTGCTCAAGCTCGGCCCCGGCCTGCAGCCCATCGCCCTGCTCACCATCGGCTACCCGGCGGAACTGCCGGAGCTGACCCCGCGCCGGCCGCTTGGCGAGGTGGTCAGCTACCGCTGACCACCTCGGTGCAGGTACGAGGGCCTAGGTACGAGATACAAGGGATGTGCTCGCTACGCTTGCCGAGCATTAATCAAGTGTGCGCGTAGCGCACTCCTCGTACCGTGCACCTCGTATCTCGTACCTGAATTTTAAACCGCGTCAGGCCCTTCCTCGCCGGTACGGATGCGCACCACGCGCTCGACGCTGGTGACGAAGATCTTGCCGTCGCCGATCTTGCCGGTGCGCGCCGCCTTGGTGATCGCCTCGAGGCAAGGTTCCACCTGATCGTCATTGACCACCAGCTCGATCTTCACCTTGGGCAGAAAATCCACCACATATTCGGCGCCGCGATACAGCTCGGTATGGCCCTTCTGGCGCCCGAAGCCCTTCACTTCAGTGGCCGTCATGCCGGCCACGCCGATATCGGACAGTGCCTCGCGTACATCATCCAGCTTGAACGGCTTGATGATCGCCTCGATTTTTTTCATTGTTTACTCCCCGCATAGTCACACACGACAAGAGACTTCGTTCCCTGCCCGGCCCGCACAGGCCGGGGATAGTTTGAGCAAATCGCCCGGGGATGTACAGGAGCCCCCGTCACGGGCGCAGCGCCAGCCGGCTCACGCCGGACTATTGATGATGCTGTCCAGGCGCCGACGCATGAAGGCATAGTACATCACCGGGATCACCACCAGCGTCAGCACGGTGGAGACCAGGATGCCGAAGATCAGCGATACGGCCAGACCGCTGAAGATCGGATCATCGAGGATGAAGAACGCGCCCAGCATGGCGGCAAGACCGGTGAGCACGATGGGCTTGGCGCGCACGGCGCCGGAGCGGATCACCGCCTCCTCGAAGTCGATGCCCTCGCGCACCTGCTGGTTGATGAAATCCACCAGCAGGATCGAGTTGCGCACGATGATGCCGGCCAGGGCGATCATGCCGATCATCGACGTGGCGGTGAACTGCATGCCGAGCAGGGCATGGCCCGGCATCACGCCAATGACGGTGAGCGGAATCGGCACCATGATGATCAGCGGCACCAGGTAGGAACGGAACTGCCCCACCACCAGCAGGTAGATGAGCAGCAGCCCCACCGAATAGGCCAGGCCCATGTCGCGGAAGGTCTCGTAGGTGACCTGCCACTCGCCGTCCCACTTCAGGCTGTATTCATAGGGATTCACCGGCGCGTTGATCAGGTATTGCTGGATCGCCTCGCCGTTTTCCAGCGCCTTGGCAGACAACTGGCCGAAGATGTCGAACATGCCGTACAGCGGGCTGTCGAGGTCACCGGCCATGTCGCCGTTGACGTACACCACCGGCAGCATGTCCTTGTGGTAGATGGCATGTTCACGCGTGCTCTTCTCCACCGTGACGATGTCGGACAGCGGCACCAGTTGCCCGCCCTGGCTGCGCACGCGCAGCGCCAGCAGCGAGGCAACGTCGGCCTTGTCGGCCACCGGCAGCTCCAGGCGGATCGGCACCGGGTACTTGAAGTGCTCGCCGTGCAGATAGGAGGCATCCTCGCCGGACAGCGCCGTGCCCAATGCCGCCACCACGCTCTGCTGCGCCACGCCCAGCTGCGCTGCCTTCTGCTGATCGACCTTGACGATCAGCTTGCGCTGCGCCGCCTCGACGCTGTCGTCCACGTCGATGATGTCCGGCGTGGACTCGAACACCTTGCGCACCTCCCGGGCGACACGGATCTGGCCGGCGTAATCCAGACCGTAGACCTCTGCCACCAGCGGCGCCATCACCGGCGGACCGGGCGGCACCTCCACCACCTTGACGTTGGCGTTGTGGCGGCGGCCGAGTTCCTGCAGCGGGGCGCGCACCGCCAGCGCCACCTCGTGGCTCTTGCGGCCGCGGTCGGCGGCGGGCACCAGGTTGACCTGGATGTCGCCGACGTTGGCGCCCTCACGCAGGTAGTACTGCCGCACCAGGCCGTTGAAATTGATCGGCGCAGCGGTACCGGCATAGACCTGGTAGTCGCTCACCTCCGGCACGGTGGTGAGATAGCCGCCCAGCTCGGACAGCACGCGCGCGGTCTGTTCCACGCTGGCGCCTTCCGGCATGTCGAGCACCACCTGGAACTCCGACTTGTTGTCGAAGGGCAGCATCTTCAGCACCACCAGCTTGACGCCGGCGAGGCCGACCGAGATCACGATCAGGCCGAGGATCGCCAGGCTCAGCTTGCGCCGGCGTCCGGCACCCGCGTCACCGCACAGGAAGCGGCCGACATAGTTCTTGAACAGGCGATACAGCCAGGTTTCCTGTTGCTCGTCGTGCGCGGCGATGTGATGGTGCTTGAACATCACCTGCGACAGCCAGGGTGTGAAGATGAAGGCGACGCCGAGGGAGATCAGCATGCCGATGGAGGCATTGATCGGGATCGGGCTCATGTACGGCCCCATCAGGCCGCTGACGAAGGCCATGGGCAGCAGCGCGGCGATGACGGTGAAGGTGGCCAGGATGGTCGGGCCGCCCACCTCGTCCACCGCCAGCGGGATGGCCTCCAGCAGCGACTTGTTGCCGAGCTGCATGTGGCGGTGGATGTTTTCCACCACCACGATGGCGTCGTCCACCAGGATGCCGATGGAGAAGATCAGTGCGAACAGCGACACGCGGTTGAGGGTGAAGCCCCAGGCCCAGGAGGCGAACAGGGTCACCGCCAGGGTGATCACCACCGCCATGCCGACGATGAAGGCCTCGCGCCAGCCGAGGGCGAAGAACACCAGCGCCACCACCGAGGCGGTGGCGAAGATCAGCTTGGAGATGAGTTTCTGCGCCTTGTCGTTGGCGGTCTCGCCGTAGTTGCGCGTCACCGTGGCGTGCACGCCCTCGGGCACGAAGATGCCCTTCAGCTGTTCGAAGCGGTCGATCACCTGATTGGCGATCTGCACCGCGTTGGTGCCCGGCTGCTTGGCTACTGCCACAGTCACCGCCGGGTGTACCCCCTGCCGGGTGATGCCCTTGGCCTCCGCCGCCGGGCCGGTGCCGAACCAGACATATTGTTCCGGCTGATCGGCGCCGCGCGTGACGCTGGCCACATCGTGCAGGAACACCGGCGCGCCATTGGCCACGCCCACCACCAGCCCGGCCACCTCGTCCGGGCTGGACAGGAAGCTGCCGGCCTGCACCAGGATCTCCTGGTTGTCATTCACGATGGCACCCGCCGGCTGCGTCACGTTGGACAATTGCAGGGCGTGGCGCAGGTCGTCGAGCGACAGGCCGTAGCCGGCCAGGCGCGCGGCGTCGAACTGCACGTGCACCACCTGATCGGGACCACCGATGGTATAGATGTCGCGCGTGCCCTTGACCCGCTTCAGCTCGGTCTCCAGCGCATGCGCCACCTGCTGCAGTTCGTAGCCACCCACCGCGGGGTCGTCGCTCCACAGGGTCAGCGCCACGATGGGCACGTCGTCGATGCCCTTCGGCTTGATCAGCGGCTGGCCGACGCCGAGGTTGCGCGGCAGCCAGTCGCCCTTGGAGTACATGGCGTTGTACAGGCGCACGATGGCCGCGGTACGGTCCTCGCCCACCTCGTACTGCACGGTGAGCACCGCCATGCCCGGCTGTGACACCGAATAGACGTGCTTGACGCCCTCGATCTCGGAAAGGATCTGTTCCGCCGGCATGCTCACCACACTCTCCACCTCCCGCGCCGAGGCGCCGGGGTAGGCAATGAACACGTTGGCAAAGGTGACATTGATCTGCGGCTCTTCCTCGCGCGGCGTGATGAATACCGCAAACACGCCGAGCAGAAATCCCACCAGCGCCAGCAGCGGCGTGATCTCGGTGGTGAGGAAGCGCTGGGCGATGTTGCCCGAGATGCCCAGCTTCATGCTCATGTGCCGGCGCCCTCACGCTTGCCCTTGAGATGGATGCCGGCGCGGATCGGGTCGAGCGCCACACGCTCGCCGGCGGCGAGACCGGCCAGC
>Ga0172382_10012599_pt1 | contig 11003 bp, 8 predicted proteins | sample Leawel138RmetaG_FD_122245 | JGI IMG/M metagenome (GOLD analysis project Ga0172382, IMG submission 122245) | Leachate microbial communities from a municipal landfill in Southern Ontario, Canada - Leachate well 138R metaG | ecosystem: Engineered > Solid waste > Landfill > Unclassified | place...
CCTCGTGCTGCGCGGCTTGGCGCAGCGCGCCCGCTAGTAGTTGCGGGCCGCCACCTCAAGGTCGGTGCTGGTTTCGAGCCAGTCGGTCACGGCCTTAACGGCGCCCCGCGTGGTTGGGGTTATGAGCGGGTCGCCGAACGTTTCGAGGCGCACTATGACCTCGTCCGCGGCCCGCTGCTGCGCCACCACCAACAGCTGTTGTCTGAGGTCGGGTTCGTCGACCGTGGACCTGATCAGCCAGCGGCCAGCGCCCTCCTCACCAGCCAACACGGTGGCCAGCTCGTGGAGTATGACGTGGCCGTCGCCGTACGGCAGGACGACCTTCTCGAAGGTGGCGCCCTGAGGCAGGCGGCCGCGTAGCAGTGCGTGGGGCATGGTCTCGGGTCTCTCCCAGGTGGGCGTCGTAGGCGCCGGGCGGTCGTTGCGGCGGAACACCACGTAGTGCAGGGGCTTCCCCTGGTCCCGCCATTTTAGGGCGTACTTCGTCTCGAACACGTCGGCCGGCGCTTCGGGCCGCGTGGCCGCGTACAGGCCAGACGCCTCAGCCTCAGCCAGCGCGAACTCCAGGTACTCGGGGTGGTCGGTGGCTAAACGCAGTTCGCCGCCAGGCTTCAGGCGCGAGCCAGCCAGCGCGAAGAAGCTGCGCTGCAGCAGTCGGTGGCGGGCGTGCTTCTCTTTGGGCCAGGGGCAGGGGAAGTTGACCACCACCACGTCCACGCTGCCTGGGGCGAACAGTTGCCTGAGCGCCACCTGGGCGCCGGACTTGATGAGCCGCACGTTTTGTACGCCTGAGCGTTTCACGCGACGCAGCGCCCGCTGCAGGCTACCGGAGGAGACCTCGAGGCCAACGAAGCGGCTGTTGGGTTCGGCCAGCGCGCGCCTGACCGTGAAGCGGCCGTCGCCGAAACCGACCTCCACCACGAGGGGGCCCTCCGCCCCGAAGTGGTCCGACCAATCGGTGGGGTAAGGCAGCGTGCGCCACCTGAGCAGCGGCCCGGCGCCGGCCTCGTTAGTCATTATTGGTGTGTTCAAGTTGGGTCCGTTATGGGGCGCACGAGGAGCGTCTGCTCCACGCGGAGGTTCGAGCGCACGAGCGTGTCGCGGCTGAGTTCTAGGTACGGGCCGATGCCCTCCATGGGCGCCACCTGGAAGAGCAGCACGCTACCGTTGTCGCGGCGGCACGCCACCTCCTCCACCGGCGCGCCCAGCACGTTCTCCCACGCGTTCAGGATGCTGACGTCCACGCCCACCACCAGCGGCGCCAAGCGCTTACGGGTGAGCCTGGTCACGAGCCGCGCGGTGCGCGCCCGCCGGTTCTGCAGCTTCAGGACACCGGTGCGCACCAGGCGCTCACACACCACGCGCACGGCGTCCATCTCTAGGCCCAAGTTAGCGGCTATGCGGCTGACCGTGCGGTGGCCGTCGACCTGGCTCATGACCGCCAGCTCCTCGGGGTTCAGCGCGAACTCGCGCTGCTCGCCCTCCACCACTTCCGGCACCGCCGGAACGGCCTCGGACGACACCGTTATGCCGCCTGAGCCAGCCACCCCGGGCCGCGGCGTCATGCCCTTGTTCACCTCGTCAAGCCGGCGCATGGCCTCGAGCACGAGGTTCTCGGTGCCCACAGCGATGGTCTTGGCTGGGCTGGGGAGGCCCAAACGGAACTCGAAAGCGCCCCGCTCGTCGGCGAACAGCGTATAGATGGCGTCCTCGCCGGCGAGCTCGCCGAACTCGGCGTGCACCACCTGCCCCCTGTCGAAGTAGATGCGCGCGCCGGTGACCGGATGCTCGATCGTGAGCCGCCCAGTCCGGCGGGCAGCCGCCAGGAGCTGGAAGAGGTCCACCAGCGAGAAGAGCCCAAGGGTACCCGTCACGCCCGATATCGTACCCCCGACGGCCGGCGGGGCGATGGGGCGAAACTACCTCCCGCCTGTGCGGATTAGCGGCCAGCACGCGCATCCGCCAGAGTCCTCCCACGAGCGGCCGGTATACTGCGCCAGTGCCGAAACGCCTGCCCCGCGCGCTGTTAAGAGAGACGGCCGGCCTCTATCCGCTAGGGGTCGGCGCCATCTGTCTTCTGCTCTCCATAGACCAGCTCAGCGTGCTCGCGCGGTTCCTCATAGAACAGGGCGCGTCCATAAGAGACGTGCTACTACTCCTGCTCTACCGGCTACCGTGGTTCCTGCACCTGGCGCTGCCCGTAGGCGTCGTGTTCGCCATCCTGCTCACAGGCGGGCGCTGGGCCAAAGACTCGGAACTCAAAGCGGCGTACTCGCTGGGCGTGCCGCCCCGCGCGCTGCTCACGCCGCTCGTCTTCTTCGGCCTGGTGGTCGGCGTGCTCACGCTCCTCAACAACGGCTTCCTGGAACCCAAAGGCGAGGAGGCGTACCAGCGCCGAATAGACGCCTTCATCTACGCGCGGCCGCCAGCCGCCCTGCAGTTGAACGCCGCCTACCAGATAGCGGGCGACGTGTTCTTCGCCTCCCGCGTCCGCACCGTGGACGGCGACCCGACCGTAGCGAACCTAGAGGGCGTGCTCGTACTGCTGCAGGACGGCACCCTGTCCACCGCGCCCACCGGCAGCTGGGACTCGGACGCGCGCACCTGGACCCTGCACCGCGTTCAGACCAGCCGCCCAGGCGAAGCGCCCACGACCAGCGACCAGGCCACCGTGCCCTTCCTGCTCGAGACCACCCCGTCCGACACGCTGGCGCGCCCCGCGCAACTGCCGCTCGGCCGGCTCATCGAGCAGCTCCGCATAGTCAGAGCCGCGGGCGGCGACGCCACCGAACTGACCTTCAGCCTGCACCGCCGCCTGGCCGACGCCTTCAGCGCGGCCATCTTCGCCACCTTCGCGGGCGCCATCGCGCTGCGCGTGCGGGGGCGCGCCGCCGGCTTCGCCTGGACCATCGTGCTCCTGGTGGGCTTCTGGGCGTTGTGGGTGCTTGCCGGTAACCTCTTCGAGTCCGGCGCCGTTCAGCCCGTACTGGCCGCCTGGCTCACCCCCGGACTCGCTGGCGTGGGCGCCGCGTTCTTGGCGTGGAGGACGCTCTCCTCATGACGCGCTGGGGCCGCTACCTGATACGCGAGACCCTGCCGCTCCTCGCTGCCGGCCTCGTGACGCTGGTGTTGCTCCTGCTCCTCTACTTCCTGCTCGACGTGCTGGCAGACGTGCTGGCGCGCGGCGCCCCCGTGGCGCTGGTGGCGCGCTACCTGCTGTTCAAGCTGCCCAGCGCCATAGGCCCAGGGCTGCCCCTGGCGCTGCTGTTCGCGGCGCTCCTCACCCTCACCCGGCTGGGGCAGGACGGCGAGATCAAGGCCGCGCTCCTGGCGGGCGTGGGACCCAAGCGCTTCGTCATGCCCCTGTTGGCACTCGGGCTGGCGGTCAGCGCAGTGGCGCTCCTCAACAACGAACTGGTGGTGCCGTGGAGCGAGGACCGCGCCGCGGAGGTCGAGCGCGACATCCTCCTCATCTCCCCGGAGACCATCGTGCAGCAGGGCGCCTTCTTCGAGGACGCTCTGGGGAGGAGCATCTTCATCGGCGAGGTGACCCCGGACGGCGTGTTCCGCGACGTGACCGTCATAACGCCAGGCTCCGCCGCAGGCCCGCGCGAGCTGTTGCAGGCCGAGGTGGGCACCCCGGACCATGAGGCCGGCGTGTGGCACCTCGAAACCATCGGCTTCAGGGTGCTGCGCGACGCCCGCCTCACGCTCGACTTCCAGGCCGAGAGCGCCACGCTGCCCGTGCGGGGCCTAACGGCGCGCACCCCCTCTGCCACCGACCTGGCTTACCTGCCGCTCCGGCAGCTGCTAACGCGCTTACGGATCGACCCGTCGACCCCTAAACCGGCCGAGTGGACGGCCCTGCACCGCAAGCTGGCGGAGCCGCTAGCGGCCACCGCGTTCGCGCTCTTCGCCGCGGCGGTGGGGCTCTTCACGTTCAGGCGCGGCGCGCAGCTCGGCTTCGTGGCGGTGCTGCTGCTAACGTTCGTGTACTACGCCACCTGGAGCGTCAGCAAGCTCATGGGCGCGCAGGGCACGCTGCCCGCGTTCGTGGCGGGCTGGCTGCCGGTGGTGCTTTACCTGGTGGCTGGCGGTGGCCTGCTAGCGCTGGTCTGGAGACGCTGACGTGGCGCGGCGCCGCGCCCACTGGTGGTCGGCGAGGCTCCTGATCCTGGCCGCGCTGCTGCTGGGTTCGGCTTCGTTCGCGGCCCGTATAGGCATAGACGCCGGCGGCGACCCCGACAGCCGGTTAGAGATCCGCACCATCACGCTCCCTGATGGCACCGAGGTGCAACTTTACGTGCTGCAGGGCGAGACGCTGCGGGTGACCATAGACGACTCCGTGCTGGAGGCCACGCACGTGGAGGTCGACCTCGAGAACCGCCTGGTGCGCGTCATAGGCTTCGGGCGCTACACGGCCGGTGACGAGGTGGTGGAGGGTCACGACCTGGTCATAGACCTGCGCGACGAGAGCTTCGCTGGCGACGACGTGCTCATAATCTCCGACGCCATCTCCGTGAAGGGCGACCGCGCCAGCCGCGTGCCCGGCCTGATCCGCGTCGCCATGGGCCAGTTCAGCCCATGCACGCGCTGCGGGCAGGACATCGAGGATTACGGCTTCGAGGCCGAGACGCTCGAGATCTACCCCGGCGACAGGATCGTGGCGTACGAGGTGACCGTGCTGGTGCGGGCAGCGGCAGTGCTGACCCTGCCGATCATGGTGCTGCCCATCGGGCCGCAGGACCGCCTGCCGCGCCTGGAGTACGTAACGGGCACCGCCACCGAGCGCGCCCGCATTACCCTCAGCTGGCCTTACGTCATGGGGCCAGACTCTTACGGGGACGTAGGCGTGCGCTACTACGCAGACGTGCAGCCGGGCGGTTCCGGGGTGGGCGACTTCCTACTCGGCGGCGCGGTGCTACGCAGTTACGTGGGCGGCTTCCTATCGCACCGCTTCTACACGCCCACCGGCAAGGGGAGCTTCTCCGTCGATTACACCCCGTCGTTCACCACCCCCACGGGCGTGACGGAGCGGCTCTTCCAGGTGCGCCTGGCGTACGCGGACGAGGAGGTGCTCGGGCCGCCGCGCACGACATTGTTGGTGGAACGAAACGACGCGCGCAGGGCGCGCCTGTGGGAAGCCACGCTGACGCACGAGGCGCTGGTAGAGGGCTGGCGCGGACGCTACTCGAGCCAGGTCTATCTAGACCTGGAGCCGGGCGGCCTGCTGCGCAGCCCGAGCTACGCGGGCCGCAACGTGCCCCTGCAAACGTTCAGCCGCCTGCAGCTGGAGCCCGAAGACGTGCGCTCGCTGAACCTGGGCGTCTTCCGGCTCGAGCGCTTCATGCTCGACCTGGGCGCGTTCCAGGACGTAAGCAACAGCCTCAACCGTTCCGCCGCGGTGAACCCCACGCAGACGGCGGGCAGGGCGGTGGAGGGCCACACCATCACGCTAACGCCCGTGCCGCTCTGGAACGGTTTCAGCCTGGAGGGCCGCACCGACTTCACCGGCTACTACTACTCAACCGCCGAGCGGCAGGTGGAGTGGTTGAGCCGCGTTATCGGCACGCAGCGCTTCGGCAGCCTGGGCAACCTGTCGCTCACGTTCACTCGCGACGTGCGTGAGGGCGAGACCCCGTTCCGTTTCGATCTCCTCCCCTACCGCAGCCGCACCGACCTCCGCAGCCAGCTGCGGCTCGACCCGGCGCCCTGGCTGCGCTTCGAGCAGAGCGGCGGCTACGTCTTCTTCGACGACCGCAACCCGAGCGAGGTGGGCTGGCTACCCCTGGTTAGTACCGCCACCCTGCTCAACAACCTCGACTGGATAAGCCTCACGCTGCGCAACGAGTACGACCCCAAGACGGGCGACCCGGGCACCCTCGACGCCACTCTCGACCTGCGCTCTCGCGGCCGCCTGTACGCGCAGCTCGAGCTGCGCCACTCGCAGGACCTGTCGGTCAGGCCCGACCGCCTGACGGGCGTGCTGGTGGACACCACCAGCAGCGGCGTCAAGGCGGCGGCCGGCGTCACTAACGTGGTGGAGCTGTCGGTGGAGACCGCTTACCGTTACCACCCCCTACCGCCGGAAGCGGGCGAGCCGGTCGACCATTGGGACGACCTGAACTTGCGCTTGACCCTCGGCACGCTGCGGCACGACGACCGCGTGCCCGGCTTGGCCCTCACTTACGGGTACGACCTGGACCGGGGCCGGGTCAGCGCCTTCGAAGTAGCGGCCGCGGCCACTTTCGGGCCGCTCCAGTTCGACGCGCTGCAGCGCCTCTCCCTACCCACGGGGCAGCTGGCGCGCAGCCAATTGCGCCTAGCGTGGCCGGGCGTGGCGGCGGTGCAGGCCGACGGTCTCATGTGGCTACCCACCGGTTGGCTGGACCTGCCGCAACCCGCGCCGTACGCCCGGAACCTCTCGTTCACGCTGGAGGAGGCGCCCGACCGCGGCAACCCCAGCTGGCAGGTGAGGTACAGCACGCGGCTCGACCCAAGCCTGGGTAGCGGGTTGAGCACTTACGGGTACCGCAACTCGCAACTGACGGGCCGCATGCTGCTCACGGATCAGGCCGTGGGGCCGGTGCGGTTCAGCGTGGACGGCTTCGCTGAGCTCATGTGGGCGGACGACGCGCAGCCGGACACGTACCTGCGCCGCGCGAACCTGCGCTTCGGCGTCGACGTGTACGACAGGGTCGGCCTGCAGGGCACCCTCGGCTACAGCGGCCTCTACTCGCAGTCGGCCGGGGAGGTGGTCAGCGGCCGGCTGAGCCTGCAGCAGGTGGCGCTGATCGTGAGGCCGCTCGACACGCTCTATGTGGGCGCGGTCATAACTGACGTTTGGGACCTGACCGGCAACGACGCCAGTCAGCCCGCCTTCAACTTGCAGCCCACCTTCGTGGTGGCGTGGAACCGCTGCTGCTGGGCGCTGTACGGCTCGTGGAACAGCCGCAACGGCGCCATTGCCATTACCCTCACCACCCCCGGCGCCGACCAGGGCATCGGACATATCTTCGACACGGGATGGATCATCCCGCGGAGGCAGCCATGAATGCAGCCCACATCGACGGTCGACGCGCCGCCCACGTAACCCACAACGACGCGCCCAGCGCGGACGGCACAGCCCGCCATCGTGGACCACGCCGACCGCGCGTCCTCGTTCCGCTGCTGTTAGCAGCGCTGACGCTGCTAGTGACGGCCTGCACGGGCACACGCGAGGAGCAGTCCTCCACCCTGCTGGTGGCCGGCACGGTGCAGAGCGGCACACCGGAGCTGATCCTCGTGGAGGACGGTGCGGACGGCACGGCGGCCACCGAGCGCGTGCGCTTCGTGGCTGGCAGTCGCCGCCCGCTGCAGGCTCCGGCGGTGTCCATCGACGTGACCAGCCGCGAGCTGGGCCGCACCACGGCGTGGGTGCTAGCCCGCGAGGTCACCGGCAGCGCAGTGAGCGCCTACCTGCACGCTTTCAACGTGTCCGACATAGACGTGGCGGCGCCAACCGCTTTCGCGGAGCTCGGCACCGCGCTAACGCTGGTGGCGCCGGGCGGCGGCGGCATACTGCCTCCCGCGGAGACCACCAACGCGGTCATCTGCCCCACGGCGGTGCAGGCGAGCCGGGACGGCTCGTGGCTACTGGTGCTGGACGTACCAACAGAGTGCGTGAGCGGCACAAGCGGCTTCCCGGTCGTGTGGCTGGTGAACACGGTGGCGGGAACGGCCACCTCGTTACAGGCCACCACCCCGGAACTGGTGATCGGCGCGGGCCCTTACACCGACCAGAGCGCTGACGACGAGCAGGGTTACTTCCTGGTGGCCGGTACGACCGCCTCGCAGGTCTTCGCCACCGACTTCGAGGACGCCACCACCGGCTGGTTCGGTTCGCGCCTGCTGCAGGTGGACCCCACCCGCGTAGTGGCGCTGGCCGGCAGCGGCAGCAAACTTGTGGCGCTAGCCGACGGCCAGCTCGTGGGCGTGGACCTGGGGCGGCCGGCCGGAGCGGCGCCGCTGGGCCCCGTGCAGGCCCTCTCGAACGGCCGCGCGCTGGTCACGGACCCGCTGGGCCGCCTTGACCACGTGCTGGTGGTGGGCCCCACGCAGGTGCAGGTTCACTCCAGCGTCAGCGACGACGCGCCGGACGCAGGCAGCGTCAGCGTCGTGGCAGCAGCGGCGACCATCGACGCATTCCGGGCTTTCGCTTACCTAGTGGTGAACGGCGCGGTGGTGACGCTGGACCTCTACACGGGCGGAGCGTCCGGGGAGCAGTTGCGCAGCCACCACTTCGACGTGCCGGAACTGGTGCCGGCCACGGGCCCGAACGGCCGCCCCGTAAGCGCTATAACTTGGGTGCGCGCAGCCGACCCGCCCGTCAGCCCCTAACCTGAGACTGAAACCGCGGCGCCCTCCAGGGCGTTCCTGAGGTGCCCCAGCGCGCCGGACCGCACCGCCTGGCGGGCCGTCCTTACGGCGCTCGCCACAGCGCGCGCGTCGGCGCTGCCGTGGCCTATGAAGGCGTAACCGTCCACACCCAGTAGCGGCTGCGCGCCGTACTCGGCGGGGTCCATGCGCTCCGCCACGCGCCGCAGCGCGGGCTTCACCAGGAGCCCCCCGACCTTGGAGCGCAGGTCACTCATGAGGGCGTCGCGCACCCACCCGAACAGCGTGCGGGCCTCGCCCTCGGCTAGTTTGAGGATGACGTTGCCCGTGAAACCGTCGGTGACGACCACGTCTACCAGGCCGCTGAACAGGTCGCGCCCCTCCACGTTGCCGTGGAAGTTGAGCCCACCGGTGGCGACGAGCAGGCCGTGGGCTTCGCGTACCAGTTCGTTGCCCTTGTGCGGCTCCTCGCCTATGGACATGAGGCCGACCTTGGGCCGTTCCACGCCCCACACGCGCTCCACGTAAGCGCTGCCCATGAGCGCGAACTGCCGCAGCCACTCGGGCCTGCAGTCGGCGTTGGCGCCGGCGTCCAAAAGCGCTACGAAGCCGTCAGCTTTGGGGATGTTCGCGAGGATGGCGGGCCTGTCCACGCCGCTGAGGCGCCCGAGCACTAGCAGGGCGGCTGCCATGGTGGCGCCGGAGTGCCCCATAGAGACGCACGCGTCCGCGCGGCCGTCCTTCACCAGGCGCATGCCCACCATGACGCTGGAGTCGCGCCGGCGGCGCACGTCGGTGGCGTGCTCGTCCATAGAGATGACGTCGGAGGCGTGAACGATCTCCAGGTCCACGCCGCCCAGGTTCGCCAACTCGGGTTTCAGCACGTTCTCGTCGCCCACCAGCACGACCTTGGCGCCGGCCAGGTGCGCCTTGATGGCGCCCTCCACTGCCGCGCGGGGCATGTTGTCGCCGCCCATGGCGTCGAGCGCTATCACCGGCTCGTGCGCGGCCGGGTCCGTGCCGACCACCACCCGCTCAGGTTCCGCCGCGCGCGAACCCGCGGTAACGACGCTCTTGCCTAACTCGCTCGTGCCGGCTTCAGGACGCTCCATGACCGGTGCAGTATAGCGCCGTGAGGCGCGGCGCCTGGAGCCGGCGCGCGTCCCTGTGGGCGCGGCTGCTAGCGCGCCCTGTCGGCACGCTAGCAGCCGTGATAGGTAGCTTCTGGAGGGCGGGCGCTAGACTGGCCGGGTGGAGTTCCGTACGTTCGACGCACCCGCCGGCGAGAGGCTGGACGTAGCCATTGCCATGGCTCTGGAGCTCTCGCGCACCTACGCCAAGGAGCTCGTAAGCGAGGGGTACGTCACGGTCGACGGCCGGCCGGTCGGTAAGGCCGCTACCAAGCTGAGCGGCTCGGAGACGGTGTCGGTCATCCTCCCGCCGCCGCGGCCCTTGCACGTGGAGCCCGAGGACGTGGACCTAGACATCATCTACCAGGACCAGCACATGGCGGCCATCAACAAGCCGCCCGGCATGGTCTCTCACCCCACTGCCACGCTGCGCACGGGCACGGTGGTCAACGCCCTGCTGGGGCGCATGCCGCTCTCGAAGGAGAGCCTGCAGGACCCGGCGGACGAAGCGTACCGGCCCGGCATAGTGCACCGGTTAGATAAAGACACGTCGGGCGTCATGGTCATCGCTAAGCACGAGGCGGCGCACCGTCACCTCTCGAACTCGTTCAAGAAGCGCTTCACCGAGAAGGAGTACGTGGCCATCGTGGTGGGCGCTATAGAGGACGGCGTGACGGTAGACGCGCCCATCGGTCGCCACCCCGTCAAGCGGCAGTCGATGACGGTCGGTGGCGAGAACCCGAAGAGCGCCACCACCCGCATGCGCGTCATAGCCACCATCCCCGGTTACTCCCTGGTGAAGGCGCGGCCGCACACGGGCCGCACGCACCAGATCCGCGTGCACCTGGCGCACCTCGGCGCGCCCATACTGGGCGACGAGGTTTACGGCCGCCCGTCAAGCGTCATCAGCCGGCAGGCCCTGCACGCGTTCCGGCTGACCGTGCCGCACCCGGCCGACAACGAGGCCATGACGTTCACCGCGCAGGTGCCTACCGACATGGTGGAGGCGTGGCTGAAGCTGGGCGGACAGTGGCCACCAGCGGACGACGAGGAGCTCTAGCGGGTGTTAGCCTCTGCGGAACGTAAACGGGTCACCAGTGCGCCCGGCACGTGCGGGGCGCTGGTCGGGACCGAAAGGACGGCAGCTTGAACTACCGCGATCTTTTCGACCTTACCGGGCGTAACGCCCTCGTAATAGGGGGCGGTTCCGGCATCGGCCGCGCCACGGCCAAGGGCTTGGCCGACTTCGGCGCTACGGTCACAGTGGCCGACACGAACCTGCAGGCGGCGGAAACCGCAGCCGCGGAGTTGAAGGCCGCCGGCTACGAAGCCACTGGTGTGCAGGTCGACATCACTAACGAGGCGCAGGTGCGGCAACTGGTCACGGGCATGCCCAGCCTGGACGCGCTCGTGTGCACGCCCTCCATCAACGTGCGTAAGCGCCTGACCGACATCACGGGCGACGAGTTCGACCGGGTCATCAACGTGAACCTCAAG
>Ga0172382_10012600_pt1 | contig 11002 bp, 9 predicted proteins | sample Leawel138RmetaG_FD_122245 | JGI IMG/M metagenome (GOLD analysis project Ga0172382, IMG submission 122245) | Leachate microbial communities from a municipal landfill in Southern Ontario, Canada - Leachate well 138R metaG | ecosystem: Engineered > Solid waste > Landfill > Unclassified | place...
GATTCGGGCACTAACGGTGTGACCGGGCCATGCAATACAAGACGGGAGATAAAGCGCTGCCAGGCGGTGGTGGTCCCGTGTACCGTAATAGCATGGACATCCATGCGATGCTTCGATTTTATTACTTCTGAAGGGCCAACCGTGGCTGCTTTCGGTGGGACGGCCGCCAAATTACCACTCATACCGAAACATCCATGCAACGAATTTTGCGCAAGGGTGAAAGGACTTAACGTTACTATCCGGGCGCTCATATTTTTCCACTCTTCAAGCGTACCCTGGAATTCAGGAGCGTCAGGTTCTATAAAAGCCAGATGACCTGTCCATCCCGGACCGCTGTAACATATATCTGCTCCTCCGAGATCATCGATCATCTTTCCGTAATCTTTTAAATTTTCGTTGGTGAATCCGACGAAATGATCCCTGGGGGGTCTCAGTTTTTTATCTATTTCATAATAGAAATACTTCATCATGGCATTTGTAAAACTGAACTCCCAGCTTTCGGGAGCAATATTTCCGTTCTCATCGGCATATTCGTCCATGGCAAAAGCATAGATATTCCTACAATCGATATTGCATGCATTTATCAAACGAGCCACGTGCCTGTATATGGGTGCGGGATTGGGAAGGATCATCACAAGCCTATCCCCCGTCTCGGCCACATGTTTAATCCTACTGACCATATCTGTCAGCCAGATAAAATCCACATCGGCATCAGGGATTACTTTTATTTTGAAATCCGGATTTGAGTGCTTCTCAATATCCTCCCTTTTGATATTCGACACCCTGTTTATCTCCTCCTTATCCTTGAACGGCACCCATTCAGAAGGGTTAAAGTCAAATTGCTGACGCTCAACAGTCAAATGGTCAGGCTCGATTGTTCTTGCTTGTATCATATTATCTCCTTTTAAAAAAACATTTCCCGTCTATCCATGTTTGCAACACCTCTAATTGATCATTCATCACCACGAAATCGGCATCGTACCCGATAGCCAATTTCCCTTTTTTATCATCCACTCCCAACAGTTTTGCCGGATTGGTGCTAAGCAGTTGAGAAGCTTCCACCAGATCTATATCCAGCCATTGCATGGCATTCCTCAATGCCTGGTCCATCGTCAGTCCGCTCCCTGCCAATGTGTCATCTTTCACTGACCGGGCAGGGCTTCCTTTCGATGAAAAATATATCTCACCGCTATTGCCAAAAACGAACCGTCCCGGCTCCAATCCTGCGCCCACATTGGCATCCGTGATCAGGCAGACTTTTCCCGGACCTTTAGCTTTACAGGCCAGCGCCATCTTCACCGCGATCGGATCCACATGCACCCCATCCAGAATAAAGTCCACACTCACCCGTTCGTCTGCCAGAATAGCCTCTACGGCACCACAAGGCCTTACGCCCGGTTCCGTTACCGGTGGAGAGGGAAAGACATCATAGAAATGAGTGGCGTGACGAGCTCCCAACGCTATCGCCCGTTGAGTCTGTTCTACAGTGGCCGCAGTATGGGTTATAAATACCGGCGTGTCATTCTCAACCATCAACGGAATCAGGTTTTCAATCCCCTCCACATCCGGCGAGATGCTGAATATGGCTTTATAGGGTTTGACAGCATTTATCAAAGCAGTTACCCTGTCGGAATCCGAATGGGCAATCGCTTCGGGATTCAATGCTCCGGTTATTTTCAGGAAAGGTCCCTCAAGATGAAATCCAAGCTTCTCAGCTCCTTCAGTTTTCGTATTGGCCAATAGGGAGAGAAATGCACTATCTTCTCCTTTGGGAAGAGGTGCCACAGTGGGCAAAAAGCCGGTAACGCCATATTGTGGAAGAATACGGCATATTTCGGACAATGCTTCCCCACCATCATCCACCAATGATGCATGTACTCCATGGATATGCAAATCGATAAAGCCGGGAAAGAGATAAGCATCACCCAGATCAACCATCTGATTATCGGGACACGAATCTCCTATATTGATAATAGATCCATCCTTGATAGTAAGATATCCATTCACTATTCCGGCTTCCGTGACAATACGGCCTTTAAAAGATAACTGATCGCTTGCCTGTCTATTCATATTCTATGCAATAATACTTTCTTTATCCATTAGGCATGCATCCCACCATCCATCAGGATATTTTCTCCATTGATATAGGCGCCGGCATCGGAGGCAAGGAGCACCATAAGTCCCTTGATATCATCGTTGTTGGCCATGCGTCCGACCGGCACTTTCTTACAGTAGTTTTCGAGAAATCGTGCGGGTTGATGGTTGAATAATCCGCCTGGGCTTACACAATTTACACGTATGTTCTTTCCCACATAAATCCTCGCCAAATAGCGTGTCAGGTTGATTAAGCCTGCCCGGTGAAAGAAATAATCGGGGGGAGGATTCCCCATATTGGTGCCTTCATAATTCGACAAGTCGGGGCCATACATACCCATCATGGAAGCGATATTGATGATGCTTCCTCCGCCACCCTGTTCGATCAGGGCGGCCATCTCACGCAAGATATCCATCGCGCCCGTTGCATTGATTTCCATGGAACGGGCAAAATTCTCCATCGGATCGTCATACCCTTTCATCGGTCTCCCAACAGCGTTATTCACAAACACGTCCAACCGGCCAAACTGATTAATGATCGCTTCTTTCAATGAGATGATCGATACATGATCTTCCTGATCCACCTGCATGGCGTATACCTCAAGCCCTTTCTCACAAAACCGGGAGACGACCTCCCTCACATTATCCATATTGCGGGAGGCAATGATTACCGTTCCGTCGGCTTCCGCCATGCCTTCCACGATACATTTCCCATAGTTTCCGGCACCCCCTGTCACTAATATGACTTTACCCCGCAGGCTCAACAACTCTTTTACATTCATCATTCAAAATATTAAAACTTCGACATCTCTATGGTTTCCCCGTCTCTCTTTTTACTTTCTTTGGCCGCAATGACGGTACGTATGATATTTTCTGTCTTGTCGAAAGAGAGACGCGGGCTCCCCTCCTGCACTGAACGGATAAACTCGATGATATTATCCCTGAACATCGAATAGGAATTTTTTATATCCATCAGTCTCCAACCCTGCTGTCCGAAGAGTGAGAGTTGAAAAGTGCCAGCAATATCCATAAAGAGATGGACGGTCGCCTGAAGTCCGTTTTCAAACTCTATATACACAATATCCTTATCCGTTTTCCCGATATATTTCACAGAAGCAGGACGAGGATCATCTAATAGGGAGAAGAGCGCCTCCAGCAAATGGACACCATATTTCACCCAATCTTTCTTTCCCACAGCCGTAGCGAGTTCCAATTTACCCAACGCGTTGATTTCCTGCTTCACAATTCTGCATTCATTGGCAAAACGCATGGAAGAACAAGACATCAGGAATTTACCTTTGGCATTCTCTTCAGAAAAATAGCGCAAGTCACCCATTGTTATGGCAAGCGGTTTATCGACAAATAGCGGGATACCGGCATCCAGGAATGGTTTTGCCATCGCCACATGATTTTCCGGATCATCACGGCAAAGCAGTACCGCATCCACCCACGGGATCATATCCTCCAGGTTTTCTGCAATCCGGGCTATCTTGCATGTCTTTGCAATGCTCTCGGAGATGCTACGATCCTGCGTCCATACACAAGTCACTTCGGTACCGGGAATGCCAAGCGTATCTTTATTAGCTTCTAAATAATTTGCAACTGCCGGATAACCGATGCGATTAATTTCATCCGTATCAAAAGCACCATTAATAATAGACGACCATGAGTAAGGGTGCGCATTTCCAGGGCTCATCCCGATTACACCTATTTTTGTCATAACTCTTTATTTTTCCGTTGTTATCTTAACCAATTCATTTTATCCCAATAAGGCAAGTTGATAAACGCCGGGTCGGGATATGCCAGTTCTTTTGCTTTATTGAAAGTTACCAAATCCAGATAATCTCCATTCGCCGTTTTAAGCGTCTCTTCCAGATATTCTTTCCGGTCTATGCCCACCAGCACAGCGGAGATTTCCGGAAATGAAAGGGCGAATTTTGTAGCCAGTGCCGGCAAGTTCATATCAGTACCAAGGGTGATATCGTCGTATCTGGCAATATGGTTTTCCACCTCTTTCAATGCCGGATGCAGGCTCTTCCCCCTATCGCTCAGGAGCCCCTTTAAAAGTACCGATCTGACCACGATACCGACACCCCTCTGATAAGCTTTTTGGAATAAAGCGCCTTGTCGCTGATCCATCATATTAAATGGTAGTTGAATCATATCCCAACCTCCTTTATCCATTGCTTTTTCAGTTTCCTCAATCGCATAAGTAGAAACACCTGTCGCTCTGCATATTCCCTGATTTTTCAACTCATTAAAAACAGCAGCAATCGTTTCGTTCTCCAATATCTGCAGATTTGCCTGATGGAGCATAAAAATGTCCACATGGTCGGTCTGCAAGGCGTCCAGGCTTTCCTGAAGCGACTTTTCAATCATGCCCCGCAATTCGGAATCAGGAGGTAGATTCCCATCTCCATCCAATAGATGCCTGCATTTGGTTGCCAGCACAACTTTATCCCGCCTGTCGTTGAAGGCTTTCCCCATGATGTTTTCGCTATTGCCATACATACGGGCCGTATCGAAAAAGTTAATCCCTGCATCGACAGCCTGATGAAGCAGCTTCACCGCCTCTTTCTCCGAGAGCATATCCTCGGAACTGTGTACCCCTATACCGTAAGGCATCCCTATCTCGACTCCACCGAAGGCGATTTCCGAAATTGATATCCCTGTTTTCCCTAGCGCTCTTTTTTGCATAGTATGCTATTTGTACGGCCCAAAGGAAGTACTCTTCTGTTCGCTTTTATTCAGATCCAGACGATTAAAGCTATGAACCAATTCATTGCAATAACTACTCAAGCCTATTACATCAGCACCAATGCTAATAAATTGATACCCCATATTGATCAATTCTTCCACATTATGGACACTTCCGGTGGTAGCGGCGAATTTCCCATATTTGCGTGCCACTTCCGCTACCCGCTTGCGTGTCTCTATCAACAGAGGATGATCCCATTGACCTGGGGCTCCTATACCCTGACTAAAATCTCCGGGACCGAAAAAGAGCATATCATACCCTTCCAAAGCGGCAATAGCCTCCAAATCATCGAGCGGTTCGGGATCTTCGATTTGTAAAGCAATAAATCGCTGTGCATTGGCCTGTTCTAAATATTTGTCGAAATCAAGATTCGTATAACCGCCATCGGCATTCCCCCCGTCAATCGGACGTCTCCCGATAGGATGGAAACGAGTAAAATGGATGATTTTTTTCGCATCTTCCAAATTCATGATATGAGGTACCAATAACCCCGTGGCATCCATTTCGAGCGGCTTGATAAGATCGCTGTAATTCCCACGGGAAACCCTGACCATCACATCTGCATTGTATGATTTTGCCGCCCAATTTTGTGCCTTGATATCACTCCAGTCCTGTACCACATGCTCCCTGTCTAACCAAATGCAATCAAAACCGGACATCGCCGCAATTTCAGCCACTTCACCACCAGACAAATTCAGTTTAAAGCAACTAACAACCTCGCCTGCTCTTAACTTTTTCAACACTCTACTCTCTTTCATATTGATATTATCTTATTTTGAGACTTTAATATTTCGTTTTACTAAATACAAAAAGAGAATACAAACAAATAAGCTCAACGCAGCCACCTGGTATATAGTCCCTAAACTGATATTTGAATCTCTCATTGCTCCTATTAAAAAGATTCCAATTCCAGCAATAATCGTATTGAACATATTCATAATGCCAAAGGCGGTTGCCCTATATTTATTTTCAACAAAAAGACACATGATCGGCATCAGGTTATCATCCACGGTCATCCTCATAAATCCGTAAACCATCAAAAAGACAATCGCCACTGGCAATATGGAAGTATAACTGGCAAAGAAAACACAGGGTGCAGCTATAGCCAGACCAAGCATAGGTACCAGAATGCGAGCGTATTTATTTCTCACACTCCATTTATCAGTAATCACCCCTGCAAGAATGGCACCCACTATTGATACCGGATAAAGATACGCTGTAGCATATAGGCCGGCCTGTGTTTGAGATAACTGGAAATTTTCCTGATAATAAGTAGGCAGCCATGCGGATATCATCCAACTGATAAGTCCCATAACCCCCCAAAAGACAAGAAGATAAATATATGCCGGCTTGGTAAATATATTTTTAAATACTTCTCCAAACTTGACCTTTCCCTCCCGGTTCTTTTTTTTCTCGTTTGTACCTACAGTCGATTCAATCTCTGTATGAACCGGTTCACGCAACAAAAATATCAGCAACACTGCATAAAGGATACCTATAATCCCAAAACTGTTAAAGGCTAACCCCCAACTGTACTTTTCTGCAATCCATCCCCCTAGAAAACCCAAGCTCTGACCCAACATCACCCCGGCTAAATGCAAGCCTGTAGCCAACGATTGAGTAGGTCCCCTGTGATAGTCCACAAGCAAGGCCAAAGCCGCCGGGATATAAAATGCCTCACTGATACCCATTAAAGCCCTTGAGAATAACAGTTGATTATAGGTAGTAGCATGACCGGTCATCCACGTAACCAAAGACCAGACAAATAAACTCATGATAATAACATGGCTCCTTTTAAACCGATCCGCCATAAATCCTGCAAAAGGACTTAAAATTGCATAGACCCATAAGAAGATAGAAGTCAACAACCCAAATTCGGCCTCAGTCATTGGGATAGACTCCATGATAGACCCTCTCATAGTGGTGAGCATAATCCGGTCTAAGTAGTTCAACAGACCAACTATAAAAAGAAGACCTACGGTAAGCCAGGCTCTTGATGGCAATTGATGGACACTCGGTTTTACCATTATACTGTTTTTGAAGTTTTATTTTTCTTTTCGATCATTAAAATAGCATATGCACAACTTGACAACAGATCAACTGTAGCAGCATCTTCCACTGTTTTAATGGTGTTAAAGATGGAATAAAGCAACTCTAAGTCTTCTTTATCTCCTTTTTCTGCCAAGGTATCCAAAAGACTCATTTTAAAATTATTATTATATTCTTTTTCATTCAAATGGAATAATTCCTTTACAGCTCGTACATAAAGTGCTGTCTGAGCCATTTCTTGATTTGCCGTTACAATGGCTGTATTCAAAAGAACTACCTGTACGGATAAGTCGGAAGAAGTGGATAATGCCGTTTCTGCCAAAGTACGCCAGGCAGTTCCATCCATCACCCCCATCTTTTTCAGTGTATAAGCAGAAATAATCTTCACTAGCGGTGATCGATCCTCCGATATAGCTATTTTTAGTAGCCTGTCCTGTACTAACCAAAAATTCTCTTCAGAAGAGTAAGCAAAATTCCACAACTTGTAAACGGCAAAACTATCTAAAGTGTCTGTAATTAGAATGTCTGTTAATTTCGAATTTGCATCAAAAACTGAGATCTTTAATTTGGCAAGTGTTTCTATGGCGTGAAGCCTGTCGCTTCCTTTTTCGTCTAAAAAAGCATTTATAATTTTATCTATCCAAATATCCTTTTTCTCTTGCTCTGTTTCCGTTTGTGCTAAAATCCGCCAAATTCCTATCCGGTAAGGGGATTGAGTGCCAAAATTCTTTTCTTCGTTCAGAAAAATTTCGCTTACACCTTTCTGGTGTCCACTCCATAGAAGAAATTCTGCCGCATGAACCTTTATCCACTCTTTCTGGTTTTGCATATTATTTCTCAAAAGGGCGATCGCATCTTCTTCTGAAACATGTTCCAATAGTATGTTTTGTCTGGGGTTCATGTTACAATCTATTGTAAAAACAACAAATAGAAATATAATAATAAAATATTTTCCACTCATTATCAGATATTCAACAAACTTTAATCAATTATATTAAATAGTCGTATTGCATTATTGTAAAAGATATCCTCTATCTGGGAAGTATCCAACTCGAGCATACAGATCGCTTGTTTAACAGCCAGTAGCGATTCAATCAGTACAGAATTACCAACAACACCTGTCTTTTTGGAAAAAGAACATAAATCTTCATCATCTATCCAATAAAATGTATCGGATAATGATATTGCTTTTCCGTATATCATAGATATTGGATAATCACTTCCCCAGACAGTTCTTTTTATACCTGTTTTATTTACTATCTGGAATATGGCCGGGGATTCGCACACTGCGGACAAGTCAAACCAAACATTCTCATAGTCTACAAGTTCTTCAACTTTTTCCACGGTTGTCCATGATGCAAATCCTCTTGCACAATGCGCCAAAATCAATTTAGCCTTGGGATATTTATGGCACATGGTAGTAATATACCTGAAATTATTCTCATCAGACAATGATTTATCACGAACCATATGTAGGGTTATACACATCTCCCTTTCATTCGCAACTTGCCATACACTTTCGGGCAGATATTCATTAATTGTTGCGTTGAAAGTTGGTTTTTTATCTGAGGTTGTATGATAGCATTTAAATCCAATTATATTAGGATGTACCAGTAATAACTCTACATCCTCGATTGAATACTCCGGAAATACTGCAACTTCACCCACATTTAAAGGATTCCTATCAAGTTCTTGCATCAAAAATTTCAGAGATTTTTCTTTAAATTCTTTTCGAGAAGACTTATCCATGTACAAATCCGGTAACATAAGGATATTTGCCCTTGTAATAAAATTATCTTCCAACAACATTTTATTATCAATAAGGTAATCACCAAAAGTAACCCTCTTTCTATTGAAAGCACCTCCTCTTTCATAATAATTACTCATAAAGGAGGCATCATAAAGATGTATATGTGCATCAAATATTTTATTAGGCAAGATGTTTTTTATCTGCTCTAACAATCTCTTATCATTTTCTTTATATTTCTCTAACATATTATTATAGAATAAAATATCTCTACTAGATATTCCTTTTAAATATGGGATTAATAAGCCCTTCTACTGGTATAATCCCTTCAATGCTATCTTGTTTTACAACCTTTCCTATAGCCTTAAATGCTTTATCTGCGGCATTCAAATAGTCATCAATATCTTCTTCTTTATGCGAGTAAGATATATTATTTATTGAAAATGCGAGTATATTATTTTTTATCATAAAATAGGAATAAACGGAGTTAATATCTAAACTGCTCAAACTTCCAATTTCATTAAAAACGATACCACAATGAGGAGCCAGACCACTTATAGTTACAGCGCCATTAATATCGTATTTTTTAATTAAATCCGACAGCCCTTTCAGCATTTTAGTACCTAATACCCAAAAATAATCAATTACGTTGTTTAATTCTATTTCATTAATTGTTGCAAGAGCAGCGGCAATTGAAATTGCATCACCTCCGAACGTTGTGGAAATAAAGACGCCATCCGAAATCTGACTAAGTAAATCTCTCCTCCCGACAATCGCCGACAAAGGCATACCGTTTGCCATACCCTTCCCTAATGCTGCCATATCGGGAACAACATTGTACAGTTGACTTGCACCACCAAGTGCATATCTAAAACCACTTACCACCTCATCAAAAATAAGTAAAGCACCATTTTTATGGGTGATATTTTTCACCTCTTGTAAATATTCAGTCGTAGTTCCATTTGACTGGATAGGTTCAAGTATTACAGCCGCAAATTCATTTTTATGCTTCTCTAGCACTTTTTCAAGAGAGTCCAAATCGTTATAAGAAAAAAGAGTTGTAAGCTCCCGTACTGCGCTCGGTACTCCTCGATTATTGGCTGATGCTCCAATTGACCAATCGTGCATGCCATGATAACCGCACATTGCCACCCTCTCTTTTCCGGTAAAAGCCCTTGCTAATCTTATAGCAGAAGTTGTGGCGTCACCTCCGTTTTTCACAAACCGAACCATTTCCGCACAAGGGATTATTTTTGTCAACTTTTCTGCCAGTTCAACTTCTAATGGCGATTGAGTAGAATATAAAACACCTTTCTTGAGTTGGTCTATTACTGCTTGATTTACTTTCTCGTAGTTATATCCAAGCGTGATAGGACCAAGCGCACACATAAAATCGGTAAACTTATTCCCATCAACATCCCATAAGTAACAACCCTCGGCATGATCAATAAACATAGGAGCATGTCCCTTTACGTAATAACGGACAGATTTACTAAAAGTTTGAGCACCCAAGGGAATAACTTTAAGTGATCTTATTAAGAGTTCATTCGTTTTATCAAATATATTCATACGTTTTGTTTTCGTAAATTTTATCTTACAAATACCGTCACTATTTTTCCACGATAATTCTTTCTTATCTCTACTTACATAAAAATTCTACTACTCTTTGCCGATTTCTATAATTGTTCCTGCAATATGACGTATTCCATTTTCTTTATTAAAATAATAGACAACCAGAACCCTATCCTTATCTAATTGGACAGGCCATGAATAGCCTATATCTGTGCTTCCTCCATCGTCCCGTAAAACAAATTCGGGAGCAGTTGCATAGTCTGTGCATTCGGCATTGAGTATTCGTGCACGAATCCCATAGGGTTTATGACGATAACCATAGGTTAGTAACACTCGATTATCGGGAAGCCTGAGAGCATTCAATGGATGTCCCTGAAAGCCCATTGACTCCCATTTAAACGTCTTACCCCCATCAGTAGAACGGGCGATACATGCCTGATCATCATAGTTCTCAGTTCTTATAAATGCAACTAAATCTCTCTTAGGCGTTTCATATATGGATGTTTCGTTAAAAGAGATTTTATCGTTTGACGCAACTAAACCGGAATACTGCCAGGTTAAACCCTTATCATCAGAGACAAGTAAATAATTTGATGTCTTTTTTACTGGAATAGAATCATTCACTGCAACCACCCAAAAAATCCGTCCATCTTTTCCTTCGCATAGTGCCCCTCTATTATAAGCAGGAAGGGGATCTCCTAATGCACTAAAATTAATCTCTTCTTCAATATGAGGAGGATAAATCGGCCCTTCCCACGTTTTCCCATTATTTAAGGATCGAA
>Ga0172382_10012602_pt1 | contig 11002 bp, 7 predicted proteins | sample Leawel138RmetaG_FD_122245 | JGI IMG/M metagenome (GOLD analysis project Ga0172382, IMG submission 122245) | Leachate microbial communities from a municipal landfill in Southern Ontario, Canada - Leachate well 138R metaG | ecosystem: Engineered > Solid waste > Landfill > Unclassified | place...
AGGGAACGGATAACCGAGTATTATGTCTATGCTGCTCATGACTCGGTATGGCAGGAATTCGATGAGTTCAAGAAACAAAACGCCGTGAGTGACGAGCAGCTCCACCGTGTGCTGATGGCGATTTACAGCGATGCCGTGGACAGCAGCCCAACACTCACACCCCAATCAGATGAATGGAGGCGCAATCAAGGGATAGCGGAAAGCGTCGTCTGGTTGCTTCCTAAATGCGGGAGCATTCCGGTCAAAGATTTCCTGCTGGAACGCATGTCAACGGAGGAGCCGAATGGTCACATCAGGAGACAAGCCATTCTCGCTTATCTCCGCGTCGCAGACGCAGAAGAAGTGAAAAACATTCTCCTGCGGTTCTTTGCCGGAGAGGACAGGATGGATTTAGGGGGAAGGTTTGGGCTTTTGAGTGGCGCAAGGCAAGTGCTCAAGGATGCCGATGCTGGGAAGCGAGCGGCTATTCTTGAATCGTTGTATGTCGCGTTGGCGCGGGAAGAGAACAAATGCGCTTTCCATGTCTATGACGATATACTTTCCAAGTTCAATAACGACTATGCCAATTCATACCAGCGGGTCGCCATACTGCAAAAACTCATCCAAGCCCCGCCTCTATGCAAGGCGGATGAATCTGTCATGCCAGATCTCACGGCAAAGCTGAAAGAACTCCGAAAAACACGCCCCAACACCAACATTAACACGAATCTTGCGGTCGTCATGTCACGGAATTTTAATCTTCCGCAAACCAATGGCGTAAAAAATCAAATAACGGATCTTGTCCCAATCGGTACGGACAACGGGGAAGTACCGCCTGTCTCTTTACCATCAGGGTCTCTGCGCCTCGCCATCCCACTTGGCATCGGCGCGGGGTTGATCATTGCATTCGCCCTGTGGCGTGGCATCAGGAGGAAAAAATAGCGTGAGTCCTTTCAGTTCCTCCAAGGACGTCGGTCTGACCAACCTTGAGGAGTATTTTTTAGGCACTGACCCATTGAACCCTGATACTGATGGTGATGGATTCAAACGCTTTACACAAGTGAGATTTGGTCAGATTTAACCCGAAACCCAATGCCGACTGATCGCCACCAGCCAGACCGTGAGCAGAAAGAGCCAGAGGACAACCCCGTGGATTACAGGCTTGAGACCGGTCTCGCGCAGTTTGTCGAGGCTGACGTTTGAGCCGATGACAAAGAGCGTCATCACCATCAGATACTTGGATAGATCGGCCAGCTTCTTCCCGGCCGGCTGGAGAGCGGGCAACCAGGCGACCAGCCCGGCGGCCAACAGAAAGGCCGGAATGAACCATGGGACGGAAATTTTGGCACGTCCCCCGTCCAGGCTTTTTCGGCCATTGACCAGGGAGATGACCAACGCCACCGGCACAATCCAGAGTGCACGCGCCAGCTTGACAGTCGTCCCGACGGCGAGTGCCCGGTCGCCATATTGCAGCGAAGCTCCGACAACCGAGCTGGTATCGTGAATCGCCACCGCCGCCCAGAGGCCGAACTGTTCCTGACTCAGCCCCATACTATGCCCGATGACCGGAAATATCAGCAGCGCAACTGCATTCAGCACAAAGACAACCGAAGTCGCAATCGCCACGTGATGCGCTTTGGCGCGCAACACTGGCGCCACGGCCGCGATGGCACTGCCGCCGCAGATCGCCGTGCCGGAACAGATCAGCAGACAGCAGTCGTGTTCGAGCCCCAGACGGCGGCCGACCCACAGACCCACGGCAAAGGCCATCACGATACCACTCAGGGTATAGCCCAGCCCCTGCCCGCCCATCTGCAGCACCTGGCGCAGGTTGAGTCCGAAGCCCATCAGCACGATGGCCGTCCCCAGCATCGGCGAAGTCAGACGGGAAGTCCGGCGCAGAAACGGATTGCCCCAGACCACGGCAAAGAGCAGCCCCGCGACGACAGCCGCCCCGGAACTGTAGTTGCGCAGTGCGGGGAAAAGCCAGGGTACACAAAAAGAAGCGGCGCAGAGGGTCAGGTACACGAACCCCCTGAACCCGATGCTTTCAGCAGACTGTTTCATCTCGCACCTTCCGACCGGTGGCCGATCAGATCATCCGGTCGGCATGCTGCGTGCCGCTGTCAAGATGCGAAGTGTCACCCGGCAGCACCAGCTCGGGAACGCCATTGGTACGCACGATCTTGATCAGGGCGCAGAGCCCCGGCCTGACCGAAGCGTGCTCTTTCATGACACCTGTGGCGGCGCCGCAGACCGAGTGTCCGTGACCGACCAACAGGATGTTGTCGTCACTGTAAGTGTCGGCCAGCATGAGCGCGGCCCGTCCGGCCCGTTTGGCGGCAAAATCTCCGTCTTCGGGATATTCGGGCAGAATCACTGGACGGTACGCAAGGTCGATGCGCGGACATACGGCATGTGCCTCGGCCGGGGTCATGAATTGCGGCATGCCGGAAAACCAGTCGGCATTGAGCCACTCGCTCATGCCCGGCTCGATCTTGATCTGCAAGTCGAGCGCCTCGGCAATGTGAAAAGCTGTCTGGATGGCACGCAAAAAGGGTGAGGCGAAAATCTGGGTGATACCCTCACCCTTCAGCCGCTCACCGGTTTGTTGCGCCTGGATCACACCGTCGTCCGAAATCGGCGAATCGTATCCCCGATAACTGCGGTCAACAAAATCAAGCCGGTTGGCGTGTCGGCAAATCCAGACATCCTGTTTTTTATCGATCATTTCTTTCTCCTTTATACTTGCTGAACGCCACCATCCCAGGAAAATTCAACTCCCTGCAGCAGCCGCAACCGTGACGGTACACCGGGCGGTGTCGAGACAGTGCCACGCCATTCCTTGCCGTCGCGCTGCAGATCGATTTCGATCCAGCCCTGCGGATGCACCATCTTGGCTTGCAGCTTGTCGAGCGGTCCCGGTTGCGGGGCGATTTCGATCGCGGCAAAACCGGGACTGGCCGGACGGATGCCGCAGAAGCTGGCATAGGCGTGATACATCGGGTGAGCCCCCCAGGCGTGGCAGTCCGAACGTGTCGGCTCGGGCGACTCGACCACCGTCCGCAGGCCCTGACCGGGCAGGTCGAACCAGAGCTGGAGGCGTTCGTAAATTTCTTCCGGCAGCGCCATGCGGTAGAGGGTCTCGAAGAGGTAGAAGCGGTAATAGACCGTCGCCCGGCTGAGATCCGCGGCACTCAGGAGCGATTCGACGACGGCACGCTGCTGACGTTTGGGCAGAATGTCACTGAGGAGTGCCATGCACTGGGCATGCTCGGTGTAGAGACTGTGTCCGCTGTCTTCGGCAAACAGGTTGCGCCCGGCATCCCAGAAAGTCGCCAGCGTGGCCGCCGCGATCTGCTTCGCAGTTTCGCGATTGCGACGCGCCAGCAACGGCTCGCCCATCTGTTCTTCCAACTCGGCCGCCAGCTTGAGCGTCCAGACCAGTTGCAGGTTGTGAGAGGCGCAGCTGCCGCTGATGGCCGAGGGCGGCATGCCGCTCGTCCAGCCCGGCACCCAGTCGAGGAAGTTCCAGCCCAGCGGTGCCACCAGCAGCCCTTCGGCATTGATGCACTCGCGGAAGGCCTCCAGCACCGCCCGCACACCCGCCATGCGGGCACGCACAAAGGCCGGATCGTTGCGCCACATCGAGAAGTCGTGCACCATCTGAATCCACCAGAGGGAAAACGGCGGAATGACCTGCTTGATCCTGGTTGGGCAGCGTGCCATCGTCAGACCGGCCTCGGAGCGCGAACGGTCGAAAAGTTCCAGCGCCTTGCGCGGCAGACGATCGTCGCGGGTGGTGGCGTAAGTCGTCAGAATTTCGATGCGCGTATCGCCCGCATACATGAGCTGTTCGTAGTAGGGACAGTCCATGTAGGACTCGTGCGAACACATTTCGAGCACGCGTTTGGAGAGGCGGAAGATATCGTTCCAGCGCGGGTCGGAGCTGCTGAAACGTGACTCGTATTTGTGCGGATAGTGGGTTTCGCGCAGTGCCAGACCGTCGATCTGGAGTGCTTCGGCACCGGTCTGTATCTCAAGCTGCAGGTAGCGCCCGGCTTCCCACCAGAGCGGCTCGAAGCAGCGACCGGCACTGCCGTCGCAGATCACGCGGTCGGACATGCCGCGGAAATACTTGCCCTCGATAGCGTCGCGGTTGCCCTTGACGAAACCGTTCTCCTCTTCAAAAAGCGACTCGGCCCAGTTGAGCCGCACTTCGGCAGCAAGTCCGCCACTGAAGAAAAGCTGCGGCCAGGCACAGTAATAGTTGTCGAGGTCGATCAGGACGCGCAGTCTGGTCTCGGCCGGAACTTTCACCTTGCCACGCCCCCGCAGCAGGGCGGTCCATTCCTTGACCGCGGCGGCATCGTTTGCTTCGGTCAGCACTCTGACGGCCTCAAAGTCGACCTTGGCTTCCGCTTTTTCGACATGCCGCACGAGACCCGGCATGTGTGTCTTCTCGAACATCGCCGGCAGGGTCGAGGGACGCAGCAGCCACTGGATCGGCTGTTCGTCACCCGCCGCGCGGAAGCAGGTCGGTGCCACGGGCTCCGCCGCGCTCCATTTGTCACCGACTCCCTTTTCGAAGTCCCAGCTATGCTTCCGGGTATCGAGAACCGTACGGCCCCCGACGGCCCAGAAGGCGTTTTTGATCTCGGGCAGAACAAAGCTGTAACCCTTCAGCTCGCAGACCTGCCAATCGGCGATACCCGTATCGAGCCGCTCGCTCCAGATCCCTTCGGCATGTAGCAGAAAAGCCGGTCGGGCGGTCGCATGACCCAGGTGCGCCAGCCGGTCGAAACCGGTCCACCAGACCCGTGCCACCAGCGTGTGGCTGCCCTTGGGCAGTGTCAGGTCGCAGGTCTCGTAAAACCAGTTGGCCGGATCGCCCCGCTCACTGCCCCAGGCGATGCGTTCGCCGTTGAGGTAGAGGTCGTAACGCTGATCAGCCGTCACATGCATTCGTATGACCGACTTGCGCGACACCTCGAACTCGCGCCGGAAGGCCCAGACCACTGGCTCGTCGCCCTTCCAGCCCTTGCGGCCTATCCAGCGGGAGGGCCAGGGATGCACCTGATGGGTGAAATTTTCGAAACTCAGACCGGGGTCGGCCTTAATATGAACACGCTGACAGTTTTTCATTTTTTGACTCGCATCAGTGGTTGGATTTGAAAGATCACACGAAAGCCGACATCGTCGGCGCGGGCATCGGCCGGCAAGGCATCGCGCACCTGAGGGTGACAGTCGACGGCAGCATTGCCGAAGCCGCCGCCCCTTACGACACGCAGCGCCGGATCTGCCGGTGCTCCGCTGCGGTATGGCGCGTAGGCAGCATCACACCATTCGCGGACCTTGCCGAGCATGTTGAGCAATCCGAGCGCATTGGGCCGGCCTTCACCGGTCGCTCTCGGCCGGCCGGCTACACCGGGCAGACAGTAGATATCCCCCGCCCCGCTGCCGCTCCCGGAGACCTGTCCCGCCGCCAGCGCGGCAAACTCCCATTCGCCCTCTTCCGGCAGGCGCGCCAGGGCGTCGGGAATCAGATTGCCCAGACGGGCGGCAAATTCACAGGCCTCGATCCAGGAAACCTTGCTCTGCGGCAGTAGCGGATCTGTCACGGTCGCTGTCCCCGACCCCATCAAAGCGGCCCATTCGGCTCGCGAAGTTTCACGCTCGGCCATCCAGAATCCCTGTGGCACTGTCTCGACTCTGACATCGGGAAATTCACCGACAAACCTTGGGTCGGTCATCACAAAACGACCGCCCGGTACCCAGACGAAGTTCATGTCGATGCCACCGGCCAGCACCACGCTGCAACACTGACCGGCTTTGGCAAAACGCGGCGGCGGCATCAGGACCGGCGCAATCTCGCCCAGATCCTCCGTCGGATGGGCAACGCGCAAATCCAGCGACGAGGGCTGATAGCCCGGCAGGCGCACCTCCAGCCGGTGTGGCACAAAAGGTGCCAGACTGATTTCCTGACCGGCAAAGCCCAGCCGTTCACCGGGCAAACCATCGGTGCGATTCCAGATTTCCGCTATGGCCGGAATTTCGACAAAGCGCACCTTTGCCGGTTGCGGCCGGACTTTAAAACGCAGTTCACCCACAGTGCCGGTACCGGGAACCGCCTGCGAGAGTTCCTGAAAGGGCGGCTCGACATCGTAGAGATCCACACGCAGCGCGATCGGCCCCTCGCCCAGGCTTGCCAGTTCGAAAGGACGTGCCGGATCGTCCAGCGGCAAAATCGTGCCATCGGCCAGATGCAGGTGCTTGATCACATGCGGCAGGGCGTAATCGCCTGCGGCACTCGACTCGATCACGATGCGCACAAAACGGATCTCGCCCGGCGGCTCTTCGAGAACTTCCTCGAGCGGCTCCGCTGCATCGGCGACCACATCTTCCACCACCTCAATCGCTTCAGGCAGGGCTGCCGCCGCTGCAACCACCGCCGCCAGCGGCTCTTCAGTAATGGCGACCGGCTCAGGCTTGGCGACCGTCTCGGGCGCAGGATCTTCCGCCACTTCTGGCGCGGCAACCGCAGTTGCGACCACCGCTGCGACCACCGCTGCCGGTGCTTCCGCTTCCACCACCGGCTCTTCGACCACGGCGGCAACCTCCACTACTGCAACCGCCCCAACAACAGCCTCAGACTCCCCTTCCCTGCTGACGGGCGGCGGCGGCTCGTCGTCGTCAGCGGCTGCCTCAACCTGCGCCACGACTGCCGCCGGGGTTGTCACCACGGCTGGCGCTGAAGCGGATTCTTCAATCATCGGCTTGGCCGGGAGTCTGGTCAGGGCAACAACCTGATTGGTCGCCGTACCGCCCAGGCCGAGACGTTTCGACCAGGGTTCGCAGTCGGGATGTGTGATGCTGACTTCATAAAAGTCGGTCAACAACGGCACCGGCACCGGTGCATCCTGAGTCGTCAGCAGCGTCACGACTCCGCGGGGACTCTCGATTCTGACCGTCGCCCCCGCAGGCTCGACAGTCCAGCAAACTTCGGCAATCTTCGAGGGCAACTCAGCCTCACCCTCGGCCAACATCGGCGGCGGCAACATGCCGATGCCTTTTACAGCAGCCCTGCCTCTGGCCGCCGGCACCGCCTTGTCACCCGTCGCCGGGGCTGTGTCACTGTCCCGACGCTGACATCCGCCCGTTGCCAGCAGCAAGACCAGCGACAGACAAAAGACCGCTCCCAACTCGCGCCACTTCATGCCATCTTCTCCTTCCGGTTCCAGCAATTTCTGGCCGCATAACCCGCCACCGCCAACGCCGATACGACATTGAGGGAGTTTTTACGGCCATACATCGGAACCTCCAGCAATTGATCTGCGGCTCCCAGTATATCATAGCCGAGCCCGAAACGCTCGTTGCCCAGAATCAGAGCGCAGGGGAATGCAAAATCGTGCTTCTCCACCGTCGCGGCACTGTCGGCGGTTTCGAGTGCATAGATGGTCTGGCCGCTGTTTTTCAGGGCAGACAGCGCATCGGCCAGACTGTGCCAATACTTCCACGGCACGGTCTTTTCCGCACCCAGCGCCGCCCGCGCCACTTGTGCATGTTCCGGTGTGGCACTGTAACCACACAACCACACCGCGGCAGCACCCATGGCATCGGCCGTGCGGAAAATCCCACCGATATTGAAGGCCGAGCGCAGGTTGTCCACCACCACTGTCAGCGGAAATGTATCCGCTTCTCCGGTGCCATCGCTGCTGCGCAGACCCATTTCAGCATCAACCATCTGTTGGCGCGTGGCGACCCGTTCGACCGGCACAATCACGCTCAGAAAATCACGCTCAGAAATGTCGTCATGGATCAGCCCCGCAAGTTGCCGCAGACGCGGTGTCCCACTTTGCTCCAGCATTTCACGACAGGCGTGCAGTCCCTTAAGGCGCTGGGGCTGATCCTCCCACGCCAGTTCCACGAGGCGCAGGGCATCCCTGGCCAACAGCCATTCTCGCACGTCCTGTCTCTCGTTTGTCGCCATAGGCTTCAACTGATCGCAGCGCCCGGTTGGGCATTTTTGTCCGGCACCAGCAAAGTCAGATTCGCGCTGCCGCCACCGGCTGCGAGCAACATGCCCTCGGAAACACCAAAACGCATTTTGCGCGGTGCCAGATTGGCCACCATCACCACATCGCGCCCCACCAGCACCGAGGGGTCGGGATAGGCCGAGCGTATGCCGGCCAGCACCTGCCGCTCGCCCAGCGCTCCCAGCGAAACCTGCACACGCAGCAGTTTGTCGGATCCTTCAACCGTCTCGGCTTTCAAGATGCGAGCCACCCGCAGATCGACCTTCGCAAAAGCGTCAAAGTCGATCGTCTCACGCAATTCCGCCAGCGGTGCCGCCTTTTCCGCCGGTGCGGCGGCGGCCGGGCGTGGCAGCGGCGGCGCACTGCGCGAGGCCTCGACCATCTTTTCGACCTGTAGCGGATCGACCCGCTGCGCCAGATACTCGTAAGTTGCCACGGCCTGATTTTCGAGCAGCGTCTGTGCCGAAGCCCAGTTGTAGGGGGCTTCACCGAACAGTGCCTCAACACGCGCCACATAAGCTGGCAGCACCGGTTTCAGATAAACGGCCAGAATACGGAAGAGGTTGAGCGTGGCGGTCAGGGTGGCGCGCGCCGCTTCGGGGTCTGTCTTGATCGAGAGCCAGGGGGCCGCCTCGTCGAAATAGCGGTTGGCCCGGTCGGCGATTTCACGCACTTCGATCATGGCCCGCACAAAATCGCGCGCCTCGAAATGTCTGGCAATCTCCTCGCTGCGACCCTGTGCATAGGCGATCACCGCCCGGCCGGCCTCGTCGAGTGTGCCCATGCGTCCGTCGAGCCGCTTGTGCAGCATCTGGGCTCCCCGCGAAGCGAGGTTGGTGATCTTGCCCACCAGCTCGGAGTTCACGCGCTGGACAAAATCATCCAGATTCAGATCGATATCCTCGGTCGTCGAGTTGAGCTTGCTGGCGTAGTAGAAGCGCAAAAACATCGGGTCGAGATGATCGAGATAAGTCCGCGCACTGATGAAAGTGCCCTTAGACTTGCTCATTTTCTCGCCGTTGACGGTCAGGAAACCGTGTGCAAAGACCTGGTCGGGTCCCTGAAACTCGGCCGCCTTGAGCATCGCCGGCCAGAAGAGACAGTGGAAGCGCACGATATCCTTGCCGATAAAGTGGTAACGTTCGGCGGCGGGATTGTTCCAGTAGTCCTCAAAGTTGCGCCCCGACGCATCGCACCAGTTTTTGAGCGACGCCAGATAGCCCACCGGCGCATCAAGCCAGACGTAGAAATACTTTTCCGGATAGCCGGGAATCTCAAACCCGAAATACGGTGCCTCGCGCGAAATCGCCCAGGGGCGCAGCGGCTCGCCGAACCATTCGAGCAGTTTGTTGGCCACATCGCGTGCCGTATGCAGTGGCACCCACTCGCGCAGATATTCGCGAAAATGTTCCAGCTCGAAAAACAGTTGCTGACAAACTCGCGGTACCGGCTTGCGCCCACAGAGGACACAGGCGGCATCCTTCATTTCGAGTGAGCCGTAAGTCGCACCGCAGGAGTCGCAGGAGTCGCCATACTGGTCGGTTGCCTGACAGTTCGGACAGGTACCGCGCACAAAGCGGTCGGGCAGAAACATCTTGTCGTGCTCGCAGTAAAATTGCGGCACATCGCTCGCACTGACATGCCCGCCACGCTGCATCTCGGCGAAAATCTGTTCACAGAAAGCGCGGTTCTCGGGCGAGTGGGTCGAGTAAAAGTTGTCGAATGCTATTTCGAAATCGCCGAAGTCTTTCGCATGCGCCGCGTGACTGCGCTTGATCAACTCTTCAGGGGTGATCCCTTCGCTGCGTGCCCGGATCATCACCGGTGTCCCATGCGTGTCGTCGGCACAGACATAAACGCACTCGTGGCCCCGCATCTTCTGGAAACGCACCCAGAAATCGGTTTGCAGATACTCGACCAGGTGCCCGATATGGATATCTCCATTGGCATAGGGCAAGGCGGATGTGACAACAATACGACGGCTACTCATGCAACACTCCCGTTCTCCGCATAAATACACTAAAGCAGAAAACACAATCCGCCATTATAGCGTAATTCGAGCCTGCTTCCAAGCATCAAGCCAGCGCCCGAGAAACCCAAGAAAAGAAAAGAAGGCCAGTCCAGTTTTCGATCCCGATACCGATGTCGACAATCCGGCCAAAAGTGGCAGCATCGCCCCACCCTGGCGTCCTCACGAGCCGTCCTATACCAGGCCACCCTTATAGCCAGTTCTGCCAGGCATCCTGGAAAGCGACAGGAACTCCCTCAAGCTCGCAAACGCGAACCGTGTGGCCGGTGCCGCCTTTCATCGGATCCTCGGGATCCACATAAAATATGCCGCAAATGGGCTTGATGAAGTCCGGCGCAAATCCCGTGACCTTCATCGTGTCGCGAATCAGATAGGCCGCATAGACAGCCATCCGTCCCTTCCCGCCCCAATGTTTGATCAGGCGCTCATTTTTTGGTGTGGCGTGGGTTGTTTTGTAGGCAATTTCGTCCTCGACAGTTGTCGAGAGCGAGGCCGGAGAGCCGTAGGTTGCTTCGGGATAGCGGAACTTTTTTCTGTGTGTCTCATAGGGTGCGATAATCTGCAAACGGCCGGCATCGACGGCCGCCACACCGTCGGAAAAAGCCTGGTCTGAGCCTTCGGCGTTGCCGGAACGGAAGCGCAAACGGGGAAACATGGTGGCCAGTTTGTGCGCCAGACTGGTGGCCTGCTGATAATCGCTGGCGGGAATGTCGCGCCGCCCCTCGAGCAGGATAACGCCATCCGGCTGGCTTTCAACAATCGACTCAAACTCGGCAAAGGTCATGTTTTCTCTCCAGAATGTGCGGTTAAGCCCGAATGGCACCCGTAAAAACCACCCGCGCGCGCGACTAGCCAGTGCAACACCTAGACCTTGAATAGGTCATGCGGTTGTGTACACTTCCTTCTTGTGAGAAAACGAAGAGGGAAACAAAGTGGAATACAACCGCATGACAAGTGA
>Ga0172382_10012603_pt1 | contig 11001 bp, 9 predicted proteins | sample Leawel138RmetaG_FD_122245 | JGI IMG/M metagenome (GOLD analysis project Ga0172382, IMG submission 122245) | Leachate microbial communities from a municipal landfill in Southern Ontario, Canada - Leachate well 138R metaG | ecosystem: Engineered > Solid waste > Landfill > Unclassified | place...
CGCCGGTTGAAGACATCCACCTTGCTGCGCAGCCGCTCGGCCTGGTTGGCCAGGGCGGCCAGTTCCTTGCGCTGCGATTCGTTCATCGGCTTGCCGTCGCCGGTGCGGATCGTCGTATGATCGATGATGCCCTTCATCTGTAGGTAAAACTTGGCGTTGGCCGGGTATTTTTGGTACTCGAAGACACTCGCCATGGTGATGAACGAGGCGATGTCACCGGCGCTGCGCAGGTGCTGCTGCAGGGGCGGCCAGTTGGTGTCGGCGTCTTTTCCGGCCATGAAGCGCTTGAGCAGCAGGAAAATCTCCGGGAAGAAATTGAGCATAACGCCGGAATAGCCGGCGGCGCCCAGCACCAGGCTTTCAAAAAGGGTCGCCGCGTTGGCGTTGTAGAGCCGGATCGTGCTGCCTTCGATCTGCGCCAGCCGCGCCTGGATCACGTCGATCTGGCAGCAGGTGTCCTTGATGAAATCGAAGCGCCCGGTGCGGACCAGAAAGTCGATCACCGGTGCGGACAAAAGCCTTTTGTAGGGATACGGGCACTCGTAGAGGCCCAGCCGGGTCGCCGGATCCAACGCGTCGATCAGGGCCGTCAGGTGGGCGATCAGGCGCTCGTCGTTTTCGTCGGGACCCGCCAGCCGGTTGGTTACCAGGATAATGGCATCGGGAGAAAGCTTTTCCAGCTTGCGCAGGTAGTGGATCTGGTCGTCCAGCGCGTCCTGGGTATGACCGGAAACCACGCAATACTTGCCGGCCTCATGGCAGCGGCGGATGCAGTGCGCCGCCAGTTCCAGCTTTTCGGCTTCGTCGAGGTAAAACATCTCGCTCGACTGGCAGACGGCGAAAAGGCCGTCGCAGCCATTGCTGAGCTGGTAGTGGATCAGGCGGTCCAGTGACGGATAGTCGATTTTATTCTCAGGCGTGAACGGGGTGATGATCGTCGGGTACAGCTGGCAGGTGGGTGACATAAGGCCTCCGGTTGTCCACATTGTGTCGCGGCATGCCCATTAGAGGCAAACGCGGGGTGAATCCTGACTTCAGTATAACCGAGATCGGCGTTTGGGCAAGGTGCGATAGTCGGTTCGAGGGCCGGTGCGTCATGACGGCAGCAAAAAACCGGAAGCCGTAAAGGCTTCCGGTCTTGGGTATCAGGATCAGGATTCGTTACAGGTAGCGGCGGAAAAACTCGAAAGCCTTGTTGCCGGCAAAAGCGTGCGGGCCCGGGTGGATATCCTGCCAGAGATCCTGTTCGGCTCCGGCTGCCCGGTAGATCGTTTCGACGCCCGCATAGCCGGCCAGCAGGTCCTGGATCGGGAAACAGCTGTCATAGATGCCCATCTCGACCAGCAGGGGCCGCGGCGCGATCAGGCCGGCGATGTCATGCGTGTCGAAATAGCGGTAGACCTGGGGTACCACCTGGGACCCGCAGAAGTTGGCCCGCTCGATGCCGAAGCGCCGCCAGGGGTTGACGTAGCCAATGATGTCGGCGGCCTTGATGCGCGGTTCGAGCGCGGCGGTAAAGGTCGTCATCGTGCCGCCCTGGCTAAGGCCCATCATGCCGATCCGCTCCGGGTCGACTTCGGGCCGGGTCTGCAGGTAGTCGACGCAGCGCATCATGTCCCAGACGTTGAGCGTCAGCGGATAAAGGCCCAGGATCGAACCCTTGACGTAGTTGACGTTGCAGGGGTCGCGGCCGGGGAAGGGATCCTCGCCGTCGCGCCGCTCGCCGAAGACACGCAGGTCGGGCGCCAGGGTCAGGAAGCCGGCCCGCGCCATCTGCTCGGCGTAGTTGTAGTTCATGGCCGCGATGTCTGCATCAATCCCGGCCGATGAACGGATGCCGGCGACCGGATCTTTGCCGTACCGGCCATGCCCGTGGCTGCACAGGATGGCGGCCTGCTTGCGGTCGGCCGGCATGTCCTTGGGCCTTAGCAGCACACAGGGAACCGACATATGCGTTTCGGTATCCAGAACGATGCGCTCCCGGATCAGGTCGGAGTCCTGGACGCTGTATTCAACGACCGGATTGAGATCGACCTGATCCGGCCAGTCGCCCATCAAGTCACGGAGCTTGGCCAGCGCCTCATCATGCCAGCGCGGCCAGTCAGAATGCTCCTGCCGGTCAAACGACAGCCGGGGCTGCCAGTCGGCGGCGACCCGGTCCCAGTAGGCTTGCATGCTGAAATTGCGCGAGGACATCGTTCACCTCGTGCCGGCTTGGCTTAGTTCGGGGGACAGGTCGGCAGCGGACGCCTCATCCAGGTAGAGCGTGACATCCGGATGCGTTTTGAGGATGCTGGCCGGCACCGTGTTGCTGACCGGGCTTTCCAGGGCCAGGCGAACGGCGTTGGCTTTGACGGCGTGCGGGACGCAAGAGATAATCGTCTTGCTTTTCAGGATCTGGCGGACCGACATCGAGATGGCGCGGGCCGGTACGTGCTCCAGGTCGGGGAACCAGCCTTCGCGCACTTGCTGCTTCTTGCAGTTTTCGTCCAGCTTGACGATGATGTAGGGCTGCTCGGTTTCGAAGTCCGCCGGCGGGTCGTTAAAGGCGATGTGGGCGTTTTCGCCGATCCCGATCAGGCCCAAATCGACGGGTTCGGCGGAAACGGCTTCGCTAAGTGTCCGGATGGTCGCGTCCAGGTCGCCCTCGCCGTTGACGAGGTGGACCGCTTTTAGCGAAATTTTGCTGATGAAGCGTTCGTTCAGGTACTTGCGGAAGCTGGCGGGGTGGCTGACCGGCAGGTCGATGTATTCGTCCAGATGGAACATTTCGACCTTGCTCCAGTCGACATCGCTGGCCAACAGGGCCTGCAGCGTCTCGAACTGCGACATGCCGGTGGAGAGGATCAGGCGGGCCTTGCCTTTTTCCTGGATGGCCTTGTTGAGTACCTGGGCGGCCTGGCGGGCGGCTGCTTCGCCGAGTGCGACGGGGGTCGGGTTGATCACGATGTTCATAGGGTCCTCCTCATGGTTGATTGCCTGGAAACCAGGCGGGGTTCCAAGGTTATGGCGACAGCCGCTGCCTTCTGATCCGGCGGCTGTTTCTGGCGGGAGCGATCGATCTGGCTGACCAGGATCTGGCAGGCCATCTTGCCCATTTCCAGAGCCGGCTGCTCGATCGTGGTCAGCGCGGGGGTGATCATCTCGGCGAATTCGAGGTTGTCGAAGCCGATCACGGAAAGGTCCTGAGGGATTCTAACGCCGGCGGCCGACAAATGCTGGATCAGGCTCATCGCCACCAGGTCATTGACAGCGACCACGCCGTCCGGCAGCGGATCGAGCTGGAGCAGCTGGCCGGCCAGGCTGCGGCCGGCGCTGAACTCATAGACGAGCGATTCCTGCTCTTGCTCGTCGGCCGAGACCAGGACGCGCCCGTCGCCAAGCCCATGCTTGGCCAGGCCGAGCCGAAAGCCTTCCAGGCGCTCCCGGCGGCTGCGGCGCGCCAGCGGCGTCGTAACGAAAACCAGATTTTTGTGGCCCAATTCCGCCAGGTGATCGACCGCCATCAGGCCCGTCTTGACAAAATCGAAGCCGACCGAATGGATCTGGGTGTCATTAAGACTTTGCTCCATGACCACGACCTGCATGCCGCGGCGGCCCAGCTTTTCCATCAGGGCCGGGTCGTCGCCCAGGGAGGAGATGATCAGGCCGGCGACCTGCTTAGCCTGCAGCGTGCGGATGTAGGCCCGTTCCGTATCGGCGTGACGAAAGGAATCGCAGAACAGGACATGGTAGCCGCGCCGTCTCGCTTCGGACTCGATGCCCAGCAAAACACGCGCATAGAAGGGGTTGGTGACCGTCGGTATAATCACGCCGATCTCTTGGCTGCGGCGGGTCTTGAGCAGCCGGCCGGCCAGGTTGGGTTCGTAGTTCAGCTGGCGGGCCGTTTCGAGAACGCGCTGGCGCAGCGACTCCCGCACGGGATACCCGCTCTTGCTGAGCACGCGCGATACCGTCGCGGTCGACGTGCCGACCGCCCGTGCGATATCGAGAAGCGTTGCCTGCCCCATGTACCCTCCCACGGATAGAAAAAGATAGTAAACGATTACTATTCTAGAATCATTCTACGCCAGGAAACAGGCATTGGCAAGCGTTACCGCCGCGATTCAAATTTGCCGGAGCGCGTATTGCTTGGGGGTGATGCCGACATGCTTTTTGAAGGTGGTGATGAAGTGCCCGTCATTCTGAAACCCGGTCATTTCCGCCACCTGCGCCACCGGGTTGTTTTTCCGGAGCAGTTCCGCGGCGCGGATGATCCTGCGGTACAGGCTGTATTCGTGGATCGTGAAGCCCGTCGTTTCCTTGAAGCGCTTGCACAGGTAGTATTTGTCGATATAAAACCGTTCGGCGAGCTCGTCGAGGGACAGTTTGCGCCCGATGTTCTCGTTGATGTAGCCGATGACCGGCCGGATCTTGTCGTAGGCGGCGTCGGCCTGGGACGGGACCCAGGCGGGATTGCCCTGGTAGAGGGGGTTGATGAACAGCAAGATTTCGGTTAAGGCCATTTTCTGGCGGACATCTGCGCCGTATCCCTGGTTTTGACCGAAATGCTGGGCATGGTGAAAGAGCCCCTGGTAGATCCCGGCCTGTTCGTCGGACAAATGCAGGCGATGGGAGAAATTTGGTTTGCGATCCAGAAAACAGGCCAGAAGGTCCGTGCTGCCGGAGTTCAGGCTGCCGACATACTCGGGGTTGAAGACGACGATCAACCGCTCGTAGCGTGTCTGCGGCGCGATGCCGATCCGGTGGAGATCCTGGTGGTTAAAGACAAACAAATCGTTTTTTTCGACCGGATAAATCCGGTTTTCGACAAAATACGTCAATCCGCCGGTGCAGGCGAAATAGATCTCGAAGACGTTGTGGAAGTGAAATGCGTTCATGATATAGGAATCGTCAACCGGGTGCGAGAAAGAGCAGTCCGTATCGAATACGCGCTTGAAATCGTCATTGGTTTTCATAGACTGAGCCCTCCCCCTGCCATTGTATGTGAAAAGACAATGTTTGCAAACTTTTTACCAAAAACATCAAATATTTTTCTCTCTGACTCCGTTAAGCTAGAAATGTACATCGTCCATTTCTGGATACAAAGGATGTGATTTGGTTGCATTATTCGTTTATGAGTTTTTCCTGCCCCAATCTCGATCTCGACCAGGCATTGTCGGCTGCCAGACAGTACGGTTATGCCGGTTTCGAGCCGCGCCTGGGCTCCGGGCACCAACACGGCATCGAGCTCGACACGCCCGATACGGTCCTTGGAGATGTCCGCCAGAAAACGCGTGACCGTTTTGTGTCGCTGAGCTGCCTGGCCACGTCCTGTGCTTTTGCCGATCCCGGCCAGGCTCAGGCCAGCGTGGAACAGGCCCGGCGCACGATCGAGCTGGCGGCCAAGGTGGATGCGCCGGCGATCCGTGTCTTCGGCGGCAGGATTCCGGAGGGCGTCAGTCGGGAAACCAGCATGGCTTGCGTCGTCGACGCGCTCGGCCAGCTGGCCGGATTCGCGGCGCAGCACCAGGTTGTCGTCTGCCTCGAGACCCACGACAGCTGGTGCGATCCCGCGCATGTGGCCGCCGTCATACGCCAGGTCAACCACCCCTTTGTGGCCGTCAACTGGGACATCATGCACCCGGTCCTGACCGCCGGCACTACGGTCGAGGCGGCGTATGACATCCTAAAGCCCTGGATCCGGCACGTCCATGTCCACGACGGCCAGTATGTGGACAAGAAACTGGTTTTCAAGCCGATCGGCTCCGGGCAAGTCGATCACGAAACGGCCATCCGGCTGCTGCAGAAGGCCGGTTATGCAGGCTTTATCAGCGGCGAATGGATCAACTGGGAGCCGTACGACGTCCATCTGCCCAGGGAAATCAAAACCTTGCGGGGCTATGAGAAAGAAAAGCTTGATTGAAGCTGGAGGATAGCATGTTTCGCATCAGTTGTTTTGCCGACGAGATCGCTCCCGACCTGAACGAGCAGGCCGCTGTGATGCGGCGCAACGATATTCGCTATGTCGAGCTACGCAGTGTCTGGAACAAGAACGTCCTCGACCTGGATGACGATGAGCTAGACCGGGTCAAACGCGTCTTTTCTGAGCACGGCATCCAGGTCTCGTCCATCGGGTCGCCGATCGGCAAGGTGCCTGTCAGCGACGATTTTGCCGGTCACCTGGAGCGTTTCCGGCGTGCGGTCGTGGTCGCAGAAAGGATGGCGTCCCGTTTCATCCGCGTGTTTTCGTTCTACATTCCGGCTGGCGAACATGACCGCTACGAGCAGACGGTCGTGGACCGCCTGGACCAGATGCTAACCATCGCCCGGGAACGCGATGTTGTTCTTCTCCATGAAAACGAAAAGGACATTTTCGGCGAATCCAGCGCGAATTGCCAAAAGCTGATGCAGGCGCTGTATCCGGCTGGTTTGCGGGCGGTTTTCGACCCCTCGAATTTCGTCGTGGCCTGCGAGCAGGTCTACACGGACAGCTTTGCCAAACTAAAGCCCTACGTCGCTTACCTGCACATCAAGGACTCGCTGCGCGGCGGCCCCATCGTGCCGGCGGGTCAGGGCGACGGGGAGATCCCGGCGATCCTGGGTGACCTGCGCGACCGGGACGACCTGTTCGTGTCGCTGGAACCGCACCTGGCCCAGGCTGGGGTGTTCAGGGGCTTTTCCGGCCCCGCGCTTTTCGAAAAAGCTTTGGCTGCGCTGCGCAAAATCCTTGACGAACATGGCATCTGCTATGAATGAAGGTGACCGAATGGCACACGAGAACAGCAAGGCGATGACCTCATCTGAACGGGTCAGAACAACCCTCGCCCACCAGGAACCGGATCGGATCCCGCTCGATTTGGGCAGCACGAAAATGACCGGCATCTCGATCAAGGCCTACCGGAACTTCATCGCACACAAGGGATGGCAGGACCTGGAGCCGGAACCGGTTATCCTCGATCCAGTCCAGCAGCTGGCCCTGGTTCGCGAACCGGTTCTGGAGAAACTGGGCGTCGACACCCGGGGCCTCCTGCCGGCGGCGCCCGCAGGTTTCCAGGCGGCTTACCGGGAGGAAAACGGCTATGTTCGGTTTACCGATGAATGGGGCGTCGCCTGGAAAATGCCTAAAACAGGCGGCCATTACTTCGACATGACCGCCCACCCGCTCATAGGAGACATCGGCGAACCTGATTTGGACCGCTTCGCCTGGCCGGATCCGCGCGACGCGACGCGCACCGATGCCTTTCGCGGCCGTGTCACGGAGCTTCGGCAAGCCGGCGATTACGGACTGGTCATGCACGGCGTCAGCGCGGGCATCCTCGAGATGGCCCTGCGCCTGCGCGGCTTCGAGCAGCTTTTCATGGATTTTGCCCTCGAGCCGGACCTGGTGTGCGGCCTGCTCGACCGGCTCGTGGAGATCAAGTCAGCCTTCTGGGAGACGGCTCTGGACCAGGTCGGCGCAGACGTCCTCGTCGCGATCGAGGCGGACGATCTCGGTTCCCAGGACAGCCTCCTGATCTCGCCCGAGATGTACCGCCGCTTCGTCCTGCCGCGGCATAAGCGATTGTTTTCGTTTATCAAGCGCAAAGCACCGCACATCAAGGTCTTCCTGCATTCCTGCGGCGCCATCCGTCCCCTGATCCCGGACCTGATCGAAGCCGGCGTCGATATTCTCAACCCCGTGCAGGTGTCGGCCAGGGGCATGGACCCCAAGGCCCTGAAAAAGGATTTCGGCGACGTGCTGACCTTCTGGGGCGGCGGCATTGACACCCAGCATGTCCTGCCGTTCGGATCCCCGGACGAGGTCCGGGACGAGGTCAAGCGCCGGATCGACGAGCTGGCCCCAGGCGGCGGCTTCGTCTTCAATACGATCCATAACATTCAGGCGGATGTCCCGCCCCGCAATCTTGAAGCCATGCTGGACACCTTCGAGCAACAGGCGACGTATTAAGTGATATTCATTGTTTGAGAGGAGTAACATAATATGCCGATACGAACAGCGATCCTGGGGTATGGCCGCAGCGGCAGCACGCTGCATGCCGGACCAATCGAGAAACGACCGGAATTCGAGCTCGCCGCGGTGTGCGACATCGATCCGGAGGCCCGCGCCAAGGCTTTTGACCGGTTTGGCTGCGGCCTTTACGCCGATTACCACGACATGCTGGCCAAGGAGGACCTCGATCTGGTCGTCATCGTCACCCGCAGCAGCCAGCACAGCCAGATGGCCTGCGACTGCCTCGAGGCCGGCAAAAACGTCCTGGTGACCAAGCCCTGGGCTTTGAACCTGGCCGAGGCCGACCAGATGGTCGCGGCGGCCGGCCGCAGCGGTAAAAAGCTCCTGCCCTGGCTGCCGGCCCGCTGGGGCAGCGATCTAATCCGCTTGCGGGAACTGGTCGCGTCCGGCGCGATCGGCAAGGTTTTCCAGGTTCGGCGCAGCGAGTTCACGCTCGGAGTCCGTTTCGACTGGCAGACCGAGAAAAAGTACGGCGGCGGCTACCTGCTCAACTGGGGGCCGCACCTGGTCGACCAGCCCATGCAGCTGGTCGGGACGCCGGTCGCCTCTGTCTACGGGGAATTCAAGCAAATCATCAACCCCGGCGACGTCGAGGATGTCTTCTTCGCCGTGCTGAAAACCGAAGACGACGTGACGATCGTCACGGAGTTCAACATCGGCGCGAAAGGGCTGCCCAACTGGGTCGTCCAGGGGGACCGCGGCACGATTTTCGTTCGCGAAGATGAGATCGAAATCCATAAAGCCCATTTTCCGGATAGCTTCGACGTCTCATCCTACCGCAACAAGGTAGATGTCGAAGTCGTTCGTGAGCGCCTCGAAGGCGACCGTTACGGCGATAACATGGCGGTCTACGCGCACATCGCGCGGGCCTTGACCGGGCAGGAGCAGTACCGGATCGAGCTGGACAGCGCGCGCGGCCTGACATCTGCCATGGACGCGATCCGCCGATCCGCCGAAACCGGCCAGGTGGTTCGCCTGGTCTGACCGGCAAGCGTAAAAAGATCATGCCGGCCATGGCAAAGGCAACTTGATTCCGGCCTGGATATGGCGGATACTGAAGGTGACCGACACCGCCTGGCCCGGAGGTCAGGCCAGTTCCCGCGGAGGTGCGCCATGAAGAACGCAGCGATCGAACGCTTTTACGATGCCCGCTTCGGCCTGTTTATCCACTGGGGCCTGTACAGCCTGCTGGCCGGGGAATGGCAGGGCCAGCGTATGGACGACATCGGCGAATGGATCATGTCGTACCACAAGATCCCGATCAAGACCTATGAAAAACTGGCTGAGCGGTTCAACCCGACGGCCTTTGACGCCGATGCCATCGTCAAGATGGCCCGCGACGCCGGCATGAACTACCTGGTGATCACCAGCAAGCACCACGAGGGCTTCGCTCTCTTCCATTCCAAAGCCGACCCGTACAACGTCGTGGACGCGACGCCGTTCGGCCGCGACATCATCGGCGAACTGGCCGAGGCTTGCCGCAAGGCGGACATGAAGTTTGGCCTCTACTATTCCCAGGCGCTGGACTGGCACGAGCGCAACGCCGGCGGCTGGGACGATCCGGCCTACCTGCCGGCCCGCCGGCCCTGGGCCAACATCTGGGACTATCCGGACAGCACCGGCAAGGATTTCGAGGAATATTTCAGCCGCAAGGTCCTGCCCCAGGTGCGGGAGCTGTTGACCCAGTACGGCGACATCTTCCTGCTCTGGTTCGACACGCCGCGCACGATCACGACCGAGCAGTCGAAGCGCCTCTATGACCTGGTCAAATCGCTCCAGCCCGATTGCCTGGTCAACTCCCGGATCGGCAACGGCCTGGGCGACTACGCCAGCCTGGGCGACAACCAGCATCCGACCATCCCCCTGGCGGTTCCTTCCGAATCACCGGTGACCCTGAACGACACCTGGGGCTACAAGTGGTACGACAACAACTGGAAAGAGAGCCCGGACATCATCGCCAAGCTGGCCCGACTGGCCTCGAAGAACGCCAATTTCCTGCTTAACATCGGGCCGCGCGGCGACGGTTCCATTCCGGAAGAGACGGTCCGGATCCTGCGTGAAACCGGTGATTGGACTCGGCGTCACGCCGAGGCGCTCTACGGAACCCGGGGCAACCCTTATATCCACGATTTTGACTGGGGCTCACTGACCGTCCGAGACAACCGGCTCTACTGCTTCCTGGCCGACAGCCAGGCCGAACAGCTGACGATCAACGGCCTCAACACGCCGGTTCGCCAGGCTTGCAGTTTAGAAACGGGCGAAAGCATCGCTTTCCGTCAGACATATGTCCAGGGCGAAACCAGCCTGACGCTCCAGTTGCAGCCGCACGACGGTATCTGGCCGGTCTACCGGCTGGATCTGGCCGGTGCGCCCGACTTTTCCGCGACGATCTTGTCACAGGACCAAGGCCGGCTGTTCCTCTACCCGCACCTGGCGCAGGCAAGTCTCGACGGGCAGCCGACAACCATCCGCCGCCATGGCCTGGGCGACCGCTACAAGAAAGTGGCCGACACCGCGATCGCATCGGCCGGCATGCTGGTCGGCTGGACCGACCCGGCCCTGGCTTTAAGCTGGGAGATCAAGGTGCTGTCGCCGGGCGCGTACCGCGTCCTCGTCCAGTTGCCGGTCCAATACCGCCAGGCGCAAAAGCCGGTGGAACACCAGCTGACGCTTGAGGCAAAAACCGTTTCTGGCCAGGCGGTCGGTCAGGTCAGCTGGACACAGGTTTATGAAAACGGTGAGGCCGAAGCGGACGCAACGCTCAACCTGGCTGCCGGAACCTACCGGCTGACCTTAAAGGCCCTTTCGCTGGCCGCCGACAAGCAGTTGGCCCTGCAGTGCATCGTTCTCGACCCGGCCTGATTGCCGTGTCAGCCTTCGTTCTGGCGCTGCAGCAGGTCTAAGGCGGTTTTGGCGTCCACGGGTTTACTGAACAGGTAGCCTTGCATCAGGTCGCAGCCGACCGACTGCAGGTAGGCGCGCTGATTTTCGTATTCGACCCCCTCGGC
>Ga0172382_10012606_pt1 | contig 11000 bp, 11 predicted proteins | sample Leawel138RmetaG_FD_122245 | JGI IMG/M metagenome (GOLD analysis project Ga0172382, IMG submission 122245) | Leachate microbial communities from a municipal landfill in Southern Ontario, Canada - Leachate well 138R metaG | ecosystem: Engineered > Solid waste > Landfill > Unclassified | place...
CACGACTTCAGTCGTGGGACAATCAATCCCTACCGTAAATCCAAACCAACCCATGAATTCATTCGTGGGTTCCAGGAGGCCACATGCTAACCAAACTCAAAAAAATCGGCAAATCGATCATCAAAAAAACCGGAATGATATGGAGGCAAAAATGATCAATGCCATCGCGGAAATAGGAAAATATGAGAAAACGCATAACCCGGATATCAATAGCAATTTCGATATCTGGCTTGAAGATTCTTATGATGAGAAAAAATATCCTCATCTTCTTTTAATTGAATTCGAAAATATTCGAGATAACAACACGTATAAATGGGTGTATAATCGGATCGATTACTATCAACATAGTACAAAATATAAAAGTAGAATTTTATATAAAGCTGGGAAGGGAAAAAATGCTCCTGATATAACACCAACAAGCAAAGTGACAGAAATTGAAAAAACATTTAATAAAAAGATTAAGAAGTGGTTTCAGCAAAATGAAAACGCTAAATTTATAAATCCTAATGAAAAGGAATTTTTAAGGGAAGTTAACGCTGAAATGGAGTTTAAAGCCGATCTAATTATCCAAGAATTACAAAATAGAGTTATGGATTTTAATAAAGGTTGTGTTCTCTCTGTTGCTTTTAGAGAGAATGATAACCAAAAGTTATTGAGCGATTATCCTCTCTTTTCAAAATTTATCAATACAATTAGTGTTGAGAACTTTAAATATTCGAAAACATCCGGTAAATATTCCTTCGCTGAAAATCAATTGTGCGCAATATGCAGGAGTAAAAAACCGGAAGTGTACGGTTATTTTTCCTCTTTGAAATTTTACAATGTCGATAAACCGGGAATGGTGACCGGTGGTTTTGATCCCGGCAAAAGCTGGAAAAATTACCCGATCTGTCTTGATTGCGCATTGGATGTCGAAATGGGAATTAAAGTTCTTGATGATAAATTGCTCTTCAACTTTTATGGTTTGCGTTATTATTTGATTCCGAAAACGGCAACCGAAAAAGCCCGGAATGAAGTTCTTAGAGATATTTATGATTTTAAAAAATCACCCAAAATAAAAGATAAAGATCGAGAAAAAATATCTAATGCTGAAGATGAAGTATTTGAAATTCTTAAGGAAGAGCAAAACAATGTGACATTTAGCATGTTGTTTTTTGATAAGCCGCAAAAAAGTGTTTTCAGGATTCTTGCCCTTATTGAAGATGTGTTACCTTCGAGATTCAAAGAACTATTTAGAATAAAAAAAATTCTGGATGATCCTTTTATTTTTAAATACGAGAAATCAAAAGAGGAGAAAATCCATTTTAAGTTTGATCTAGGTATAATGAAAAATTTATTTCCATATCATTACAAGAAACAAAAACTGGTTGGCGAGTATAAGTCCTATTTACAATGTATTGAATCAATTTTCTATGATATCAGAATTGATTATCAATTCATTATACAAAAAACCATCAAATCAATTAGAACTATTTTTATAAATCAAGATCGGTCAATTGATCTTGATGAAGCTTTATATTTCCACAACTCATTTTGGAAGAGATTTGAGGTTACTCAATATCATTTACAGACTATTGTGTTGACAAATTTCATGTTAATTATTTTTCTCAATGAACTTAACCTATTCAGATCTAAACACAAGGAGGAATCAATGAACAGACAGTTCTATGACTCGTTTGAGATTCTGTCAAAAGAAGAATTCGAGGAAAAAACGGATTTGTTTTTCGATAGTTTCAGAGAGTTCTTTTCGACAGACATTCAACGCAGTATTTTCTTAATTGGTGTTCTAACACAATTTCTTTTAAAAATTCAAAAGTCGCCAAAGGTGAGAGGGGCAACACCATTCCGAAGTAAATTAAAAGGCTTGAAAATGGATGGTCGGGATATTATTGACCTGGTTCCTGAAATCATCGAAAAATTGGAACAGTATAATAAAAATTATTATTTTTCTTTAGAGAAACTGATTTCAAAATATTTACTATCCGCTGGTGACTACCGGCACTGGAATTTATCGGTTGATGAAATGAATTTTATTTTTGTATTAGGGATGAGTTTGTCAGAATATTTTGAAATAAAATCTAAAAAGGTTAAAAATGAGGAGATTAAAAATGAGCAAAATTAACAATCGTAGCGAAATTCTTTTTTTGTATGATATTCAAAATGCCAATCCGAATGGCGATCCCAACGACGAAAACAAGCCGCGAATGGATGAGGAAACGGGAAGGAATATCGTCACTGATGTTCGATTGAAGAGAACAATACGCGATTATTTGCATGAAGTAAGGGGAAATGAGATTTTTGTCCGTGAGATTGAAAAAGAGGATGGTACTATTCAAGATGCCAAAACACGAGCGAAAGATTTTGGTGATAATAAGACAGAAATAACGAATTCAGTGTTATCATCATGTATTGATGTGCGTTTATTTGGAGCGACAATTCCATTAGAAAAAAAGAAGAAAAAGGCTAAAAAAGGAGAACAGGAAGATCAGGAGGATGGTGAGAGTGCTGGTGGAACTGAAGGAGAGGGTAAAGGTAATTCCATCACTTTTACAGGACCTGTTCAATTTAAAATGGGAAGATCGCTTCATTCTGTAAAAATGATTCACATTAAGGGAACAGGGGCATTTGCCAGTGGCGAAAAATCAACTAAAAAAACCTTTCGTGAAGAAGATATTTTGCCATATTCGCTAATAGCTTTTTATGGAATTATCAATGAAAATGCTGGAAAGCATACACTTCTTAATCAAGATGACGTGAAACTCCTTAAGGAAGCGATCTGGAACGGTACTAAGGGGTTAATTTCCCGCTCCAAGTTCGGTCAAATGCCGCGCCTGTTATTGATTGTCAATTATAAACAACCGGACTTTTTTATTGGCGACCTCGACAACCTGATTGAACTGAAATCCATTGACAATATACGGCCGGAGCAATTGCGCAAACCGGAAGATTACCGGATTGATATGTCGCAACTAGTTGGTCAGATCAAAAAGCATAAGGATAAAATCGAGAATATTGAATACGCCGCTGATGACCGGATGTCGTTTGTTTGTGATGGAAAAGAAATTGAACTGGAGAAACTGGATATGTTCAAAAAAATCTCCCTGTAGTGGAGGACACTATGGATAAAATCATCATTTTTAAACTTTGGGGGGATTATGCTCATTTCAAGAAGTTTTATACCACGACATCCCCGCTGACCTTTGAATTTCCGCCACCGCCGACATTGTTTGGTATCATTTCCGCAATTATCGGATTGGATAAAACCGAATACCTGGATCATTTTCAGAATCCCGATGACTTTAAGTTGGCCGTCAGAATAGTCAATCCGATCAAAAAAGTGCGCTGGTCAGAAAACCTGATTAATACTAAAGATTATAAGTTTCAATTGGTAAAAAGCTCTGGGCATGCACCACATTCCCCAACACGTATTGAATTTCTAAAAGACCCGGCTTATTTGGTCTATTTCGGCCATAACGATCCTTTGATATATGAAACTTTAAAAATAAATCTGCAAAAGCATCAGTCGGTATATTCGGTTTGCCTGGGATTGAGTGAATTACTGGCAAATTTTGAGTATGTCGGTGAGACTGAGGTCAAACCGATGTCTTCTTCCGGGGAGATCAACCTGATAACAGTGTTACCGGAATCATATCTTGTTGATGATATATCGATTTCGTTTGAGGGAAACCGGGAAATATTCAAAGTGAATTACCCGATCCTGATGCAAAGCGACCGGGTTGTGAATAGGCGGGAAGATATTCTCTTTGAGCGGAACGGGAAACCAATCGGTTGTAAACTAAAACAGTATTGGGAATCCGAGCAGGGAGAATCAATTGTATTCTTCTAAAATATACTCCCATCCCGATAAGCTGCTGATAATCCATTTGCAGAAGGTGGCTCAGCGTTGCCTGTCAAAATTCAGATCGATTTCACATCACCTTTCCGATTATATGCCGGTGGAGTATTGGGAAAAACTCATCTGGTTGATGGGTTTTTCCCATGATCTTGGTAAAGCGACCAGCTATTTCCAGACATATCTTTTTGAAAAGGATGTGTCGAACCGAATTAAGATGAAAAACAAACCGGAAACCGGTCATTCTCTCATATCGGCTGTACTTGGTTTTTGGATTGCCAATGAGTATGTGAAAGGCAAAGAAAACAATTATCTACCAAATATGCCTTTCCTGGTTTACCTGGCCATCAAAAAGCACCATGGAAATATCAATAATGCAATTCCTTCCGGGAACAGTGATGAATCCGATGAACTGAATATTCCATATGAACATTTGGATCGACAATGGGAAGCCATTGATAAAACCGAAATGCAAGTTTTTCTTGACGAAATCAACAAGGATCTGTCTTTGCATATTGATTGTGCAAATTTCCCGGAATCATTAAATCATTATTTCAAAAGAGAACTGGTCTGCAAGGAGAAAAATAGGTTCAGGGATTGTCATAAGCAACCTGATGATTATTTCATTTTCCAGTTTCTCTATTCACTCCTGTTACATTCGGATAAGGAGGATGCGATTTTTGGGATTAGCCCGGAAATCCCGCGATTAGCGATTCCCGCAGATACGATTAAAGAGTATAAACTTGCCAACTTCAAAGATGACTCATCTAAAATAAACCGGATACGTAATGCCATATTTGATGATGCTGATCGCTGTATTTCAGAAGTTAGCCTGGATCAAAAAATCCTTTCTTTAAATGTCCCAACTGGTAGCGGAAAAACACTCACAGCACTTTCCGTTGCCCTTGCTTTGCGGAAACGACTTGAGGATTCCAATGGTATTCACAGCCGAATTATTTATGGGCTTCCCTATACTTCGATCATCGATCAGAATTTTGATGTATACCAGGAATTGTTCAACTTCCCCGATTCAAATTTGTTATTGAAGCATCACCATTTAGCGGAAATCTGTTATCGAGTAAATGATATGGAAGCGGAGTTCGAAGCACCGGAAGCACGTTTCCTGATTGAGAGTTGGGAGTCGGAAATCATTATTACTACCTTTTTCCAGATTTTTCATACAATGTTTACCAATCGAAATCGCATGATCCAGAAATTCCACAAATTGGCGAATTCGATTATTCTATTGGACGAAGTGCAGGCATTGCCATATAAATATTGGTGCTTGGTTCATAAATCGATCCGGGTAATGTCCCGGCTATTTAATACCTATTTTATCCTGATTACAGCAACACAGCCACGAATTTTCGAACCCGATGAAGTCGTGGAGCTGGTTCCGGGCAAGGCCGAATATTTCGCTCAGTTTGATCGTGTTGATCTTCAATTTGACCCGGATAGAATAAGCTTAAGCGCTTACATCGATAAATGCCGGGAGGAAATACGGCATTCCGGAGAATCCTACCTGTTTGTAATGAATACGATTGATTCCTCTATTCAATTGTTCAACGGATTGAATAAGGTGGATCAAAAAACTGAGTATTTCTATCTGGCGACCAATATTATTCCCCGTCATCGCCTGGAGCGAATAAAATCGATAAAGGAATCTGTTAAACGAAAAATCATTGTGTCTACCCAGATGATTGAGGCTGGGGTGGATATCGATGTGGAAAATGTCTGGCGGGACTTTGCCCCGCTGGAATCGATCAATCAGGTCTGCGGGCGTTGCAATCGTAATTTTGATGATAAAAAAGGAAACGTTAAGATATTCGAAATCGTAAACGAGAATCATAAAAATACTCCGTTTTCGAAATATATTTATGGGAAGTCGGCGTTGAGCATGATTGAAACTAGGGAAACCCTGGGTAACCGGGATAGTATTTCCGAGACTGAATTTTTACAAAATATGGATGCTTATTATCGTGAATTAAAGAATAAACTGGCCGATGATGAATCGGAGAGAAACCTTGACTATATGCAGAATATGCGATTCGCCGATCTTTACAGATCATTTAAACTAATTGAAGATGCCGAATACAACCGTCGGGATGTTTTTATTGAATTCGATGACAATGCCAGAGAAGTATGGAAGCGATATATCGCCTTGAGTTCCGAACGAGATCCGATTAAGCGTAAGAACAGGTTCCTTGAATTCCGCAAGGATTTCTACGATTATGTTATCTCGGTACCGGCTAAATATGTGAATTGCGGCGAAGAACATCCATCCGGTATCGTGTATGCACCTTATCATAGTCTTGAATTCTGCTATGATGTCCATATCGGCTGGAAGCGGACTATCGATGACGGAGGTAGTTATGTCTTCTGACCTCCCCATGCATTCATTCCCGGTACACAATCATAAGAATTTTGGACTAGCCCCCCACGAATTCATTCGTGGGAGTACCGATCCACGCCAGCAATCTCCGGTAACCCATGAATTAATTCATGGGCGAACAAATACGCTCGGCCTCCCTATCGTAACCCACGACTTCAGTCGTGGGCAATCCGATCCCCATCCCGAACATTCACCATCCTACATCGGACAACCCTTCCCCGAACCTGGACATTCGCTGTCCTACTTAGGACATCATGTCCCCAAGGTCGAACACCCTTTCCCCAAACTCGGACAACCTCTGTCTTACTTAGGACACTCTTTCCCCGAAGTCGGAATTGCACTGTCCGGGATGCAAATCACTTTCCCCGAAATGTTATCCGGAGATTCTTCATAATGTGGTCCGAAGATTCATCCGGTAAACATAGAAAAATATGTCAACTTTAACCAAAGGAGGTTTATCATGGCAGATGAAACCCAATCCGAGACCACAAAGGAGCGCAAAATGACTAAAACGAGTTTTGCCGAAACAGTCAATAGCGGTAAACTGATGGCGACCGGCCTGCAAGCCAATGCCGAGGCGATTGCTAAGCGCGGGATCGACGCCGAATTTACCGCTACTTTGAACACTACGGTTGGAAATGTCGAACGGATCAACGCCGAACAGGAAGCCCTGAAAGCCAGCCTGAAAACCAAAACTGCCGAACTGGATGCCGAACTGGCCACTCTGAACAAAATGTATAGTGAAGCCAAGAAGGTTGTCAAACTCGCGATTGACAAGACCCGCTGGCTTGAATTTGGCATTTCGGATAAACGTTGACCGTTGTAAAGAAATCTGTGAGGGAGGCGCTGTCCCGATTTCCGGGACAGCGTCCTAGCCCCCCATCAACCGTAGGCTGTCATTATCACAATCCAGCACCCCATGATTTCAATCGTGGGCATTTCACACCTCAGACGGTCAATCTCGCGCAGCCCACGACTTCAGTCGTGGAATCACAGATCGTCATCACCTCCCCAGACGTAACCCACGAATTCATTCGTGGGAGAACCAATCCACGCCGGCAATCTCCGGCAACCCATGAATTCATTCATGGGAATCAAGAGACGAACGTTAAAATTTGCACCATTCCACGATTTCAATCGTGGAAGACGAAGATAATACGCGAATCACATACCGTGGGATCACTCCCAATCCCGGCAATTCTCGTGAACGAATTCACGGAATACGATTACATTATGCCCGCGAATGAATTCGCGTCCACAATTATATTTCATTCGTTCCATACACCCACGAATGAATTCGTGGGCTACAATATCAAACGGTCATTTACATCCTCCATAAATGAATTCATGGTATCGGAGAATTAACCACAATGCAGATCATTCTTTCTACTTTTGGTTCTTCAATATCCAGAAAAGGCGCGATGTTCGAGATTTATTCCAATGGCGAACGCCATATCATTTCGCCTAATAAAGTCTCCTCGATCCTGATCTTTACCGGCACAAACATTTCATCAGACGCGGTCGAACTGGCTTTGCAATCCAGTATTGACATCCTGATTTTGAATAAATACGGCGATCCGGTCGGCCGGTTCTGGCACGCCCGTATGGGCTCAACCACCCGCATCCGCCGGGCACAATTACAATTGGTTAATTCTCCGGCGGGGATTCAGTATGGCCTGCAATGGATTCGCGGCAAATTCGAAAATCAGTTAAAATTACTGACTGCAATGCGTGAACGCCGCACCCGACTGTCAGCCGAAATCACGACCACCCTTAGTACTATCCGGAATGCAATCGAGAGTATAGATAAACTGAAAGGTTCGATTGAGGAAGTGCGCCAGCACTTGCTCGGCATTGAAGGCTCGGCCGGGAAAGCCTACTGGGATATTTTCGCGAAGTTCGTGCCGGAGCATTTTGCCTTCACCGGGCGCAGTCGCCAACCGGCCAAAGATGAATTCAATGCCATGTTAAATTATGGTTATGGCGTCCTATACGGAGTTGTGGAAAAAGCGGTGATTGTTGCCGGACTCGATCCGTATATCGGCTTTGTTCATACTGATAATTATAATAAAGTCTCGTTAGTTTTTGACGTTATCGAAAAATATCGCACCTGGGTTGAAGAGACCATCCTAAATTTATTCGTCAAGAAAGCGATTCGCAAGGATCTGTTCGATAAATTGGCCAACGGCTACAACCTCGGGGCGGAAGGCAAAAAGGTCTTTCTGCCGGCTTTAAATGAATACCTGGATACCCAGATTCATTATAAATCCCGCAACGTGCGCCGCCGCGATATAATTCAACTCGAACTGCATCGCTTCGCACAGGAACTTTTGGAGAAATATAATGAAAACGACTGAACAACTCGTCTGGGTCATATACGACATTTCCAAAAACAAAATCCGAACCAAGGTCATTAAGGCCACCGAACTGGCTGGCTTGTATCGCGTTCAGAAATCGGTCTTCCTGGGCACAATCAACCGCACCCTTTTGGACGAATTGGTCATGAAAGTCAAAGACCTGATTGATCCGGACACCGACAGCGTTTATATTTTCCCGATGTGCGAGCCGGATTTCAAGAAAGTCATCACCGCCGGGCAGGCGTTCGACAGGAAATTGGTAACCGATGAAGTCAAGGCGCTATTGTTCTGATATAGTCATGCGATATGGTCTCAGAATCCCACGAATGAATTCGCGGATTACTGAAGCCTCCATATAGGTTAATTTTAATGGAATCATTGAAGATTACACCGACCGAACTATTGGAATATTACTTCTGCCCGCGCTTTATTTATTTCATGAATGTATTGAAAATTCCGCAGTATGAAGACCGGCGCTACAAAGTCCAAAAAGGCCGCGAAGTGCACGAAGAACGCCAATCTCATAACAAAGATTATCTCTGGAAAAAAGTCGGGGCGGTGGCGCGGGAATCGAACGTATTCCTGATCAGCGATAAATATCACCTGCGCGGCGTCGTGGATGAAGTCGTGACTCTGGCGGACGGCTCGCTGGCGCCGATTGACTACAAATACGCCATTTATCCGCAATTCGTTTATCGTTCGCATAAGACTCAAAGTCTGAGCTACTGTCTGATGCTGGAAGATGTATTCCAGAAACCGGTGAAGTGCGGATTCATCTTCTACATCCGGGATGGCAATCGCCAGGTAAAGGTTGACTATACTGAAAAAGCTAAGCGGAAAATAACCATGGATATCAACGCTGTTCTAAGCATAATCCAAAGCGAAAATATCCCTGATCGAAGTAATAACTCCAATCAATGTATTGACTGCACATATAAAAATATTTGCGTCTGAGTCGCGCTCTTTGACATAGTGATATAAAAAAACAACTTGTTAGAGTGGTAATTTTTGTATAAAATGGGAGTGGTTTTTTGATAAAAGGATTCAATTTAATGGATTTAAAACAGCAGAATTATCCGGTTTATTTCGTGCCCAAATGGTTGCAATTCAAAAGAGTTAGCATAAATCTGCTGTCTGAATCCCTAATCCAACAGAACAAGGATTGAAACCAATCGGCAAACGGATGGAAGTTCCGGTCTGAATCTGGTCTGAATCCCTAATCCAACAGAACAAGGATTGAAACACCAGCTGGTATAAATGCTTGGAATGTTACTGTTAGTCTGAATCCCTAATCCAACAGAACAAGGATTGAAACTATGATAAAATCGCGGTGCTGTTACTGCCATTTTATGTCTGAATCCCTAATCCAACAGAACAAGGATTGAAACTGAATAAATTACCTCAATATCTTGAACCGATTTTTGTCTGAATCCCTAATCCAACAGAACAAGGATTGAAACCGAATATCAGATTCTTTTGTTGCAGCATTATCTTCAATGTCTGAATCCCTAATCCAACAGAACAAGGATTGAAACCGTAATTGCCAAAATCATTGACCTGCTGATTGACAATGTCTGAATCCCTAATCCAACAGAACAAGGATTGAAACTTAAGTTTAATGTCACGATATATTTTTAGCCTTATAGGTCTGAATCCCTAATCCAACAGAACAAGGATTGAAACTGTTACCCGAAGTTATATCCGATGAAACAGAAGAAAGTCTGAATCCCTAATCCAACAGAACAAGGATTGAAACATTCCTCTTCTTTTCTCTTTGCCCATTCCGTTATGGTTTTGTCTGAATCCCTAATCCAACAGAACAAGGATTGAAACTTTTTTGCATTTTTCCCTTACATTGTGCCGTACAATGTCTGAATCCCTAATCCAACAGAACAAGGATTGAAACATCTTTGTTCGCTTGTCAAATCAGCCACCGAATCTTTGTCTGAATCCCTAATCCAACAGAACAAGGATTGAAACACAATACCAGCCATTTTGAAGACATGCATTGATTCACGTCTGAATCCCTAATCCAACAGAACAAGGATTGAAACACCCTGAAATGGGAACAGACTATTGTATGGATGCTTTGGTCTGAATCCCTAATCCAACAGAACAAGGATTGAAACGAAATGGGCTTAGGCTGATTAATGAAGGCGATAAACAAGTCTGAATCCCTAATCCAACAGAACAAGGATTGAAACACCACCTTTCACCGCCCAAAGCGCAGGCAATCCCGGCATGTCTGAATCCCTAATCCAACAGAACAAGGATTGAAACATGATTGAAAAGGGTATAGTCCAGTATTCGGCACAGTAGTCTGAATCCCTAATCCAACAGAACAAGGATTGAAACGCCGCGGCGATATTTGGGAAAGCGATTGTTTTTTGAGTCTGAA
>Ga0172382_10012607_pt1 | contig 10999 bp, 7 predicted proteins | sample Leawel138RmetaG_FD_122245 | JGI IMG/M metagenome (GOLD analysis project Ga0172382, IMG submission 122245) | Leachate microbial communities from a municipal landfill in Southern Ontario, Canada - Leachate well 138R metaG | ecosystem: Engineered > Solid waste > Landfill > Unclassified | place...
ACTGGGAAAGCGGGAATCGGTTGCTGACTTTGCTTCTAACCTGTCCTGTTGGGCCGACGCAATTGTGGCGAGAACCTATTCACACACCACTATCGAACAATTAGCCGAGTTCGGCTCAGTGCCCGTGATCAATGCGCTGTCGGATCTTTATCATCCTTGCCAAGCCTTAGCTGACTTTTTAACTCTGGCAGAGCAGTTTGAGGATGTCAGTAAAGCTAAATTAGCTTATGTTGGTGATGGTAATAATGTCACTAACTCGCTGATGTACTGTGCGGCTATTCTCGGTGCCACCATGACAGTGATCTGCCCAGCGGGTCACTTTCCTGATGGCTACGTAGTGGCAGAAGTGCAAGAGCTCGCCAAACGATATGGCGGCAAGATAGTGCTGACCTCAGATATCGATGCGATTGAAGGTCACGACGCTATTTATACTGATACTTGGATTTCAATGGGCGATCCAACGCCTTTGTCGGATATCAAAGCGAAGTTTGCACCATACCAAGTAAACAAAGCTTTGATGGCGAAAGCGGGCGCTAACTTCTTTATGCATTGTTTGCCCGCCCACCGTGGTGTAGAAGTAACAGATGAAGTGATGGACGGTGCAGGATCCTTAATTCTGCAACAAGCCGAAAATCGGATGCATGCCCAAAATGCGGTACTGGTAACCTTATTTAGTTAAATTAACCCTGTTTAGCAGCCTGTTTTCTCCTTGAGAGAAACGAGTCATAGGAATTTAAGATGTCTATCGAGATAAAAAATACTGGCGTGAAAAAAGTGGTTTTAGCCTATTCAGGTGGTCTAGATACCTCGGCCATTATTCCTTGGTTAAAAGAAAACTACGATAACTGTGAAATCATCGCATTCTGCGCCGACGTTGGCCAAGGCGAAGAAGAGCTGGTTGGCTTGACTGAAAAAGCCTTAGCTTCAGGTGCTTCTGAATGTCATATCGTCGATCTAAAAGAAGAATTCGTTAAAGACTATATCTACCCAACGATTGCGAGCGGTGCGATTTACGAAGGCACTTATTTACTCGGTACGTCAATGGCGCGTCCTATTATTGCTAAAGCGCAGGTTGAAGTGGCTCGTAAAGTGGGCGCCGATGCTCTGTGTCACGGTTGTACCGGCAAAGGTAACGACCAAGTGCGTTTCGAAGGTTGCTTCGCCGCATTAGCACCTGATTTAAAAGTGATTGCACCATGGCGTGAATGGACTATGCAGAGCCGTGAAGATCTGCTGGCCTATTTAGCTGAACGTGACATCAAGACGTCAGCGTCAGCGACTAAAATCTATAGCCGTGATGCCAACGCTTTCCATATTTCCCATGAAGGTGGTGAGTTAGAAGATCCATGGAACGAGCCAAGCAAAGGCGTATGGACACTGACTGCCGATCCTGAAGATGCACCGAACAAGCCTGAATATGTGTCGCTAGAAGTAGAACATGGCCGTATTACTAAAGTGAATGGTGAAGCCCTAACGCCTTATGCTGCGCTGATGACATTAAACGCCATTGCTGCGCCACACGGTGTGGGTCGTATCGACATTACCGAAAACCGTTTAGTCGGCATGAAGTCCCGTGGCTGTTACGAAACACCCGGCGGCACTGTGATGTTCGCAGCACTACGTGCGATTGAAGAGCTTGTACTCGACAAGACTAGCCGTAACTGGCGTGAGCAAGTTGCCGCACAAATGGCGCATTTAGTGTATGACGGCCGTTGGTTCACGCCACTGTGTAAGTCATTGCTGGCAGCATCTGAGTCACTGGCTGAATCAGTGAACGGTGAAGTTGTGGTTAAACTCTACAAAGGCCAAGCGAGCGCAGTGAAGAAACGTTCACCTAACAGCTTGTACTCTGAAGCGTTTGCCACCTTTGGTGAAGATCAAGTGTACGATCAAAAACATGCCGAAGGCTTTATCCGCCTGTACTCATTGGCGAGCCGCATCCGCGCACTCAACGCTAACGATGTAAAGTCTAAGTAATAGGTCGTGTAAAAGGGCGCCTAGCGCCCTTTTTTGTTTTTAGGTTTTGATTTAGTTTTTGATTCAGATGAGTCGATTTCAAATAAGCAGTGAGTAAGGGGAGTTAGCATGGCTTTATGGGGTGGAAGATTTCAGGGCGAAACGAGCGCGCTATTCAAATTATTCAACGATTCGTTACCCGTGGATTATCGCTTGTTCGAACAGGATGTGGTCGGCTCCATTGCTTGGGCGGATGCGATTGCCAGCGTGGGAATTATCTCGGCAACTGAATGCAGCGACTTGAAAAAAGCGCTCAATGATTTGCTGGTGGAAGTGCAGGGCGATCCGGCGATTATTCTTGCCTCGGGCGCCGAAGATATTCACAGTTTCGTCGAGTCGGCCTTGATTGCCAAAGTGGGCGATCTCGGTAAGAAATTGCACACTGGTCGTAGCCGTAACGATCAAGTTGCCACCGATTTAAAGCTTTGGTGTCAATCCGAAGGCAAAGCATTACTCGCGCGCCTTCAAGGCTTACATGCTGAATTACTGGCGTTGGCTGAGCGTGAATTTGATGCGGTAATGCCGGGTTATACTCACTTGCAGCGCGCGCAACCTGTGACATTTGGCCACTGGTGTTTAGCGTATGTGGAAATGATTGAGCGGGATATCAGCCGTTTAGTCGATGCGTTAACTCGCGCGAATACCTGTCCATTAGGTTCTGGAGCATTAGCAGGCACTGCTTATAAAATAGATAGACATGCACTGGCTGCTGCGCTTAATTTTGCCTCGCCAACGCTCAATAGTTTAGACAGTGTGTCAGACAGAGACCACGTGGTAGAACTTTGCTCAACGGCATCGATCAGCATGATGCACTTGAGCCGTATGGCCGAAGATCTGATCTTCTTTAACTCGGGTGAGGCAAATTTTATTTCCCTGAGTGATGAAGTGACCTCGGGTTCATCCCTGATGCCACAGAAGAAAAATCCAGACGCATTAGAGCTTATCCGTGGCAAAACTGGTCGGGTTTATGGCAGCTTAGTGGGCATTCTCACTACGATGAAAGCACTGCCTTTGGCGTACAACAAAGATATGCAGGAAGATAAAGAAGGCCTGTTTGATGTGGTCGATAGTTGGGCAATTTGCCTCGATATGGCGGCGTTAGTGTTGTCAGGTTTGAAGGTCAATCGTCCTAATGCACTGTTAGCCGCACAGCAAGGTTATGCAAATTCTACTGAGCTTGCGGATTATCTCGTGTCTAAAGGTATGCCTTTCCGTGAGGCGCACCATGTTGTGGGTGAAGTCGTGGTTGCTGCGATAGCGAAGCAAATTCCGCTCGAGGATTTCTCCTTGGCCGAATTAAAAACTTTTGCCGCTATCATTGAAGATGATGTCTATCCAAACCTGACTATTGAAGCTTGTTTAGCGAAACGTGACGTGCTCGGTGGTACTGCATTGCCACAAATTCAGCAGGCGATTGCTGCTAAGAAAGCACGTTAAGCGAGTTATTCAAATCCACAATACAAGCCAATAAAAAACGCGACATTAGGTCGCGTTTTTTATTGGGCCACAATTAGTGGTAATGACTTTTTAGCATTTGTTTATTGGAATAAGTCGTCAGTTGGCGCATCGATGAAGAGGTTATTTTCATCCTGAGTTTCGCTGATGTATTCCTTCGGCTCTGTACCTGAAATAAAGTATTCGAACGCACTGGTATAGTCGGTTTTTCGAGTAAGTTTACCCGTCGCTAAATCAATGCGTACCGAAACTATGCCTTCTGGCGGAATCGAGGTTGTCTCAGGAGTGCCTTGTAAGACACTGTTCATAAACTCGTTCCAGCCCGGACCTGCTGTTTTCGCACCCGCTTCGGCGCCAGTTATCTGATCTTTTTCGCCGTTTGCATTCCATGCGGTTCTGCCCAGTTGGCGACCGTGATCGTCGAAACCGACCCAGAAAGTGCTAGTGATGACTGGGCTAAAACCACTGAACCAAGTGTCGCGCGATTCGTTTGTGGTACCCGTTTTACCTGCAATATCATGGCGCTTAATCAATTTTGCTGCGCGCCAAGCCGTACCTTGCCAACCCGTGCCTTTACTCCAATCGCCGCCGCCCCAGATCACGCTCTTCAGTGCTTCGGTAATGAGGAATGCCGTTTGCTCTGAAATAATTTGCGGAGCGTAGCGACCGGTTTGATTGAAACACTGCGCAACAGGTGCACTACGCTCAGCACCAGAGTCTCCACTTACGCTGAACGCTATAGAGTCGCTCGGTGTAACTGGTTGGCTAGGCTTACAGGCCAATGTAGGGTTCGCTTTTTCGATAACATTGCCGTAAGCATCTTCTACGCGATCAATATAGAAAGGTTCGAGTAAGAAACCGCCGTTAGCAAATACGTTAAATGCAGTAACTACTTGCAATGGCGTGACTGAAGACGAACCTAATGCAATCGATTCGTTGCGAGGTAAGTCGTTAGGATCAAAACCAAATTCAACGAGTTGAGCAATGGTTTCGTCGAGTCCGACATGACGCATTGCACGCACAGACATAACGTTAATAGATTGCGCTAAACCCACACGTAAACGAGTGGGGCCGCCATAGATATCGGGTGAGTTTTTAGGGCGCCATGCTGTGCCTTGGCTGATATCGGGTTTATTAATTGGCGCATTGTCTATGAGGGTCGCTAAGGTAAAGCCTTTCTCTAATGCTGCGGCATAGATGAAAGGTTTTATATTCGAACCTAATTGACGCTTCGCTTGAGTCACTCGGTTGTATTGGCTTTGGCTAAAGCTATAACCACCAACTAAAGTGCGAATAGCACCATTTTTGGGGTCGAGTGATACTGTTGCGCTGGCGACTTCTGGTACTTGCGATAGTTGCAAATATTGGCCGTTATCACGGATCCAAATACGCTCGCCGACCTTGAGTATGTCAGAAGCTGATTTCGGTACACTACCTTGACGCTTATCAGTAATAAACTTACGTGCCCACTTCAATCCATCCCAAGTAATGACTTTAGTTTCGCCTTTGGCGGTCATTATACTTGCTTGCTGATCTGCAATGCTGATGACTGCGGCGGGTTGCAATTCTTGTACTGAAGCAATCTTGGCTAGTTCAGTTTTGATTTGAGCAGGTTCAGGTTTTTCGTCCGTCCACAACACGGCAGCAGGACCACGGTAGCCATGGCGTTCATCATAGGCATAGACGTTATTACGCAGTGCCTGTTGAGCTTTAAGTTGTAGATCCGATGAGATAGTCGTATAGACGTTGTAGCCATTGGTATAGGCCTCTTCTTCACCGTACTTCTGTACCATGTAATCCCGAGCCATTTCAGAAATGTAAGGGGCATAGAGATCAATTTCAGCGCCATGATATCTGGCCACCAATGGCTCTTGTAGTGCCGCTTGGTATTCGGTTTGGCTGATGTAGCCGACTTCATTCATCCGCATGAGGACGACATTACGGCGAGCTAATGCACGCGAAGGTGACGTGATTGGATTGAGTGTAGAGGGCGCCTTGGGTAGGCCTGCAATAACGGCCAGTTCAGATAAGCTGAGTTCTTGCACGTTTTTACCGAAATACACTTGCGCAGCAGCCCCAACCCCATAGGCACGTTGGCCTAAGTAAATGCGGTTTACGTAGAGCTCTAAAATTTCATCTTTGGTGAGTAACTCTTCAATATGATAGGAGATAAAAATCTCCTTCACTTTACGAATAATAGTCTTATCTCGGGTTAAGAAGAAGTTACGTGCGACCTGCATGGTAATCGTACTCGCACCTTGCTTTTTCTCGCCAGTGGTCAACATCACTAATGCGGCGCGAAGCACGCCAACAGGATCTATACCACCATGTTCATAAAAGCGGGCATCTTCGGTTGCGATAAACGCCTGTAGCAGAGGTTTTGGCACTTCGTCTAACGTTAGTGGAATGCGACGTTTCTCACCGAATTGAGAAATAAGTTTGCCGTCACTACTGTAAATACGTAAAGGTGTTTGAAGTTGCACATTTTTTAGTGTTGAAACATCCGGTAAATCCGGCAAAACATAAAAGTATGCTGCCACAATGGCGCCTACGCCCAAAAGGGCTAGACTGAATAGTGCTATAACAATACGTTTTAACCACTTCACCAAAATTTATCCTAATGTTCTGTTAAGTGCGACAGTATATAAGGCGCACACGTCTTGGTGAAGTAAAAACGTGAGACTCATAAAATAGCATTTGTAAAATGATGAAACATTCGATACAAGTAAGTATAACAAGTTGATTTTGTGCTAATCTCTTTTACTGAAATATAAATAAAAAAGTGACAATGGATATGCTTTCAAATTTATGGAAGCGTCAGGCTCCGCAGATGGTGGGAATCGATATCGGTTCCCATGAAGTTAAGGCCATTTTGTTGAGTAAGACTGCTGACGGATACAAAATATTGAGTCATGCCGCGGTACCCATTAAGAAGGGGGCCGTTAACGATCATGATATTCGTGATGCTGATGCCGTTGTTGAATGCCTTAAGCAAATAAAACGTAGCCTGCCTAAATCCGTTAAATATGCCGCTGTTTCTGTTTCGGGTTCTGCTGTGATGACGAAAGTGATCTACATGGATGCCTCCCTTAGTGAGGAAGAAATGGAGGCACAGATAGAAATTGAAGCCGATAATCTTATTCCGTATTCACTCGATGAAGTTAGCATAGATTTTGAAACGCTAAACGTAAACAGTACCGATCCTACTAAAGTTGATGTGCTGTTGAGCGCATGCCGCACTGACAATATTGATGTCAGAGTCGATGCGCTGGATAGCGTGGAACTTGAGGCTAAAGTGGTGGATGTTGAAGGTTACGCTCTAGGTAGAGCTGCCGAGTTAATTCTGGCCCAGCTTCCAGAAGGAGCGAAACATAAAGCCGTCGCTATGGTTGATATCGGCGCGAATATGACGACTTTCTCTGTGGTTGAATCGGGTGAGACGACTTTTATTCGTGAGCAAGCTTTCGGTGGTGAGCAATTTACTCAGTCAATATTATCCTTCTATGGCATGTCTTATGATCAAGCTGAGAAAGCAAAGATTGAAGGCGACTTACCACGAAATTATATGTTTGAAGTTTTGTCACCTTTTCAAACTCAGCTATTACAACAAATAAAACGTACGCTGCAGATTTATTGCACTTCCAGCGGTAAAGATAAAGTCGACTACCTCGTATTATGCGGTGGAACATCTAAATTAGAAGGTATGGCTAATTTACTGACGAATGAATTGGGTGTTCACACTATTATCGCCGATCCTTTTCAAGGCTGTTTGCATGCCGATGAGTCGGTTAAAAGTGCGCTGCAACCTACAATCAGCAAATATATGGTTGCTTGTGGCTTAGCATTGAGGAGTTACGGTCAATGGCGAACATAAACCTACTCCCCTGGCGAGAAGAGGCGAGAGAAAAACAAAAGCGCGACTATATTGGTATTTTAGCGGCAGTATTTTTAGCGTCGGCGATTTTAGTCTATGTCGCAGTATCTTTATTAGATGTTATGACCGATGAGCAAAAAGCACGTAACGCTTATTTGCAATCAGAAATCAGTCTGCTTGAAACACAAATTTCTGAGATCAAGAAAATTACTGAACGTAAGAAAGATATTGAGCGGCGTACAGAAATTATTCTTAATCTACAGCAATCCCGAAATTTGCCTACTCACGTGTTAGATGAGCTTGTTCGAATTGTACCTCCAGGAATATATCTGTCTAGTCTAGAGAAAAAAGGCAGTTTGTTGCTGATTGAAGGGCGTAGTGAATCGAACAATAACGTCGCCAACATGATGCGAAAAGTGAAAACATCCGAATGGTTAACCGATCCTAATATGCAGTCGATCGTGACCCAAAATGAAGAGTTACGGCAATTACAGCGTTTTAGTTTGAGAGTCACTATTAAAGGCGCGAGTGTAGACGAGCCTGAGAAAATGACAAAAGGAGCGAGTAAATGAAACTCGATCTAAGTCAATTTAATGATATCGACTTTGAAAATATTGGTGGTTGGCCAAATCAAGTTAAAACCTTTTTCGCGATCCTTTTAGCACTCTGTGTTTTTGCTGCGGGATATTTCTTGGTCGTCTCCGATTCGGTAGATATTTATACCGCAGAGCAAGATAAAGAAGTGCAGCTCAGAGATGATTTCAAGAATAAGTATCAACTTGCGGCAAATTTAAAACTCTACCGAGATCAGCTAGCGACGATGGAAGTACAGTTTGCAGAGTTACTGAAGATGCTGCCATCTGAAAATGAAATGCCAGGTTTGCTAGACGATTTAACTTTTGTGGCTACGGATGCAGGACTCAAAATTAATAGTTTGAATTGGGAGGCCGAAATTCAGCGGGATTTCTATATTGAGTTTCCAATTAAAATGTCTGTGACGGGAGATTACCATCAGCTAGGTAGTATGGTGAGTGGTGTCGCTAAGCTGCCGCGTATCGTTAGCCTCCATGATTTCACCATTAAGCGAGATGAAGCCGGCAACTTAGCAATGGATATCTTAGCCAAGACATACCGCTTTAAAGAAGGGGCTGAATTACCGCCTGAAAAACCTGCTAATAAGGGGAAGAAATAATGAAATTCTTACCTTTGTTAGCCTTGAGTCTTTTTTTAATGGGTTGTGTTGGCGATCGTAGTGATTTAGAGCTATTTGTTACTACAACCAAAGCGCAACACGTTGCTCATATCCCGCCCTTGAAAGAGCCGCCAAGATTTGAGCACTTTGCCTATCAAGCCGAATTAATGCGTAGCCCTTTTGTACCACCTTCGCGTGAGTTAACGGAAGAAGTTGTTGATACCAGCAAAGATTGTTTACAACCGGACTTAAAGCGTCGAAAAGGACGATTAGAAACTTATCCTTTAGATAATTTAAAAATGCGTGGCACCTTAAGTGAAGCCGATACAACTTGGGCGTTAGTTGAAACAAATGACGGCAGTGTTTATCGGATGGGCGTTGGTGAGTATTTAGGTCTGTTTAATGGACGCATTTCTAAAGTTACTTCACAAAATGTCGAAGTAGTAGAATTAATTCCAGATGGTTCAGGTTGTTGGTCCGAAAGGACGAGCAATTTAGAACTTTCTGGAGAATAACGAGCGAAGGATGAGGGAATAATGAAATCTTCTGCCGCGATAAAAGTCCCGTTAATTTCTTCAGGCTTAATCAAGTCTGTTATTGGGATCGCATTGGTATTTGGAATTTTGCCATCGAGTTATGCTGCAAACCGATTAATGGATGTTAAATACCATGCCTTGGTTGACCACCAGTTAGAGCTAGAGTTGGTATTTGAAGAAGCGGTCACTCCGCCAGTTATTGACTCTAATGCCTCGCCTGCAGAGCTCGTATTAACCTTTGATAATAGTATTTCTGGTTTATCTAAGGATCGCTTACCCATTAATCAAGTCGGTGTAACTGACATGATGACTGAGCAGCAAGATACTCGTCTTAAAGTCACCTTAGGTATGTCCAAAGTGAAACCTTACCAAGGTTCAGTCATGGGCAACTCATATCGACTCACTATTAATGATGAGGTTGCAGGCGCTCAGACTCAGGCAGAAAATCCCTTCGTTAACAGCATTAAAAATATCGATTTTCGTCGTAATGAAAATGGTGGCGGTGAGTTATTAGTCTATTTGAATAACCGCTCGGTTGCCGTTAATGTTGAGCAAGTGGGCGCTAAACTCGAAGTTAAGTTATATAACACTGATATTAATAGTGATCTGCTTTATGTTATGGATGTGAAAGATTTTTCAACACCAGTAAAAAGCTTCGAGACATTTAAAGAAGATCTGACAACGCGCATTTTAGTTGATATTGCAGGGGAATATGAGTTCAGTTACAAGCAAGAGGATAATCTCTTTAGACTCTCGATGAATAAAGTTGAGAGAGTTGCCGCCAAGAAAGATGTTAAAAAATACAATGGCCGTACTTTATCGCTTAACTTTCAAAATATCCCTGTACGTACTGTTTTGCAGATCATTGCTGACTATAACAATTTTAACTTAGTCACGAGTGATACTGTTGAAGGCAACATCACCTTGAGATTGGATGATGTGCCCTGGGACCAAGCATTAGATTTGATTCTACAAACCAAAGGCCTAGATAAGCGTATCGAAGGCAACATCTTAATGGTGGCACCGAGCGAAGAGTTGGCTATTCGTGAAAGCCAAAATCTCAAAAATAGGCAAGAAGTTAAAGAGTTAGCACCTTTGTATTCTGAGTACTTGCAAATTAACTATGCCAAAGCGATCGACATTGCTGAGCTGCTTAAAAGCGCAGATTCTAGTTTACTCTCGCCACGCGGTTCAGTCGCGGTCGATGAACGTACCAACACTGTACTTGTGAAAGATACGGCAGAAACGATTGAGAACATCCATCGTTTAGTCGAAGTACTCGATATCCCTATTCGTCAAGTACTGATCGAGTCACGTATGGTAACGGTCAAAGATGATGTCTCTGAAGACTTAGGCATACGTTGGGGCGTAACGGATCAGCAGGGCAGTAAGGGAACCTCAGGTACATTAGAAGGTGCTCAGAGTATTGCCAACGGCATCATTCCAACTCCTGACCAACGTTTGAACGTTAATTTGCCTGCGGCAGTGACCAATCCAACAAGTATCGCATTCCACGTTGCTAAGTTGGCAGATGGTACTATTCTTGATTTGGAATTGAGTGCGTTAGAGCAAGAAAATAAAGGTGAAATTATCGCCAGCCCTCGTATTACTACCTCTAACCAAAAGGCGGCTTATATTGAGCAGGGTGTGGAGATACCTTATGTGCAGTCGACTTCAAGCGGTGCAACCTCGGTCACTTTTAAGAAAGCCGTGTTGTCCTTGCGAGTTACACCACAAATTACACCAGATAACCGCGTTATTTTAGATTTGGAAATCACCCAAGACTCTCAGGGCAAGACGGTTGACACACCAACGGGTCCCGCTGTCGCCATCGATACTCAACGTATTGGCACTCAAGTGCTAGTTGATAACGGTGAAACCATAGTCCTTGGTGGTATTTATCAGCAAAACTTGATCAGCCGTGTG
>Ga0172382_10012608_pt1 | contig 10998 bp, 10 predicted proteins | sample Leawel138RmetaG_FD_122245 | JGI IMG/M metagenome (GOLD analysis project Ga0172382, IMG submission 122245) | Leachate microbial communities from a municipal landfill in Southern Ontario, Canada - Leachate well 138R metaG | ecosystem: Engineered > Solid waste > Landfill > Unclassified | place...
GACTTCTTTCCCCAGGGTATCGGAAAGCTCGGTCACCCGCTTGAAACTGCCTGCCGGAACTTTTCGTCGGGGACGATCGAGCCCGCTCAGACACTCCAGCAACAGGGTCACGGAATCGGTTCCAGGGTCTTCCTCCTGATCAGAAGTCTTTGAACCTCCCAGGCTACGAGCTCGCTCGCTCAGCTGGGTCCGGACGTAAAGTAAGAAGTCCTGCATCTTGAACGGCTTTTTAAGATAGCCACCGATCTGCAACTGCTTGGCTCGTTCGGTCTCATCGGGGTCAGCGTAGCCCGAAACGATCATAGTGCCGATGGAGGGCTGCACCGCTTTGGTCTGGGCGATGGCCTCCAGGCCACCGACTCCCTCCATACGGATGTCAGCGATGATCAGATCGAAGGAGTGGTCGCGGGCGGCGTCGATCGCTTTTTCTCCTCGATCGACGGCCACCACCTCATAATCATGTTCTTCCAAGACCTGCTGGAGGATACTGCGCATCTGGGGGTCGTCTTCAAGAACAAGAATTCGGTAGGGTTTCATGACCGTGAGAGCTTCTGAATGACCGGCCCTGGTTCCTATGCCCCGGCAGGTCAAATCGATCCCTGTCAGAACGCGCTTACAACATTTCACGAATTCTCACGTAATTTTGAGGTATGTAACATGAAAATCAACACAACGCCTTTTCGGGTGTTCCTCTGTGCGGTACTCCTGGGCTGCTCGACCTTCGCCTGCTCGGAGCCGGGTCAGGACCCCGGTGCCAGCAGCTCTCCAGCTGCTTCGGCTTCAGCCGTTCCGGTGGCGGCCATGAAAGTGACTGAGGTGGAGGCTGGCAGCGGCGAACCGGTCGCTGACGCTGCTGCTTTCCACGCCGAGCTCGAAGTGTGGTCCGATAAGATCGGGGGCGAACCACTGGGTAGGGGAGGCAAAGTGGACATGGTGGTGGCGGCCGAGACCGCGCAGATGCCGGGTCTTCTGGAGGCGGCCAAAGAGATGAAAGTCGGTGGAAAGTACGATATCGAAATCACCGCCCAGCAACTCTTTGGAGAAGTGCCTCCCAACGATCGGATGCAGCCCAATACGCCCCTCTACATTCAGATGACGGTGAAGGAAGCGTTTGCTACCGAAGAGTTCAAGATCGACACCGTCACGCCCGGAAGTGGCGAAAAGGCGGCCGCCGATGGTGATATCGTCAAGGTCCATTACGTGGGTCGGTTGGGCAATTTTGAAGACGGCAAAGTTTTCGATTCTTCCCGGAAACGCGATGAACCGTTTGTGTTGCAGCTCGGGGCCGGACAGGTCATTCCCGGGTGGGAGCTGGGACTTCTAGGAATGAAAAAAGGCGAGCTTCGCCGGCTCTCCATTCCCCATTACCTGGCCTACGGAGTCACCGACAAAGGGGAGATCCCCCCTAAGAGCCGTCTCTTTTTCGAAGTGGAACTGGTGGACTTCATTCAGGAAGGCAAACTGGAGTCGCAAACCGTGACAGAAGGCCAGGGCGAGGCCATCAAGGCGGGGGAAAAAGGTGATTTTCACTACACCGGCTGGTTGACCAAGTTTGAAGGGGAGAAGTTCGACTCTTCCAAGGACCGGGATACCCCGTTTTCGGTCGTGCTGGGCCAGGGCCAGGTGATCCAGGGTTGGGATGAGGGACTGGTCGGAATGAAGCCAGGGGAAGTCCGAAGATTGACCATCCCCTACAACATGGCTTACGGACCCAGTGGCCGCCCTCCTACCATCCCGCCCTACGCGACCTTGTATTTTGAAGTCGAATACCTGGGCCCGACCGCTGCGGCCACTCGCGCTCCCACACCCTAGGAGGCTGACCGGTGTCTCGGTGAGAAGATCCCGGCGATGTCTCCTCAAACCACTTCCCACCAAGAACTCCTGACCCGGCTGGCTCTGCAGGCCCGGGAGGCGAGCCGGCTCCTGGCTGCAACCTCGGGAGCTGAAAAGAACCGCGCCCTGCGGATGGCCGCCGAGCGCCTTCGCCAGAATCAAGATGCTCTCATGGAAGCCAACGCTCTGGACCTGGAGAAGGCTCGGGAGTCCGGGGTCAAAGGGTCGTTTCTGGACCGACTGGAGCTTTCCCCTGAGCGTATCGAGGGAATGGCTCGGGGGCTTGAGATGGTGGCCGAGTTACCCGATCCGGTGGGTCGGGTGCTGGCTAAGTGGGAGCGGCCGAACGGACTAAAGATCGCCCGGGTGGCCATTCCGCTGGGGGTGATCGGGGTGATCTATGAGTCCCGGCCCAACGTGACCGCCGACGCAGGGGCGCTCTGCTTGAAGGCCGGCAACGCGGTGATCCTGCGCTGTGGAACCGACAGCGTGAACTCTTCTCGCTTGATCGCGCGACTCATGAGCGAAGCCCTGGGGGAGGCCGGACTGCCGCCCGCTGCCATCGCCCTGGTGCCCACCCAGGATCGGGAAGCGGTGGGGGTGATGCTGGGGTTGCACGGACTGATCGATGTGATCGTGCCCCGGGGGGGGCGCTCGCTGATCGAACGGGTGGTGCGTGACAGCAAGATCCCCACCTTCGAGCACCTGGAAGGCAATTGCCACACCTATCTGCACCGGGCCGCCGACGAAGAGAAGGCTCTGCAGGTGGTGCGCAACGCCAAATTGCGCCGCACCGGCATCTGCGGGGCCACCGAGTCGATCTTGATCGACCGGGCGCTGGTGGCCGACCTTCTACCTCGCCTGGTGAGCTTCATGCCGGAGTGTGAATTTCGAGGCGACGAGAGCTGCCGGGCCAGTGTGCCAGAGATGAAGCCGGCCTCCGAAGACGACTGGGCCAGCGAATATCTGGCCCCCATCGTCTCGGTGCGGGCGGTGGAGGGAGTGAAGGAAGCGGTGGAACTGGTCAACCGCTACGGCTCCGGCCACACCGACGCCATCATCACCGAAGACCCGGAGGCCGCCGAAGCGTTTCTCAATGGAGTCGATAGCGCCATCGTGGTGCACAACGCCTCAACCCAGTTTGCCGACGGGGGAGAGTTTGGTATGGGAGCAGAGATCGGTATCGCCACCGGCCGACTGCACGCCCGGGGTCCGGTGGGGGTGGAGCAGCTCACCACTTATAAGTACCAGGTTCGCGGGACCGGCCAGCTGCGGCCTTAGGACCTCCTAGAGCGGCTCGGCGACGGTAGCCAGGTCGCCCGACTCCAGACAGAGCAGCAGTTCTTTTTCCAGGGGCTGGTTCTGGTCCACGGTCTCGCTCCACAGGCGGATCCGGTGGTCGTTGTCAAAAGACTTGAAGTGGTGCCGTGAAGGGTAAAAACCGGTAGGGTAGCGGCTCAACAGTTCATCGCTCGGCATGATGATGCAGAGCTGGCTCCGGGCCGCCCGACTGATCCTGCGGTAAGGGGGAAACCGGTCCATCCATCCGGGAATGGGATCGGCTGAAAAATGGGGGTAGAGCACCGGACCTGGCGCTTCCACCTCGAAGTGATAGTCCAACAGCCCACCATCGTAGTGATGGCCGGACCTTGAGCCTGCAATGCCTGATTCCCCGGCCAGCACGGTGGGGATAGAGCCGGTGGCCAGGATCGCAGGCAGAAAGTTTTGAGCGGTCAGGGGAATGGTGGTGGTCGGTACGGCGTCCCAGGGTTGGGCCAGTGGCGATTCCGAGGGGTGGGGCAAGGTAGAAAAGACGGCCCGCTGAAAACTCTGGCCCAGAAGCCTCCGATCGAGCATGTTGTAGAGGGTGGCCAGGGCCACTGAGGCCACGGTCTTCCAGGGGGATGGCGATTCGGAATTCATCAAGGCGGTGGTGAAGTTCAACTGAAAAGTCGGGTGGACCAGGCTGTTTGCGATCCTCTCTCCGGTAAAAAGCCGCTGCAAGTAGTCCCGGCAAACGGCACTTACCTCTTGCGGAGTGGGGCGGCCCTCAAAGCGTTGCTCGATGTATTCGTGAATCAGTTGCTCGTAAGTCTCGCCGTCGTGGTCGCTGGAAAGGGCGGCCAGGCGCCAGGCTCCGCTGGAAGCACCGAGAGTGGGGAGCGGCTTGGACCGGCCCTTCAAGAAACGGCGCAGAGCCCGGTCGATCCCCACCAGACCCAGCCAACGCGGACCTCCGGAGGCGGCCAGCATGAGACGAAACACGTCCGGTCCGGCCCCGGTTTCGAGCAGAGTTTGACGAGCTTGGCGACCGATGAGGCAGCGGAACCAGCGAGGCTTGATGAGGTGTGAGGTTGGCATAAGTGAGGTCTCGATCAGGCGCCGGCTGCCGGCCGGTTTACGACCGGCAGCCTATCTGCCCTTGAGACATCAGCTTCTTGATGTTGGACCCGTCCCCTGGTCGGAGCAATGAGATGACTGACAGAGTTTTCCCGAATCTATTTTGCGTCCCCCCGGTCGCTGTCAGGAAATCTGTCGGAACAGGTGGCTGACTCATAATCTTCTCTTCCCCAAAGATAGAGAATTTTTCATCGACAGTTGTTACAGTTATGTAACAAGGAATAACATGGTGGTATGTCCGAGGAGCTGCCGGATTTCCCCGGAATAGTCCCGATAGAGGTTCGAATGTATACCGGATTATCCCTAATGAACGCCCAGGAGCTTGCCGAAATTACCCGGCTGATCGGAGTGGAGGAGCCCCCCGAGTCGCGGGACATACTTTTTGATATCGTCTCCGGCTGGTTGGCCCGAACCGTGAAAAAAGAAGGACGGGCTCAAGAAGAGGTGGAGCGAGCCGTGCTGGAAGCGACGGCCAAGCTGTGGAAGATCATCGTACCCGAGGGTACCGACACCAACGACCTGGAACGCGCCCTGCGTCTTAAGATCGCTCAAGATGCGGTGGAATTTTTGACCCCTGGCTGGGCGGTCTGTTGTGCTCTGATCGCGTCCGGTCAGCGCAGTAATATCGATCTGAAGCTGGACCTGATGGAGAACGCCGCCAGTACGGCGGTGCCCTCCGGCCGTGCCCGGGCGGTAAAACGGGAGCAGTGGAGCCAGTTGTGCCGACGATGGGTAGAGATGGATTCCATCGAGGAGTTGGCTCCCTATCTGCAGGCCATCAAAGAGCGTCCCGAATTGAGGTCTGAATGTCTGACCCTCGGCCTGGCTCTGAGCTTGTTGGACGGCAGCATCGGGTTTCCCACGGAGCGTCTGTATCGAGCTATTTGTGATGAATTAGAGATCGGGCGTGGCGCCTCCGATGAGATCAAGAAGCGGGTGAGCGATCTCTACTGGAAACACCACAACGCCGCCCAACCGACTCAAACTTCAGAGAGGCAAAACACCGATCCCATCCGCACTGCGGCAGAACGTACGGTTTACGATGCCGGGGCGTTGGAGGCCCTGGCCGCCGAAGCGCGGCAGGAGCTTTTTGCTTCCCTTTTTCCGGAAGAGAAGCCCAAGACGGGATGGTCAAAGTTCGTCGGTGGACTGTCCGGCATGTCGCCCTTTTTCTCGAACAAGATGAAAAATAGTACCTACGCCACTCTAGCCCGGGTGGTCTACCACACCATCTTGAAGCAGCACGATGCCGTGGTGGCGGCAGCCCAAAAAGCCCACGCCAACATGGAGAGTGTGCTTTCTTCGAAGCCCCAACCAGCCCCTAAGGCAGCAGCCGTGGCTCCACCGCCGGAGCAACCCAAAGCCCCCGAGCCCGCACCGTCGCCCCCGGTTGATAATGTGGGCGCCGTCGGGCTCACGGAGTTAATGGTGGAAGAGAAGAAATCGTCGAGAAGTATCAAGCTGGATCTGTAATAGACCGCTTATCTGGGGAGAAAAGCCCCTCCCATGTACATGGCAAAGCTTTGTTGGAGTTCCTGCATCGACATCATCATGTCGAACATCACCGAAGACACCATATCCTGACCCATTCCACCGCCGAGCCCCATCAGGGCAGCCCCGTCTTGAGGCAAGACGCCGGGTAAGATACCAGGGCCCAGCGGAATAGCGGGGGTTTCAAAAAATCCGGGGGTTGAAAGGGGCGTTCTTGCGGTAATCATCTTGCTCTCCGATTTCGTGTAACTTTCCACAACTATATCCTGAGCAAGGAAGATGGAATATTGAATTAGGAAGGCCGAGTGTTAACGAAATGTAACAAGATGGATCTGTGGGGAGCTAGCGGTTTGAACCGGCTAAAGTTAGCGGAATGAAGCCGCTATATCCCGCTGCTCGGCGAGTTAGCGGTTTCAACCGGCTAAAGTTAGCGGAATGAAGCCGCTATATCCCGCTGCCCGGCGAGTTAGCGGTTTCAACCGGCTAAAGTTAGCGGAATGAAGCCGCTATATCCCGCTGCCCGGTGAGTTAGCCACTTCAACCGGCTAAAGTTAGCGGAATGAAGCCGCTAGATCCCGCTGCTCGGCGAGTTAGCGGTTTGAACCGGCGAAAGTTAGCGGAATGAAGCCGCTATATCCCGCTGCCCGGTGAGTTAGCGGTTTCAACCGGCTAAAGTTAGCGGAATGAAGCCGCTATATCCCGCTGCTCGGCGAGTTAGCGGTTTCAACCGGCTAAAGTTAGCGGAATGAAGCCGCTATATCCCGCTGCCCGGTGAGTTAGCGGTTTGAACCGGCTAAAGTTAGCGGAATGAAGCCGCTAGATCCCGCTGCTCGGCGAGTTAGCGGTTTGAACCGGCGAAAGTTAGCGGAATGAAGCCGCTATGTCCCGCTGCCCAAGTGTCGACGGTTCGATTCCTTACGTGGGTGGTTGAGACAAATTGGGGGCTAAATAAAAAAAGCTCGCGTTTCTGCGAGCTTCTGGTGCCGAAAGACGGAATCGAACCGCCGACACAGCGATTTTCAGTCGCTTGCTCTACCGACTGAGCTATTTCGGCATTTCCCTAAAAGGGAAACCCGGGTTTCCCCGGGTTTGTGGCGGGAGCGACGGGATTTGAACCCGCGATCTCCTGCGTGACAGGCAGGCGCCCTGAACCGCTAGGCCACGCCCCCACATAACGGTGTATGCGGTGATTGAACTTCAAGAACCAACGTCACTCGGTCCGTTCAATGGCCCTAATTATAGCAATCTTCGTGGTCGTGTCAAGGTCTTTTTTTTCAGAAAGTCCGGCAATCTTACGAGGTGTCGAGAGGGGTGATCCGGTACTCTTTTGGGAGATGCAGCAGCCCTTTCTTACCCAGTCCAGATACGTCCGCCAAGCCGGGCCAGTGTGTAGTTTTGCCCTGGTGGTGGTGGCCTGGCATCCGTATCATCGAGTCGTGGTGGAGAATGGGACGGTGGCAGAGGAGCTTCCTTCGGAGTTTTTTCAGGGGGTCAAGGACGGCATCCTGGGGCAGCTCGGAGAGCGCCCGGTGCGGGCAGTGCTGGTGGATGGGTTGCACCACCAGACGGATTCAAGCCGGCAGAGTTTTATGGTGGCCGCCCAACACGCTACCCGCCAGGCTCTCCCTCGCTTACTTCTAGAGCAGCTCCCCTCCGAAGAGCGCGAGGCCCGGCAGATCGCTTTGAGTTGGCAACGGGATAGAGCCCTCCGACTCGAACAGTTGAGCGAGCACCTTTCCCGGGAACTCGGCTTGCTCAATTTTCATTTCCAAGAAGACACCTGGTGTCGTAGAAACGCCGACACCGAGCAGCTCATCCGGTTGGTGAAGAACGCTCCCCGGGTGCCCACCGAGGTCGATTTGAGCTTGACTCTTGCATATGCTGGGCTGGTGGAGTTTCTGGGGGTTGAGAGTTGGCGAGAAAAGCCCGGGCGGCTCCCCCAGGAGTTGGCGGAGAAGAAGCTCTCGACTCTGATCGAAGAGACCTATGAACTCGACGACAGTGTCTATCGGCGCATGTCCGAAGCCGCGGCGGAGTGGGCGCTACTTTATCTCGATAGCTATCCGGATGCTGAGTCGTTGCTGGAGGCCCCAGGTCAACTCGACGACGGCACCCGCTCCGCCTTGCTCTATCTATCCGGACAGCACGGGGAGGCTGAGGCTCTGGCCAGGGAGGCTCTCGAAAACAGTCTGGGCAATCGGCGGCAGCGAAAATTTGCGTCCCGGGTGTTGGAACAACTGTCCTAGCTTCTATGACCGACCCCGAAGGACGCGTCACAGAGTATCTCTATTGCAATGATAACCGACTCTACAAGGTTATTGTGAAACGCTCCGGAGAGTCCGATCGAGTCTTCACCTATTCGTATGACACGGCCGGTCGTTTCGAATGGACCTACGATGATAGTGGAAACCGCGAATCCATGCTGGAGGTCACCACGGACCAGGCGAGCAAGTGGGAGTATGTTCACGACTACCTAGACAGGCTCGTTTCCGTCAAGCGGGCGTCCGCCGACTCGGTCGCCCAACTTCCTGCCGATCCCCTCGGTGTGACCCATAGACAACGGGAATATGTCTTCGACGAGTCTGACAACAGAGTCTACCAAGACGATTACGTCAACTCCGCAACCTACTACTACACCTATCAAAGCTACAATGACGACGATGTAGCTCGGTACTCCGATCAGCTCAAGGAAATCTTCGTCTCTAACACACCCGGAGACCGAAACTTCCCTACCAACTTCACCCTTCTAGAGAGTTTTGAACATGATGCCGACGGCAACATGACCGTGAGGCATCTAGCCAATGGCGAACTCATCAACCAACCTGGTCTGATACTGATCGACTTCTCCGAGTCGAATCCAATCAACAGGGTCGATTGCAGGACAATCGCTTCAACCCAACCGGTCTAAGAAAGAAAAAGAAGAATAAGAATGGCAACAGCTCGAGAGAGTATGGGGCTTCGATAATGACTCAGTCCTCTCGCCCTCTCACCAGCACCTCGACCGAGCCTGTCTCATACATTTTGGGGCATCATCTCATGGGCTTCGAAAAAGATGGAGACTTCTTCTACCTACTCGCGGATGCTCTAGGCAGTACTCGCATGGTCGTCGATGAGAACGCCGAAGTAGTCCAACTCTACAGCTATGACGAGTGGGGCAACCAACTCCCAGGCTCCGGACAAGGCATCCCCCAAAGTCCCAAAACCTACTTGGGTGGTCTCTCCGTCAACGATGACACGGGGGATTCGGGGCTTTATCTGATGGGGCATCGTTTCTACGACCCGAGTCTGGGCCGATTCCTTAACCGAGACCCGATTGGGTTTGCTGGGGGCGACCTCAATCTTTTCCGCTATGCAGGCGGCAATCCAACGACTTATGTTGATCCCACTGGACTGAGGCAGGTTCCTCCTGCTCCCGCTCCTATGATGCCACCGCCTACAGTACCAGGGCCTTTGACAGGAGGCCCATCACCCACCGTCATACAGGCTTGGAATAGATATCGTTGGGAGGTTATCCGAGGTACTGGAAAAGACCCGGGGCCAAATCCTCCTGGTCAACGTCAGCCAGTGAATTCTAGCCGTCCGTCTGTTGGGTCACCGAATCCCAGTCACGACCCGTGTATCTCCTGGTGAAAAAGAGCAATCGCCTATGAATTTGCGGGTGCGGTCTTTCAGCCTGGGATAGCGCAGGTCAAACTCCTGGAGCAGCTCGTCCCGGTCTTCACTAAATCGGCGATCCTCGGAGTCCCCTACGAACCAATCAATCAAGGTCGGTCAAGACGTCGTGCAGAGGCTGGTGGAACTCGAACTCGAGCCCGAGCCCGAGACGCGGACCCAGTTACTGGGTCTGAGCTACCGACTGCACCCGGTCGCCAACAATAAGAGCATCGATATCTGCCTGTTGGTGATGACTTGGATGGAAAATTCCGACGATCCACCTCTGGTCGAAGCTTGCAAGAATTTTTGGGCCGCCTATCAGGACGCCCTGGTATCTATCAGTAAATCCGTTAACGACGGAAAGGCTTATAGCGGCCTGAGTGTTTGGTGTCCGAGGCTCGGAGACCAAGTTGCCGTTAGCCAGTACTACAAAAATCTTCGATTCATAAAGACCCGGAACTACTTCATCACGAGGGTTTCTCTACAAACAATCTTGAGAGAAATTGACCACATGGTCATAGGAGAAACTTTGGAGGTCAAAAAAGCTTCTCTTAGTTCAATCCGGGAGGATCGTTCATTTGACTTGAATGCCGTGGATAACCAGGACCCAAATCCGTCGACTGAAGTCGTAGGTGTTGCGGTCAGCGAACCTGATGATGTTCAAGGAAGTGGAAATACCTCTCCGGACTACGAAGTCACTTCGGATGGACGAGTTTTTGTACGAGCGGAAAGAAGCGGTACGGGACAAAGACGAATCTATACCGTTACTTTCAAAGCCGAGGACGCTTCAGGAAACGCGAGCTTCGCCTCTGCGGATGTTGTAGTGCCACACGACAAGGGCAAAGGGAAGAAGTAGTTCTTGAGTACAAGGGTCAGGAGTCGTAAGTACGTCTTCTTGTACCTCCTGCTATCCGTTGGCTTGGTCGCAGTTCTGATCTCACTAGCAAGGGAGCCGCGACCAAGCCAAGGATTTAAATATGAAACTTTCAGACAACTATGTGAGTTGGCCTATCCCAAGGGGCAAATTAATACACCGACAATAGAGTCCGCAACAATACAACTGAGCCCGGAGAATTATCGAAAGTGGACGGACGGGGAATTGTATGTCCCCGATTCGGTCGAAAGTGGCGCAGGACTACACGAGGACTTCAATGACGACGGCCACCTAGACAGACTCGTTCCCATCAAGACGAATCGAGGCTTTCGACTTGTTATTGCTCTTGGTCAGGCTAACGGAGAGTGGAAACTGTTCGGAATAATCGATGGAACAAACCTCAGTGAAGCACAAGTCCGCGATGCTGAACTTCTGAGAACTGAAGTCGAGGTCGCCTTCAATACCTCCAAGATCCAGCAGCCCTCGAAGTAGCATCATCGGGCGAACCGTCTGCCCATGTCCGTCTTCGAAAGCGAGAGCTTTGGCCCTGAAAGGCGGGGCAGCCATCAACCTCTTTCTTCGCAACCTGCCGCGTCTCTCTGGCGACCTTGACTCGTTCTTAGGGTGTTATGCGACAATTAGAACTCCCAGGGTACGACAGCTAAAAGTGCCGGTTTTCAGGGATAATCTTCAAGCTTCCTTATTCTGATAGGGACCAAGCCAGAACCAGCGGACAACCCGCTGCA
>Ga0172382_10012609_pt1 | contig 10998 bp, 3 predicted proteins | sample Leawel138RmetaG_FD_122245 | JGI IMG/M metagenome (GOLD analysis project Ga0172382, IMG submission 122245) | Leachate microbial communities from a municipal landfill in Southern Ontario, Canada - Leachate well 138R metaG | ecosystem: Engineered > Solid waste > Landfill > Unclassified | place...
CTGGGCTGGCTGGTGCTGCCGGGGGCCTGGCCGATCCTGTGGCAGGGGCTGATGATCCTGCTGGTCGCGGCAGTGGCGGTGTTGCAGGTGGACCTGCGGGTGTTCCGGCCGGGCTACGGGGTGTCGTGGGATTATCACCTGCGCCACATGGCTCGCGACGCGATTTCCTATCTGACCCAGCTGGGGCTGCGGCTGACCACCGCCGCGCATCGGGCGGCAGCGACGCTGGACGCGATCGGCCGGGCGCTGTGGCGCATGACCGCCAGCCGTCGCCACCTGCTGGAATGGACCCCCGCGCGCGAGGCCGGTCAGGTCGACGCCGGCCTGCGCGGCGAATACCGCCGCATGATCGCCTCGCCCCTGATCGGGGGGGCGGCCGTCGTTGCCGCGGCGGCGCTGAACCCGGTGGCGCTGCCGGTGGCGCTGATCGTGGGCGGCGTGTGGATCGCCGCGCCCTGGATCATGGACCGCGCCTCGCGCCCGTTGCAGACCGAGGACCGGCTGCTGCTGTCCCCCGCCGACACCGCCGAGCTGCGCCGCATCGCCCGCCGCACCTGGCGCTATTTCGAGACCTTCGTCGGCCCCGACACCAACCACCTGCCCCCCGACAACTGGCAAGGCCGCCCCGAGCCGAAACTGGCCGAGCGCACCTCGCCCACCAATATCGGGCTTTACCTGATGTCGGTGATGTCTGCGCATGATTTCGGCTGGATCGGGCTGGGCAGTGCGCTGGCGCGGATCGAGGCCACGATTTCCACGCTGGAACGCATGGCGCGGCTGCGCGGGCATTTCTTCAACTGGTATGACACGCGGACGCTGGCGGTGCTGCCGGCGCCCTATGTCTCGGCGGTGGACAGCGGCAACCTGGCGGGGCTGCTGGTCGCGCTGTCCTCGGGGTTGCGCGGCTGGGCCGAGGCGGCGCCCTCGGTCCGGCGGCGGCGCACGGGCGGGGTGGGCGACGCGCTGGCCAACCTGCAGCAGGAACTGGACCGCCTGCCGCAGGACCGCCGCAGCCTGCGCGAACTGCGCCGCGCGCTGGACGGCGCCATCGAAGGGCTGCACGAGTTGCTGGACCGCACCGCCGGGCGCCCCGTATCCGATCCGGTGGCGCCCACGCAACTGATCGCCCGCAGCGCCGAAATCGCCCGGCTGGCCGCCGAACTGGACGCCGCCACCGACGGCGAGGCCGCCGAGGCGCTGGCCTGGGCCGAACTGCTGGAACGCGACGCCGCCGACGTGATGGCCCCCATCGCCGAGGGCCGCGACGCGGTCGAGGCCTTCGCCCTGCGCACCCGATTGCTGGCCGAACGCGCCCGGATGCTGGCGTTCGAGATGGATTTCGGCCTGTTCATCCACCCCGACAAGATGCTGCTGTCGATCGGCTATCGCCCGCTGGACGACCAGCTTGATGACAGTTCCTACGACCTGCTGGCCTCCGAGGCGCGACTGACCAGTTTCCTGGCCATCGCCAAGGGCGACATCCGCAAGGAACACTGGGCACGACTGGGCCGCCCCTTTGCCACGCTGGGGCACCAAAGCCTGCTGCTGTCCTGGTCCGGCTGCATGTTCGAATATCTGATGCCGCCCCTGCTGCTGAAGGAACGGCAGGGCGGGATCCTGAACCATTCCAACCAGATGGCGGTCGAGGCGCAGATCGAGTGGGGCCGTTCGCACGGCCTGCCCTGGGGCATTTCCGAAAGCGCGTTCAACGCCCGCGACCGCGAGATGAACTATCAATATTACGCCTTCGGCGTGCCGACGCTGGCGCTGAAACGGGCGTTCGGCGAAAACGTGGTCGCGCCCTATGCCTCGATCCTCGCCGCGCAGATCCGCCCGGCCGAGGCGGTGCGCAACCTGATCGAGCTGCGCCGGCTGGGCGCCGAGGGGCCGTTCGGTTTCTTCGACGCGGTGGATTTCGCCCCCGCCCGCCTGCGCGAGGACGACAGCCACGCAGTGGTGCGCAACGTCATGGCCCATCATCACGGCATGTCCATCCTGGCCATCGCCAACACGGTGATGGACGGCATCCACCGCGAACGCTTTCACGCCGACCCGGTGGTGCGGGCGTCCGAACTGCTGTTGCAGGAAAAATCGCCGCGCGACATCACCCCGGTGACGCGTGCGCCTTCGGTCCGGGTGGCCGGGCGCGGGGCGATGACCGGCGCAGGCGAATCGCTGACCGTGGTGGTCGAGCCCGGCCGCGCCGCGCGCGAGGTCGCGCTGATCTCGAACGGCGATTTCTCGACCCTGCTGTCCTCGACCGGGGCGGGGCGGTCGATGCTGGGAGGAATCGCGCTGAACCGCTGGACGCCGGATCCTGCGCAGGACGACGGCGGCATCTTCATCTTTCTGCGCGACATGCAGTCGGGCGAGTGGTGGTCGGCCACCCATTCCCCCCATTCCGGCCCGGACGAACGCGCCAGCGCGATCTTTTCCGACCACAAGGCCGAATTCTTCAAGACCGCCAACGCCATCGAGACCCGGCTGGAAATCATCGCCGCCACCGAAAGCCACGCCGACGGGCGGCGGCTGACGCTGCGCAACCGCTCGGGCTCGGACAAGACCATCGAGATCACCTCTTACGGGGAAATCGTGCTGGACGACCCGGCGGCGGATCACGCCCACCCCGCGTTTTCCAAGCTGTTCGTGCAGACTGATATCCGCGGCGGCGGAACCATGATCGCGGCCGAGCGCCGCCCCCGCGACCCGCATGGCCAGCCGCTTTATCTTGCGCATCTGATCGCCTGCCCCGACGGCGCGATCGCCCCCGGGGCCGAGGCGGAAACCGACCGCCATGCCTTCATCGGGCGCGGCCGCTCGATCCGCAACCCGGCCGCCTTTGACCGCGGCGCCACGCTGGCGGGCAACCAGGGGCACACGCTGGACCCGATCTTCGCCATCCGCCGCCGGATGCGGATCCCGGCGGGCAAGACGGTCTCGGTCATTTTCTGGACCCTGATCGCCGACAGCACCGACGAGCGCGACCGGCTGGCCGCCCACTACGCCCGCCACTCTGTCTTTGAACACGAGCTGCGGCTGGCCTGGACCTGGTCGCAGGTGCAGCTGCGCCACCTGCATACCTCTCTGGAAGAAGTGCGGCTGTTCCGCGCCTATGCCGCGCTGCTGGTCTGGCCCGACCTGTCCATGGCTGCGACCCCGAAACGGCGGACCGAGCTGGGCCCGCAAAGCGATCTGTGGCCGATGGGGATTTCCGGCGACGATCCCATCCTGCTGCTGCGCATCGACGACGAAGCCGACCTGCCGATCCTGCGCGAGGCGCTGCGGATGCACGAATTCCTGCGCCTGCGCGGGGTCCGCCACGACGTGGTGATCCTGAACGAACGGGCGTCGAGCTATGTGCAGGATCTGCAGCACGCGATCCGCTCGCTGGTGGATATGGCGTTGCAGGCCGCGGGTCCGGGGGCGCAGCCCCATGTCCACGCCGTGCGCCGCGACCAGATCGGCAAGGCCGGTTTCGACACGCTGGTATCGGCGGCGCGCATCATGCTGCATACCCGCAACGGCCGGCTGGGCGACCAGATCGAGCGGCTGCGCGAACCGCCCGTTCCCGCCACCCCGCCCCGCCGGCGCGAGACCACCCGTCGCGCAGCCCCGATCCCCGCACCGGCCGAGCCCTCGCGTTCGCCGCTGCAGTTCTGGAACGGCTACGGCGGGTTTTCCCCGGACGGACGCGAATATGTGCTGCGCGTCGACCGCGACCGGCCGACCCCGCATCCGTGGATCAACGTGATCGCGCGCGAAGATTTCGGCTTTCACGTCTCGGCCGAGGGTGCGCCCTATACTTGGGCGGTGAACTCGCGCGACTACCAGATCACGCCCTGGGCGAACGACCCGGTGGAAAACCGCCCCGGCGAGGCGATCCTGATCCATGATCCCGAAACCAGGCTGGTGGCCTCACCCTTCATGGGGCTGTCCGAGGACCCGCGCGCGGTGCATGAAATCGCGCATGGGCTGGGCTATTCGCGCTTTACGGCCGATTACGGCTGGCTGACGGTCGAGGCAACGATGACGCTTGCCGACAGCGGCCCCGCGCGGCTGACCCGCCTGCGGCTGACCAACCGCAGCGGGCGGGCACTGTCGCTGCAACTGATCGCCTTTGCCCAGCTGGTACTGGGCACCGACCGCAGCCGCACCGCCGACAAGATCCAGACCCGCTTCGATCCCGGGCTGAACGCGGCGCTGGCGGCCAATCCGTTCTCAACCGAACACGCGGGGCGCATCACCGCGCTGGCCTGCGACCGCCCCGTGCTGCGGTATTGCGGCGACCGCCTGGCCTTTCTCGGCCGGTTCGGCGAGCTGTCGCGCCCCGCCGCCCTGCGCAACTGGCCCGAGGCCGACGCGGCCGGCGATCCTTGCCTTGCCATTCGCTGCGACATTTCCCTGCAAACGGATGAGACCACCGAGACCACGCTGGTTCTCGCCAACGCCCCGCAAGACGAGCTGCCTGCAGTGCTGGCCGCCGCCGCGCGCCCGGATGCCCCCGCCCGGGCGCTGGGGGCAATGCGGGCCGAATGGGACGCAACCCTGGGCTGCCTGCAAGTGGACACCCCGGACAAGGCCTTGAATCTGATGGTGAATCAGTGGCTGCCCTATCAGGCAATCACCTGCCGCATCCGGGCGCGGACGGCGTTCTATCAGGCCTCGGGCGCATTCGGCTTTCGCGACCAGCTGCAGGACACCAGCGCGCTGATCCTGCACGACCCGGCACTGTGCCGCCGCCAGATCCTCAACGCCGCCGCCCGCCAGTTCGTGGAAGGCGACGTGCAGCATTGGTGGCTGCCCCGAACCGGCGCCGGGGTGCGCACGATGATTTCCGACGACGTGATCTGGCTGGGCCATATCGCCGCCCGTTATGTGACGGCGACGGGCGATGCGACGGTGCTGGATGAAATGGTTCCCTTCATCACCGGCCCGATGCTGGAGCCGGGCGAGCACGACCGCTATTTCCAGCCCGAGCCGGCAGGGACCGAGGCGCCGCTTTACGACCATTGCGCGCTGGCGCTGGATCTGGCGATGCAGCGCACCGGCCCGCACGGGCTGCCACTTATCCTGGGCGGGGACTGGAACGACGGGATGAACCGCGTGGGCGAACAGGGGCGCGGCGAAAGCATCTGGCTGGGCTGGTTCCTGTGCGACACCATCGCCAGTTTTGCGCCTCTGGCCCGCGCCCGCGGCGACCACGCCCGCGCCGACGCGTGGGAGGCTCATGCCGCCAGCGTCGCGCAGGCGCTGGACGAATCCGGCTGGGATGGCGCCTGGTACCGGCGCGGCTATTTCGACGACGGCACCCCGCTGGGCTCGGCCGGGAACGCCGAATGCCGCATCGACAGCATCGCGCAAAGCTGGGCGATGATTTCCGGCGCCGGCCGCCCGGACCGGGCGCAGGACGCGGTGTCCGAGGCGCTGGCGCAGCTGTTCGACCGGGACGGGCAGCTGCTGCGGCTGTTCACCCCGCCCTTCCAGAACACCGATGCCGAGCCGGGCTATATCAAATCCTACCCGCCGGGCGTGCGCGAAAACGGCGGCCAGTACACCCATGCCGCGGCCTGGATGGTCTATGCGCTGGCCCGGGGCGGCGACGGCACACGGGCGCATCGGCTGCTGCGGGCGCTGAACCCGATCAACCACGCACTCGATGCGCGCTCGGCCGAGATCTACCGGGTCGAGCCCTATGTGGTCGCCGCCGACGTCTATGCCGCCCGCGACAAGATGGGCCGCGGCGGCTGGACCTGGTACACCGGCTCCGCCGGCTGGATGTACCGCGCCACGGTCGAGGGCCTGCTGGGCCTGCGCCGCCGCCCCGGCGGCATCGAGATCGACCCCAGCCTGCCCGAAGCCTGGCCCGGCTTCACCGCCACGCTGATGCTGGACGGAACAAGGCACGAGATCCGGGTCGCCCGATCGGGCGCGGGCGTAGAGATCACCCTGGACGGGCAGCAAAACCGACGCGGCTTTGTCCCGCTGGAAACGAGAGGGTGGGCATAAGCCGCCGGCGGGCGGCAGCCCTGCTTCCCAGACCTCCCCCCTTTCCCATCTTCTTCTGCGATAGCTCAATTAACGATGAATTCAGCATGCAATGCGCCTGCCGCATGAACCGCCTTGAGAATGTCGATCAACTCCCTCGGGCGAACGCCCAGCGCATTCAGCCCTTCGACGACATCGGACAGCGACGATTCCCCGCTGACCTCGGCAAATCCTATCCCTGGCTCTTGTGTGATCTCCACGTCAGTCCTGGGCACGACGACGGTCTCTCCGGGCGCAAAGGGGTTGGGCTGCGACACCACCGGCGTTTCGCGGACCCGCAGGGTCAGGTTCCCCTGCGACACCGCCACGCGGGAGATCCGCACATCTTCGCCCATCACGATAGTGCCCGAGCGGTGGTCGACTACGACCCGGGCGCGGCTTTCCGGCTCGACCAGGATGTTCTCGATCCGCCCGACCAGCCGTGCCGGGTTGACCGCCCCCAGCCGTCCGGACTCGATCAGGATGGTGGTGGCGTCCAGCAGCGTCGCGATTCCGGTGCCGAAATCGTCGTTGATAGCCTTTTCGATCCGCGCCGCTGTGGTGAAATCGGCCGAACGCAGCGCCAGGCGGAAGCTCGACATCCGGCTGAAGTCGAAATCGACCTCGCGCTCGACTCGTGCGCCCGAGGGGATGTGGCCCGAGGTCGGCACCCCCTGCACCACCGACGCTGCCTCGCCCTGTGCCGAGGCGCCGCCGGCGATGATCGAACCCTGCGCGACGGCATAGATTTCCCCGTCGGCCGCGCTCAGCGGGGTCATCACCAGCGTGCCGCCCAGCAGGCTTTTTGCATCGCCGATCGCGGCCACGGTCACGTCGATCTGACCTCCCGCCCGCGCGAAGGGCGGCAAGGTCCCGGTCACCATTACCGCCGCAACGTTCTTGGGGCGGAAGCTTTCCCCGGTGACGTTCACCCCCAGCCGTTCGAGCAGTCCGCCCAGCATTTCCTCGGTGTAAGGGGCGTTGCGCAGGCTGTCGCCAGTGCCGTTCAGCCCGACCACGATCCCGTAGCCGAGCAGGTCGTTGCCGCGCACCCCGTCCACCGTCGCCAGATCCTTGATCCGCACCGGCGCCGCCCATGCAAGCGCGGGCGCCAGAATCAGCACCGCCAGAAGCCTGAGCACCGCCCTCATCGCAGATAATCCGTCAGCGACAGCCGCGACAGCCGCGCGGTCAGCGCATAGAGATTCTGCAGGCTGGTTTCGGTCTGGGTCAGGGCGCTGGCCGTTTCATAGGGATCGGCCTCGACGATCCGGGTCCGCGCGATAGACATCGCCGTGGTCTCCGCCGCATTGCGCGCGGCGTCGCGGGCGATCGCTTCCTCCTGCATCCCGACCTCGGTCCGCCGCATGGTCAGGGCACGCACCCCGGCAAGGGCGGTGGCGCCGGCCTGCGCGACCAGCGCCGCCTTGTCCTCTCGCGCGAGGGCGACGGCAGGATCATCGGCCAGCGCGCCCAGCACAAGCCCCTTGAGGATATCGCGGAACGACGGATCCAGCCCGGTCAGCGTCTGCGTCACCGCGGCCTGAGAGGAGGTGGCCACCGTCCGCGTATCGGTATTGCCGCCGAACCAGGTATCGGCGAACCCGCCCAGACCGGGCGCCGCATCGAACCAGCCCGAGATGGCGGCGGCGATCGCGGCCGGGTCGGTCAGCCCGGCAACCTGCGCCCGCGCATCCGCCAGGATTCCGGCCGCATCGCCCATCGGTCGCATTTCCACCGCGCTGCCGGACAGCAGGAAACGGTCGCCGATCTCGACATTCATCAGGCCGACGACCGCATTCAGATCGTCGCGAGCCTGCCGGGAACGGATGGAAATGCTGGTCTCGTCGGTGGCAGAGACGCCCGAGGACATGCCGTTGCCGATCTCGGACCCGATCTTGCCGATGGTTTCCAGCGCCGCCTGCAGTCCGGCAAGCTCGGCCTGCGCGGCAGCGGCGGTTTCGCGATAGGCGGCCAGCGTGGTCAGCCGCGCCTCGACCTGCGCGAGATGGCCGAAATTGCCGCCGACCGCCTGCGCCATGTCGGATTTGACGCCGCTGGCCGATTCCTGCGTCAGCACCAGCAGGCGGGACTGCAACTGCGCATTGGCCTGTCGAAGCAACGCCGCACGCGACAGATCGCCGATCGAAACACTGTTGGTCATGTCAGCCTCAATATCGTCTGGATCATCTCGTCCACCGCCTGGAGAACCCGGGCGTTGGAGGCGTAGGCGCGTTCGAGCGCGAGCAGCGTCTCCATCTCCTTGTCGCTGTCGACGCCGTCCTGCTGCAGCAGCGAGGCGTAGGTCGAGGACTGCGCCGAGGACGCGCCGAGGACGCGCTCCGCGTCGATCCGACCCGAAGCGGCGAGCGAGGTCAGCTCGGAGGCCAGCACCGCAGCGGTGCGCGGGCGGGCGCTCAGCCCCGGCAGGGTGCTGGCACGGGACGCGCCCAGCGCATCCTTCATCGCCACCAGCAGCCCCGAGGCGCCCGCCGGGCCCGGCGCGGTTGCCCCCAGCCCGTCGCGCAGCCGCCAGATGTCCCCGCCCGCCGCCGGATCAAGTGCGGGGTTGAGGGTCAGGCGCTGCGCGAGGCCCGAGGCTGGCGGCGGCAGCACAAGCGCGCCGGCGTCGGTGAACAGCCCCGGATCGCTGGCCCCGAGGGTCGGGTCCACGGCGCTGTCGGCGAAGCGGTCGTGCAGGTCGAGCGCCGCCGCATCCAGCCGCGCCTGCGCCAGCGGCGCATCCACATCGCGGATCTGGAAGTTGGCGGCCAGCCGGCCGCCAGCGTAGCGGCCCATCTGCGCGGCCGGGATTTCCTCGCCATTGAGGGACAGCAGGCCCAGTGCCGAGGCGCCCACCGTCATCCCTGCCGTGACCGGCCCGGCGGCGGTGAAGCCAAAGCGGGCGGGCTCGGTGCCATCCAGCAGCAGGCCGCCGTTCGCGGTGAACAGGGCCACGCGCCCGTTTTCGCGGGGCAGTTCCTTCAAGGGCACGATCTCGGCCAGCTGGTCGATCAGCCGCTGGCGTTCGTCCTGCAGAGCATTCGCATCACCGCCGGCGGTCGTCCGCATGGCGATCTGCCGGTTCAGTTCGGCCACCTGCTCGAGCCCGGAATTGAGCGTCGCCACATCCTGCGCGATGGCCTGGTCGGCGGTGGTGCGGGCCTGCTGGATGCTGTTGCCGATCGACTGATAGGCGCCGGCCAGTGCGCTGGCGGCGGACAGGGCCCGCGCCAGCCCGGATTCATTCTCGGGGCGCGCCGAGGCCGAGACCAGCGCCGCCTCGAACTCGGCAAGCAGCGTGGTCAGGGCGCCGGGCTGGCCGGGCACGCCCAGCGCATCGGCCATGGATTTGTGGAAATCGGCCAGGGTGCCGGCGCGGGCCGCATCGGCCGAGGCCAGCCGCCCCTGCGCCAGGACCGAGTTGCGCACAACCCTTGCCACGCCGTCGACCTGCTCCCCGCCGTCGCCGGCGAGATAGGAGCGCGCCGATTGCTGCAGCTCGCGGCGCGCATAGCCGGGGGTCAGGGCGTTGGCAAGATTCGAGGCGACGACCTCGGTCCCGCGCGAGGCGGCGACGATCCCCGAGACCGCGTTCGAGATGGCATTGGAAAGGCTCATGTCCGGCGTGTCCGCGGCCGCGCCGCGGCCCTCCTCAGCGCTTGATGTTGGTGGTTTCCTGAAGCATCTCGTCCACGGTCTGGATGACCTTGGCGTTCGACGAATAGGCGCGCTGGGTCTGGATCAGGTCCGTCAGCTCATGCGCGACATCGGTGGTCGAATTCTCGCGGGCATAGCCGACCACGGCGCCCGTCGGCCCGTCGCCCGCGTCCCACAGGTAGAACGACCCCGATTCCGCCGAAACCTGATAGGTCTGGCTGTCGCGGGCGATCAGCCCGTTCAGGTTGGGCACGTCCACCAGCGGGATCTGGGCGATGGTGCGGGTGAAGCCGGTGTCATAGGTCACCCGCAGCATCCCGTGTTCGTCGATCTCGACCGTCGAGAAATTGCCGACGGGCGAGCCGTTCCGGGCGATGTTGGTCGGCGCGAAGCCGGACTCGAGCTGGGTCAGCCCGTTGGGGTCGCCCAGCCGGCCGATGGTGACGGCGATGGGGCCCCCCTGCACGGTCAGCGCCAGTTCCCCGGTGGCGGCGTCGTAGGCACCGCCCGACAGGACCGTCACCGATCGCAGCGTGCCGCCGAAGGCCTGGCCGTCGTCGAACACCAGCTCGTAGCTGCCGACCAGGTTCGAGGCCGGGTCCATGGCGGAATCGCGGATCTCCATCCGCCAGCTGTTGCTGGGCAGCGCCCCGGTCGAAGCCACGGGGGTGAAGGTGACCTGAAGGCTTTCCGAAGCCCCGAGATTGCCGAAATACTCGACCGCCGTCACCTCGGGCAGGCCGGCCGCGCCGGGCCGCGTGGCGCCGGCGGGCAGGTTGATGCCCAGTGGGATCCGCGTCGTCGGGTCCCCCGATGTCTGGTGATGGCTGAGCACCACCGGCTGCAGCCCGGCCACGCTGTCGCGGGCGTTCAGCGGGATGGTCCCGTCCGCCAGCGCCGGCCAGCCCAGCAGCACCAAGCCCGATTCGGTCTTGAGCACCCCGTTGTCGTCCGGGCGGAAGGATCCGGTCGGGGTCATCATCATCGGCTGGCTGCCCAGCCCCGCGCCCCGCCCGCCGTCCAGATGGACCGAGGGGATCACCGGCAGCATCCCCCGCCCCGAGACCGCGATATCGAGCGAATGGGACGAGGACACCAGCCCGCCCTTTTCATCCACCAGCCTGGTTGTCACGGTCCTGACCCCGCCCGAGGCATAGACCCCGGCCCCCCGCGCCTGGTTGATGACCATGCTTTCAAAATCGGTGTTCAGCCGCTTGTAGCCATAGGTCCCCGAGTTCGCGATATTGTCCGAAATGCTTGCCAGCCGCGCCGCGTTGGCGGCCAGCCCTGACACGCCGGCATGAAGGGACGAAG
>Ga0172382_10012610_pt1 | contig 10996 bp, 8 predicted proteins | sample Leawel138RmetaG_FD_122245 | JGI IMG/M metagenome (GOLD analysis project Ga0172382, IMG submission 122245) | Leachate microbial communities from a municipal landfill in Southern Ontario, Canada - Leachate well 138R metaG | ecosystem: Engineered > Solid waste > Landfill > Unclassified | place...
GAAAGGGGTACAACTGCTCAATCCGCACAATGGCGACGTTCTTAAGCCCCAGCTCCACCCTCCGGGCGTCCAGATCGTAGTAGACCTTTCCGCTACAAAAGATAAGCAATTCTGTCGACTTTGACTTCCGCGGATCGTCCAAAACTGTCTTAAAATGACCTGAAGTCAGTTCAGAAAGTTCCGATCGGGCCGCCTTGTGGCGCAAAAGACTCTTTGGGGACATCACAATCAGCGGCTTCCGGAAGGGCTGGTGCATCTGCCGCCGCAAGAGGTGAAAGAACTGCGCCGGCTCGGTGGCGTTGACCACCTGCATGTTGTCGTCGGCACAGAGCTGTAAAAACCGTTCCAGGTGAGCACTGGAGTGCTCCGGCCCCTGCCCCTCGTAGCCGTGGGGCAGCAGCATGACCAGACCGGAATTTCGAAACCACTTACTCTCACTGGAGGAGATAAAGTTGTCAATTACCACCTGTGCGCCGTTTACAAAGTCACCAAACTGAGCCTCCCAGATGACCAGAATGTTAGGCTGGGCCAGGGAATAGCCGTAGTCAAACCCCAGAACAGAGTACTCCGACAGCGGACTGTCGTAGACACTGAAGGTGGGCTGTTCCGGAGATATGTGTTTCAACGGCGTGTAGTAGTGCGGCTTTTCCCGCTGCACGTCCCACCACTCGGCGTGGCGGTGGCTGAAGGTCCCCCGGCCCGAATCCTCACCGCTCAGACGGATCGGGAACCCGTCGTCCAGAATCGAAGCAAAAGCCAGAGCCTCGGCAAAACCCCAGTCTATGTTCTTCCCGCTTTCCAGCATCTTCGCCCGGTCTTTCACAAACCGCGCCAGCTTCGGATGGAGGTGAAACCCCTCGGGAACGGTGGTCAGCACCGCCCCCAGCGTGCGCAGCCGTTCCTCAGAGACCCCCGTCTCCACCGGATCATGGCTGTACTCCCGGGTAAAGGCCGTCCATTCACCCTCCTCAAAGGAGTCGTCCAGGTTGAGTTTGTAATCATCACCCTGGGCCATCTCCAGCTGCCGTTTCAGCACCCCCTTATACCGCTCCCGGAAGGCGTCCTGATCCTTCCGGGACCACACACCGTCGGCGTCAAGACGCTCCCCGTAGATAGTTGGTGCGCTGGGATGGTCCTTGATCATCTTGTACATAATGGGGTGGGTGTAGGACGGCTCGTCCGCCTCGTTGTGACCCAGCCGGCGGTAACAGATGATGTCCACCACCGCGTCATATCCAAACTTCTGCCGCCACCGCATGGCCAGGTCGACGGCCCGGACGATCGCCTCCGGATCATCACCGTTGGCGTGAAAGACCGGCACCTGCAGCGACTTTGCCAGGTCTGTGGCAAAGAAGGTACTCCGGGCGTCCCGACTGGCGGTGGTGAACCCGATCTGGTTGTTCACGATGATGTGAACAGTACCGCCGGTGCGGTACCCCTTCAGCTGACTCAGGTTGAACGTCTCCGCCACAACCCCCTGCCCGCTGAACGCCGCATCCCCGTGAATCAGAACGGGGAGAACCTTCTTTCGGTTTATATCACCCTTCAGACGCTGAATGCCCCGGGCCTTCCCCTGGACCACCGGGTCCACCGCCTCCAGGTGACTCGGATTTGCCACCAGCGATATGTGTATCTCCCGGCCCGACTTCTTGTCCAGGTAGTCAAAGCTGTAGCCCAGGTGGTACTTCACATCACCGGTACCACCAAACTGGTGGGGCTGTTCAGCGTCGATAAACTTGGCAAAGGTCTCAACCGCGGGCTTTCGCAGGGCGTTGGTAAAGACGTTCAACCGCCCCCGGTGGGACATCCCCAGCACTACTTCCTTCAGCCTGTGCTCTGCCGCCGAGTAGATCAGGTAGTGCAGCGCCGGGATCAGCCCCTCCCCACCTTCCAGACTGAACCGCTTCTGTCCAATGAAATGGGCGTGGACAAAGTGTTCAAACTCCTCCGCCTTTATCAGGTCCTTCTGAAACCGGACCTTCTGCTCCCCAGTCCAGTCCGCCCGGTACTGGTGCTGTTCAATCCGTTCCAGAATCCATCGCCGCATCACCCGGTTCTTGATATGGAGAAACTCAACCCCCAGGGTGGACAGGTACGTCTCCTTCGCCCGGGTGAGAATATCCCGCAGAGGCATCCGTTCCGGTTCAAAAAAGCCGCCGGCGTAAAACTCCGTATCCAGGTCGGCCTCACTCAAGCCGAATGAATCGAGAGACAGACTGTCAAACGCGCCCTCTACGGTGATACGCATGTACCGCATCGCCGGCGTCTCATAGGCGGCCAGGGGGTTTATCTTCGCGTAAATGGCGCCCACATCGCGGTACGCCCAGAGCAGACTCATCACCCGGGACTGCTTGTCCCCGGCCCGTCCAACAGAAGCCCCCGGCGTATGGCCCATAAACATCGCCTTTTCGGCACGCACAGCCGCCCCGGACGCACCAGCCCCAGCCTCAGCCCCAACCCCGGCCCCGTCCTGATCCACCCGTCGGAAGTACTCCTGCCACTCCGCCGGCACCGACCCCGGATCGTCCTTCCAGTCGGCGTACAGCTCGTCCGCAAACGCCGCGTTGTCAATTCCAACTCGTTCCATGGGTAACACCCTCTTCTATCAGAAATCCACTATGCCGCAGCGACGGCGGCGCGGCCCAACCGAACTCGGACGGAGAAACTGTGCAACACGCCCATCGTCATGCAAGCTGCTGCTTCATAAGGTCCGGTATCTCATCAGGCTTGTCCGCAACGGGAACACCCGCCGCCTCAAAGGCCTTCACCTTCGCTTCGGCCGTTCCCGTGCCGCCGGAGATAATTGCACCGGCGTGGCCCATCCGTTTCCCCGGCGGAGCCGTCCTGCCCGAAATGAACCCCACAACCGGTTTCGTCATCTTCGCCTTGATGAAGTCCGCTGCCTTCTCCTCATCGTCCCCGCCGATTTCCCCGATAACCACCACTCCCGATGTGTCCGGGTCCGCCTCAAAGAGCTCCAGAGCGTCGATAAAGCTGGTACCGACCACCGGATCACCGCCGATACCCACACAGGTACTCTGCCCCATGTCGTGCATCGTCAGGTTGTAGACCACCTCATAGGTCAGCGTCCCCGATCGGGAAATCACCCCGATATTTCCGGGCAGGTGAATGTGATAGGGCATGATACCGATCTTGCTCTTGCCGGGACTGATCAGCCCGGGACAGTTGGGACCGATCATACGCAGCCCCTGCTTCCGCACGTAGTGGTACGCCGACAGCATATCCAGAACCGGCACCCCTTCGGTGATGGTGATGATCAGCGGCACCTTCGCATCCGCCGCCTCCCGCACCGCCACAGCGGCAAATTTGGCGGGGACAAAGATCACCGTCGCGTCAATGCGGTGATCTTTCTGGGCGTCCCGGACCGAATCATAGACCGGCACCTTATCCAGTTTCTGACCACCCTTGCCCGGGGTCACCCCGGCGACCACTTTCGTCCCGTCCTTCACCATCTGTCGAGCGTGAAACGAGCCGTCCCGCCCGGTAATACCCTGGACCAGTACCTGTGTGTTTTCGTCAATCAGTATGCTCATCGTCTCATGCCCCTTCCGCAACCACTTTCTGTACCGCGTCACTCAACTCGTCGGAGACGGAGAAACCCTTTTCCGCCAGTATGGCCCGACCCTCTTTCTGGTTGGTCCCCACCAGGCGAATCACCAGGGGAACCTTGATGTCAATCTGGTTGGTTGCCATGACGATACCCTTGGCAATGTCGTCACAACGGGTAATACCCCCAAAGATATTTATCAGAATAGCCCGGACGTTGTCGTTCCGGAGGATAATCTTGATGGCGTTCAGCACTTTCCCCGGATTGGACGAGCCCCCCACATCCAGAAAGTTGGCGGGCCTCCCCCCAAAGAGGTTGACCAGGTCCATGGTGGCCATAGCCAGACCGGCACCGTTGACGATACAGCCGATATCGCCGTCCATACTCACAAAACTGAGACCAAACTCCTTCGCGTCGATCTCATCCTGCGAGTACTCTTCCGGATTCTTCATCTTCTCTATATCCGGGTGGCGAAAGAGAGCGTTGTCGTCGAAGTTCACCTTGGCGTCCAGCGCCTCCAGCGTCTCTTCGTCCACCAGAGCGTAGGGGTTGATCTCAACAAGGGTGGCGTCCTTCTCTACAAAGAGGTTGTAGAGCTTCTTCACCGTGTCTGCAGCCTGCTCAATCAGCCCCGGCTTCTCAAAGACATCGGTCAGCACCCCCACCAGGGCGTCCTCATCGATCCCGGCGGCAATATCTATGGGAAACTTGATGATCTTGTCCGGGTCGGTGACGGCCAGCTCCTCGATATCCACGCCCCCCTCCCGGGTGACCATCAGGACGATCTTCTTGGTGCCCCGGTCCATGACCAGACCGACGTAGTACTCCTTCAGTATCTCCGCCGCCGGCGCCAGAAGCACCTTGTCCACCGTCTCACCTTTGATGTCCATGCCCAGAATGGCTCGTGCCTTGGCCACCGCATCATCGGCGTCTTTTGCCAGCTTCACACCCCCGGCTTTGCCCCGGCCGCCGACCAGGACCTGCGCCTTGACCACAACCTTACCGCCCAACCGCTCTGCCGCCGCCCGGGCCTCATCGGCCTGGGTAATCACCGCCTGGTCGCCCACGGCAATACCGTAGTCTCGGAACAACTCCTTCGCCTGGTACTCGTGAATTTTCATGTACGCTACGCCCTTTTTTCCTTCGATTTTTCTTCCGTCGTCTTTTTGTCCGCTGCCATTTCTTCCGCCGTCAGTTCACCCCGGCCTTTCCGGTACTTCCGAACCTCCCGCTTGGTAAGGTTGATCAGCTTGGTGATCGGTATATCCCGGGGACACACCCGAGTACATTCAAAGAGACTCTCACATGGCCACACACCGTCTTTAGTATCCAGCCCCTCCAGCCGCGCCTCCACACCCTTGTCCCGGCTGTCAAAGAGAAAACGGGCGGCGTTGGTTATCGCCATAGGGCCGATAAAGTTGGGGTTCTTGTCCAGAACGGGACAGGCGGAATAACAGGCCGCACAGTTGATACACTTGGTCGCCTCGTCAAAAAGAGCGCGCTCTTTTTGAGACTGGACGTACTCACCCCGCGGCGGCGCATCCTCCCGTGCTACAAAGTACGGCTTCACCGACCGGAACTTCTCAAAAAACGGCGACTGATCCACCATCAGGTCCTTCTGCACACTCAGATGGCGCAGCGGTTCAATCCTCACCGAACCACCCTCGGTCACACCGATGTCCTTGAACAGCGTCTTGCACGCCAGCCGTTCCGTCCCGTTTATGAGCATCGCGTCACTGCCGCAGACCCCGTGAGCACAACTGCGCCGGTACCCCAGAGAACCGTCCTGGTTCTGGGTTATATCCATCAGCGCATCCAGAATCCGGTCGGTCGGCTCCACCTTCACCATGAAGGTCTGAAAATTCGGGATCGAGTCAGTCTCCGGGTTAAAGCGCTTTATCGATAAAATCACTCTCATATATCTACCACTCCTCTCTCAGCACAATCTCAGCTCTCAGTACACTCTCGGCTCTCAGTACACCCTCGGCTTCGGCTTCCAGATACTCACATCCACCGGTTTGTAGTCGATGGAAACCGCATTGCCGTCAAGTCCGGCCAGGGTGTGCTTCAACCACTTGTCGTCGTCCCGGTCGGGAAAATCCTCTCGGGAATGGGCACCCCGGCTCTCCGTCCGGTTTGCCGCACTGCCGGCGGTGATCAGCGAGAGATCCAGTAGATTCTCCAGCTCCATGATCTCCAGTATCTCCGCGTTAAACCCGGCCCCCCGGTCCTGAACGGCAATTTCCTTAAACTCCTCCCGAAGCTTCTGGATCTCTGTGACCGCCTCGTCCATTCTCTTCTGAGTCCGGTAAACACCGACCTTGTCCATCATCACCTCATGCATCTGCTGCATGATCGGCCCCACATGACGACCACCTTCACGGTTTCGCAACGTCACCAGCCGCTTTCGAGCGTGATCCGCATCGGCCTCAGTGGCCTTGGGAGCAGAAGCACCCTTCACGTACTTCGCAATGTGCTGCCCCGCCCGACGGCCAAAGACCACCAGGTCCACCAGACTGTTCGTCCCCAGACGGTTGGCCCCGTGTACCGAGACACACGCCGCCTCACCGGCGGCGTAGAGCCCGTCGTAGACCACCTTACCCGTATCCACCCGGCCGTCCACATCCGTGGGGATTCCCCCCATAGCGTAGTGGGCCGTCGGCTGCACCGGCATCGGCTCTTTCGCCGGGTCCACATCCAGATAGGTACGGCAGAACTCGGCAATATCGGGAATCTTCTTCTCCACCACCTCCCGGCCAAGGTGACTGGCATCGAGCCAGACGTAGTCGTCAATTTTCTTGTCCCCCCGGACACCCCGCCCGGCGGCTATCTCAGTCATAATCGCCCGACTCACCATGTCCCGGGGAGCCAGGTCAAGCATCGTCGGTGCGTAGTGCTCCATAAAACGCTCACCGTCCCGGTTCTTGAGAATTCCCCCCTCACCGCGAACACCCTCGGTAATGAGAATACCCATCCCCCGGATACCCGTCGGATGAAACTGGAAAAACTCCATGTCCTCCAGAGGAACCCCCGCCCGGGCCAGAATTGCCGGACCGTCACCGGTGTTGGCGTGGGCGTTGGAGGTGATCTTGAACATCCGACCAAAACCGCCGGTGGCAAAAAGGACCGCCTTCGCCTGAAAGACGTGCAGCTCACCCGTCTCAAGTTCAAACGTCACAACCCCCCGGACCGTAGTGCCCTCCAGAAGCAGATCGACAACCTGAAACTCGTTGTAGAACTGCACATCGTTCTTGATACACTGCTGGTACAGCGTCTGCAGAATCATGTGGCCTGTCCGGTCGGCGGCGTAACAGGACCGGTGCACCGGCCCCTCACCAAAGTGGTGGGTGTGACCACCAAAGAGACGCTGGGCGATCTTCCCGTCCTCCAGCCTGCTAAACGGCAGCCCCCTGTTTTCCAGATCGTATACCGCCCGGACCGCGTCCTCAGCCAGTATCTTCGCGGCGTTCTGGTCAACCAGATAGTCACCACCCTTGACCGTGTCAAAGGCGTGCCACTCCGGAGTGTCCTCTTCCACATTCCCCAGAGCCGCACCGATACCGCCCTGAGCAGCACCGGTGTGACTCCGTTGAGGATAGAGCTTACTGATCACCGCCGTCTTCGCCGTCTTGCCCGCTTCCAGCGCCGCGTACAGCCCGGCACCACCGGCACCAACAATCACCGCATCGTATTCATGTACCAAATCGGCCTCCTGTTAAACCTACCACCGTACTAATCAATCTCTCTCTCAATATAAAACGGGACCCCCCGGAGAGCAACCACAAAAAAGCCGGCCCATATCAACGATACAGACCGGCACCACACCACGGAGGTCACAACAGCGCGGGTCAACCCGGCGTATAGATCCCTTCCAACGTTTTCACCCCTTCCTGCACCGCAACAGCCGACGCATCCAGGGATTTTTTTTCTTCATCGCTCAGCTCAAGCTCATAGACCTTCTCCACACCGTTACGGCCCAAAAGAACCGGCACACCCAGAAATATATCCCGGTGACCGTACTCACCCCGAAGATAGGCACTGGCGGCGACAAACCGTTTTTCGTCCTTTATCATCGCCTCTACCATCTTCGCCACACTCGCCGCCGGAGCGTAGTAGGCACTGCCCGTCTTCAGATAGCCCACAATCTCGGCACCACCGGTCCGCGTCCGCTGCACCAGCTCCTCAATAGCCGCCGTATCCAGAAGCTCCGTCAGCGGAAAACCGGCCACAGAAGTGTACCGCGGCAGCGGCACCATGGAGTCACCGTGACCGCCTAAGACCATGGCCATCACATCCTGAGGCAAGACAGCCAGCCGCTCGGCGATAAAGTACTGAAACCGGGTAGAATCAAGAATACCCGCCATACCAACCACCCGCTTCAGGGCAAACCCGCTCTCCCGGAGCGTCACCATGGCAATGACATCCAGAGGATTACTCACCGCAATCACCAGCGCATTCGGCGCGTACCTCGCAATAGCCTGAGCCGCCTGCTTGGCGATATTCACATTCGTCTTTAATAGATCCATCCGGTCCATACCCGGCTTCCGGGCCATACCCGCCGTCATGACCACCACATCACTGTCGGCAATCGCCGCGTAGTCATTGGACCCCACAATAGTCACATTGTAATCACGGGACGGCGCCGCGTGCATAAAGTCAATCGCCTTACTCTGAGGCATACCGGGCACCACATCCACCATGACAATATCGGCCATGTTCTTTTCGGCTATGTAGTACACCGCAGTGGCACCCACATTCCCGGCGCCGATGACAGATACCTTACTCATTCAAGACTCCCATACCCACACTCCTCATCGTCCACACCTTCCCATCGCCACTCATCGTCCACACCTTCCCAACACTCATCACCAGCCACACCGTCACCAGCAGCAGAAAATCGCCTGCAGCTCTTCAGCCGACTTTTTCAGCACACCCACCTGCTCTTCCGAAAGCTCAGGTTCCAGCACCCGGACAACGCCAGTCCACCCCAGCACCACCGGCAGACTCATGGCCACATCCTTGATCCCGTACTGCCCGTCCCAGACAAAAGAGACCGGCAAAATACGCCTCGTGTCCCAGGCGATCGCCTGCACCACATCAGCCGCCGCCGCCGAAGGCCCGTAGTAACTGGACGCCCGTTGGGACATCTCTACAATTACGTCCCCGGCATTCCGAGTCTCCTCAAAGACCGCCTCCAGCTCATCCGCCTCCATCAGAGCAGAAACAGGGACCCCGCTTACCCGACAGTACTCCGCCAGCGGCATCATCCGGGTAGAATGGCGGCCGATCACCGTGGCCGAGATCGTCTCCGTCGCCATCCCCAGCACCCGACCCAGGGCAAACCGCAGCCGCGTACTGTCCAGAACACCGCCCAGACCAATCACCCGACTCGCCTTCAGCCCCGACGTCTCCCGAAACCGCATCACCATCACATCCACCGGTTCCGTGGCAATCACCACCGTCCCGTCGTAAGCCTTCATCTTTCCGGCAAGCTCGTCCACAATTTCCACATTTTTAAGGTACAGATCTTCCCGCTTCATACCCGGCTCACGCACCGAACCCGCAGTAATCACCGCAATATCCGTATCCGCAATATCCTCAAACGAGTCAGACCCCCGGATCCCCCGCTGGTAGCCCCGTATCGGCGCCGCCTCCATCATGTCCAGAGCCTTCCCCTTCGCCATACCTTCCTGAATATCGTACATAACAACATCCCCGATATTCCGCTCAGCGATGAAGAACGCAGTGTTGGCACCCACATTTCCGGCACCCACAATCCCGATTTTAGCCATTCATATCTCCCGTCGTCCGCCAAGTATACCCACCCACTGCCCCTACAGCCAAGAGATTCGGTCAACAATTTCCCGAAATATCCGGAATTTGCCGGGGACGGGGCCCCGGCGAACTCACGTTCAGCGCAGTTCTCCCTGTACACCGCAAGGGCCACCCCTCCGCCGGGCACCAGTTCCCTCAACCCCCTTCCTGCCGGAAAACCCCCTCAACCGCCACCGTCAGACCGGGAAAGCGGGCCGACACCGCCGGGCGCCCCTAGCATGTACACCACCCCGTCAATCAGCTCGTACCGCTGCTCGCTCTCCTCGGTCAGCTCCAGAAACTCCCGGTAAGTGACCCAACCCGACGGCCTCCCATCCGTACCACCCTCACCCTCCAGGCCGCCTGCCCGCCCCTCACCGTTCCGGGGCCACGACAGCAGCAACGCCCGCTTCTTGCCGTTTTTCTTAACGATAATCTGTTCCTTCCGGCACAACTCCAGATACTTGCCAAAGTTATTCTGCAACTCCGTAGACGTCACCAACATGCCCCGTCCCCTATTAGCTAATTAATTACAGAAATTGGTAGAACGACGGTTGGGAACTCTTGAGAGTTATGCAGTTCACCGTCATCATAAAAGGATCGGAGGAAGCTATGGCCGACATACATATCAGAAAGATCGATGAACAAATGTACAGCGCGCTGAGTGCTCGGGCGAAGCGTCACGGCGTATCTGTGGAAGAAGAAGTCCGGCACATCCTTCGGTCCGCCGTTAGTGCCCCGGAAAAGCTGGATACGCCTTACCCGGTACTCGCCTGGGACGACCACCTGGCAACGGCGGTCACCGCGCCAGGTCGAAGCTCCGGAGAAACCGTCTATGCGGACCGGAATGGGCGCTGGTAAGGCCGGCGAACGGGTCTGGCCCGCTGGGGTGAGGGAAGAACCAGGCGGAGCGGGCTCCGCCGCAGCAGAACGTAAGTTCATAATTCAGAATTCAAAAAACGTTTGCCTTTCTACCGGCGCCGTGGGTATATAAAAAGAGACGCAAGAGACAGGACGGAGGAGAACATGGCAGGAACCGACGGCGGGCAGGTACGCTTTGAATCAGACTCGATGGGACAGGTTGAGATACCCGGATGGGCCTACTGGGGCGCCCAGACCCAGCGGGCGGTAGAGAACTTCGGGGTCAGCCCTGCGCGCATCCCCGTCCCCATGATCCGCGCCCTGGGGCTCATCAAGAAACACGCCGGAGTCGTCAACGGACGCCTCGGCCTGGTGGACTCCAGACTCACCGATGCCATCATCCAGGCCGCCACGGAGATAACCGAGGGGAAGTGGGACGGCCACTACCCCATTGACGTCTTTCAGACCGGCAGCGGCACCAGCTGGAACATGAACACCAACGAGATCATCGCCAACCGGGCCAACGAACTGCTGGGAGAGCCCCTGGGCACCCACGCACCGGTTCACCCCAACGACCACGTCAACCGGGGCCAGTCCTCCAACGACGTCATCCCCACGGCGATCCACATCGCCAACCGGGTAGAAGCAGAGGGCCTCCTTGCAGCGGTAAGCCACCTGGCGGCGGCGCTGAGGAAGAAGGAAAAAGAGTTTGCCGGACTGGTAAAACTGGGGCGCACCCACCTGCAGGACGCA
>Ga0172382_10012611_pt1 | contig 10996 bp, 8 predicted proteins | sample Leawel138RmetaG_FD_122245 | JGI IMG/M metagenome (GOLD analysis project Ga0172382, IMG submission 122245) | Leachate microbial communities from a municipal landfill in Southern Ontario, Canada - Leachate well 138R metaG | ecosystem: Engineered > Solid waste > Landfill > Unclassified | place...
AGCGCAATGACCTCCGTGACGCGCGGGCGGCCTTCGGTCAGGGTGCCGGTTTTATCAAAGGCAATGGTTCGGACACGGCCAATGGTTTCCAGGGCATTGCCGCCCTTGATCAGCAAACCTCGGCGCGTGGCGACCGCCAGCCCCGAGGCGATTGCCGCCGGGGTGGACAGCACCAGCGCGCAGGGGCAGGCGATCAACAGCAGGGCCAATCCCCGATACAGCCAAGTTTCCCAGGCGGCGCCCAGCGCCAGCGGCGGCACGATGATGATCAACGCGGCGATCGCCATCACGGCGGGCGTGTAATAGCGGCTGAATTCTTCAATGAACCGGGCGGTTGGGGATTTGGCGGCCTGGGCTTGTTCAACCAGACGAATGATGCGGGCAATCGTGTTGTCCGCCGACGCTTTCTCAACCTCGATCTCAAGCACGCCATCCACGTTGATGGACCCGGCAAAAACCGGGTCACCCGGCCCTTTGGCGCGCGGCATGGATTCGCCGGTCACCGGCGACTCATCAAGACTGGAGTCTCCGGCCAGAATCCGGCCATCCGCCGCCACCCGGTCGCCGGGGCGCACCAGCACGCGGTCCCGGGGGCGCAAGTCCGACACCGGCACGGTTTGCTGCTTCCCCTGCGCATCCAGCCGGACTGCCACCGTGGGCATCAAGGCGGTCAGCGCGCGTATCCCCGCGCGCGCCCGGTCAGCCGCGACACTTTCCAGCAACTCCCCCACCGAGAACAAAAAGACCACGGCGGCGGCTTCCTCACCTTCGCCAATGAACAGCGCGCCAAGCGCGGCCACCGACATCAGCATTTCAATGGAAAAGGGAGAACCCGAGCGCGCCAGGACCAGCGCCTTGCGGGCAAACGGAAAGACGCCAAGCAGCACGGCGACCGTGAACAAGACCGAGCCTTGCGCCGGAAACCGCCACGCCAACCAATACGCCGCGCCCATCAGTACGCCCAGGCCGATGACGAGCTGGCCTTTTTTCATGCGCCACCAAGGAAGACGCGGCGCGCTGGATGGCGCTTCCGCTTGACCGGGCAGCGCGGACACCCCAAAGCCCAGGCTTTCAATGGTTTTTTCGATGTCATCCGCGCTGGCGCCGCCGTCCGGGGACAGGCGCAGCTCAAGCACCTGCGTGGAGAAGTTCAACGCGATCTCCGACACGCCGGGCAAGCGGTTCAGCGCATTTTCAATTTTTCCCACGCAGCTGGAGCAATCCATGCCTTCAACGCGAAAACCGAGACGCTCCGCATCCGGCGCGCGGTCGGGGTCATGCGAGTGAGCAGCCATGCTTTTCTCCTTGGTGAGCTGCGGCTTTCAGAAACCCGCGCCTCAACCCAATCGTTATGTCACGGTATCTCAGCACAAACAATACCACACATGAACATATATTCATATACTGGATTGAATAATTGATGACTTAGCGGCGGCGCCGTTCTCAATCGTCCGTATGTTCCTCAACAATATGGCTGGCCATGTCAAGCAGCACCTGGCTGACATGCGCGTCGGCCACTTCATAAAAGACCTGTTTGGACTGGCGCACGCCTTTGACCAGCCGCGCCCCGCGCAATAAGCGCAGATGATGGCTGACCAAGGATTGGGACAAGGCCAGGCGGTCCGCGATTTCACCCACCGAGGACGAACCTTCCAGGCAACACAGCAGGATTTTGAGCCGGGACGGATCGCCCAGCAAACGAAAGGTTTCCGCCAGAATGGTGATGTCATTCTGTGAAAGCGCCGATAACTCGAACGCGACTTCGCCATGAGCGTCTGTTTGTTGTGTGCCTGGCAAGGCCGCCGCCTCTTGCAAAGCAGCGCAGCCGCGTGGTTTGCTCACGGTCATTGAAGCATGTCCTTGTGTTGGTGGAGAATTCATTACAGCGCAGAAGCACATGGCCGTCCAGACAACCCCCTGAAAAACAGCGTTGACCTTCCCATCATGGGAAGGTCTAAGATGGCAGGCAATGCAGTCCATGAACGGAAAACATCATGAACACCCCCCATAAAGCCCCTGTCCGCAGTGAACCAATCAGCCTGCCGGTTGACGGCATGAGCTGCGCCTCCTGCGTCGGACGCGTGGAAGCCGCGCTGGCCAAGCTTGACGGCGTGCGCGGCGTGAACGTCAACCTCGCCACGGAACGCGCAAACATCCAGACCGACGGCACCGTGGACCGGTTGGCCCTGGTCCAGGCCATTGAGAAAGCCGGTTACGCCGTGCCGCCGCAAACGGTGGAACTCAATGTGTCAGGCATGAGCTGCGCGTCCTGCGTCGGGCGGGTGGAGCGCGCGCTGCAAGCCGTGGACGGCGTCTCGGAGGCCGTGGTCAACCTGGCCACGGAACGCGCCACCATCCGGGGCCAGGCCAGCGTTGAGAGCCTGATCGCCGCCATTGCCAAGGCCGGTTATGACGCTGAGCCGCTGGCCCCCGCCGCGCCTGGCCTTGATAACGAACACCAGGCCAAGAAAGAAACCGAACGCCTGACACTGAGACGCGACCTGTTCCTCGCGATTGCCTTGGCGCTGCCGGTCTTCATCCTGGAAATGGGCGCCCACCTGTTTCCGCCGATGCATCATTGGATTGATCGCACCATCGGCCTGCAACAGAGCTGGTATCTGCAATTCGCGCTGACCACCCTGGTGCTGCTGCTTCCCGGCCGCCGCTTCTACACGCTTGGCTTTCCCGCCCTATTCCGTCTGGCGCCGGACATGAACTCGCTGGTGGCCGTCGGCACGCTGGCCGCCTATGCCTACTCGGTGGTGGCCACCTTCATGCCGGGCTTGCTGCCCTCGGGCACCGTCAACGTCTACTACGAGGCGGCCGCCGTCATCGTGGCGCTGATCCTGCTGGGCCGCTATCTGGAGGCGCAAGCCAAGGGCCGTACCTCCGAAGCCATCAAGCGCCTGGTTGGGCTGCAAGCCAAGGTCGCGCATGTGATCCGCGACGGGCGCACCGTTGATGTCCCCATTGCGGACGTCGTGACGGGCGACGTTGTTGAAGTGCGCCCCGGGGAACGCGTGCCGGTTGACGGCAGCGTGCTTGACGGACGCAGCTTCGTTGATGAGTCCATGATTACCGGCGAACCGATTCCTGTTGAAAAAACCCCAGGCAGCGAGGCCGTCGGCGGCACCGTCAACCAGCAAGGCGCCTTCACCTTGCGGGCCACCGCGGTGGGCGGCCAGACCGTGCTGGCGCAGATCATTCGCCTGGTGGAACAGGCGCAAGGCTCCAAGCTGCCGATCCAGGCGGTGGTGGACAAGGTGACACTGTGGTTCGTGCCCGCCGTCATGGCGGCGGCGCTGCTGACCTTTCTCGTCTGGCTTGTCTTCGGGCCTGCGCCCGCGCTGACCTTTGCGCTGGTCAATGCCGTTGCCGTGCTGATCATTGCCTGCCCGTGCGCCATGGGCCTGGCCACCCCGACCTCGATCATGGTCGGCACTGGCCGCGGCGCGGAAATGGGCGTGCTGTTCCGCAAAGGCGAAGCGCTGCAATTGCTGAAAGACGCCAAGGTCGTGGCGGTGGACAAGACCGGCACGCTGACTGAAGGCCGCCCCGCCTTGACCGATCTGGAACTTGCCCCCGGTTTTGAGCGTGAGCCCGTGCTGGCGCAGGTGGCCGCCGTGGAGTCCCGGTCGGAACACCCGATTGCACGCGCCATTGTTGAAGCTGCCCAGCAGGAAGGTATTGCCGTGCCCGCCCTGGACACGTTCGAGTCCGTGACCGGCATGGGCGTGCGCGCCACGGTGGGCGGCGTCCGGGTCGAGGTCGGCGCGGACCGCTATATGCGGTCTCTCGGCCTGGACGTTGGGCCCTTTGCGCAAACAGCCCAACGGCTGGGTGATGAAGGAAAATCACCGCTGTATGCCGCCATTGATGGCCGACTGGCCGCCATCATTGCCGTGGCCGACCCGATCAAGCCGAGCACCCCCGGCGCCATCGAAGCCCTGCATCGGCTCGGCCTGAAAGTGGCGATGATTACCGGCGACAACGCCCGCACCGCGCAGGCCATTGCCGCCCGCCTGGGGATTGATGAAGTGGTGGCCGAAGTACTGCCGGAAGGCAAGGTGGAGGCGGTCCAGCGGCTCAAGGCCGAGCACGGTCGGCTGGCTTTTGTTGGCGACGGCATCAACGATGCGCCTGCGCTGGCCGAGGCCGATGTGGGCCTGGCCATTGGCACCGGCACCGACATTGCCATGGAGGCCGCTGACGTGGTGCTGATGTCGGGCAGCCTGCAAGGCGTACCGAACGCCATTGCGCTGTCCAAGGCCACCCTCGACAACATCCGCCAGAACCTGTTCTGGGCCTTCGCCTACAACACGGCGCTGATTCCGGTCGCGGCCGGGGTCTTGTACCCGGCCTACGGCATCCTGCTTTCGCCAATCTTCGCGGCGGGCGCGATGGCCTTGTCCAGCGTGTTCGTGCTTGGCAATGCGCTGCGGCTGCGCCGCTTTCAGCCGCCGCTGGCGGACGCTTGAGGCGGTGACTGCCTACCCGCGAACCGAATGCTGGTCGCGGGTGGAACGCGCCCCACAGGCTGCGTCAATCGCGGCTCAGCTTCGCCTCCTGGACGATCCCCGTCATCAACTTCTGGTCTTCCAGGAAGATTTTCGTGAAGGCTTCAACGCTCATCGGATCGGCATCAACGCCTTGCGCGTCCAGGCGCTTCTGGACCTCAGGCAACACAATGGCTTTGTTCACGGCATCATTGATCTTCTGAACCGTGCTGGCAGGCGTCCCGGCGGGCGCCAGCAGACCAAACCATGACTCAAACACGTAACTGGGCAAACCCGACTCTGCAATCGCAGGCACGTTCGGCAGCAACGGCGACGGTTTGCTCGACGTCACGCCAATAATGCGCAAGCGATCATCTTGCACGTACGCGCCAATGCCCGCATTCGGCACAATCACCGCATGCACCCGTCCACCGGCCACGTCGTTGGCGGCTTCCTGGGTAGACTTGTACGGAATGTGCAGCATGTCGATCCCGGCAACACTGGCAAAATAAGCCATCGCCAAATGGGTCGAACTCCCGATACCCGCTGAGCCGTAGTTTAGATCACCCGCCTTCGTCTTCGCATAGGCAATGAACTCTTGCACGGTCTTGGCCGGCAAGCGGCTGTCAATCATCATCACATAGCTCTGCGTACCAATGTTGGCAACCGGCGTGAAGTCTTTGATGGGATCATAGAAAGGCTTGGCGCCCAGCGCCGCCGTCACAAAATGGCTGGAAGCCGCCATCACCAGGTTTTTTCCGTCCGGTTTGGAGCGTCCCACATACGACGTGCCGATCGCGCCACCCGCGCCGCCACGACTTTCAATAATGACGTTCTCGCCCAGCTCATGCGCCATTTCCTGATAGAAGGTGCGGGCTAGCAACTCGCGCGCCCCCCCTGATGCGAACGGCACGGTGATGCTAGTCATGCTCTGTGCTTGAACCGACTGCAACGGAATGATCGATGCAGCACCGATGACTGCCATGGCAACCCACTGTTTCATAATGTCTCCTTGCCTGCTTTTATAGATGTGTCGAGATGTCGAACACAAGGACGCGTTGAGGCCCATGCCTACAGATAGCGCGTAACGTCGTCAAACAATTCGTCAACCGCGTAGCAACGCGGGATCAAACCTTGTTGGTGGGAATAGCGAATAATCGTTTCAAGCGCGCGCCGGTTGGCGTCGATGCCGAACGGCGTCAAGTCGGGCGTGTTCGCGCCCGGCGCCGCGCGCTGTTTGCTTTCCTGCAGCAGCCGGTAAATCTCCCGCACTACCTCAGGATGTTGCTCGCACAAGGAACGGTTGATCGCCATCATGTGATTGATCGGCGTCAGGCCAAGCCGCGCGCCCCAAGCGGCAGCCGCTTCATGCGGGTCCGGCAGCACCGGCGCCAGGCGCGGATCATCCGGCAGATCGGTGCCGATAATGGCCGCATCCAGTTCACCGGCCAGCAGCAGGTCCACCGCGCGGCGCTCATCCCGGATCACGCCCTGCGGATCCGGATATTCGGCCAAGTGCCCGTCTTCCGCCGTCACCCACTGGATGCGGCTCAAATCCACGCCATACTCTTCGGCCAGAATGCCGCGTACCCACGTCACCGTGGTTTGCGCATAAGCGCGAATACCAATGCGCTTGCCCGCCAGATCCGCCACCCCGAGCTTCCCACGCTCCGCGTTATACACCAGACAGTGATGCTGGAAACGCCCCGCGCCCACCACGGCGGGCATCAAAACCAAGGGCTTGTCATAGGCCTTGGCTTGCAGGAAGGTGACCAGCGCCAGCTCCGCCACGTCGAACGCGCCGTCACGTACCACGCGCTTGAAAGCACGGTTGGCGGTCTTGACCGGATCGAAATCGAACGCGACCCGCGGAGAAACCAATTCGCCGCGCTTCAGCGCCAAGGTGTTCGGATAATCCCCGAGCAGCGTGGATAAACGCAAGGCTTCCATCACGCCTGCTCCCGTTGCGCGGCCAAGCTCGGGTAAATCGCCCGGGCCGTCCCGGCAAAAATCCAGTCACGCTCTTGCTCCGACAACGACGCCGTGGCCTCAAGCGCCTCTTGCAGCAAGGCGGCCAGCGAGCCGTTCGAGGCCGGGAAGTTCGAGCCCCAGGCAATGCGGGACGCACCGAAAGCGTCGATCGCCTTGCGCAGGAAACTCGCCTGCGTCGCGTTGCCGAGCTTGGATTCGCGCACATTGTGTGTGGTCAACTTGCAATACAGCTGCGGATAGCGGGCCAGTTCGAACAGCGAAGCCGCCGCCGCGTACGGCGCGCCTTCCTCCAGCGACGGGCGGGCGAAATGGTCCAGCACGATCCGCACGCCGGGGAAACGCTGAAGAATCGCTTCCAATTGCGGCAAGCCATGGGCGCGCAATTGTACGCAGACCGGAATATCGTGTTTCTGGACATGCTCCCAGACCGGAAAGCCGAGCGGATCATCCAGGCGGGCGCCCTGATCCGACGCGGTATGGCCGGCAATGAACACACGCATGCCGTGCAAACCAGCCCCCTGCCACGCGTCAATCCGTTCCACCGCATCCGCCTCGGTCAAACTGATCGAATACACACCGATGAAACGGTCCGGGTGCGCCGCCACCGAATCCGCCACATAGCGATTGTCATGACCGTAGGTAGTGGAAGCCTGCACCAACGCGACCTGGCCGATACCTGCCTCGTCCATGGCCGCCAACATGGCCTCCCGCGTCACGGGCCGCTCGCGCGCCCAGTCCGATTGTTTGCCCGACAACGGCGCCAGCGGATAAGCGCGCTGATCGGACGCAATCACATGCGTATGCAGGTCAATGATGGAACGCGGTTTACCCAAGGTCATGCTGTCTGTCTCCGATGAAAGGCCTCACTTCGGCCCATGGTTGCCATCATGCCGAACAAACCATAAACAAACCAATTAAAATAACCGCATAAAATATTAGAAATTACTTATACCTAAGCGGAGAACAGCCATGGCGCAACTCGACTGGTATATCCGGGCCAACCTGAAACCCAAGCACTTGCAATTGCTGGTGACGCTGGATGATTTGCGTAATATCAGTCAGGCGGCGCTCTACCTCAACATCACCCAACCCGCGGTTTCGCTGGCACTGAGCGAATTGGAAAAAGGCCTCGGACTCAAGCTGTTCGACCGCAACGCACGCGGCGTCCAGCCGAATGCCTACGGCGAATGCCTGATCCGGCAGGCGCGCACCATGCTCCATACCCTGGCCGAAACCCGGGACGAGCTGCGGGCGCTGCAAAGCGGCGTCTCGGGCCGCACCGCCCTCGGCGCGATGCCCGCCATGACGACCTCGCTGGTGCCGCAGGCGCTGACGGCGCTGAAGCGCCTGTCGCCCACCACCTCGGTGCGCATTCATGATGGATCAATGGATTCGCTGCTGCCGGAATTGCGGCGCGGCAATCTGGATCTGCTGGTCGGACGGCTCAGCAACCGTCCCTCCGCGGACTTCGAAGAAGAGGAGTTGTTCGGTGGCGCCAGCCAGGTTGTCGTCGGCTGCCATCACCCCCTGTTGAAAGCGAAGCGGATCCGTTGGCCGGACCTGGCCGATTATCCTTGGGTCCTGCCGCCTATCGGCTCGCTGCCACGCGGTCCGCTGGAAACCACCTTCCAGGAATACGGCCTGCCGATGCCCAGCGATTCGATCGAAACGCTCTCGGTGCCCTGCATTGCGCACTACCTGCATTCGACCGATGCCATCGGCCTGCTCTCGCCAGTGGCGGCGCGCCACTATAACGGGTTGGGCGTCCTGGCGGTCCTGCCGCTGGAGTTGCTGGGCCTGCTGCGGCCCATCGGATTGACGTGGAATAAACAACGGGCGCTATCGCCCGCGACCGCCTTGCTGATGCAATGCTTGCGAGAAGCGGCGGTCACGGTGAAGCGCTGAACCACGGGATTACGCCTGCATCGGCCCCACCACTTTGCCGGGATTCAGAATCCCATGGGGGTCCAACGCCGCCTTGACGGTCCGCATCAAGGCGATTTCAGCGGGACTGCGTGAGTAATGCAGGAAGGGCTGCTTGTGCAACCCGACGCCATGCTCGGCGGCGATGGATCCGCCGAAGTCCTGCACGCAGGCATAGACCACGGCTTCGATCTCCTTGACCGGCAATGGCGTCAGATCGGCCAGCACGATGTAGTGGAGGTTGCCATCCCCGGCGTGGCCGAAGGCGATGTCGTGCGCACCGGGCCAAGCGGCCTTCAATTGTTCACGGCAGGTGTCAAGAAAGGCCCCGATCCGGCCGGTCGGCACACTGATGTCGAAGCCCACGCGCGGACCCAGGGCAGGCAGAAAATCGCTGCCCGATTCCCGCAGGTCCCACAGGGATTGCGTGTCCGACAACGATTGCGCCAGCACGGCATCAACGATCCAGCCTTGTTCGAAACCGTCTTCGATCACCTGGCTGAAGGCTTCCGCATCCTGCTCGGGCGCGAAGCCGGAGGACTCGATCAGCAGATAAAGCGGATAGTCGGCCGACAGTGGCGCCGCCGTCCTGCCCTGCTTCTCGGCATGCGCCAAGGCACGGGTATAGAAGGCCGGCCACATCAGTTCGAACGCGGACAGCGACGGACCCAGCGCGGCCTTGGCCCGCTGCAGCACCTGGACGGCGCTGGCGTAGTCCGGCAAAGCACACAAGGCCGTGTTCTCACTGACCGGGCGCGGCGCCAGTTTCAACACCAACTGGGTAATCACGCCCAAACACCCTTCACTGCCGAGGAACAACTGCTTCAAGTCGAAGCCCGCATTGTTCTTCTGCATTTTGTTCAAGGACGAAATCACGGTTCCATCAGGCAGGACCGCTTCCAGGCCAAGCACCAGATCACGCATCATGCCGTAGCGCAGCACGCGATTGCCGCCCGCGTTCGTGGCGGCCACGCCGCCGATGCTGCAAGAGCCGCGCGCGCCGATGTCCAGCGGGAACAGCCAGCCAGCCGCCTGGGCGGCCTCCTGAACCTGCTGCAGCGGCGTACCGGCCCAGACCGTGAGGCAGCCGGTGGCCGCGTCCAGTTCGGAGACGCCCTGCATCCGCTGCAAGGACAACAGCACACAGCCTTGGGTCGGGGTGGCGCCGCCGGACAAGCCGGTCAGGCCGCCTTGCGGCACCACCGGCACCCGGTGCTGATGACACAAGCGCAAGGCTTGCGCCACCTGCTCCGTGCTGCGTGGCAGCACCAAAGCGATCGGTTGATCCTCCGGCCCGGCGGCCACCACCCAATCACGCAGGTGGCGCGCCGGAATGGCCGGAGGAAGCTGGACGACGTCGTCGCCCAGCGTCTGCTTCAACACGTCAAGAAAAGCCATTACAGCGTGACTTTATTAGCGGACTCATGCCACGGGATCAGGAACTTGCGCAGCGACCCAACGGCAAAATACAGCGTGAAACCGATCGTTGCCAGCACCAGCACGACGGCGAACAGCGTATCCACTTCAAGTTCGTTCAACTTGTGCATGGCCAGGAAGCCCAGACCGCGCGTACCGGCAACGAACTCCGCCACGACAGCGCCGATGATGGACAGCACAATCGCCATTTCCATCCCGGTCAGGATGTAGGGCAGCGAACTCGGGATGACCAGCAAGCGGAAGCGGCGCGACTGCTTGGCGCGGCCCACGGCGAACACTTCGGCCAAGCCACGATCCACGGACTTCGCGCCCAGGTAGCTGTTGGCGAACACCGGGAAGAAGCCCAGCACGGCCGACACGATGATCTTCGACTCCAGGCCGAAACCGAACCACACGATGAACAGCGGGATCAGCGCGACCTTGGGCGTGACTTGCAGGGCAATCACGAACGGCTTGAAGATCGTGTCAAGAATGGCGACACGGCCCAGCACTTGACCAATCAAGGTACCGAAAATGATGGCGAACAGGAAACCGCCCACGCACTCCATCAGCGTGATGTAAAGGTGATAGTAGGTTTCGGGATCCTGCAACAGGCGGATCAATGCGGTCAGCACTTGCTCCGGCGGCGGCAGCACCAGCGGCGAAACCTCTCCGAAATGCACATACCCCTTCCAGAGCAGGAAAAAGCCGATGACCGCGCCGATTTGGATGGCGAGTTTACCCATGATTACAGCTCCAGTTTCGCGCGGATATCGCTACACAGCTTGGCGAACTCGGGCGAACCGAGCTCATTGGTACGAGGACGAGGCAGATCGATCTTGAACTCCGCCACGACCCGGCCGGGACGCGCGGACATCACGATGACGCGATCAGACAGGTGAACGGCCTCGGAGATGGAGTGGGTGATCAGCAAGGCCGCAAAGCCTTTGTTCATCCAGATTTCTTCGGTATCCGCCGTGATCTGCTCGCGCGTCAAGGCATCGAGCGCGCCGAACGGCTCGTCCAGCAACAGCAGTTCCGGCTGCGTGAACAGCGCACGCGCCACCGACGTCCGTTGCTTCATCCCGCCGGAGAGCTCGGACGGGCTGCGCTTCTCGAAGCCGGTCAGGCCGACCAGCTTGCACAAGGCACGCGCCTGCTCCAGATCA
>Ga0172382_10012612_pt1 | contig 10996 bp, 8 predicted proteins | sample Leawel138RmetaG_FD_122245 | JGI IMG/M metagenome (GOLD analysis project Ga0172382, IMG submission 122245) | Leachate microbial communities from a municipal landfill in Southern Ontario, Canada - Leachate well 138R metaG | ecosystem: Engineered > Solid waste > Landfill > Unclassified | place...
CCTTATCGCCAGACGATGGAATGCTTCGCGGCAAAGACCCTACTTTAGCCATGTTTGTATCGAATGTCGCATGACCCGCCCGTACCGTCCCTGTTGGTTCAATACAACCAGAAGCTGTCGTCACGCATGCGTACGTACTTGAGATTGGATACGAGCCTTCTTGCGCCTTATAAAGTGCAACCATCTTCACCACCTCACTGGCGGCCGAAATAATAACAGAGTTTCGAGCCTGACGCTGAATACCGCTATAAGCCACAATTGTCACCGAAGCAAGGATAGCAATTACTACGACAACAATAAGTAGTTCAACAATCGTAAACCCTCGTATCGCCCCTCTCGCTCTCGTCGACAATCCATCATCCTTGTGTCGGAAATTCATACATAGAGTATACCATAAGCGATATGGCTAATTAACAGGTATCCAATACTCGCTTCATCACCTCCTTCTCAGCAACCGTCACCCACAGTGAGTACTTTACCTTCACGGCAATCTGCCGTGAGACATACTCGCAACGGAAGGCTTTATTTTTCGGCAGCCATGTCGCCGCATCACCATCACCCTTCGCCTGGTTAGCGGGGCCGTCCACTGCCAAAAGCTCAAGGGGGTCGTTAGCGAGTTGCTGCCGTTTTTCAAATGAAAGTTGCTGCGCGCCTGTCTGCCATGCATTCGACAGTGCAACGACGTGATCAATCTGGACGGCACTACTCTTATCTTTTGAGAACATGATAACCGTACCTGTATATGGGTCATTAAGTGTGCCCGCAATAACCTTGCACTCACCATCCATAGTTTTGTCTTTAAGGTCACGGTATAAAATAATTTCACGTGTCGTACAGCCATTTACTTTTGCCCATCCGTTTCCAAACTGCTTTCTCTCGTACCCTGTTTTGGGTGCCCGCCCCCTCACCTCAAGCGTCTCGAGTGCGCTTTGCGATGCTTTTTGCTGGACGGCTATCTCCGCTGCTTGTGACGGTGTCGCAGGAGGTGCTGTTTGAAGCAATTCGGCAAGTGCGACGCCAAAAGAAAGGCACACCACTATACCTGTCATAAAAATAGCAATTGCTCGTCGCCTGCGCATGTACCTAGTATGACAGGCAATTCTTAACTCTGATACAATTAGAGGTATGAAATCTGTATCCCGACTTACCACTTTATTTACACCTAAACATTACGACCTATCGCTCGACCTTCACCGGGCTGAACGAACCTTCAACGGCATGGTGACGATTAATGGAGTTGTCGCTCCTAACACCCCTGAGGTTCGTCTTCATGCCAAAGACCTCACCATCGAGTCAGTAACCTTTGATGGTAAAGCGGCGGCATTTGAACAGCAAGAATTCGACGAGCTTCGTATTACCCATGCCGATATCAGCGAAGGAAAGCATGTCCTTACGGTCGCCTTCCAAGGTAAAATTACCGACGACATGAACGGCATCTACCCGTGCTATTTTGAAGTTGATGGCGTGAAGCAAGAGCTTCTTGCAACCCAGTTTGAAAGTCATTATGCCCGCCAAGCATTTCCGTGTATCGATGAGCCTGAAGCAAAGGCCACCTTTGCCGTAACGCTTTCAACCGAAAAAGACCTTGTCGTCCTTGGAAATATGCCCGTAAAGACACAGCGCGAAGAAGACAATCGCCTCGTTACTCTTTTCGATACCACCCCGCGCATGAGCACTTATCTCGTTGCTTGGGTCGCAGGGGACTTACAGAAAAAGACCGCTACAACAAAGACAGGCGTGGAGGTTTCTGTATGGGCAACGAAAGCGCATAGCGCTGAAAGTCTTGATTTCCCTCTCGATATTGCTACTCGAACTATCGATTTCTTCAGTGAATATTTTGGTGTTCCCTATCCGCTTCCAAAATCCGACCAAGTTGCGCTTCCTGACTTTTCAGCTGGTGCCATGGAAAACTGGGGGCTTATTACCTACAGAGAAATTGCCCTGCTCGTTGACCCGCAAACCACCTCACTTTCAACCAAGCAGTACGCCGCACTTGTTATTGCTCACGAGGTAAGTCACCAATGGTTCGGCAACCTTGTAACGATGAAATGGTGGAATGATCTCTGGCTCAACGAAAGTTTCGCCAATATGATGGAATACGTCGCTATCGACACCCTTGAGCCATCGTGGAACGTATGGCTCGACCATGCAACTTCAGAGGTAGTTGGTGCGCTCCGACGTGATAGTCTCGATGGTGTTCAGCCTATTCAAGTTGCGGTAAACCACCCTGATGAAATTAGCACCGTTTTCGATCCGTCTATCGTGTATGCAAAAGGTGGCCGACTTCTCCGTATGCTCCAGGCGTATGTTGGTACCGAGGCGCTTCAACGTGGGCTGAAACACTATTTCGAGGCACACGAATACACAAATACCGAGGCAGATGACCTATGGGTATCACTTTCGGAGGTTTCAGGGAAAGACATCTCGAGCTTCATGCACAGCTGGATGACCCAATCGGGCTTCCCTGTTGTTTCTGCCCAGAAGAATACGGATGATACCATCACGCTCACACAGCAACAGTTCTTCGTTGGGCCGCACACTGAAAGTGATAAAACGTGGCCAATTCCTCTTCACGGGGTGTCCGCTCAAATCCCTGAAATGTTGCAAGCAGAAGCACACACGCTTACCTATACCGACACACTTCCGTTCCGCCTCAATGCTGGTGGCACTGCTCACTTTATTACCCAGTACGACGACGCACTTCGCTCAGCTATCATTGCAGAGCTCGACACACTTCCTTCAATTGATAAAGTGAACTTCTTACACGAACAGCTTCTTCTTGCGAAAAGCGGACGGCAGTCTTATGCAACTATCCTTCCACTACTCGCTTCTTTCAAAAATGAAACGAATGAGTCAGTCTGGAGTATTGTCGGCATGGCAATTAATGAGCTGAAGCGTTTTGTCGAACAGGATGAAACAGCGGAAAAGCAGCTCAAACAACTTGTTTCAGAGGTGGTACAAGCGCAGTACGAACGCCTTGGCTGGGAAGGGCACCTACAAAAAGATGAAAACGACACGAAGCTCCAAAGCTTAATTATGAGTCTTGCTCTTTATGGTGAGATTCCCGATGCGCTCGACGAAGCTACCGCTCGCTACACTGCCCATACTTACGACAAACTCGACCCAGAGCTACGCACCGCAATTATGGCACATGCTGTTCGACACGAAACACCAGCTAACGTCATCGACACACTCCTCGAGGCCTACCCTCGAGTTGTTAACAGCGACCTGCGCGATGATATAGCCGCAGCACTCACTGCTACTCGTAACGAGGCAGTTGTTGAGCGACTCGCCTCACACCTGAAAGATACCGCGTTTATTCGACCGCAAGATTTCACCCATTGGTTTGTATGGCTGCTCCGTAACCGCTTTGGGCGTACGTATATGTGGCAATGGACACGCGATAACTGGGAATGGATCGTAAAGACGTTCAAGGGCGATTCACACTACGATATGCTTCCCCGCTACGTCGCAAGTTCATTGGTATCAGCAGAGCAGTTTGAGGAGTATAAAGCTTTCTTTGCTCCACTCGAAAAAGAAGTTGCCCTCGCTCGCAATATACGCATTGGATACACCGAACTTGAAGGAAATGTGAAGCTTATCGAAGAGGACGGGCCAAAAGTTCGCGCAGCTCTAGCTGACCAATAGAGGCGGCTCGACCCCTGTGGGGCTGACTATAATTACGGCAAGTTGCCTATCGCTATACACCGCAATAGAGGCTGCGTACTTCGCCATATAGAACTCGGCTGCAAATGACATTTGCCTTTGTTTTGTCCGAGTAATTGCCGCAACTCCACCGCCCTGTTCTAGACGCGACCGATACTTCACTTCGACGAAGTAGAGCGCAGCACCCTTACTTGCAATAATATCAACCTCGCACCATCGAATCTTCCAGTTGCGTTCGATAATTACATAGCCCTGCGATACTAGATACGCCTCGGCCTTTGCTTCCGCCACGTCACCAAGTGTTTTTGTTGTCGGATGGGATGCGCTCACCCCTCACAGGGGTTTATCAGTCTGACCTGCCTGCCCATCATTAAGTAGCTTAGCAATTGGTGCAAATGACTTCCGGTGGAGTGGTGTCACGCCGTGCAACTCCAGTGCCTGCCGGTGCTTTGCCGTGCCATATCCAACATGCGAGGCGAACCCATAGTGCGGATACTGAGTGTCCTGTGTTTCCATATAGGCATCACGGGCAACCTTCGCGATAATAGACGCGGCTGAAACCGCCGGGATAAGAAAGTCTGCTTTCGCCATAGTTGTCACGTAGCGTCCTTTCGTCGTTTCTTTAAGGAAGTTAATGGTACCATCGATAATAATTTGGTGGTATGGCGTCTTCACTGCTTCAACCGCACGCACTGTTGCAAGCTTTAGCGCTGCCGACAAGCCTATCGCATCTATTTCCTCGGCGTGCACCCAACCTAAACCCCAACCAAGGGCTTTTTCACGAATAATACCATCGAGCTGCTGTCGCTTCTTCGCTGAAAGTTTTTTGCTATCGCTTAAGCCATCAATACCTTCGCCGTCAGGTAAAACGACTGCACCCACTACCAGTGGACCCGCCCATGGACCACGACCAACCTCATCAATTCCAAGTATCACATCCTTAGTATACGAGGTAATTCTTCACTTGTCATAAAACCAAAAAGAAAATACCCTGCATTCACAGGGTATTTCATTGAAAAACAGTTCCTTACTTTTCTTCAGCGTGGCGAGCTTCAACTTCAGCTTGCTTTGCTTCAAGTTCTGCAGTTTCAGCAGCTTTTTCGGCTTGCTTTGCTTCCGCTGCTGCTTTCGCTTCTTCCTTGAGACGAGCTCCTTCAGCTTCGGCGTGCGCATCGTGAACATTGTTCACTGCTTCACGATCAAAGTTTACTGCCTTAAGGCGAGCACTCTTACCGCTACGGTTGCGGAGGAATGAAATATAGTTACGGCGAACCTTAGCGCGACGTACGATTTCAATCTTTTCAACCAGTGGGCTGTGAAGAAGGAAGCTCTTCTCTACCCCAACACCACTTGCAATCTTACGAACGGTAATACGAGCAGTGTGTGAAGCTTTACGATCAGCGCGGATAACCACACCTTCGAAAACCTGAATACGCTCTTTGTTACCTTCTTTAATCTTTTGGTGAACACGAACGGTGTCACCACTCTTTGTGTCAACAACTGCTGGCTTGCGCTGCTCATTGTTTACTTTCTGAATTAATGCAAAACTCATATTATTTCCTCTGTTTTGATACCAAGTGTGCTCGTGTAACTAGCCACGCAGTTGTATGGCTGCGGCTCCAGTTACTTCACCTCGGTGGTTACTATATACAATCAGTGATGTATTATAGCACTTCTTTAGTGCTTTTAAAAGCCCCCAGACAGAAGCGCCTTTCCTAGATAACTCGGTTTACTTCCTCGATGGTTGTTTCGCCACGAAGTGCCGCAAGTACACCATTTTGCAGCAGCGTTACCATACCGTCAGCCTGGGCTGCTTTCGCAATCACCTCAGCGTGAACGTCAGCGACATCTCCACGAAGGAATTTCTGAATCTCTTCGTCGACAACAAGCTGCTCCATAACAACCATACGACCGCTATAACCAAACGGTGAAGCTTCAGTGGCAACAGGCCGATAGAGTTGAAAATCATCAAGGTTTGGCTTTTCAATGCGGTCGGGCAGATCTTTCAAAACCTCACGAATCCATTGCTTCGTGGCTTCATCAGGAGCGTACGCCTCCTTACTATTGTCATCGAGCCGACGAACCAAGCGCTGTGCAATTACTAAACGAATTGCCGTGCTAAAAATAGGGTTTACCCCAATAAGGTCAATCATACGGCTAAATGCCGCTGAAGTATCAGTGGCGTGAAAGGTTGAAAGCACAAGGTGTCCCGTAATTGACGCCTGAATAGCCGTCTTGGCCGTATCGGCGTCACGAATCTCACCCACCATCACGACGTCAGGGTCAAGACGAAGCACTGAACGAAGGTGATCGGCGAAGTTCTGTCCGTTGGTTGTATCAACCGGAACCTGCGAAATACCAGGAACGCTAAACTCGATTGGGTCTTCAAGGGTAATAATCTTGCGATCGGTCGTGTTCAACGCGTTAATCATACTGTAAAGCGTGGTTGATTTACCGGAACCCGTAGGGCCTACCATCAACACCATTCCTCGTGGATGGCTTACGACTTCATCAATTTGCTTGCGCTCCGCCTCGCCAATATCAAGCCGGTCGAGGTTGAGCATCGACTCATCGTAATTGAACAAACGAATCACCGCATCTTGTCCATACATGGTCGGCACCATTTCGATACGCATGTTCAGAATATGACGATCTTCACCCGTACCTACTTCTTGTTGCATGTGGCCTGATTGTGGCTCATTCGTAGCGGTTGAGAGGTTCGCCCGTGAAGCAAGGGCGCTAATAATAACCCGGTAACGATCTTGGTCGAGCGTTGCAACGGGGTGAAGCGCGCCATCAACACGAAGCCGCACCCGAATGCCATCGCGCTGGTTCTCGATATGGATGTCACTTGCACCAAGCCTATCTGCCTGGGCAATGATATAATCAAAAACTTCATCACTTCCAACACTATTAAGTGTTTCACTTACCTGTTCAATCGTCTCGCTATCGCCTTCGTTGGCAATTTCAATATCATCATACTGCACCTGCACTGGCGGGTCGTAGCGATTCATTAACACCTTGTAGCCCGCTTGGCTCACCAAATAGAAACGAGCAGTGTGCGCCTGTTCGGCGTATTTATCATTCAGTTCTTTCAGAATAGACTGCGGCGTTTGCGTCGTAATACCAAACTGCCACGGCTCCATATCGTTACCGATTGCAAGGGGAATCATTCGGTTTTTGTGCATGTCGCTCACCGAAATAACGTCATCGATCAACGCAAGGTCATCTTCGATTGGTCGCAAATCAATATAGGGCAATCCTAAAATTGCTGCACGTCGCTGCGTACTTTGCTCATCGGCCTCTCGAGCCTGTTGTTGAATCTTATCTTCGTTCACTGCTTTTATCGTAGCAGAAAGCACAAGCATTTTACAGTGATATACTACATACAATGCCTGAAATTATCGTTATTGCGCACAATATCCGTTCAACCCACAACGTTGGGGCTATTTTTCGCACCGCTGAAGGTTTTGGTGTTCAGAAAATCATCCTTAGTGGCTATACTCCCTACCCGAAAGTGACGAACGACCCTCGCTTACCGCATATCGCCGAAAAGCTCCATAGTCAAATTCATAAAACTGCCTTAGGGGCGGAAGATATGGTTCCGTTCGAATATCAATTAACCCCCGATATCGCAGCGCTCCGGCAGGCGGGGTACCGAATCGTAGGGCTTGAACAAGCTCCACGAAGTGTCCTTTTGCCTCGATACGAAACGCCCGAGAAAATAGCGCTCCTCCTCGGCGAAGAAGTGCATGGCATACCAGATGACTTACTTCAGGTTTGTGATGATATTATCGAAATCCCAATGGTTGGCAAAAAAGAGTCATTCAATGTCAGCGTCGCTGCTGGCATTGCACTGTACGCGCTTTCAACTTAGAAACTTATTGTGCGCCCGCGGCATAAAGGTCTGAGATCTCAGTAGCATTCAGCACCCTATTGTAAAGACGAAAATCATCAATCGAACCAACTAAATAGCGAGAGGTGCTTACCGTTCCAAGTTGCATCGTACCGCCCGAGAGGGTCTTCGTAATACTTCCTACCGCATACTCTACCCGAAGCACTCCATTTACATAGGCGCGCATCGTTGTGCCATCGTAAGACAACACGAGGTGTGCCCAATCAGTAGCCGAAGCGGACACTCCGGTACTTCCCTCGGTGTACGCACCGTTCACTGAAAGCGTATAGCGTCCATTCGTGTCAATCGCCATAATCCAGACCGAGCTTCCAACATCGTTACCCGTACCACGTCGTGCAATGTACGACCATTGGTTGCTGCTACTCGACACACCCTTTGTCCAGACCGATGCCGTAAATGGCTGCCCGTTTGCCGTTGGATAGCGGAAAGAACTCGCAACGTTATCTGTCGTACCGCTAAATGCGTACGCCCCGTTCGCCTGCCCATCCTGCCCAGTAGTCAGTACCGCATCGGTAACGACGCCCGTATTACCTGCGTCGAGTGCGTCAGTGCTATTGCCATTCAACGGCAACCACGACACGAGTCCGCTCGGTGTACATAAGCCCTCATTCGGGCTTGGTTTCTTCGTGCTTATAAAATAACGCAAATCACCCCGCTCCGATTGCAAACAATACGTCGGACCGTTAGAGAAATACCCCACCGTTGCGCTTTGATCAAACTTCACCCCAGCAAGCTGTGCAGCGGTCCAGTCAAGCGGATATTCTTCGGAATGAGTCGCTTTATATACCTCCAGCGACTTCGCCGCCTGTTGTATTTCAGACTTCGCCGCCGAAGTGTTCGCCTGATTGCGGACCCCGTTATAAGCAACCACGGTAATAGTAGCCAAGATTGCAATGACAACAATAACGATAAGCAGCTCGACAATCGTAAACCCACGCGAAGAAGACGAATGTCGGGTAGTTCGCACGGGGGTAGAATTGCTATTATTGTATTTTTGTGTTATAATAAGAAGATACCCCCGCTTCATAATGCCCTTATCGTAGCATAAGCGCAATAAAGCGAGCAAGCTCAATTGCAAGCGTCACCTTCTACTTGAGCGCAACGGCATCTTCGCCGAGAATCTTCACTAACCGACCAACAAGCTCATCGCTTCCATCGACCCTAAAGGGCATTTTAATAGCCGACTGTTTGTCAGGGCCAAGCACTAACACCATGTCACTCAAGCCAGGGAACTTTGAACACTCATTGCGAACATTCATAAGTGCCGTCTGATCATCTGGATCTTTCACGTGGACATATACCGTCTTTAACACTTCGGCTGTCGGCGGCGGACCTGATGGCTCACGGGGCGTCGTACTACTTCCAGGGCCAGCTGCGGCCGCACCACGATTGAACCCACCCCCTTTCGCACCATAATTCGTATTCGTACGCGGTGTACGTGTTGCTTTCACTGCACCGCCCTTCGGCTTCGCCATAATTCTTCCCGTCGATTCATAACTACGAAGCTCCGCGTCATCAACTGTCTGGATTTCATCGGCAATAAGCTTCACGTCGCTCGTTAAGTTGCCGTCACGGTCTCGGGCAGACACCTTACCACTGGCTCGAATTACTGCGTCCTGCACCAGCTGTGCGCCTACTTGCTCAAATAAATTCGGGAAAATAATCACCTCAGACTCGCCTGTTTTATCCTCAAGCTTCACAAAAGCCATCTTCGTGCCACTCTTCGTCACGATAGTGCGCACCGATGAAACAAGTCCACCAATGGTAAGCTTCTTACCGTCAATATCTTGCGTCATCTCTGCAACTGGGACCGTTTGCTCGCTAAAGTATGCGTCGTAATTATCGAGAGGGTGGGCACTAATATACAGGCCTAATAGTTCGCGCTCCCAGGTGAGGCGCTCTTTATCCGTATGCTTCACTGGCGCAGGGGTCATCGTTACGGTCGGCTGGATGGTCGCCATGTCTGCCAAGCCACCAAATAAATCGGTCTGTCCGCTCAGTGCCTCTTTTTGTAGTTTCGAGGCGAAACCTTGAATTGTCTCGAGGTTAAAAAGAAGGTCCGAACGATCTGCCATCTCATCAAATGCACCGGTCTTAATAAGTGAATCCCAGGCTTTCTTATTCACCTTTCGCGTTGATACCCGCTTAGCAAAGTCTTCAACACTTGTAAATTTACCGTCTTCACGAGCCAGCAGAATCTCCTCCACGACCCCAACGCCAACCCCCTTGATCGCCGCCATACCAAAGCGAATTTCATTTTCACCTGGTACCACCGCGAACTCAACATACGACTTATTGACATCAGGTGAAAGTACCTTAATACCCATATGCTTACACTCGGCAATTTCAATCGCAAGGCGTTCAGTATCGTCGGCGTCGCTTGTCATAAGTGCAGCCATGAACGCGTCTGGGTAGTGGGCTTTTAGGTACGCCGTCCAATAGGCAATGAGCCCGTAACATGCAGCGTGAGACTTATTGAAACAGTAATTTGCAAACTCTTCCAGCTGATCCCAGAAAGTCTCGGCATCCTTCTGCTTCGCGCCGCTTACCTTCATGGCACCTTCAACAAAATCTACCTTCACCTTACGCATGAGTTCAATATTTTTCTTACCCACCGCCTTACGAAGCGTGTCCGCCTGACCACCGGTAAATCCACACCATTCCTTTGAAATCTGCATGAACTGCTCTTGGTAAACGAGAATGCCGTAGGTACTTTTCAAAGAGTTCTCAAGCCCTTTATCAAGATAGGTAATTTCTTCTTCGCCATGTTTACGCTTAATAAAGCTATCGATAAACTGCATTGGACCTGGGCGATATAACGCCACCATCGCAATAATGTCATCGAAGACTGAGGGTTTCAGTTCACGAAGATACCGCTTCATACCAGCAGATTCAAGCTGGAACACCCCTGTTGTGTCACCGCGCTGGAAGAGTTCGTACGTCTTTTGATCATCAAGCGGAATATCGTTAAGCTCGATGTCGGTTTTATATACCTTTTTAATAATACGGAGGGCGTTGTTGATAATACTAAGGTTTGAAAGGCCCAAGAAGTCCATCTTCAAAAGACCAAGCTCCTCCACCTGCCCCATTGGGAATTGCGTCGCTGGCACCCCTTTTTGGGACATTTCAATTGGCACAAAGTTCACAATATCATCAGGGGCGATCACCACACCGGCGGCGTGCACACCGTGGCTTCGAATGGTCCCTTCGAGGCGCATTGCAAAATCAATCACCTGTTTCGCCGTTGGGTTCGTTTCATATTCATGCTTAAAGTCAGCATCGTCTTTCACGCTCACCGACAGTGGAATGTGACGACCCTGGACCGGCTGAGGTACAAGCTTAGCGATACGATCGCTCTCACCGTAGGGCACCTGGAGCACGCGCGCTACGTCTCGCACCGCCGCGCGTGCCGCC
>Ga0172382_10012613_pt1 | contig 10995 bp, 15 predicted proteins | sample Leawel138RmetaG_FD_122245 | JGI IMG/M metagenome (GOLD analysis project Ga0172382, IMG submission 122245) | Leachate microbial communities from a municipal landfill in Southern Ontario, Canada - Leachate well 138R metaG | ecosystem: Engineered > Solid waste > Landfill > Unclassified | place...
ATAATATAGCGAATCGCTATATCCACTTACTATTATATAGCATATCGCTATATTGTCAATAGTAAAATGTTATTTTTTATTTTTTTGAAAGGAGTTGAATTATTGTTTTTTTCTTTCAATTTTTAAAATCTCCTTTTTAAATTTCAATGCCTTTTACAGTCATTTTTTTATATTCTTCGTCAGTGATTATCGGTTGTCCGTTATCTTTTAAATATTTATTCAATGCAGATAAATGTTCTGGAGTTAATTTTAAAGAACCTTTTTTAATGTAACGTTCCATTTCTTCAGTAAATTGATTAGGTGAATTTCGATAAATCAAAAATAATTGTGTCATTGTTGTTACCATGGAATGATCAAACCATATCAATTTAGTGTCAATAGTTCTTACTGGCTTATCAGCCAACTTTAAATTAATAGCTTGAACATGATTTAAAAAGTTATCCCATTCAGGAAGTGTTTTCCATCTACATTTTCTAGAGTCATTAAAATTTGGATTTAAGAATCTAATCTGACTTTTTAAAACAGAAAATGCTAATTCTCCAAGAGTGTTTTGTTCATAAGCTTTAATGTATTCATCAATAAAGGCATCAGCTTTTCTATCAACAAAACGCATTTCATATCTATACCATGTATTAGATCCAATAAATGATTCTCCTTTTTGGATTTGTTCCAATTTTTTATCATATATTTGTAACTGTGATGATCCAGGAGAACCAAAAGTCAATGAATATCCTTTAGATTGAATAATACCATGTTCAATTTTAGTTGAATGAATAAGATTAATTGATCTATAAGGACCAGTCCAATGATAATTTGTTGCATAAGATTCTAAATCATAAATATTCAATTCTTTTCCAGTGAAATCATCTATTGCACCATCCACTCTTTTAAATGAACCATTGAATCTATAAGACATTAATTCTCCATTACAATCAATTAAATGATTGCCTTTTTTATCGAATAAAAAACCAAGTTTTTTATGTTCTTTTTTTAAAAACTTAAATAATTCATAAAAACTAGCATTAAAATCAGATTCAAATTCTCTACAAGCTTGTCCAGAAAATAAAATCTGTGTTGATGGTTTTCCGTTTGCCATTTTTGGTCCAGCAAAATTTATCCGAATAAACTCTCCAATGTTCCAAGAAAACTTATAACCATTAACAGCCTTATCAATAATATTGATTGCTTTCCATTTCTTTCCAACATTCATAATTGATAAAATAGAATTAAGAATATAATCATTCTTATCAGTTTCAGCAATTTCTAAAACTTCAATCATAGATGATAAACCATTTTCTTCAATACCATATTTATTTTCAACATATTCAACATCAGAAAAGGTATAAGAAATCCAATCAATAACCCATCTTTTATCAAGTATATTTTCAATGGTAAATTCTTTAAATGTCGTTGGTAGGGGGGTGTTACTACCCCCCCCAGCAGTTAAAACCATATTTTATTAACTCTCAAGCACGATTCAGCATACGCTTTTATCGTGCTTTTTTTATAGTTAAAATTTAAAATCAGTAAGGTTTTTTCCATGCAAATCATCTCCTTGCTTATTTTTGGTCGATTTAGTATCAACATTAAAGGCTGATTCTAAAAACCTTGAATGGACCATCAACAATTCTTCTTTTGATGGACTCAAGCTAGACCATGTTGGAATAGTATCCCATTTAGATTTAATCGTTGATTGTTGCTTTTTTTCTTCATAACTTTTTGAAAGAAAAGTTGAATCATAAAGTCTTGATCCTTGATACTGTTCATCAATGGTGTTAACATTCATTTTAAATTTAGATAATGCTTTTCCATCACGATCAGTGAATGAGCAATAAAATTTTATGTATGAAAACTTGTCAAACCAAGACAAAACTTTTCCAAAATAATATAAACCATATCTGAAAAATGAATAAAGAAACGTATAATCATATCTTTTTCTAATGCGTTTAGATTTACGCATTGAATCTTTAGTAAGTCTAAGCTTGTAAGATTCATATTTTAAAATCAAATTGTCAAAGATGTTATAAAAAAATCGAAATGGAATCGAATAAAGATTTAATAAAAATGGCATTTTATATTTAAAATCATTAATGAAAATAAAAGCTTCAGAATTGCCGCGAATATTTAATGGAACTTGAGTTGGTATTTGATAATCAGCAAAGATTTTAGCATGTCTTTTGAACCAATGTGATGATGTTCCCATAAATACATGTAATCCATCTTCACCAACTTCAACTTTAGAATAATGAGAATTGTATTCTTTATCTAATTCAGATATCAAAAGAACAACATATTCTTCAAATGGTGCTTGTTCAATACCAGAATTAGGCCTAATGTAATCAAAATCAAGTTGATGAGATAATGATTCAGTATATGGATCAAGAACAGCTAATGGAACTGTCATTAAATTTGATGTATTTCTTTTAAGTAATTTTGAATAATAATAATGTTCTGGATAATTTGTCTGATGAAATAAAGGATCATTAATAACCTTTGCAAAATTAATTTCCGGATAATTCATTTCAATAGAATGAATCATATCTTCTAATTCATCAACAAAATTTTCTGAACTGATTAAGCCTAAAGCAACCATGAATCGAGTTTTTCCAACTCCAGGAGCTCCATTTATCATGGTTAGAAACGGAAGATCATATTTAGCAAAAACCTTTAATGAATCATGATTCTTTTGTTGTTTTCTAATAGCATTATTCTTAGCTTTGAGAAAGATTAAATAAATAATGATGATAAGTAACAACCATAAAGGAATATTGATGTATGTCCATATAATAGCTGATTTCACGAAATACCAAACAATCATATGTAATGTTAAATTGATTGAAGATAGAAAATAATAAAACAAAAAGATTAATAATTCTCTAGTAAAAACAACCAATTTTGAATTAAAAAACAAAATCAATAAAACGCCTAAAATAATTTCTCTTTTTTTAGTCAATAAGTATTGAATAAATTGCTTAATCTTATTCTTAATAAATCTTAAAAATGAAATAAATTGAACGAACCTTACAGCTGCTTTTGTAAATTTAATATTATAATTATCTTTTGTTAAAAAAATTTCAAAAAATAAGTAAAAATACAATAAAAAATTAATAAAATAATTAATAAAATAAAGCAAAGAATTATAAATAAAATCAGCTACATTAAAGACAAATGATTGAAAATCAAAATGCATAAACTTTGAAAAGAATGATTGTGTATAAATTGATGTTCTAGTTGTTATTTGAACATATACATCTTCATTAAGGCTTGAATATTTATAAAAAATATGGCCTTTAAAAAACTCTTCTGGAGCATTTTTAACAGCAAGGATAATTGAATTTATATCAATTAATATTAGCCCAATTATCAATGCTATCATTAATATATAATTTTTCTTTAAATATTTTAATATTTTATAGGTCATCTTCTCCGTTTTTGTCCATTTCCTATATTTTGAATTTTCTTAAAAACATAGAAAAATAATAAAAAGATAATTGGTATAGGTAGTAACTTCATTAATAAGCCAGTAAATGAACTATCAAGGAATCCAAATGCTTTAGTTGCATATGATGATACAATTTCAAATAATCCTTGATTAGTTTCAATGTATTCATCAATTTCTTGATGAATGTTATCAGGATCAACAACAAAGATATCCCCATTATCCATGTATGTTAATTCAAGGATAACCATATCTGTTATATCAAATCCGATACTTGAAATAGCTCCAAATATTCCAAGATTAATAGTCCAATATGTAAATTCTTCAAAATCATTAATGTTTGAACGCTGAAAATAAGCCATAAAATCATTTTTTACATCTGAATCAAGTTGTGAAAAAGATATTTCCTGGATTGTTTGTTCATCATAATTTCCAGATGTAAAAATAGTTAAAAACGGTATATAATAATGCCATTTTGGTGTTGTATTAGTAATTGATACTGTTGAATCAATCCAGTTATCAGGATTGTCAAAGTATGAATACGTTTCATTTACATTAGTCCATGATGAATAAAGACCAAGTAAATTCTTTGTTCGATAACGATAATTCAAATCAACAGACAAAAGATAATCAGTTGTTTTTGGTAAAAACATATTTAAATAAGCAGTTTTATTTTCACCTTTAGAGATCGAACCATAAATATGCAACTTATTATACTTATTCCAGGTCATGGAATTTAAATCAAATTCATATAATTGTTTAGCTGAATCATGAAAGATTAATTTACGATACCCATATTCAAGTTGAAGATATAACTTATTAGCAGCTATGCTATATAAAGCGATATCATCTGGAAAACTAAATTGAAATTGATTAATATCTGATCCATGTAAATATTCAATATTAAATGTTGATGTAGATTCATCTAATAATGTAATTGAATTAATGGATTTTACGCCATTCGTATATGGCATATCTGTATAAGTTGTTCCATAATCATTATAATAATTGGTTGGATCAGCCGTTTGCTTAAAATAAGTAATGAAAATAGATGAATAATCTTTCATAAACATATTACTAAATTGTTGTTCCGCAAAAGAATCAGTAGGAAATAATGATGAAACATATTGTCTAGGTAAATACATTTCCATATTAATGCGTTTTTTTTCAGCTGCACTAAATGAAATTGTATAATCTTTTAATTCAGCTCTATTTGTTGGTGAAAATGCAACTGATTCAGAAAATGTTATGTAATCAGTAACAAGACCATAATTAGATGGTAACTTATATGAACTTAATCTTGATTTTAAGGTCATATTGTATGGAATAAGAGTTGTTTCATCATAATCATCAACCATAAAATTGAACATTGAAAAATCAAACTCTATATAAGTGTTTTTAGGAAAAACAAAAGCGTTTTCTAATTCGTTATATCTTGTATTAATATGATAACCATCATTAGTAACATGCCTTTGAAATTGATTAGTAAATGGACTGTAAGAGCCAGAAGTAATATCAATAGAATTATTGACTTTAATTAGTTTGTTCATCAATATAGTTGTTGATTCTAAATCTTTAAAATCATATTTAATCGTTATATAATCAGAATCATCATCAACAACAGTTCCATAAAATTCAACTCTCATTCCATCTTCTTCATCAAAGAGAAAATTAGTTGCATATGTTCTCTGGATTAATCCAAATGTAAATACAACTAATAGAGTTAATATTGGTATAATTAATAATTTTTTTTTCATAATTTCTCCTTTATGAAATAAATTGCTTTACTTCTTTTAATATTTCTTTTTTTTCTGAATAACTCAATAATCTTCCTAAATGATTTTGTCTTGATCGAACTACTGAATAAAAAGTAACTCTCAAACGATCAAATAAATTGTCATGAATTAATAATGTTAATTGAATTGTAGATTCATTCAGACTCATTTTAATAACTCCTTATTAATTAATAACGATTTCTTTTTTTGATATTGTTAAATGATAATACAACTTTAGCTAATATAAAAATTGATAATGCACCACCTAAAGCAACTAATAATGTATTTTCTTTAATAAATGATGTAGTAGGAGTTAATATTGATGATTCTGAAATTTCAGTAGTCAAAGTATTTGGAACAAGATAAAAAATGTAATCATAACTTGAATTTCTTCCAGTAGATGAAGAAGTTGGATCTTCAAGCATGGAAAAAGAGCCATCTTCATTAAAAGTCATAGTATAAGGTTTATAGGATACTTTATCTAAAGTAGCACTAGCAGTTGTTAGTATAGATATATTATCTTGTAAAACTGAAGTAATATGTAAGTGAAAAATATCACCGATAGAAATATGAGGTTTATAAATAAATATAATAGTGTTAAACTTATCAGAAAAATCGGAAATTAATTTGATTTTATCTTGATAATATTCATTATCTTTAATATGAGTAAAATTATAATAAAGTTTATAATTTGATAATTCAGAAAAAGAAATAGCGTATTCAGTAGATGTGTTAGTTAATTGAAATACATCTTCGTGAGCTAATATTTCTTCTGTTGGATGCAAATATACTTCGTTAAGTGCATAAGTTTTTGTTACAGATAAATTTAATAAAATAGCAAAACTTAATAATGTTAATAATAATAATTTTTTCATTTAATATCTCCTTTGTTTTTTAAATAATTTTATTGTTAAAAATATAATAAATGCTGATATAAGAGTAAAGCCTGTATATACTAACAATTTATTCTCTTGTAATGTTTGTAAAGTAGAATAAATTTCATAATTTGATGATAAAAATGTAAAATCTGATGTTTCAATATCAATAATTTCTGTATCAAATGAACCAACTAATCCAAATAATTTAAAGTAACCATCTTTTATCCATATATCAATATCTAAAACATCATTATTAATATCATATTCATTGATTATCACATATTCAGATTCTTCAATGTTTTTAAATGGTTCATATGATGTTTTGTAACTTAAATATCCATAACTAACATCAATATTAAATCCAGCAGGTATTTTAAAATTATACCAACCATCAATTAATTCTGGATCATTATATTCAATAGCGTTGCTTGTGATTGTCATCTTTTCTTCTGGATCAGTTGGAAAAATAGGTTCATCTGTTTTTCTTTTTAGCATAAACTTAATATCACCATAATGATCTATGTTAGGCCAATAAGACCAACCATCATCAAAGATGTATAATTCTTCATTCCAAATATTATTTGTAATAAAATGATAATAACCCTTAACAGCATGATAGTTAATTTCTGTAAAATATCTTGGCTTAATTGTCGAAGTGCCATCAGTAATAAATTCACTTGCATGCATAATGATTCCATTTTCCATGGTTGAGATCATTGATATTGGCATATAAGGTTGCCATACATAAAGATTATAATTGGATATATCATCTATATGATAATGATCATAAAAATTATTGTAAGGATTAAATATAACTGTATCAGCAATATAATCATCATGAATAATATAAACAAATATATCATTTTGAATGAAAACAGCTGGAAGAAATTCAGTATATGAAAAAGTTATTTCATCTGAATCAGTTGAATATACATCTTCAAATTTGCTAAACTCAACAGTTGTATCAGTATCATTATATGTGATAATGAATCCATGGGAAGTATCGTTAGAAAAATCATAAACTAGCCATGGGATTCCATCTATTCCAAAATATAACTTATATTCAGATAATTCAGATTCAGAAATCCAATGAGAAATCGGTTCATTATAACTAATTGGATAAATTAATGTTTCTTCAGTTGTAATTTCTTCAGCTTGAACTTGAATAAATCCTAATGATACAAAACCAATCATTAATATTAATAATAAATATATTTTTTTCATCATTTCTCCTTAACTTATATATAATTTTTTTGATTTGTAAAAATACATGAAAGCAACATTTTTAAAAGTGATTGTTGAACGTTTTTCAAATACCATTTTTTTTATGGACTTTTGAATCAAAACATCTTGATCTCTTTCATCAAATAAATCTTTTATTTCATCAGAAAATATAACATCTGATATATCGTTTCTTTTAATTAATTGTTGACAATAACCACTCATATTTTTCTCCTAAGTTTATTTTATTTTTTGCGAACAATATGGACAAAAATTAAAATCCAATAGAACTTGTTCACCACAGACACGACAATTATATGAATCATTTTCTTCTTCATAAATTGGTTCTAAAATCTCATTTTTTAATAATACTGTTTTTTTTATGTTAAATAGATCGAATAAAACAACATCTTTTTTGTTTTTCTGATCAAGTAATTTAATAAAATCATATTCATTGATAAGATTTTCTAAGCGTTGATAAGATTTTCTGACTGATGGCATTTCTTCTCCTTTAATTCTTGTATAGGAGAGCTTTAAAACTCTCCCATACATTAATTTTATTGGTTATCTGTAATAACCACGTCTTGAACGTTTCATGCGTTTTCTTACAGCAACAAAAATAGCAACTAAACCGATTGCAGCGATTGAAGAACCAATAGCGACAACAACGTTTGAGCTCATACCTGACCAAGTTGCGACTGAATCAATAACATCTGTGAAAGTCATTTTAGTATATCTCCTTTCTGAAAAGATTTTTGATAAGTGCTATTGGAAATCTTATGATTTTCCATAACAACTGAACCAAAATGAATAATATATTTAAGACTAAAAGTCCTAAATTCATAATTAAAGCACTCATAAGTTGAATACCAATTTATAGTCAAGATATATCTTAACTACTACATAAATTTCATCATCATATTTCATCAAATCATATTGAAGTGATTTAATAGGGCATAATTCTATGTTTTTAAATTGATTTATGATATTTTTTGAATTGTATTCTTCTAATTGTCCAGAGAATATCAATGCAGTATCATTTATAAATATATTGATGAATTCTCTTTCATCATTTAATTTCAAATAATCTTTTAATAAGGTTTTTTGCATAGTTTTCTCCTTTCTCTAATACCTTTATTGAATATAGGTTATTCAACCTATACTCTGTAAAAACATTAGTCAAAATCAAAATTAGATGTTTCAGCTACATCAAGAACATCTGGTCTTTCGAACCAATTAGGTTTAATGTATCCAGCTTTTTCAAGCATATCTACATTTTCCATTTCATGCCCACGAGAAATAAAAATTGTTTCATAAACATATCTTTTAAAGATAAGTTCTAAAGAGTAATACGTTTGTCCAGTTGTATTCTTTCCTTTTACGAAACGATATTTGCAAGGAAGATTAAATTCGCTAACAACTTTCCCACGATTATCAAGCAATAATTTTGGATCTACTTTTAAAATAATGTTCTTAAATCTTGTTTCATTAAATCTAGAGTTTTTTTGCATTGAATTAAGTTCTAAATCAAACAAATCATTCAATACAAATTTCATTGATACTGATGAGTTTCCATTTTTAAAAGTATTCTTTTTAAAATGAACCATCGCCAAAGGTAACTTATCAACATCTTGATCCGTTAAATCGCTTAACTTAACAAACGTTTCTTTTTCTAAATCCTTAATTTCTTTTTTTACTTTGATTTCTTTGTTTTCTGTTGTCATTTCAGACTCCTTTTTTTATTTTTTTAGGTTATCACCTAATGAATAACCACCATAACCAATAATGATGGTCATTGTATTAAGTCATAAATTATTTTTTATATTTTTTTTCATAATAATTAAAAGTTAATTGTTTAAATTTTGAACTTGGATATTTTCTTTCATCATGGATTGCAGACATAATATCTTGATGATAATTAGATTTTATATAATCTTTATTTTTTAAAGCTTTATCTTTTAATTTTTTATGATAATTATATTTGTTTTCATAATCAGATTGATTATCAAAATCTTTCCAAGAACGAGATTTAAAAGTTTCTTGTTGAATTTCTTTTCTTAAATAAGACAAACTATATCCACTCATAATAATCTCCTTTCTAAAAATTCCAAAATCGTTTGTTGTAATGTTCTAAAACGATTTTTTTTGATTTTTCAAATAATTCTTTGTTTGTTGGAAGATTTTTCTTGCCATCATATTGATCTAATTCTTTTTCCATTTTTAAACCAAAATATTTTGCTTTTGTTTTATGAATCAATTTTGTTTGCAAATCTTTTGATTGCTTAATTTGATTTCTATGATATGTAATCTTTTCTAAATTGGATTCCATAATTTTTAATTGTTTACTTTGATTATCTAACATTTTATCTATGTTCATATTAAACTCCTAAAAATATTCTCTTGCATATTTCCAAAGCAATCGTAATCCTTTTCCTTTGTTAGCATTTAACTGTTTGTATTTTCCATCTTTTTGTTGAGATGAAATTGATATGCCACCAAATCCATGAATATATTCAACTTTATATTTTCTGCCAGATGAATCTTTAAAAGTTTTTAATAATTTATCTTCATTAAATTTAATCATATTAATCTCCTTTATTTTCTATTGACTCTATGAACCGGAGGAAAATTCATAGAGCCTAACAAAATAAAGAAAGGCAAAAGAAAAAGAAAGCGACTTTAAAAAAAATAATAATGATACATTAATCAATTCTTTTTAAAATAGCTTTCATATGTTCTCCTTAAATAAAAATATCGTAAAGATTGTTAGTCTAAACGATATAAATTGTAGTGGACTGAAAATCCATGTGTCGCCAGTTCGATCCTGGCCTGGACCACCATCTAGAATAAATATCATAAAGACTTATTTATTAAGTTGTTTTTTCATACATGATAATATAGCGAATCGCTATATCCACTTACTATTATATAGCATATCGCTATATTGTCAATAGTAAAATGTTATTTTTTATTTTTTTGAAAGGAGTTGAATCAAATGAATCTAAAACAATTAAGACAAGATTTAGGATTAACTCAACTTGATATTGCAACTACTCTAAATTGCACACAAACTAAAATATCTGATATAGAAAGACAGAGAAGAAAATTACAATTAGAAGATCTAGGAAAATTGATTAAAGCTTACAATATTACATCTGATCAGATTAAAGAACTAATCCTAAATGAACTAAAAGAAAAAGAGAGTGATTAATTTCACTCCCTTTTTTTACTTTGTAATGTCTATTGAATGTTTATCATAATCATTTTTTATATATTTCTCTGATAAATGAAGATAAATCTGTGTTGTTTTAATGGATTCATGACCAAGTAACATCTGAACAGTTGATAAAATAGAACCATTTTCAATCATATTGGTTGCAAAAGTATGTCTAAACATATGTGCAGTATAGAATTTCAAGCCCATTTGCTTTTTATCGTATCTCATAAAGTCAGATATTTTTCTTGGCGTTAATATTTCATCAATTTTAAAATCCCAAAATAAATATTTTCTTTTTTTTAATTTGATATATTTTTTTAGATCAGATGATAAATAATCTCTAAAAAAAACATATCTATCTTTTTTTGTTTTAGTTTCATCAAGATAAATAATATTGTTTTCAAAATTAATGTGAGATATCTTAATTTTTGTTAATTCTGTTCTTCTGATGCCGGTATGCATAAG
>Ga0172382_10012616_pt1 | contig 10995 bp, 9 predicted proteins | sample Leawel138RmetaG_FD_122245 | JGI IMG/M metagenome (GOLD analysis project Ga0172382, IMG submission 122245) | Leachate microbial communities from a municipal landfill in Southern Ontario, Canada - Leachate well 138R metaG | ecosystem: Engineered > Solid waste > Landfill > Unclassified | place...
AAAGATCATTGCCAACAGGCTGGCGACGGTGCCTGCCCATGCGATTTGGGATTTTCTGAAAAGCTATTTTCAGAAAGAACAGGTGGAGCGCGTCGTGATTGGATATCCGCGTCAAATGAACAATGCACCATCTTCAGCCGTTCAGTATATTGATCCGTTTTTGAACCGCTTCCGGAACTTATACCCGGAAATGCCGGTTGAACTGGTCGACGAACGGTTCACATCAAAAATGGCATTTCAAACCATGATCGACGCCGGACTGAAAAAAAAAGCGCGGCAGAACAAAGAAACGATTGATGCGGTGAGCGCCACGATTATGCTTCAGTCGTATATGGAACAGCAAAAGTATTTAAGATGATATACCCAATCGTAGTTTATGGCGATCCGGTGCTGCGAGAAACCGCGGAACCCGTCGGGAAAGACTTTGAAGGATTAAAGGAACTGATTGACGACCTGTTTGAGACCATGTATCATTCTGACGGTGTCGGTCTCGCCGCACCTCAGATCGGTAAATCGTTACGGATTTTTGTGATTGATGCTTCGGTAAACGCGGATGAAGAACCCGAGCTCAAGGATTTCAAAAAAGCATTCATTAATCCTGAAATACTGGAACGGCACGGGGATCATTGCATTGTGAATGAAGGATGTATAAGTTTGCCCGACATCCATGAAGACATTTCACGCCCGTCATCCCTGAAGATAAAATACCTGGACGGAAACCTGGAAGAACACCTTGATGAATACGGTGGATTTGCCGCCCGCGTGATACAGCACGAATACGACCATCTGGAAGGCGTCCTCCTTACCGACCACCTTTCACCCTTAAAAAGACGGCTCTTAAAGAGCAAACTCTCGGCGATTTCCAAAGGCAAGGTAAAGACATCATACAAGATTGTCCTTCCCGGGAAAAGACAAAACAGCGTCGTCTGAACCCGAACCGGCTATGCTTCGTGCATCCGTGAACGTTGTTTCATCAAAAGATACTGCTTGTTCATCAAGTCCTTCGCGGAAAAGGAAACGTCTTGACCGCGAACTCGTAACACCTGCACAAAAAGAATCGCGGGATGTTCCGCCTTGCCGGGACATCTCATTTTCGGTTCGCAGGTAACTACAAGACAGATGAAGTTTTTTCGATGTTATCCATTCGTCAGGATATTGGGCTTTCAGTTAGCCGGAACAGGTATCGCCGGCTTTTTCCCGGACGCAGGATTCCTGCTTTGGGGTTTTCTCCTGATCCTCACCCTGTGGATGATCAGGTTGTTCCGGGAGAAAAAATATCCCTTTGACCTGGTGCACTCGGCGATCCTGAGCCTGCTGATCGTCGCCATTGCTTTTCTGAATGCCCGGTACAACCCCTCTTCCTTCACCGCCGCAAACGATGGAAGACAGAACTTCGAGGCGGTGGTGCTGAACAATCCGATTGAAAAGGCCCGTTCCTGGCAAACCGTCGTCAGGATCCGTCAGTCCGGTCCCTTTCAAATCAGAAACCAGAAGCTGCTTGTCTACCTGCAAAAAGACGACAAGGCGATGCGGCTCCGGCCCGGGGACCACATTGTCGCCCGGTCGGCCATCAGCGGCATCCAAAACCCGGGAAACCCCTATGAATTCGACTACCGGAAGTATATGGAACGAAAAGGTATCCGGCTTCGTACCTATCTCGCTTCCCCAGGTTACCTCATCCGTCAGGAAGATAATCCGTCGCTTTCCATGACGTTTAAAAGATTGCAGAAAAAGCTCGTGTCCGAATTAAAAAGCAAGCTGGCCAGCGAACAGGCGTTTCAGGTTGTGTCGGCACTTGCGCTGGGTTACCGCGACGAACTGACCCGGGAAATACGATCGTATTTCATCTCGACCGGCGCCATGCACATTCTTGCTGTATCAGGACTCCATGTTGCGATGATCTTTCTCTTTCTCAACCGGCTGTTTTCGTTTCTGAAACGCTTCCGTTCCGGTCGTTCATCCTATTTGTTGATCATGCTTTCCGGGCTTTGGGGATACGCCATGCTCACCGGATTTTCGCCTCCCGTGCAGCGCGCTGCGGTCATGTTTTCGTTTATCCTGGTTGGCAACACCTTAAACAGGCCGGCATCAATCTACAACTCCATCTCGGCTTCCGCTTTTTTTCAGCTCCTGTTTAACCCCAGTCAGGTTCTTGATGTTGGCTTTCAGCTTTCTTACGCCGCGGTGATCAGCATTGTCTTCTTTTACCCAAAACTCATTCAGCCCCTGAAAACGAAGAACTGGCTGCTGAACCGCGCATGGCAACTGTGCTGCGTCTCCATCGCGGCGCAGATCGGCACCTTCGCCCTTTCCATTTACTATTTCCACCAATTCCCGGTTTACGCCTGCCTCAGCAATTTTGTCGTGGTCCCGGCCGGATACCTGATTTTAGCGCTGACAGCCATCTTCTTCCTGCTTTGTCCGCTCCAAAACCTGGCATTGCCCGTCGCACAATTCTTAAGCAGGATAACCGATCTTACGCTCTTTCTGCTAAAAAGAATCGGAGAACTTCCGTTTGCCGTCATCGAAGACCTTTCGCTTTCACTTGTTCAGTTGGCCTGCCTTTTCCTGCTGCTTGGCCTGATCATATTCTTCATGGTTTACCGGAAACATGCCTTCCTTTTTGCCGGATTGGTTGTCATCGCCCTCTTCCAGCTTGACGGACTGGTCCAAAAGATCAGTCTTTGGGGTCAACAAAAGCTCATTGTTTACCGCTCGGATGAAACGCTGATCCACCTGATCAACGGAAGAGAAAACTACCTGGTCACAGACTCGGAAATCCCCCCTGATCCGGTTCTTTACCAGAACGTCGTCTTGAAACTCAAGCTGAAGGAGCCCCTCATCATTCACCGCACATCGTCCCATCAAAAAAGATTCCGGGATTTGATCATTCAACCGCCCGTTATCCAGTTTGCCGGCAAGTCACTGATCCTGTCAAAAAAAGGCCCGGTCAGGTTTCCCGGCGGGGATACACGGAGCTTCAGGTTTGGACTCCTGAATTTGAAGCAGACCGGGCAGGGCAACGTGTATCTGGAGACCAACTGAAACGCAAAAAAAAGGCACCGGTTTCGCGTAAAAGCAACGTCTGTTAACGGTAAATGAAGCCGTTCTCCAAAGCATCAAAAAAAGAAAAATTCACATGGATTTTGTTGTTTTTATCCTTTACTTTGTTTCTTTTAACTTCTATTGACAGACAGGACAGGATGAGGGTTGTTATTGTTGGAGCGGGAGAAGTCGGTACGCATCTGGCTAAAATGCTGAGTAACGAAGACCACGACATCGTTTTAATGGATGATGATACCGAAAAACTTCGGAAACTGACAGGTCAGGTGGACCTATTAACAGTTACCGGTTATGCCACTTCATTCCGGGACCTCAAGGAAACAGGCATTTCCAAAGCAGACCTGTTCATCGCGGTAACGCCCTACGAAGAACGGAACATCATGGCTTGTATTCTGGCAAGAGATCTGGGCGCGTTACGAACGGTTGCACGGATCAACAACGGCGAATACCTGCTCGACAAATGCAAGGAAAAGCTCCGGAATCTGGGCGTCGATGAACTGATTTACCCGGAGAGCCTGGCCGGCAAGGAAATCGCCTCGTCGGTTAAGCAGGTGGGCACCCGCCAGTTGATCGAATTTTCAGGCGGCAAACTCATCCTGATGGGGATCAAAATCCGTGAAAATGCCCCCATCCTGAACAAACAATTTGAGGAACTCGCTCAAATTGAAACGGAGTTGCGGGCAGTCGCCATTAACCGTGCCAGTTCGACAATTATTCCGCATGGCAAGGATTATGTCAGGAATGGTGACATTGTCTTTTTCTTTGCAACCCGGGCTTACCAGAACAGGATTTTTGAACTGACGGGAAAAGAAATTTTTCCGGTGCGCAACATTATGATCCTCGGTGGAAGCCGGATCGCACAGAAGACCATTGAGCGTCTGGGCGACCATTATAACATCAAGGTCATCGAGTCGGACAAGGCCCGTAGTCAGGAAATTGCCGACCGGTTTGAGAATGTCCTGGTCATCAATGGCGACGGAAGAAACCTGGACCTGCTGAAAGAAGAGCGGATCGAAAGGATGGATGCTTTTGTCGCCGTCACCGGCAATTCCGAAACCAACATTCTTTCCTGTCACATGGCCAAAAAACTTGGGATCAAGCGCACTGTTGCCGAAGTCGAAAATATCGATTTCATGGGGATCGCCGAAAGCATGGACATTGGCAGCCTCATTAACAAGAAACTGATCGCGGCAAGTTACATTTACAAATACACGCTGGGAGCCGAAGTGGCGCAGGCAAAATGTCTGACGGCATCCGATGCGGAAGTGTTTGAATTCATTGCAAAAGAAGGGTCAAAAATCACCAATATGACACTACGCGATTTGTCCCTTCCAACCGATATCACCATCGGGGGAATCATCCGCGGAACGAATGCCTATATCGCCAAGGGCGATACACTGATTCAGCCGGGGGATAAAGTTGTTGTTTTCGCACTTCCCTCAGCGATACGAAAACTGGAAAAATACTTTAAATAGTTTCTCTGATTCCAGGCTATGTTCAACGTCAGGCTAATCCTCAAAATCCTTGGTTTCTTACTGATCATTGAAGGCTTTTCCATGCTGGTTGCCATGGCCGTGGCATTTCTTTACCATGGGCCCGATGGGATGACGCTCCTGCAAACCGCTTCCGTTTGTATGGTTACCGGTGGAATTGCGGTGTCCCTGACCAGAAAAGCCGGCAAAACCATCAGCAAAAATGACGGATTTCTGATTGTCAGCCTGGTGTGGATCATCTTCTCTTTCTTTGGCAGTTTGCCGTTCCTGATTGACGGATCCATCCCAACGATCACCGACGCGTTCTTTGAAACCATGTCCGGCTTTACAACCACAGGCGCGTCGATCTTAAACGATATTGAGGCGCTGCCCCACGGTCTGTTGTTCTGGCGGAGCATGACGCAATGGCTTGGCGGCATGGGGATCATCGTCCTGTCGCTGGCCGTTTTACCGGTATTCGGGATCGGCGGGATGCAGCTTTTTGCCGCGGAAGTCCCGGGGCCTGTCACCGATAAACTCAACCCCAAAATCAGTCAGACGGCAAAAAACCTGTGGGCCATTTATATCCTGTTCACGGCCATGGAAACGATCCTCCTTTGGGCAGGCGGCATGGACCTCTTTGATGCCGTGAACCATTCTTTCACCACGATGGCTACCGGCGGGTATTCGACCAAACAGGCCTCGGTGGCTTACTGGGATTCGCCTTACATCCACTATGTCATCACCTTGTTCATGTTCATCGCCGGGGCGAACTTCACGCTGACCTACAGTGCCCTGACAGGGAAATTTGAACGTGTGTACAAAGACGAAGAGTTTAAATATTACGTGCTGTTTGCCGCAGTCTTTACCGTCGTGATCTTCGGCGGCTTGCTGACCACCACCGAACTGCAGGCGGAACATGCCTTGCGGGATGCCTTATTCCAGGTGGTCTCCGTGATGACAACGACAGGCTATGCGACCACCGACTACATGGTCTGGACACCCATTCTGACTTACGTCCTTTTTGCCTTATTCTTTTTCGGTGGGTGCGCAGGCTCCACGGGTGGTGGTATCAAAATTATGCGCATCGTGGTGCTTCTGAAAAACAGCTACTATGAACTACGCCGCATTTTGCATTCCAGCGCGGTCATCCCGGTCCGGCTGAATCGTCGCGCCGTATCAGACCAGATCATCACCAACGTGCTCGCTTTTTTCATGATCTATCTCCTGATCTTCTTCATCAGCTCCATCGCGTTAACGATTGTCGAACCCGATCTGGAATCGGCGATGGGGGCGGTAGCCACCAGCCTCGGAAATATTGGCCCCGGACTTGGGGACTTTGGCCCCGCGTTTAACTTTTATGAACTCCATCCCGCCGGAAAGTGGCTGCTGGCATTCCTGATGCTGCTGGGCCGTCTGGAACTGTTCACCGTGCTGGTGTTGTTCGCTCCCGCGTTCTGGAAAAAATAGCCATCGACACCAAAAAAAATGGTTTTACAGCGTTATTTCGCCTTTTCCATGACGGACGATCACCGGAACATCGCCCGTACAGTCGACCACGGTCGAGGGCGTATTCCCCCCAAATCCACCGTCAATAACCAGATCGACCAGATCTCTGAATTTCTCATGGATCAGTTCCGGATCCGTCGTGTAGTCTATGATCTCATCTTCATCGTGCACGGAGGTCGATAAAATCGGATTCCCCAGTTCCCGAACAATCTCCAGAATGATCTTATGATCAGGGACACGAATCCCGACAGTTTTCTTCTTCCCCTTAAAATAACGGGGAACCTGGTTGTTGGCATTCAGGATAAACGTATAGGGTCCCGGCAGGTAATATTTCATCAGCTTAAACAGGTGGTTCGGAATGGGGCGGCAGTAATCGGACAAATGGCTCAAATCGCTGCATATAAACGAAAAATTAGATTTTTCGAGCACGGTTTTTTTTATTCGCGCCACCTTTTCAACGGCCTTCAACTGGGTGATATCGCAACCAATCCCGTAGACCGTGTCGGTGGGATAAACGATCACGCCGCCGTCCTGCAGGACATCAACGACTTTCCGGACTGCTTTCGGACTTGGATTTTCCTCATAAATCTTAATCAACATTGCTCTTCATTTAAGGGAATTAAAAGTAGCACATTTTTGCCGATGCTTCAAATAAAATGGCGAAATTCACGTCCATGAACAAGCTCCTGCAACGCGAACGAATGACCACGGAAGACGGTTCACATACCCTGTATGTGCCGGGTATGGTTTACAGGCCTGCCTTTTTTTGACCTGGTTTGTTTTGACGCCTTTGCCCCCGGCAAGCAGCCGGAGATGTGGCAGGAACCGGCTTTATAAAAAAAGAGATGTTATTTGGAGAGAAAACGGATTCCTTTCACGCGGTTAAAAAAATTCCCCTATCTTCGTAGCTTTTATGTCGAATGGTTGAATAAATTGAATTTGTATAATTTTATAAAGGAAAAATGAATCTGAAATCTTTAAGTATTATTTTAGCTGTTTCGGCCGTTTTAGCAGCCTGTCAGTCAAACAACAGTTCAAAAACTGTCACCCTGACCAATGAAAACGACTCTGCCAGTTACGCATTAGGTGTGCTGATTGGCCAAAATAACAAGCAAAACCTGGATGCCTCGCCCGGCACAAAAGACCTCAACGTGGAGATCCTCATCAATGCCTTCGAGAAACAGATGAGAGGCGAAGAATCTCAAATGGATGCGGCACAGTCCAACGCCCTGATCCAGGGTTTCTTTGAAAAGGTATCAACCCGGGAAGCAACTAAGAATTCGGAAGAAGGGAAAGCGTTCCTGGAAACGAACAAAGCAAGGGAAGGCGTGACGACCACGGCAAGCGGTCTTCAGTACGAAATCCTTAAAGCAGGCGACGGCGAAAAGCCGGCAGCCGACCAAAGCGTCAAATGCCACTACCATGGAACCCTGATCGACGGCACTGTTTTCGACAGCTCGGTCGACCGTGGTGAACCCGCGACGTTCAACGTGGGACAGGTGATCCCCGGATGGACGGAAGCCTTGCAACTGATGCCCGTCGGATCGAAATGGAAATTATTCATTCCCGGAGAACTGGCATACGGGGAAAGAGGCGCCGGAAAGGATATCGGGCCGAATGAAACACTCATCTTCGAAGTTGAACTGCTGGAAATCGTCAAATAAGATTCTCTGCTCAGAAAATGAATTATCCCCCGGTATTTTTGCCGGGGGTATTTTTTTATCCGTATTTTTGGAATTCAGGAATCTGAAAAACTATACCGATGGAAATAAAAGGAAAAATCAACCGGATTTTGCAGCCTGCTTCAGGGATCAGCAAAAGCGGGAATGAATGGAAAAAACAGGAGTTTGTCATTGAAACATCCGACGATCAGTTTCCCAAACAAATCTGTTTTGCCTTGTTCAATGATAAATTAAGTCTTCTGGATGGATTGCAGCCCGGCCAGGAGGTGAACGTATCATTCTCGGTCGAATCGCGCGAGTTTAACGGGAAGTGGTACCATAATATCAACGCCTGGAAAATCGATAGGGTGAACCTTGCGTCGCCCGATTTTTATCCTCCCGGGTATCTGCCCGGCGACGTTCCTCCCGAACCCATGGACAGCGGGAACGACTTGCCCTTTTAACACAGCCGGCAAGCGCAACGGGTTCCTGCGGATGGGATGTTCAAAGAATCATTCCGACACCAGGCACCCTCAATCGGCAGGACGATTCCGGCATAAAACCGGCAAAATCATTTCGGTACAAAGCAAAAAAAGCTGCTCCTGATGAGCAGCTTTTTTTCCAAGAAAAACGTTGCGGTGCGGACGGGACTCGAACCCGCGACCCTCGGCGTGACAGGCCGATATTCTAACCAACTGAACTACCGCACCCTGATGATCCTTCAAACATCGTCCGTTTACTTAAAAAACGTCATTCCCCGAATACTTTGTTTCACAAACACAGCGAACAACCGGAGCTATTCGCTGACTTAATCTTGCGGTGCGGACGGGACTCGAACCCGCGACCCTCGGCGTGACAGGCCGATATTCTAACCAACTGAACTACCGCACCGTTTTTTGCAGCCCTTCTGAAAAGGCTATTTTCAAAAAGCTTTGCAAAGTTAAATTTTCTTTTCATCCCTGCAATACCGATAGCCAAAAAAGTGGAAAATTCCGGCCTCCGGTTTCCGGTTTCCAACCCGCGGCTCACCGCTGACAACTTCTCAACTCAAAAGGTTTCCCGGTTCCAATTTCTCCTCTCCCTGCCAGCGGTAAGCAGTGAGCCTGCCTTTGCGGCTGACACAGGCGTCCAGGCAACACAAATTGCCGGAAATTATCATTGGGCCGTTTTTCATACAGTAATGCCCAAAAAAAACGATCGGAGCATCAGGAGGATAAGGCTTCCCGCCATTCGCCAATTCCGCAGGGATGGTATAGGCAGGCAGGCCAAAACGACTCTCGAACGATAAGCCTTTGAACGTCAATCCTTCCGGATTGACCCACCACTTTGAACGGAATGACCGGTGAGGTTGCCCTTTGGAATCAAAGACCAACAAATCCTTTGGAAGCTGAAAATCAACACCCTTGCAGGTCTCCCAAAAAGCATCTGCCACTGTCGAATTGTTCTTTCCAACAAGCTTCAGGAAGGAACGTTTTAGTTTTTGTCCGGCAAGGTTTTCTTTCAGCAATTGAATATTTTCATCACGCCAGCATGCATGAACGATTCTGATCTTCCCTAAATCCAGAAACATCGGCAATGTGCGCATCCATTTCAGATGACTTTCCCACTCGCCGACATGTCCCGAAAACTCCCTCAGCGTGGAATCCAGGTCCAGTCTCAAGCGTGACCACCTCTTGCTTAGGTGCTTTCCTTTCTTGTCCTGGATACTGTAATAGATCGCGTTGATTTCATGGTTTCCAAGAATCGTCATGGCCTGGTCATTTTCGACCATGCTGCGCACTAAATTAAGGGTCATCCGGGGTTTAGGGCCACGGTTAATCAGATCACCCACAAAAATCGCTTTTCGTTCCGGGTGCGAATAGACACCATTTTTCGCCGAATAGCCCATTTGCCTCAGTAAATCTCTCAACATATCGGCCTGTCCGTGGACGTCTCCTATAATATCGTACATAGAAAAATGCCTGGGTTTATCCCGGCAATTTATGACTTTTTTTGAAAAAAAAAGACTTTGCGCCGACTAAATTTCACGCTCGAGGAACGCACCAAGCTTCAAATACTTTTCATAAAGAACCTGGTATTTTTCGACGTTGGCCGGGATCGGCTGATATTCTGTTTCTATTCCGCCACCCATTTTTTCCTGCGCCTCCAGTGTCGTCCTGTAAATGCCTGCCACGACGGCTGCTGCCATGGCCGCTCCCAACGCGCAGGCTTGTTCGGGGCGGGCTACCTTGATGGGCATGTTCATCACATCACTGACAATCTGCATGACGAACGGCGACTTTTTAGCGACTCCTCCCAGCGCAACGACGCCTTTTATCGGGATCCCTTCCCGGAGATACCTGTCGGCAATGGCTTTCGACCCAAAAGCAGTTGCTTCGACCAGCGCCCTGAAAATCAGCGGGGCGTTGGTACCAAGGCTTAGTCCGGCGATAGCCCCCCTCAGGTTTTGATTCGCATCGGGGGTACGGCGCCCGTTCATCCAGTCAATGGCCAGGACACCACTTTCCGAAGCAGGCACTTTTGCGGCCGCGTTTGAGAGTTCGGCAATCATTTTGTCGCTCAATTCGTCAAGCAGCTTCTTTTTCAACGGTTTATCAAGCAGTGTGGACTGTGCGAGAATGTGTTCAGCCGGCCACATCAGTATTTTTTTGAACCAGGCATAGATGTCGCCAAAAGCCGATTGTCCGGCTTCCATTCCCAGCATACCGGGGATCACCGAGCCATCCACCTGGCCGCATATCCCGGCGATCAGCTTATCGCCGACCTCCTCCATCGGTGCAACAAGCATGTCACAGGTCGATGTTCCCATAACTTTGCTCATATAATAAGGTTTGATTTCTCCCCCAATCGCCCCGATGTGCGCATCAAAAGCACCAACGCCCACCGGGATACCGACAGGGAGGCCCAGCTTCTCCGCCCACTCTTTGGTCAGTTTCCCCGCGGCCACGTCACAGGTATACGTTTCCCTATACAAACGGTCACGCAAACCGCTCAAAACCGGATCGAGAAAGGTCAGGAACTCCTCCGAAGGCAGGCCGCCAAATTCCTCATGCCACATCGCCTTGTGCCCGGCGGCACAGCGGCTCCGCCTGATGAGTGCCGGACGCGCAGTTCCCGTCAGCAAAGCCGGTATCCAGTCGCAATGCTCCGCCCAACTGTATGCCGCGCGCAGCACACCCGGATCTTGTCTCGAAACATGAAGAACTTTCGACCAGAACCACTCCGACGAATAAATTCCGCCCTCATACTTTCTGAAGTCAACCGGCCATTTCATCGCCTTCTCGTTAATT
>Ga0172382_10012617_pt1 | contig 10994 bp, 15 predicted proteins | sample Leawel138RmetaG_FD_122245 | JGI IMG/M metagenome (GOLD analysis project Ga0172382, IMG submission 122245) | Leachate microbial communities from a municipal landfill in Southern Ontario, Canada - Leachate well 138R metaG | ecosystem: Engineered > Solid waste > Landfill > Unclassified | place...
CAGCTAATTTAGCATCCGCTACTTGGCATGAAAATACATTAGGATGGAACCAACAAGATGATATACAATGGAGTTTAACTAATGGAAAATATCCATTGTTATATAAAGAAAATACTACAACATTATTAGGGGGACAAACATTAATTAATACACCATAAATATAAAAGATAATCACAAATGTGAACTAGTAAAACAAAAGTAGACACAAAAAAGACAGTGTTTACTTTTTTCATTTATAGGTTTTTAACTTGGTCCAAATATCTATAGACTCATATATTAAGATGAGGAGGAATAAAAATGAATGATAATTGTTATGTATATGATCCTAGTAATATGCAAATGCAAATGCCACAAGTACCACAATTAACAGATTTAACAACCGGGTTTATTAGAGGAAATATGTTTCAAAGATTATATGATCCATGGCGTCAAGGAATAAATTATTTAAGTCCACCAAGTAATGAACGTGCAGCGGCATTAAGAAAAATTCAAGAAATAGGTTTTGCAATGGTAGATTTAAATTTATATTTAGATACCAATTCTAATGATCAAGAAATGTTACAAACATATAATGCATTAAGAGAACAAAAAGATCAACTAAAGCTTGCTTATGAACAAAAATTTGGACCCCTTACGTTAATGAGTCCAATACTACAAAAATACCCTTGGGCATGGATACCAGGACCTTGGCCATGGGAAAAAGAAGCAAATTAGAAAGGAGAAAGAAAAATGTGGTTATATGATAAAAAACTAGAATTTCCAGTTAATATAAGAAGAAAAGATTTAAAGATGGCAAAATATATTATTAGTCAGCTAGGAGGACCAGAAGGTGAACTTGCGGCAGCATTAAGATATTTACATCAAAGGTATACTATGCCTACTGATGAAGGCAAGGCATTACTTACTGACATCGGCACTGAAGAACTAGCCCATGTTGAAATGATAGCAACAATGGTTTATCAATTAACAAGAGGCGCAACACCAGAAGAATTAAAAACAGCTGATCTTGCGACATATTATACTGATCATGGCGATGGAGTATATCCAGTTAATGCATCTGGAGTACCTCTTACTGCTGCATATTTTTCTGTTACTGGAGATCCAATTGCTGATTTAACAGAAGATTTAGCTGCCGAACAAAAAGCTCGTACGGTTTATGAACATTTAATGACATTAACTGATGATCCTGATATACTCGCGCCGCTAAGCTTTTTAAGACAAAGAGAAGTAATACATTACCATAGGTTCTTAGAATATCTTAATAAAATTCAATCAATGAAAGATCAATTTAAAAGAGCATATCTCTTTTTTATTTGATATAGATATAGAAAAGTAGTAATATAAAATAAAGGAGGTATTATGAAAAATAAAAATTTAATTAGAGGAATAATAATGTTAGTAATAGGTATTATTTGGTTAGGTTTGGCAATATATTTTTATATAGCAAAAGACACCACACGCGAAAAATTAGAAGGTATATCTTTTGTATTAAAAGATGATTATTATATTAGAAAAGTAATTCAAGATGAAACAACTTATGAAGAAATAGTTCATCCTATAGATAATGAATTTATAAGAATGACTAATATTGAAGGGGAAAAAGAAGTATATAGTTATAATTATGAAAAAGATACTTTTACTTATTTATATTACTTTGAAGATGAATTGATTATGAAATTAATTTATGGATATGAGAGTAATAAAGTAATAGAAGATAAAAATAATTTATATGAAGACTTAGAAGAAGATATTGCTGCTTTAAGAACTTATTTTGAAGATTTATTAGAAGAAAACAAAATAGAAAAAGATGAATTATAGGAGGGTTTTTATGAAAAAAATATTGATATTAGCTTTAACTTTAATATTATTACCTACAGTATGTTTCGCAAAAGTTAATGATAATAATTCTGTTAATAGTAATAAAGACAATAGGATAATTCCTGGTGATACTATAAAAGAGAAAAGAGATTATATAGAAGAAAAAATAGAAGAGGCCCAAAATAATCGTAAGCAAATCAGGGCATTTGTAATGACAAAAGCTCAAATAAAAGTTCAAACTAAAGAACAAATAATGACTAATCTTCAAGAAGTAAAACAATTAAAAACACAACTTAGAACTATGTTTAAAGGATTTAGTAATTTTACTAAAGAAGAAAGAGAAGAATTGAAAGACGAAATAACAAATGTTAGAACCCAAATAAGAGATGCTCATTTAACTAATGTTTCTCTTAGAGTAGCTGCTCGTGAAAAAACACTTGATATTAAAGAGTCTATATCAGAAGTAATAGAGGAACCTGAAATAAATGAAGAGAAAACAATAGTTATTGAAAATATTTTAACTGACTTAAAATCATTATAAAAAACATAAAAGACAAGAAATACTTGTCTTTTTTTATGACTATCTAAGATGTGTCAAGAGGTAATATTTCTAATAATAAAACACGACAAAAAGAACAACAAAGTTGCATTATTTAGAAAAAGTAATATAATATAGTTATTGAAAGAGGGAATTAGACTTACATAAAGCAAGGATAATTCTAAGCAATTTAGTAGAACAAGCAGTAATGCATTCATAATAATGTTTGCCTTCTGATTGTTTCTTACGAAAATACTGATAAATAGAATTGTTTTGATTATGAGAAGCGGAAGAAGTTATAATATTTTGACAACAGTTAAATAAAATTTTTCTAGCCTGTCTGTTACCTCTTTTAGAAATAGGTCCATGATAATTGATGGAATTGCCCGATTGAATAATAGTGGGGTCAAGTCCACAAAAAGCATTAAGTTGTTTAACATTATCAAACCTGGTCACATCTCTTAATTCTGAAATGAGAAGAGATGCGGATAATTCACCAATCCCAAAGATTGAGTTAATTATCGGAAATAAAAATGATTGTCTGGCAAGAGCGATCATTTTTTCTTTACAAATATCTAGTTTATGTTGATTAAAAATGATAATATCAATAATTTCTAATAAGTTAATTACATCCTCAGAATTAGAATCAATACCAGGATAAGAATTAATAGCTAAATCTTTAATCATTTTGGCCTTAATTAAACATCTGTCGTAAGAAATCCCAAGACATGAAGTGTTATAAAGATTATGAGCTAAAGCATCAATCCTCTTATTTTTAACAATGTCAGCATGAGGGAACTCTTTAATAAAATTTAAAGAAGTAATACCATACAAACTTCTGTCTTTAAAACAAAGAGCTAATTCTGGAAAAGTTAAATTAACTAATTGGATATACCTATTTTTGATTCTAACAATATTTTCGGTAAGATGATAATATTGTCTAGAAAGAGAGTTAAGATTACTATATAAGTCATCTATATTAGAATTGTTATTTTTGATGTTTGATTTAAAAAACAAATCAGCTAGATTAAAACAATCTTGTTTATCGGTCTTAGTTAGTCTTAAGTTTCTAGAGTTATTCTTACTGTGGATAGGATTGATGACATTAACATTATAATGATTACTGATAAAATATCTTTGAACAGGTTTATGATAAGTAGAAGTAGATTCCATGAATATAGTAAGATCATCGATACTAAAAGATTTAATTTTATTATTAAGTAGATTAAAATCAACAATATTATGTTTAATCTCATAAGGTCCGATTAAAATCTCACCAAATTCATTAATAAGAAGAATCATACTTTTATTTTTAGCCACATCAATAGCGCATACAGTTTTCATAGTTTTCCTCCTTTCTTATTTAAGTCTTTTAACTCCTTAATTATTTCATCATGCATATATGGATTTAAAACCCCACTATCTAAAACTAAATAAATAAAAAAGATAAAAGATGGACTGTCAGAAAAATGGGTTCAAGACCCGTGTTATAATCTGTCCTAACTTAAAGTAAATTTTTATCTCATATTTGAGATAAAGTTATTATAAATCATAAATAGAAAAAAACATAATAGTCTTTAACTATTTATGTCCTTTATTATACATGTTATAATAAATTAGGTGGTAAAATGTTGAAAAAATTATCGTTTATATTAATTTTTTTATTTTTATTTAGTGGTTGTACGAAAATTGAAAAGGAATATAGTAAAAACTTCTTTTATATGAATACTTATATTAATATTAAGATTTATTCTAATAAAGATAATATAGATATGTATTTTAATAAAATAGATGATTTATACAGTGAATTTCATAAATTGAGTGATGCTTATGTTGAATATAAAGGAGTAAAAAATATTTATTATATTAATAATAAGTTAAAAGTTAATGAAAAGTTAGAAATAAATTCATCGTTATATAAATTAATCGAGTATGGAATTAATAGTTATAAATTAAGTGATGGTAAAGTAAATATAGCGTTAGGTAATATTACATCTTTATGGAAAAAATATCGTGATGAAGGCACTGGTATACCTACTAAAAAAGAACTGGTTTTAGCTGGCAAAAATATTAATATAGATGATATTGTTTTAGAAGATAATACGATATTAAAGAAAAGTAATATAAATATAGATTTAGGGGCTATTGCGAAAGGTTATGTTACAGAACTTGTTGGTAATTATTTAGAAAGTGTAGGGATAAATAATTATCTTATAAATGCAGGTGGTAATGTTAAGACAGGGAATCACTATAATAAGGGATTATATAAGATAGGGATAGAAGAACCAATAAAAGATAGTGATAATATGTATAAAATAGTAAATGTTACTAATCAAAGTGTTATTACTAGTGGTAGTTATGAAAGATATTATGAATATGATGACAAGTTATATCATCATATTATTGATTCTAAAACACTATATCCTTCTAATAATATGAAAAGCGTTACTATTATCACTAAAGATAGTGGTTATGGTGATCTTCTTTCAACGATGTTATTTTTAATGTCAATTGAAGATGGAATTAAGTATGTAAATAATTTGTCTAATGTAGAAGCTATTTGGTATAGTAATGATAATAATGTTTATTATTCAGATGGGTTTGATAAATATGAATAAGCATGATGTTAAATTAATATTAATTGTAACTATTATTTCTGTATTATTAATCGTAATAATAAGAAACATTAACTTTAAAGAACAAGAAGCTCTTGTTTATTATGAAAATAAATTAGTACTGACGATTGATTTATCAATTGATAAAGAATATGAAGTAGAAGGATATAATGGGAAAGTTAATATTGAGGTAAAGAATAATAAAATTAGGGTAAAAGAAGAAACATCACCACTACATATCTGTTCTAAACAAGGATTTGTTGATTCAATGTTTGAACCAATTATTTGTTTACCTAATAAAATAGTTATTAAATTAAAGGATAAAACAGATATAGATGCGATAGTAAAATAGGAGGATATATGAAGATAGAAGAATTAGAAAAGATATTATTAGAAAATAAAAATGAAGAAGTAGCCCTTATCCAACAAAAGTATATGAAAAATACATGTTTATTCTTAGGATTATCTCAAAAAGAGTTAGGAGTATTATCTAAAGATTTTATTGCTTGTCATAAAAAGGATTCAATAGATGAAATAATGAAACTAGTTCATGAATTAAGTAACAAAAAATATCGTGATTTTTATTATATAGCTATTTCTTTATTAAAAACTAACATAAAAAATCTTAGATATAAAGATATATTAGAATTGACTAAAATAGCTACTACTATTAGTCCTTGGTGGAATACAACAGATTCAGCTAATTTAGTAGTTAGAAGATGGTTTTTATTAAAAGAAAATAGAAAATATTTAGAAAAATATATACTAAAAAACATTAATAGTAAAAATAAATGGGTAATTAGGATGGGAATTATTTGTCAATTATGTATGAAAGAAGAAGTTAATCTTGATTTAGTAAATATAATTATAGAGAAGACATATCAAAGTAGCGAATTTTTTATTCAAAAAGCATTGGGCTGGTTACTTAGAGATATTTCATATACTTTTCCTTTGTATATAAGAAAAGTAGTAGATGGATATAATTTAAAACCAGTTACTTTAAGGGAAGCAAAGAAATATATATAGGTGATATTATGGACATAAAAAAAATAACTACAATATCAATGTTATTAGCGTTGTCTATTGTTTTAAGTATCATAGAATCAATGATACCTATAATAAGTGGAATTATTCCTGGAGTGAAATTGGGTCTTGCGAATACAGTAATAATATTTGTTATTTATATGTATTCTTTTAAAGATGCTTTATTTATTTCAATACTTAGAGTTTTTTTAGTAGGATTACTTAGAACCGGTCTTTTTAATATAACATTCTTTTTTAGTATATCGGGAGCATTATTTAGTATCGTTATTATGTGTTTAATGAAAAATTGTACTAAGTTATCAGTAATAGGAGTTAGTGTTATGGGAGCTATATTTCATAGTATAGGTCAAATAATAATAGGTATTGTTGTATTAAATACTATTTCATTAATATATTATTTACCATATATATTATTGTTTTCTATACCAACTGGAATAGTTGTAGGAATGGCCTCTAAAACAGTGTTAAGATATTATAGAAAAGATTGTAATTAAGGTTGATATCTGTTATAATTTATTTAAATTAGAGGAGGTAAGAATGAAAAAAATATTATCAATTATATTTTGTTTAGGGTTTATATTATTAACCGGATGTGCAAAGGTAGGGGACTATAAAGAAGGAACATATTTAGGTTCAGTGGAATATGAATCATATGGAAAGAAGTATGTAACTACTGCAGTAGTATATGTTAATACTGACGGTGTTATTAAGTCGTGTTTTATTGATTCTACTTATGTAACAGATGATATAAATACCACTAAAAAGACACTTGGCGATGATTATGGTATGAAAGATACTTCAGCACAACAAGGAATTATTGAAGGTGGAGCTGAATGGTATGAACAAGTAGAGGTAATAGAAGAAAAAGTAGTTTCTGAACAAGGATTAGATTGGGTTGTATGGTCTGATGGAGAAGAAACGAAACTTGATTCAATAAGTGGAGTTACTATTACTGCGGACACTTATATCGAAGCAATTGAAAAGGCTTTAAGTCAAGCAAAATAAACACTATAAAAGTGTTTTTTAATAAAAATGTCATATAAATATAATGAAGTGAGAGGGTATAATGAAAAATATAAAACTGTATATTCCTAATATTTTATCTACATTAAGATTAATTTTAGCTTTTATATTTCCTTTTGCTTTTTTTCAAAAATATTTTTATTTAACTATAATACTATTTATAATAGGATCTATTAGTGATTTATTAGATGGTTATTTAGCAAGAAGATGGAATGTAGAGAGTAAATATGGAATCAAGATGGATCATATTTCGGATAAGTTTTTTGTGGGTATGGCTTTATTATCACTTGCGATAGTTGATAATATATTAATATTTCTTTTATTTGTTTTTGAAATCTTAATATCTGGTATTGGAATAATGGCTTATATGAAAAGCGATAACTTTTATATTGTATTAGTGGGAAAGCTTAAAACATTCTTTCTTTTTATTACAATAATAGTAGGAATCTTTGTTTCTATTGATCCTAACATGGAAATTCCTTTTTGGATTTTAATGGGAGTATCAGCTTTCTTCCAGGTTTTAACAATTATTAATTATTTTAAATTGTCTTTTTCAAAAAAAGATATAAAAAAACATTATAAGATATAAGGTGATTTAAATGAAGAACAAGATATGGTTTCTCGCAATAATAGTAATAATAATAGATCAAATTACTAAACAATTGATAATGAGTTTAATTGAATACGGTTCTAGTACAAAGCTTATTAATAATTTTTTATATTTTAGTCATTCGCAAAATAGAGGTGCTGCCTGGGGTATTTTTCAAGAGAAAACATTATTTTTAATACTAGTTGCGGTATTATTTTTAATCTATTTAATAAAAATGATAAAAGAAGATAAAGAATTAGAAAAACTAGATGTATTAGCATATGGTTTTTTATTAGGAGGAGTATTTGGCAATTTAGCTGATCGAATAATAATGGGGTATGTTGTTGATTTTATAGAAGTACATATCTTTAATTATATATTTCCAATATTTAATCTAGCTGATAGTGCGATAGTAATAGGAACATTCCTAATGATATTATTAATAATAAAGGAGTGGTGGGTTGTTGGTAGAAATAAAGGTAAGTAATAATGATAAAGAAAGATTAGACAAATACTTAACTAATGAATTAAAAACAAGTAGAAGTAAGATTCAAAAATTAATAGATCAAGGTAAAGTATTAGTAAATGATAAATTAGTAAAAAGTAATTATATAGTAAATAATAATGATATCATAAAGGTGAATAATAATTTAGGAGAGGATAATAAGATAAAACCAAAGAATATTAATTTAGATATAGTATACGAAGATGATGATGTGATGGTAATAAATAAACCAATAGGAATGGTTGTACATCCCGCATCAGGTCATTATGATGATACTTTAGTTAATGGGTTACTTGGTTACTCTAAAGAATTAAGTGATATAAATGGTAATTTTAGACCAGGTATAATCCATCGTATTGATAAAGATACGAGTGGTTTATTATTGATTGCGAAAAATAATAATGCTCATCTTAATTTATCAAAACAATTAGAAAATAAAATTATTACTAGGAAATATAGCGCTTTAGTACATGGTGTTATCACTCATGATAAGGGAACTATTGATGCACCAATAGGAAGAGATAAAACAAATAGAAAAAAGATGGCTATTGAAAAAGATGGTAAAAAATCAATAACTCATTTTATAGTTTTAGAAAGATATAAAGAGGCAACTTTACTTGAGTGTAAATTAGAAACAGGGAGAACTCACCAAATAAGAGTTCATATGGAATATATTAGTCACCCTATTATAAATGATCCTTTATATGGAAAGAAAAAAGTAATAGATGATAGTGGACAAATGTTACATGCTAAAACAATTGGATTTACTCATCCTACTACAAATAAATATATGGAGTTTGAAGTACCAATTCCCGATGATTTTAATAATATATTAATGATGTTTAAGGATTAGTAAGATATATTGAAATAGATAATATTGTTTGAAGGAAAGACCATATTATATATATAATTATAAAAAGGCTAGCAATCTTATCTAATTTTTTTATACTTTTATATAACCATAGAGTAGATACTAATAAGGTTATACTATTTAAAAAGAATAATAAATAATCTTTTATTGTAAATAAACAAAAAATAGATAATTGATTTAATATATAGTTTGTAATAATTAATTTATAATATGTCCTAGTTTTTTTTATATCTTTATGTTTTATATAGATAATATGTATACTAATAGCGATATTTATATAAACAATAGTTAGAAATATAAATAATTTATTTAAAGAAGATATAAAAAAAGGAATGTTAAGATTATTAAAGTATGATGAATCTATATTGAAAATTAAAAGCCCCAAAAACCAAGGAATTAGGAATATAGGGAATATAATAATTTTTTTCATTAAAGCACCCCTTTACTAATTTTATGATTAATATTAAAATAGTATTATTGAATTGTGAGGAATAAAAATGAATGAAACAAAAATAGAAGCTAAAAATGAAATTGTAATAAAATTATTACATTATTTTATTACTAAACAGGGTTATAATCCGGTTGTTCTTTATGGTGCGCAAAATGAAATATGGCTTGAAAATATGGAAAGGCCATATAAACTAATAAGAATAGTATCTAATCATATTCATAATATGGAACAATATGATTTTGATATGTTTAAAACACAAAAAATAATGCGCAAATTAAAAATAAAAACTTTTTCATTAAAAATGAAGATGCTGTCTATATTTACTGATATTGGGGATAATGTTAATTTAACTAATCAAAAAAACATTGATACAATTTATTTAAGTGAAGATGAAGATATTAAAAATAACATATTATTAACTAAAATGTTTAAAGGATTAGAAAAAGATTTAGAGCATTCAGAAAAAGGAACAGAACTTTTTGTTAAAATAACAAGAGATTTAAATAAAAAAAATCAAGAAGATGCGAAAAAAACTAATGATGTATTTTCTAAAAAGGTACCTTATATTACTTATGCGATAATACTTATTAATGCTTTACTTTTCTTTTTAATGGAATATGTTGACTATGGAAGTAATAACTATATTACTTTGATAAAGTATGGCGCTAGTTATACTCCTTTAATTAGGGGCGGGGAGTATTATAGATTAATAACTAGTAATTTTCTACATATTGGGTTACTTCATTTTATATTTAATAATTATGCGCTATATATATTAGGCTCTTACATAGAAAGTTTCTATGGTAAAATAAAATTTATTATAATTTATTTATTTAGTGGTTTATTTGGTAGTTTATTATCAATGTTATTTGTTACTGAAATAAGCGCAGGAGCATCAGGAGCTATTTTTGGATTGATGGGGTCTATGATTTATTTTGGATACCACTATAGAGCGTTCTTGGGGACTGTTTTAAAACAACAAATAATACCCCTTATAATAATTAATTTACTTATTGGATTTAGTATGAGCGGAATTAATAATGCAGCTCATATTGGTGGTTTAATAGGTGGATTAATGATATCTATTGTGGTAGGGGTTAAATACAAAACATCGTTATTTGAAAGAATTAATGGGTTAATTGCGACAGTATTAATGACTTTATTTATAGGGTATATGGCTTTCTTTTATAATGATGTATATCGAGATAAAGAATTAGATAATTATATAATAGATTATTATCGCTATATAGGAGATCATAATAAAGCAAATAATTATAAAAAAAAGGTTACTAAATTCGATTAAAAAATTTTACATTAAACAAGATAATATCTTGTTTTTTCTTTACCTTATATTTACAATATGTTATATTTTAGATATATGAGGTGTAAGTAAATGGAAAAAAGAAATAATAAAGGTTTTACTTTAATAGAATTACTCGCGGTAATAGTAGTACTAGCTATAATATTAATAATAGCGGTACCAGCAATAGGAAAGGTAATAGAAAATGCAAAAAATGATGCTTATTTAAGTGATGAAAAG
>Ga0172382_10012618_pt1 | contig 10993 bp, 13 predicted proteins | sample Leawel138RmetaG_FD_122245 | JGI IMG/M metagenome (GOLD analysis project Ga0172382, IMG submission 122245) | Leachate microbial communities from a municipal landfill in Southern Ontario, Canada - Leachate well 138R metaG | ecosystem: Engineered > Solid waste > Landfill > Unclassified | place...
AGGATATGGATTTATCTCATCAGCAGAAGGAAAAGACATCTTTGTTCACTTCAGTGCAATTCAATCTGAAGGATATAAGACATTAGCAGAAGGCGACCAAGTAGAATTTGAAGTTAAAAACGGCGACCGCGGACAACAAGCGGCTGAAGTTCGTAAAGTCTAAAAAATTCAAAACAGCATGGGGACTCAATTTGATTGAGTCCCCCTTCTATTTTTTATGAAATGAAAATACTTGACATATTTTCATGATGTGTTACAATGAATGAGTACAATTTAAAAGCATAGAGGTAGCGATGTAGAAAAGTATGTTTGTGAGTCGGCAGACTGTGATCAAACAGAAAGGCAACCATCGCCGAATGATATCTTAGGCATAAGAGAATCATGGGGTTATAGGAAACACTTATAACACTCCTACGATAAGTAGAGGCGCTAGCAAAATATAAAACCATTTATTATTTTGAAGTGTCCTCTCGGATGCTTTTTTTGTTAAAAAAAACAAAGAAAAGACGAAGAGAGAATGAAAAGATTTAGTTTAGTTTTATTTGTTTTATTGTTTGGGGTTACACGATTTGCGTGTCAAGGTGAAGATCAGTTTAATTTAGAAGTTGAAACTGAAATTGTGGTTGGGTTAGAAGCTGCTTATGCACCATTTAACTGGGCAACACCAGAAGAAAATGAATTTACGGTAGCACTTGATGGTCAATCTGGGTTTTATGCAGATGGTTATGATGTCGTCATGGCACAAGAGATTGCTGATGCTCTTGGTTTAACATTAGTCATTAAAGCATATAGTTGGGATGGATTAATTCCAGCGCTCAATGCAGGTGAAATTGATTTAATTATTGCTGGCATGAGCCCAACAGCAGAACGTGCATTAACGGTGAATTTTAGTGAAGAATACTATCGCTCTGAACAAGTCATGGTCGTTAGAAATGATGGTGACTATGCGAATGCAACATCACTGATCGATTTTAATGGTGCAAGAGTTGTTGCACAAGCAGGGACTTTGCAAGATGATTTGATTGATCAAATTACAGGTGTAGTTCATCAAGAAAAGTTAAATAGTTATAGTGATTTAGTCAATGCTTTAGCCTATGGCACAAGTGATGCATTTGTTGCAGAACTTCCGGTTGCTACAGGGATTGTGCAAACAAATAATCAATTTACCATCATTGAATTTGCATAGGGTTTAGGGTTTGAAGTTTCCGATGAAGATATTATTGTATCTGTTGCACTTCGCTTAGAAGACCTTGATTTATTAGATGCTGTCAATGAAGCTTTAAGTAACATTTCAAATCTTTCTAGACAACAGATTATGCAAGATGCATTATCACGTCAACCCCAAGAGTAATGATGCAAATTTGGACGACAATACCTCCAAAAGATGAATTCTTTAATACCATCCTATATTTACTTGATACTTATGGGTCATTCTTTTTAAGAGGGGTATGGATTACCTTATTATTATCCGTGATTGGGACATTAGGAGGATTTATTTTATCACTCTTTTTAACCATCATGAGAGAACAAGATATTGATCATAAGCGTGATTCATGGATTCAAATTGCCACTAAAAAACTTAGCAAAGGTTTTGTAAAAGTCTATGTCACGGTGTTTCGTGGCACACCGATGATTGTTCAAGCCATGATCTTTTACTATGGGATTGCTCCACTTAGACTAAGCTTTTGGAATCCACTTGTTGCTGGATTAACGGTTGTCACATTAAATACGACTGCCTATATTGCAGAAGTGATTCGCAGTGGAATTAATGGGATTGATAAAGGTCAAATGGAAGCGGCACGTAGTTTAGGATTTTCAAAACGACAGGGGATGTTTAAAGTTGTCTTTCCACAAGCGATTAAAAACTCATTACCAGCGATTGGTAATGAGTTCATCGTCAATTTAAAAGATACAGCAGTTTTAAGTGTCATTGGTGTGTTTGACTTATTTAAAGCAACACAATCTGCAACCTCATCGAACTATCGTCCCGTTGAAGGATTCTTCATCGCTGCTATTATTTATTTGATGTTAACATTTGTGACATCAAAGATTGTTGATCACTTAGAACATCAAAAACCAAAGGTGGTGAACATCAATGCTTGAAGTCATTCTACAAATTAGAAACATTCATAAAAGATTTGATGATCAACTCGTTTTAAATGGGATTAATTTAGATATTCATGAAAAAGAAGTGGTCTCGATTATTGGTTCCTCAGGATCTGGGAAAACGACACTGCTCAGATGCTTAAATTTACTCAATGAACCAGAAGATGGACCAATTTTATTCTTAGGTGAAGATTTGATGGATCCAAAAGTTGATCTCGATCATTTAAGAATGCGGATGGGCATGGTTTTCCAATCATTTAATTTGTTTAATCATCAAAATGTGATGGAAAATTGTATCATGGCTCCGATTAGTTTACTTAAAATGAAAAAAGAAGATGCGATTGATAAAGCACGGTTGTTATTAGATAAAGTGGGTATGCTTAAATTTGAACATGTTCCGGTTACACAACTTTCTGGTGGACAAAAACAACGAGTAGCGATTGCACGCGCACTGATGATGAATCCAAAAATCATGCTCTTTGATGAACCCACATCAGCCCTAGATCCAGAAATGGTTGGAGAAGTATTAGAAGTCATGAAAGATTTAGCTAAAGAAGGTATGACGATGGTGATTGTCACCCACGAAATGGATTTTGCGAAAGAAGTATCACACCGGATTATCTTTATGGATCAAGGCCTCATTGCTGAAAGCGGAACACCAGATGATATATTCAAAAACCCAAAAGAAGAGCGAACAAAAGCCTTCTTAAGAAGATATGCACATGAAAGAGTTTAATCATGTGCTTTTCTTTTTTTAACTTATTGTCAGTGATAGCGCTTCTATGATATAATAATCCTAAAGATGGGAGCGTTGATATATATGGAGAAAGACCTATTAGAGTTAGGGCGAAAGCATCTAAGAAATGTGACCAAAGAATGCGAAGAAAAGCAAATCGAAGAAGCTGAAAAGAGATTCGCATGGCAATACACTTATGATGCTGTGGGCATGGCGGGCCACAATCGTGTATCCTATGATGATGTCATTCGTCTTAGTGAAACAAAAGCTCTACTCGGATACAGCGAAAGAGAACAAAAAGAAATTTTAAATCACTTAAAAGCTTTTGATTATGTCAAAAAAATTGCACAATCGAATGAAAAGTTTAATGAAGAAATGCTCAAGGATATCCATGAGATCCTTGTCGAAGGCATTTTCCAAGGTGGCGTATACCGAAATGTTAACATTAATATTTTTGGTGCGAGTCATCAACCACCTGACTATGTCAAAGTCTATGATCGCATGAATAAATTCTTTAAGAATATGGAAACATTTGAAGGTAATGCGATTGAAAAAGCTGCGTATGCGCATGCAAGCATTGCCAAAATTCATCCATTTGTGGATGCCAATGGAAGATTAGCAAAACTTGTCTTAAATTACTTTCTAATGAAGGGTGATTATCTACCCATCTCGATTCCATTAGAACTAAGAGAAAATTACATTGAAAAGTTAGAAATCTTTAAAACAGAAAAGGATTTAAATCCTTTGACTCAATTCTTTAAAGAGATATTAACGAAACGTTATGAAGCCATATTGAAAGATTTAGACTTATAGAGAGTGCTTAGCACTCTTTTTTATTTCGTTTATTAAAAGACATAAAAATATGATAAAATATGATAGGTGATGAAAATGTCTTTAAATATAGGTTCAGTCAACAAACTTAAAGTGATTCGTAAAACAGATATTGGCTATATGCTTGACTCGGATGAGGGTGAAGTTTTTTTACATTTTAATGAAACGAATCATCAAGAACTAAAGCCTAATGATCTTGTAGATGCATTTTTATACTTCGACCAAAAAGGTCGTTTAGCCGCAACCTTAAAGACTCCTTTAATCACAAAAGAATCTCCAGGATTTTTAGTAGCAACCGATGTTCATCCTGGTCTTGGTGTGTTTTTTCATATGGGAATTAATAAAGATTTATTACTCTCAATTGATGATCTACCCCTTGATTATTCCACATGGCCAATCAAAGGTGACAAACTCTTTTTATCTTTAAAAGTTAAAGGTAAATTGGTTGCTAAAATCGTTTCAAAAGAAGAATTAAAAACTGAATTTAAAGATGATTTAAAACCCAAAGACAAAGTGAAAGCTTATGTTCAAAAAATAGGTCGAGAAGGCATTAACTTACTAACTGAAGATCTAATATGGATATTTGTGCATCAATCCATGGTAAGAGATGACTTAAGACTTGGTGAAGAAGTCGAAGTCGTGATCACCTATTTGTCTGATAAAGGCTATACGGGTTCACTAACCCCTCAAAAGGAAGTCTTATTATTTGAGGATGCGAATATGATTTTGTCTTATTTAGTAAGAAAAGGGGAACTTCCTTTAACATCGGATAGTAGCCCTGAAGCAATTAAAGAAATTTTCCCATTATCTAAGAAAGCATTCAAACGTGCCATTGGGCATTTATATAAAGAAAGAAAGATTGATTTTGTCGATGGCAAAACAGTCTTGGTGAAATAAATGGACGAAAAATATAGAGATGAAGATCCTTTTAAGAAATATGACAATCTTTTTGATGAACAAGATGAAAAGTATTATCCAACACCAAAGAAGAAACGTAAAGAAAGAGATCCAATGTTTTATGGGTTTACTCGACCTAAAAGTAGTACAGAAGGTAACAAGAAAATCCCATTTTGGATGATTTTTATCGTGTTAGGGATTATCACAAATATTGTTGAATATAAATTTCTCACCCACATGACAATTGTGGGATGGATATTTACAGTTTTAATTATTATGGGTATCGTGAAAGCGATTAGAAAATAAGGAGTTTTATGCATGAGTACAAATAAAAAAATGGTAGAAAGTATTACCTCAAGAGATCATGATTTTGCACAGTGGTACACTGACCTTTGTTTAAAAGCAGAACTAATGGATTATAGTGATGTCAAAGGATTTATTATATATCGGCCTTATGGTTATGCGATATGGGAAAATATCCAAAACCATTTAGATCATCAATTAAAAGAAACCAACCATCAAAATGTTTATATGCCTTTAGTGATTCCTGAATCGCTTTTTCAAAAGGAAAAAGATCATGTAGAAGGGTTTGCTCCTGAAACTGCGATGATTACAACCACAGGTGTTGAAGAGCTTGCTGAAAGATTAATCATTCGTCCAACATCGGAAACACTCTTTTGTACACACTATCAAAAGATTGTAAATTCATATCGGGATTTACCGAAACTTTATAATCAATGGTGCAGTGTTGTCCGTTGGGAAAAAACAACGCGTCCATTCTTACGTGGTAAAGAATTTTTATGGCAAGAAGGTCATACCGTTCATGCATCAGAAGCTGAAGCAAGAAAAGAAACTTTAGATATTTTAGAAATTTATCGTCTCTTAGGGAAAGATTTATTAGCAATTCCTTTTGTGACTGGTAAAAAGACAGAAAAAGAAAAATTTGCTGGTGCAGTGGATACATATTCGATTGAAGCATTGATGCATGATGGTCAAGCTTTACAGTCTGGAACGACACACTATTTTGGTCAAGATTTCGCGAAAGCATTTGATATTAAATTCCAAGATGAAAATAACCAACAACAATTTGCTTATCAAACCTCATGGGGTGTATCAACAAGATTAATTGGTGCAGTCATCATGGTTCATGGTGATGATGAAGGATTAGTATTACCTCCATATGTTGCACCTATTCAAGTTGTAATCATTCCGATTCAAGGACAAAAAGAAGTTGTTAAAGAAGCATCAAATTCGCTTTATCAAGCGATTAAGAAGATGGGTTTAAGAGTTACTTTAGATGATTCAAATAAATCTCCAGGATGGAAATTTAGCGAATATGAAATGAAAGGTGTTCCAGTTCGTATTGAATTAGGACCCAGAGATTTAGAACACAATCAAGTGACTTTAGTGACTCGCCATAACCGTGAGAAAATAACATTAAATTTAGATGAAGTGACTGATAAACTTCCAAGTATTTTAAAAGATATGCATGATACCATGTATGAAAAAGCACTAGCTCATGTGACACGAAATACATACGAAGCTAAAACATATGATGAATTTAAAGCCTATATTAAAAAAGGCGGTTATGTGGCGATGAGTATTTCAGGAGAGGACGCTGAATTACAAATTAAAGCAGATACTGGAGCAACCGCACGTGTGATCCCATTTGAACAAAAAATCATCACAGATAGTTGCCCTGTAACAAATAAAAAAGCAACCCAAACAGTTTGGTTTGCTAGAGCTTACTAAATAAATTAAGTCAGATTGTTGTCAATCTGACTTTTTATTTTTCTTTAATTTTTTTTCAGGAACTGGATCATATTTGGGTTTAAATAATGGATTACAAGTAAGAATGCGCTTCGCTGTTAAAAAAGATGCTTTAAAAAAGTTAAAGCGCACATAACATTCCTTAGCATAAGCAGAACACGTGGGTGTATGTCTACAGCGATGTTGTTTATGACCAGATAAATTTTTTTGATACCATTCAATCATTTTAATCGGTAGTTTATTCATCATTTCACCGTTCATATTATATCATGATTTTCATTAACTATATTTTTACATAATTTTCGTTCATAGTTTCTCATCAGTAATAAATTATGCTATAATACCTATATAGATTATGTAAACGATTACAGGAGGTTAAGGATGAAAGAGTACAACACCAAAGAGATCCGCAACATCGCTATTTTAGGGCACCAAGGTTCAGGCAAAACCAGTATTTCAGAAGCCATGCTTTATGTGAGTAAAGCGATTGACAAAAAAGGGGAAGTCGAAAAGAAGAATACCGTATCCGACTACCTCGTTGAAGAACAAAATAAGCTAACAAGTCTATCATTAAGCTTACTTCCAGTTGAATGGAATGATCATAAGTTTAATTTTATTGATGTTCCTGGTAGTGATGAGTTTGTTGGTGATTTAAACCAAGCGCTTGAAGTCGTCAAAGGCGCTGTCATTTTGATTGATGCTGTTAAAGGCGTTGAAGTTGGTTCAGAACGCGTATGGAATGAAATTCGTAAACGTCATATTCCTGCGATTTTGTATGTCAACAAAATGGACAAAGAAAATGTAAAATTTGAAAATGTATTAGACGACATTCGTGAAAAATTAGGTAAAAAAGCAGTACCATTCTGCTGGCCAATTGGTCATGATGAAAATTTTGAAGGTTTTGTGAATGTCATTGAAATGAAAGCACGTATCTATGATGGCCAAGATAGTCATGATGCTGAAATTTGGGATGAAAAGAAACCAAAAGTTGAAGAATTACACAACATGATTTTAGAAAGTGTTGCTGAAACATCAGAAGAATTATTAGACCTTTATTTATCAGGTGAAGAAATTCCAGAAAATAAAGTCAAAGAAGCACTTCGTGCCGGTATTATCAATGGTGAATTAACACCAGTCATCGTTGGTAGTGCGACTAAGACTATTGGTGTTCGCACGTTATTAAACATGTTATTTGATTATCTTCCTGCACCTAATGAACTAAGCCCACTGACCGCTAAAGATGCAAAAACAAATCAACCTGTAACACGTCAAACGAGTGATGATGAACCATTCTCAGCCTACGTGTTTAAAACAACGGTTGACCCATTCTTAGGAGCAATCAACATTTTAAAAGTGAACTCAGGGACTTTAAAGACAGGTCAAGAAGTTGTCATATCCAATAAGGGTGAAAATAAAAAACTCACAAACGTCTTTGGCGTTCGTGGTAAAAACCAAATCACATGTGATGTATTCCATGCGGGAGACATGGCTGCAGTCGCTAAAATTGATGGCATTGAAACTGGCGATACACTAACGGATCCCAAATCACAAATCATTTATGAATCTGTGAAAAATCCTACCTCAGTCATTTATATTGCCGTACATCCAAAAAATAAAAATGACGAAGATAAGATTTCCATGGCATTAAATAGACTAAACTTAGAAGATCCTACGTTTGAAGTAAGACGTAATAAAGAAACAGCGCAATTACTTCTTGGTGGACAAGGGATGACTCATCTTGGATACGTCTTAGAACGTATGAAGACGATGTTTAAAGTTGATGTCGATATTGAAGATCAAAAGATTGTCTATCGTGAAACGATCAAAAAGACGGTTCAAGCCGAAGGTAAACATAAGAAACAATCCGGTGGTGCTGGTCAATTTGGTCACGTATGGATTAAATTTGAACCATCTGATAAAGATTTTGAATTTGCTGAAGATGTGTTTGGTGGTGCTGTACCAAGAAACTACTTCCCAGCTGTTGAAAAAGGTTTAGTTGAAACTTTAGAAAATGGACCTTTAGCAGGATTCCCTGTGATTAACATTAAAGCAACCCTTTATGATGGATCATATCACCCCGTAGATTCGAATGAAATCTCATTTAAACTTGCTGCGGCATTAGCATTTAAAGAAGCAACTAAAACTGCTCAACCTACGATTTTAGAACCAATCGTTAAAGTTCAAGCCACTGTGAAAGACCAATTCGTTGGAGACGTCATGGGCGATATGAATAAGCGACGTGGTCGCGTTTTAGGTATGGAACAATCCGAAGGTTTCCAAGTCGTGATTGCCGAAGTTCCTGAAGCTGAAATTGTGAAATATGCGATTGACTTAAAAGCGATGACTCAAGGTAGTGGATCATTTACACGTGAATTCTTACGTTATGAAGAAGTTCCACATCAACTCATCGATAAGATTGTCGAAGCTTATAAAAAGTAAAAAAACACACAAGCCCACTAATATCAATTAGGAGGGCTTGTTATGTTTTGTGAGATATGTCATGAGAAAATTGTTTTAAAAAGGGATTTGTGGCACTTGTTTAATCCAAGTATTCATCATATATGTGAAAGGTGCTACACAAAATATCCACTCTATTCAAAAACGAAAGTTTACCCAATTCAAGGTTATTTGATGACACACACCACCTTGTCTATGGTAAAATATAAGTATCAAGGGGTTTGTTACCAATCATTTATGGCACCTTATGTCAAAACGTTCTTGAAAGATAAACACAATTTAATATTTCTCTACTTTGAATGCATGGATTTACAAATTTATGAACTACTGGATTCTCTAGAGTTAGGCAATTTATTTGTCGTAACACTCTATGAAAATATGGGATAAAAAGGAGAAGAACTATGAAATTTGAAATTGTAGGTAAAAATGGATTTGTCCCAACGGACGCAATCAAAAGCTATGCAGAAAAGAGATTGAACAAGGTTGTTTCATTTTTCGGCCCAGATGTCGTGACTGAGGTGAGAGTCGTTTGCAAAGTTTATAAGGATCACCACAAGATTGAGGTAACCATTCCTGCAAAAGGCACCGTTTTACGTGCTGAAGTATCCGATCAAGATATGTATGCAGCGATTGATAAAGCAAATGATAAGCTCGTGGCTCAAATTAGAAGACATAAAGACAAGCTTAAGAATAACTTAGAAAAAGAAGGCATTAAACAAGTCTATAGTACGGAATTTGATGCTGAATCCTTAGAAAAAGATATATTAGCAGCGCAACTCGTTAAAAATAAAAAAGTTGAATTAAAACCAATGAGCTCAGAAGAAGCCATTGCAGCAATGGAATTATCCGGTCATGACTTCTATGTGTATTTAGATAAAGAAACAGGTAGAACCAACGTGGTATACCGCAGAGATGATGGCGATTATGCCATTATTGAAACACAACCGCTTTAAATCAAACAAAAAAGGGTGTTCAGCTGAAGTGAACCCTGTTTAGTAGACAAAAAATAAAAAGGATAGTAATCTTTAATGTTTACAAAGCCGAGAATAGAAATACCTCTATAATTAAGTTATGGAGGTGTTTTTTTATGGCAACGAAAGGACAACAATATAAACGATATGATTTAGCATTTAAACAAAAAGTATTACATGAATACAGGAAAGGATACAGTGCTGCATATCTTTCTACAAAGTACGATGTTCCATCAGGAACTATAGAAACTTGGTATCAGATCACGAAGCGACATGGGGGATTAGGCATCGCTAAAAAAGGAAGACCCACCGGAAAATCCTATAAAGACTATAAGGAGCGATATGAGATACTAAAAAAATTCCGGGACTTCTTAGTCAAACAAGAACCAAAGAAAAGATAAATTTCATTAACACATACAGAGGAGTCCATAGAATCGGACTGATGTGTGAAGTTCTTGAAATCAGTCCTAAAACGTATTATAAGTATCGCAACATCCCAGATAAAGACTTTGAAGATTATAAGCTCATAAGAAGAGTGTTTAATCAAAGTATGAAGACATATGGTTACAGACGTATTACAGATGAATTAAGAGATAAATATGGCATCATTTATAACACCAAGAAAGTGTTAAGAATCATGAATAAATATGGAATTACGCCATTATATATCAAAAATCAACAAAGAAATTCATCAAAAAAACGCTTCGAGAAATTTGTTAAACCAAATTTACTTCAACGAGACTTCCATCAAGAAGGATGGGTAACCGATGTGACATATCTTGATTACGCAGGTAAACGATCATTCTTAAGCACAATCCTAGATCTTAAAACTCGAAAGTATATTAGTTACCAAATAAGTAAAAGTAACGATATCAAATTAGTTCTTGATACATTAAATAAGGCGCTAAGAAACATAAAAGATCCAAGTGGACTAGTCCTCCACTCGGATCAAGGTTTTCAGTATTTTTCAACTGAATACCAAACAGTGTGCGTATCAAAGGGTATACTTATTTCGATGTCAAGAAAAGGAACCCCACTTGATAACGCAGTGATAGAGAGCTTTCATTCATTACTGAAGAAAGAGACTCTATACAATAATGATATCAAATCTCATGATGAATACATAAAATTAGTAAAATCTTGGCTAAATTTCTATAATACTAAACGAAGAAAAAACAAAAAGTAGACCTTTTTTATTAGTGTCTACTTTTTGGGGTTCATTTCA
>Ga0172382_10012619_pt1 | contig 10992 bp, 9 predicted proteins | sample Leawel138RmetaG_FD_122245 | JGI IMG/M metagenome (GOLD analysis project Ga0172382, IMG submission 122245) | Leachate microbial communities from a municipal landfill in Southern Ontario, Canada - Leachate well 138R metaG | ecosystem: Engineered > Solid waste > Landfill > Unclassified | place...
CACCAGCCCTCACCAGCCCTCACCAGCCCTCACCAGCCCTCACCAGCCCTCACCAGCCCTCACCAGCCCTCACCAGCCCTCACCAGCCCTCACCAGCCCTCACCAGCCCTCACCAGCCCTCACGGCCCGATGCCAGGCCATTGATTTTCAACAAACTGCTCGATCGGTCCGCGCTTGCTGACTGCGGACTTTCAATCGGCCGGAAATCTGGCTAGCCTGGACGGCCGTCGGTACCGACACGTTGCAAATCGTCGGTACTTGTCTATACCTACCGACGAATCGGAACATCTCAGCTGGCACTGACCTGCGTCGCGACTATCTTGGTCGACGTCGCCAGGCACGACTCCTCGTAGTCCTCGATGTCGACCTGCCGATAGAGCACCCGCCCACAAAGCTTCAGAAACTTGGGCCCGATCCACTCGCTGCGCCAGCGTTCCAGAGTAGCCTAGCTGATGCTCCAGCGGGCGGCCAGTTGTTTTTGGTTGAGGTGAACGACGTCCATCTTGGTCTCCTTCCGAATGGGTTGGCAGGAGTCCATGAAGGCGCCGTTCCGCCCAGAAGCCAAGCGATTTACCTGCTGAGACCTATTCGCCGCATCTATTGCGGCGAATAGGTCAGTCATTCCCCTCAAGAGCTCACCCTCATGGCAAATTGGGTGTAAATGGGTGTTTTAATGTATGCAGCTATGCAGCTCGATAATGGGTGTAAATGGGTGTAGTATTGGTTCATGCTGAAAACCGACACCATCCAGATAACCCCGGAGATCCTGAGTCTCATCGCCAGGATCGACGAGTTCAAGGGCGCATGGCGTGCCTTGGGTACGCTCGCACCCGATCGCCTGTCGGCCCTGCGCCGCGTGGCCACCATCGAGAGTATCGGCTCCTCCACCCGCATCGAAGGCAGCAAGCTGTCCGACCGGGAAGTGGAGCAGCTGCTGTCAAACCTGGAGATCAAGTCCTTCGCCACCCGCGACGAACAGGAGGTAGCTGGTTACGCTGAGCTGATGAACCTGGTGTTCTCGTCCTGGCAGGATATCCCCTTCACCGAGGACCACATCAAGCAGTTGCACCAGATCTTGCTGCACTACAGCGAGAAGGACACCTGGCATCGCGGCAACTACAAGACCAACTCGAACAGCGTCGCCGCCTTCGACGAGACCGGCGTGCAGATTGGCATCGTTTTTCAAACCGCATCACCCTTCGACACGCCCCGTCTGATGACGGAGCTGGTGGCGTGGGTGAACCAGGAGTGCGAAACGGCCCGGCTGCATCCGCTGCTGATCATCGCCCTGTGCATCGTCGTGTTCCTGGAGGTCCATCCTTTTCAGGGCGGCAACGGGCGGCTCTCCCGCGTGCTGACCACGCTCCTGCTGCTGCAGGCCGGCTACGTCTATGTGCCGTATAGCTCGCTGGAGAGCGTCGTCGAGCAGAGCAAGGAAGCCTATTACCTGGCCTTGCGGCAGACGCAGGGGACGATCCGCACCGAGGCACCCAACTGGCAGCCGTGGTTGGTATTCTTCCTGCGATCCCTGGCTGAACAGGTGCGACGCCTGGAGAAGAAGGTCGAGCGCGAGAAGATCGTGCTGGCGGCCATGCCAGAACTGCAGCTACAGATCACCGAGTTCGCCCGCGAGCACGGCCGCGTCACCATCGGCGAGGCCATCAAACTGACCGGTGCCAGCCGAAATACGCTCAAGCAGCACTTCCGGGCACTGGTCGAACGCGGCACGCTTGATCAGCACGGCAGTGGCCGTGGAGTTTGGTATGGCCTGCGCTGAGGGACTGCGGGACGCGGGTTCGATTCCCGTTTCGGAATTGAACTGCCCCCGGAAAGCAGACGAGGTTGAGGCCGCACATCGGCAACCAATCAAGGCGAAAAACCTGCTTGATCGTCCACGGCAGATAGGCGTACCGGCAGGTTTTTCGATCTGGTTCGCACGGGTTCGCAGCAGCCCGCAGCGCTTCGATTCCGTACTTTTAATAGTCGTTTGGTGCGGGGTGCCACCCCACCAGGTCTCGCTCAAGCCCGCGCTAACCAATCCGGGTTTTATCTAATTCAAGGATTCCCCTTAATTTTTTTGCCGCAATCAGACATATTGTTGCCACTTGTAGATAAGTGGAGTCGATTTGTTTGGAGCCGGGAATGCAGAAAAAACCAGAAGATATCTTCCGCTCATGTGGTGGTCAACTACGGATGAGCGAGGCTATTGAGCGCGGGATCAGCCGTTACATGCTCTATGCCCTTAGGGATAAAGGGGTGATAGAGTAAGTCAGCAGGGGGTGTACCGCCTGGTGGAACTTCCTCCCATCAGCAATCCCGACCTGGTAACGGCCGGACTGCGTTTCCTGAATGCAGTCATCTGCCTTGTATCGGTACTGGCATATCATGAATTCACTACACAGATTCCGCACAGTGTTTCCGTGGCCATGCCAAGGGAATCACGGCAACCGTCCCTGGATTATCCACCACTCAGTGTTCACCGGTTCTCTGACCTGGCATTCCGTGCAGGTGTCGAAGAGCACCAAATCGACAGAGTGTCCGTCAAAATCTACAGTCCGAAAAAAACGCTTGCCGACTGTTTCAAGTTTCGGAACAAGATCGGTATGGATGTGGTACTGGAGGCACTGAAACTCTACAAAGCCCGCAAGCAATTCAATCTTGATGTACTGCTCAAATACGCGAAAGTCTGCCATGTTGAAAAGGTGATGCTTCCCTATCTGGAGGCGAGCACATGGAATCCCCGAAGAATATCCCCGCATCTGTCCGGCAACGCCTTCTAAATCGCGCCAAAAACGATAAAAAGGCCGTTCAACGAACTCCTCCAGTACTATGCCATGGAACGGTTTCTGTTCCGCCTGTCCCAGTCAGCGCATGCGGACCGTTTCATCCTCAACTGATCTCTGGAATAAGCATGACGAGTGGCATTCGCCACCTAAATATCCGGCCCTGTTTGATCCTCACCAGCGCCTTGATCCTGAGCATCCTGGCCTGGTGCCAGCCAGTACCCTGCCTTGTACCTGTATAACAGCATCGGGTCTCGGACAGTAAACCGCTTGCTATCCTTTTCTGTGCGGGGGTGCTGCATACCCTCATTCCAGCACTGCCACCGATTTCACCTGCAGCCAGATCGGCTTGCCTGGCACCAGCCCTAGCGCGTCAGCTGAGCGTGCAGTCAATCGAGCCAGTAAAGGCGTTTTTCCTACCGCCACGCGGACAAGTCGCTGGGAGGGGTGAGCATCATCGACCAATTCAGTCACAGTGGCAGGCAATAAGTTCAGGATACTGCTCTGCTCCGGTATCACCGCTGTAGCCAGGCTGACATCCCGCGCCAGCACTCGCAGACGTAGCCTGCCACCCACCGGAATACCCATGTCACGCACCCACAGGCTACCACCGGGAAATTCAGCACGGGCCAGATGCCAGTCCTCGTCACGCTCAACCACTTGCGCCTCCAGGGCGACGCCAACATCTTCCTCCCGCTGGATAGGCAGGTCGAGCCGTGCCATTGTTTCGGTGAGCGACCCGCTAGCCAATACGCGGCCGCCTTCGAGCATAACCAGGTGATCGGCCAGCCGAGCTACCTCATCCGGGGAATGGGTAACGTAGATGACAGGGATATCCAGCTCATCGTGCAGCCGCTCCAGATAGGGAAGGATATCCGCCTTGCTCTTAAGATCGAGGGCGGCCAAAGGCTCATCCATCAGCAACAAGCGTGGGCTGGTGAGCAGGGCGCGGGCGATGGCCACCCGCTGACGCTGACCACCGGACAAGCTCCCGGGATCACGCTTCAATAGCTCCTCCAATCCCAGCCAAGCCACTGCCTCATCAAAGACTACGCGACGCTGTTCCCTGCTGATCCGCTTATAGCCGTAGAGCAGATTATCCCGCACCGACAGGTGAGGGAAGAGACTTGCCTCCTGGAACACATAGGCCAGTGGCCGTTGGTGCACCGGCACAAAACTGCTGGCGTCTTGCCATACCGCGTCACCTATGAGCAGCTTCCCATCCGCCTGCTGCAGGCCCGCGATGCAGCGCAGCAGGGTGGTCTTGCCGCAACCCGATGGGCCGAATAGAGCGGATACGCCATGCCCCGGAAGTTCAAGATCCACCTCCAGGGAAAAGCCGGGGAAGGTGACGCGAAAGCGAGCTGTGATCCGATTGTTCATGAGCTGAAGAACCGACCGCGACGCCCGTTGAGCAGATAGAGCGCAAGTAATACCAAAAAGGAGAAAATGAGCATGCCAGCTGCGAGCCAATGGGCCTGCTCATACTCCAACGTTTCTACGTGATCATAAATAGCCACCGACAACACCTTGGTCTCGCCGGGAATGTTACCGCCTATCATCAACACTACACCGAACTCGCCGATGGTATGAGCAAAGACCAGTACCGTGGCGGTGAGAAAACCTGGCCGGGCCAGCGGCACGGCGACAGTCCAGAAGCGGTCCCAAGGAGAAGCGCGCAGGGTGGCCGCCACTTCCAGGGTGCGCTCGCCGATGGCCTCAAAGGCGTTCTGAAGGGGTTGCACTGCGAAGGGCAGCGAATAGATCACCGACCCCACCACCAGCCCCTCGAAAGTGAACGGCAAGGTGCCAAGACCCAGAGCCTGGGTGAACTGTCCCACAGGTCCATTAGGGCCCATCAGTACCAACAGGTAGAAGCCCAGTACCGTGGGTGGCAACACCAAAGGCAGGGCCACTACGGATGCGATGGGCTGCTTAAGCCAGTGGCGAGTACGCGCCAGCCACCAGGCGATCGGCGTACCCACCACCAGCAACATCAAGGTGGATATGCCTGCCAGCTTGAGCGTGAGGCTAATCGGCTGCCAGTCAAAAGTCATGACTTACTCCAAGCCGTAACCGTAGCCGGTGATAACCCTGTGCGCCTCAGGGGTCTTGAGAAAATCAAGAAAAGCGCGTGCAGCCAATTTACCCTCACCTTTTTTCAACAACACCGCCTGTTGGGCAATGGGTTGGTAATAGCCATCGGGGATCTCCCACAGGCTGCCAGGCTCATTCTTCCACGCCTTCACCTGCGAGAAGGCCACAAAGCCCACGTCGACGTTGCCGGTTGCTGCGAACTGGAAGGTCTGGGCAATATTATCGCCCTGGACCAGTTTCGGGCGCGCCTGCCCCCATACGCCAATGTGCTCCATTACCTGTTGGGCTGCCAGACCATAAGGCGCAGTGTTCGGGTTGGCCATTGCGGCACGGGAAAAGCTGAGCGACTTAATATAAGCCTCGCCATCATCAAAAACCCCTGCCTTGATGCTCCACAAAGCCAGCTTTCCCTTGGCATAGGTAAAACGGCTGCCAGGCACTGCCAGACCTTCAATCTCAGCCTTCTCCGGTCGATTGCTATCTGCCGCCAGGAACACCTCAAACGGCGCACCATTTTCGATTTGGGTATACAGCTTGCCAGTGGAACCAAAACTTACCTTGGCGGTGTGACCCGTGGTCTTCTCGAATAAAGACACAATATCGCGCGTTGCATCGGTGAAGTTGGCCGCTACAGCAACGACGACCTCCCCTGCCAGCGCTTGACCACTGGCCAATACCATCAAGGCGGCCGCCGACAGCATAGTGATAGATTTTGCTGCTTGCATATAATCTTCTCCCTTCTTTGTTTTGTTTCGTTGTGTTCTTGCATGCATAACGCTGCACAAAAAAAGCTCTTTAGAGATCAAGCCTGGCAGTACGCTCATTCAAAAACGCCTTGAACTCTTTGTAAGCCGTCCAGAAACACGCGATGGCACGCTCACCCGCCTCGGTGACGATGGCTCTACCGCCACCCCGCCCACCGGCACTCTTTTCCACAACCGGCGTACGACCCTGATTATTCATTGATTCCACCAGCTTCCATGCGTGCCGATAGGACATTTTCATCGAACGTGCCGCAGCAGTAATGGAACCGTGCTCCTGTATCCGTTCGAGCAAGACAACACGCCCATAACCCAGAAAGGTGCCTTCCGGCCCCTCAATCCAGATACGTCCACGAAGTCTGTATTCGTTTGCCATCTCGTGCCTTTTAGTTGGTGATTAACCTCGTCAGGAACCGTAATGTACATCCATGCATAACGGAATTCAATACCCTAGTATGTTAGTAACTGACTATTAATCGTTAAGATAAAAGCAATTACTGGGGAAGCCGCCCGCCTTTGAGGCAGATATTCTGACCTCGTGCGCAGAGAGACTTACCCTCTCCCCCAGCCCCTCTCCCGCAAGCGGGAGAGGGGAGCTTTGCAGTGGCTTTAGCCGCGATTGGCTTGCCCTGCTGCATAGTGGTCGAGTTATTTCGGTCACGACGGCAGGTTCTTTACTTATATTTGCTGATATTAGAAGGCCGTATTTTGGTTTATGTGAAACCAAAATAACTAACTGCTTTTTCTTGTTAGATCAGAGTGTGATGAGATGAGCGACGCGCATCCATGCTTGCTTGCAAGATTCCACTTGCCGCAGCCAATGATTTACCTCTCTCGCTTAAGCTGACGAGCGATGATGGGCTTTTAATCAGCGCAAGAAATTGAACAGGGAGAGATCCTGCACCTTCAGGTAGGTTTGTTGGGCGGCCTGGAGGCCGGCCATTTGCAGGTTGAGACGACTAATGGCTTCAGCATAATCGAGATCTTCTATGGAAGAGATGATCTTGGTGGTCTGAAATAACTGATCATCATTGATGTAACGTTGAGCATCGATGGCATTAAGCCTGGCGCCGACACCGGCGCGCACAGTAAGAATGTTGTCCATGCCCTGGTCGATATCGGTGAGAAAGCGGTTGATATCGTTGTTGAGCTCAGCCATTTCAGCCGGTGAGGTGACTGGAGTTTCCAGTGCGGTAATAAAGTTTTGCAGCGTCTGGAAAATATTCTGGTTTTCACTGGAGCGAATGGAGAATGTATCACCATCGGCTGGTGTACCATTTAAGGTTACCAGTGCACCACGAAAAGGGATGGGCTCACCTGAGGTATAGGTGCCAGTAACTGGCGGCGCCAAAGGATTAAGATCGCCGCTAGTGAGTACCTCATAGGTGATGGGGTCACCTGGATCGGCTTGAATAAAATGTAAGGTGTAGCCATTTACACCATTGACCAAGGCAGGCTCAAAACGCCCCTGCACACTGGTGGAAGTAACCATACCGGTGCCAGCATTGCCGCCAGTATGCAGAACAAACTCATCCCCATTTTCTGGCACGCCACTCAAGGTGATCGCAGCAGCTGCATCACCGCTAATATTAATAGAGATATTCAGTGGATCTGCATAAGGAGTTGTCCCCAGTGAAACATTTGAGCTATCAAACAGCTCGTAGACACCTGGAGGCACACTGTTATCGAAAACTATTCTGTACCCCTCAACCGCATCAGCATATTGTGGGTTGACGGTGGCACTGGCGCTGGCAGTGCTGAGTGGATCCAGCGTTGCTTCCAGTGTGGCGCTGGTACTCGTACTGGTAACAAAGCTGCCGTTGCCATTACGGATCAGGCCAAACACTTCCGAGCCTGAGTTGCCATCGGCGACCTGGCGACCGGCACTGATCTGCAGGAAACGCTGGCTATCGTCACCGAAGTAGTCATAGCCGCCTGCGGCATTGGGCACGAAGGGTTCGGTAAAACCCTTGCTGCCGGCAAACAGATATTCGCCATTGCCGTCCTTGGTGTTGGCAAGACCAACCAGCTCCTCAAGACGCTGACGGGTTTCTGCAGCAATAAAACTGCGCGTTTCATTGGTCTGGGAGGCGTTGGCCGCCTGAATGGCCTGTTCACGTACGCGTTGCAAGAGGTTGGTCACACCAGCCAATACGCCTTCCTCGGTAGACAAACGATTGATCGCAGCGTCAGAATTGGCCTGATATTGTTCAACGGTATTTTCTGTCTGGCGCAACTGCATCAACTGGCTGGTGCCAACCGGATCATCGGCAGGTGTCATGATGCGCTTGCCGGTGGCGAGCTGGTTTTGCGTCTTGCTTAGCCTGACTTGCTGGTCGAGTATGGAGTTGATGCTCAAGGTCTGGAAGAAGCGACTGGAAATACGCATAGCTATCTCCTTACCGCATCGAGCAAGGTATCAAAGAGAGACTGAGCCACACCAATAAGCTGAGCGGTGGCCTGATAGGCCTGCTGGAAGCGCAGCATATTGGCAGCCTCTTCATCGAGATTGACACCAGATACAGCCTCCACTGCCATCTCTGCCTGCACAACCATGCTCTGCTGCACACCCAGGTCGATGCTGGCCTGATGGGTGCGCGCCCCGACAGTTGATACCATCTGGCCATAGGCATTTTGAAAGGTTGTCGTGCCACCGGCAAGAATAGGCTTACCATCGAGAGCCGCCAGTTTCAGGGCATTGCTGCCATCACTTACACCATCAAAGTTAGGGCTTATGGTGAAACTGTCACCCGCTAGCGGCTTGCCAGACAGACGAAAGCTGATGCCGGCATAGTTGGGGTCGATAGCACCGAGGTCGAAAGACTTGCCCATGCTGTCGGTTGCCGGATTGTAGGCCAGATTGCCGGCCAGCGCGCCGCCCAGCACATAACCGGGGACGGTGTCGTCATAGGTCATGGTTACGTCCCCACCGGCCCGCACCGTGCCAAGATTGGTGGTTGCTCCGGCCGTGGTATCCAGCGCACTGATCTGCGCACTGCCTAGATTTGCGACAGACTCAGTGGCTCGCAGTGGCGCAGCGGCAGCGATCTGCTTGGTATCGGTGATGAGAAAGTTGAAGTCACGCGCAGCAGAACGGGTTGGCCGCAACTCAAAACTGTCACCGGCCGCCGCAGCGGTATCCAGCGAGAAAGAAAATCCCTCGCTAGGCACGTCTATGGTGGCCGGATAGGCACCAGGGGCGTAGGTGCCGACGACGGTGTTGCCGCTCAGCCTGGTCAAGGTGTAATTGGTGCCATCAGCGGTGCTTATGCGGTAGTCGCTGGTCGTCAGGGCACTGACATCGGTGATGTCGTAGGTCATTGTTGCAGCCCCAGTATTGCGACTGCTGGCGATAACGTTAGCCTGTGCTGTCACACCGGAAAAGCCAAACAAATCCTGGCCCAGTTCATTATTCATATCCAGACCCTGATGGTGCTGGTTATTGAGGCTCTCGGCCAAGCCAACGGCAATACGCCCTAGTGAATTTTGCGCTGGCTCCAGGATATCCTTGCGAAATGACAGCAGACCACCGATGCTGCCGCCGTTGAGAAAATCTGTCACATCCGGTCCCGCACCAGATTTGGTGGTCAGATTCACACGTAAGGTAAAGGAATCATAGTCACTGGGCGTGGTTTCAAGCTGATTATAATCCATGCCCAACACCATCACCTGACCATTGCCGATAAAGACATTCATCGCGCCGTTATCCTGCATCACGGTAGTCACCGGCACGCGCTCTGATAATTTCCTGACCAGCTTATCGCGCTCATCCAGCAGATCATTCGGTGGAGAACCACCAGCCTTAGCCTGTGCCAGCACGATACTCTGATTTATATTGGCAATAGACTGGGTCAAGGAATTTATATCGTTGACTGTATCCCTGATGGATGAATTGACCACATCGCGTAGCGAAGATAGCCGCTCGTCTATGGACTGAAAGCGAAAGGCCAACGACTCGGCTTGGCTGATCAAGACCTCGCGCGCCGGAATGGACGAAGGATTATCCGCCACGCCATTCAAGGCATTGAAAAATTCCTGCACTGCCGGTGCCAGACCAGCGTCAGCATCGGCCAGCAGATTATCCACCTGTGAGGCATAGTTATGATAATCATCCAGACGATGCATATTGGATGTATAAGTGTTTAGCTGGTTGACCAGAAACTGGTCATACACGCGCACTACGCTATCTGCCTTTACGCCGGAACCAATATAGCCTGCACCGGAAAGCTCCGGGATGCGGGTGGACAGGTTGGTACGCTGACGGCTGTAGCCTTCCGTATTGACGTTGGCGATATTATGACTGGTGGTCGCCAGCGAACGCTGAGCGGCCAGTAGTCCAGAAACACCGGTATTGAGAATATCAGGCACGACACACCTCCTGCATTACAGCCAGAGGGTCATGACAAAAAGTGTTTTTGACAATCATATGGGAATCTCCACTCATGATAGCGTCCGCTGGGCTGTATTCTTTACATCTGCTGCGGCCGAAGTGATCACGCCTCTGTCCAGAATCTGGCCAATCTTGCGGGCATAGGCCGGGTCGGTTGCATAACCGGCATCCTGCAGGGAGCGAACAAATTCCTTGGGGTTGCCGGTCTGTTGCAAGGCCTCGGCATAACGCGGATTGGACTGCAGAAAATCCACATAATCGGAAAAACTTTCTTCAAACGATGCATAGGCACGGAACCTGGCCACTTCCTTGGCCGCCACGCCTTCACGATATTCCAGCGTGGACTTGGCCACACTCTCTCCATCCCAGCGTCCATCCGCCTTGATGTTGAAAAGATTATGGCTGCTCTGTCCATCTGGGTTACGGATAACCGCCTTACCCCAGCCGGTTTCCAGTGCTGCCTGTGCCAGCAATGCATCTGGTGCCACGCCTATTCTGGCCGCAGCCTTTTCTGCCATGGGCCAGAGCTTGCTGACAAAATCCTCTGGTGAGGCTGCAATTTCTGTAGCCGTCGTGTTTGGTGTGGTGACAGCTTCGGTCTGTGCTGCTGCATATGGCCGCTGGCTTATAAGTGGGCGGCTCGACATATTGAGTTCCATAATGGCCTCAGGTTTTTCACCGGTCTGTTGCTGCAACTGCTTTACCAGCATCTCAGCCAGACCTATGCCCTTCTCGCTCAGCTCCAGCGACAATTGTTTATCGTACATATCGCGGTACATCGCAGCCTGTTCGCCATCGAACATCGGATCACCTTCGCTCGCCTCGCGCATGCTCTTGAGCATCATCTGCAGAAACAACGCCTCAAACTGCTTGGCTGCTGCCTTTAATGCCCCTGCCGAATCCTCACGCGCATCGGCTTTCAGGGCACTTAGGCTCTGAAAGTCGGTATAGGCGTGGGTGG
>Ga0172382_10012620_pt1 | contig 10992 bp, 8 predicted proteins | sample Leawel138RmetaG_FD_122245 | JGI IMG/M metagenome (GOLD analysis project Ga0172382, IMG submission 122245) | Leachate microbial communities from a municipal landfill in Southern Ontario, Canada - Leachate well 138R metaG | ecosystem: Engineered > Solid waste > Landfill > Unclassified | place...
AGCGTCCGCCACTCAGGGAGAAGGGGCGCGAACACGCGCTCAATGGCTTCCATTTCCGAATCGTGCAGTTCGCCGTCGGAACTTGCGACAAGCACACAAGCCGCGAGCGCACATTCGTGCATCTCGGGTGGCGGCTCGTCCAAGAGTTCGGCCACACCCAGTTGGATGTCTGGCCGGCCCAAGATCTGCATCAGGATCTCATCCACTTCTGCGAGCGTGCGGCTGCCAGAACCTTGCCCGGTCAGCGCGCGGAACAAGTCAGTTTCGCTGAACAACCACAGGGCGTACGCGCGCAAGCTGTGTTCGGGGTGCGTGGAGGCAAGTGCGGTCTCGCCTCGGGAGAGCGTCTCCTCCATCAACTCTCGGCTTTGTGCGAGGTAGGCTTGTGTGTCCCAGGTGAGTGTCTCGCCGGAGAGGCCGGTGACGGCAACCATTTCCAGGCGCAGGGCGGCATTCAAGTCGCCACAGGCAAGCAGCCCAAAACGATCTGCGGTCAGCTCCCTGGCCATGCTGTAGCGCAACGCCGCGGCAAGGACATCGTCAGGGACACGGTCATCATGCAGCAATGTCGCAAGGACACCGATCAAAGGCGCATGGGGGCTCTTCGGTCCGTGCGCCAGAAAATGGCCAAGCTCATGACCGAGGATCGCCAAGAGCGCGCCTTCATCAAGAAGTGCGAGGAGTTTGCCCTGAATCTCCAGCAGTACCGGGGACTCCACCAAGTGCATGGCAGCATTCTCTGCACCGGACGCTTGGTAGAGTTCGAATGGAACAGTAATGCCAAACAAGGAAGCGCAGCGGCGAGCAGCGGCGTGTACATCGGGCGCCATTCCCTCGCTTAATAGAAGCGAGCGCGCGAGCAGCAGGCGGCGAACCCGACTGGGGTCAGCGACCACGTCGGCGCCTAGTCCCAGCACCCCCGGAATTTTCAAAAGCCCTTGGGCATAGACCTCCTCGCCGCGGAACCGAATCCCTTCGACACTCAGCGGCTGGATGAAACCGCATCGCGTAGGTCTACTTTCCCCGGCTTCGTCCACGCGTACACTAGCTTCATTGCGCATGCTTCCAGCTCCCTCTTTTTTGTGCTCTATTTCCTACAGGTGCCGCACCCAGTGCTCTTCAGAAATAATGAAAATGTCGCAACCAGCAGCCTTATACGCCACCGCTTTTTCGATCTTCCGGCCGAAACTCGTGTGGGCCCAGTCCCGACTCGCGACGGCACCTAATACTAGGTAGCTGAGATCTTTCACCACCTTATCGTGGATGGAGCCTCCGCGGTCGCGAATCGCCTCTTCACAGCGTTTTCTGGTGCCGAAGGCAAACTTGCCAGTCAGGCAGAAGGTGCGCCCCGAAAACCAAACTCCGGATACATTATCTACAGGAAGCCGCGCCTGAATTCATAGAATAACCGCAACGCCTGTGAGAACGGCAGGGTGGCCCAATTGACGTCGAATCAGTGGCTCTCACCCCAACCCTAACAGACGACTACATGGGACACCCCTATAGGACCCAAGGGGAAAGATACCAGATGGAAGCGCTGTCCGGACAGGTGCTTTCAGCTCGAATCCTGATTGCCGGGCGACCCTAACCGGGGTTCCAGATACCACGGGACATCGATAACTACGAGCCGCGGATCCCGCTCCCGCAGCAGGGCCATGCGCAAGGCCTGGGCGCGATGGCGATGCAGCAGGTTTTCCCACCAGCGCCGTTCGACTACGTCAGGAATCAACACCGCCACAATACGAACGGGATGCTGGTCAAGGATGTCGCGCACGAACTCCACGGTCGGCTCGACGAAACGCCGGTAGGGAGAATGGATGTACACGAGTTTCGGCGCCCTCATCTTCGCCGCCTGCGCCGGGCGTTCCACGTCCTCTGCCCACAGTTGACGAAGATTTTGTTCGTGCTCGTCGACCTCGGGACCTGCGATCGCGCTGAGGTGAACGGCAATAACGTCCGGTGAAAGGCGGAAGGCAAACTCCACCGCCTTGTCTGAAGGGCGGTTCCAGCCCTCCATCCATGGAGATCACCACGAAGAGCGGCGTCCGAATGACTGTCCTTTCCCGTTGTTTTTTCACCGGGACGCGCAGGACTCGAAGCCAGTGCATGGTCATGCCGCACTGGCAGAGAGTGAAGGCCCCATGTCCCACCGTCGGTTCGCGAAAGGCCGAGACACCGTTGCTTACCGCCTCAACGCCCGTCATTGCGGTGCAGCCGTTGGCGAAGACGTTGAATGGCCACGGCCACGTTGAAGACGTAATCGACCATCAGCGCCGATGCGGCGAGTACTACTTCGGGTCCGTACGCGTACGCGGACAAGGACAGCCCGTCGAGCCCCATGCTGGAGAGGCCGAGCGTAGGTCCGATCTTGCGTGTGGAATACTCCGTATTCGCGAGCGGCCTTCCGAGGACCACTCGCAGCAGGGACCGGCCGAAGTCCCTCGACACGTGCGACTTACCCGCAGAGGAAGGCGTTGAACCGAGTTTAGTCACCTTTTCCCCACCGGGGGTGACCTGCCTTGCTTATGTGCAAGGCACCCTCGCTTCGCTCAAGCGCATGCGGGATCCACAAAGCTATCGCAGCGTAGCCACATGGGAGCGCGGCATCCGCGCCCCGCCTGTTACTGCCGGGCCAGCGCCTCGCGCCCGGCCGCCGCGCGATCGCCGAAGGCGCGGCCCTTCACCTCCACTTCGACCCGGTCGAGCCGCCCACTGAACGGGAATGGGGGCGCGTAGTCGACGGTCACCGGCGGCCCGGAGTCGCGGCCGCAGCTGAGGCCTTCGCTGAGGCTGTAAGAGAGCGGCACGGTGATGGGGATCTCTCCCTCCGCCACCTGCTCGCCATTGAGGTACAGCCTGGCCGTGCCGGAGACACCTTTGCCCTGGCCGATGTCGGGCTTGCCGATCGGTTCGAAATCGAAGCCCAGTTCCAACTCGCCCTCCGGGATCTCCTGCGCCGATTCGATATGGAACTCTTCGATACCGACGTAGTTGTGGACATAGTGGAACTTGCGTTCCTTTACGTACAGGGAATAACCGCCGGTGTTGCCACCCTGGGCCAGCAGCACGCCCTCGGCGCCGCCGGGCGGGATGGCCACCTTGGCGGTGATGCTGTGCGGGCGGTTGATGACGTGGGCCGCCACCTCGGGGGGCACCTGCGAGGTGCCGGGGTAATAGACGTGGTGTTCGCGCTTCGGGGTGTGGCGCGGACGCTCGGCGGTCATGCGCTCCACCACCCGGTTGTCCAGGGGCAGCACCTGGTACCTGCCGGCCTCCACGTACCACAGCGCGATCATCTCGATGAGTTTGTCCCGGCGTGCCTTGGCAAGATCATTCGTCTCGGTCGGGTCCTCGGCCACGTGGTAGAGCTCCCAGCCGTCCACGTCCAGTTCGCGCAGCCGCTCTTCCGTGAGTAGTGCGTGCGGCGGATCGGATGGCTGCGGGAATGGACACACCGCGCGCCAGCCGTCGTGATAGATGGCCCGGTGGCCGAGCATTTCGAAGTACTGGGTGCGGTGGCGTGTCTCCGCGTCGACGCTGTTGAACGTGTGAGCGAAGCTCACGCCCTCAATGGGCGATTGCGTGTAACCGCGGATGGTGTGCGGCGCCTCGATCGCCAACGCCTCCAGCACCGTCGGCAGCACATCGATGGCGTGCACGTAGGGGTGACGCACCTCGCCTCTGGCGCTGATCCCCTCGGGCCAGTGCACGATGAGAGGCTCGCTGGTGCCGCCTCGGTAGGTCTCGCGCTTCCAGCGCCGGAACGGCGTGTCCCCGGCGAAGGCCCAGCCGCGTGGATAATGGTTGAAGTGCTTCGGACCGCCCAGTTCGTCGACGACCTTGAGATTCTCTTCCAGCGAGTCCGGCACATTGTTGAAGAACTTGTTCTCGTTCATGGAGCCGCACGGACCACCCTCGGCGCTGGCGCCGTTGTCGGAGATGACCATCACCAGGGTGTTGTCGAGCTCGCCGAGCAGCGCCAGGTGATCGAGCACGCGGCCGATTTGATGATCGGTGTGCTCCAGAAAGCCGGCGTAGACCTCCATCATGCGCGCATACAGCCGGCGCTCGTCGGCAGAGAGCGCCTTCCAGTCCTGCACCTCCGCATCGAGCGGCGGCAGCACGGCGTCCTTCGGCAGCAGTCCCCGTTCCTTCTGACGCTGGATGGTGCGCTCGCGATAGACGCTCCAGCCTTCGTCGAACTGCCCCGCGTAACGATCCGCTCATTCCTTCGGGACATGATGGGGCGCGTGCATGGCGCCGGTGGCGAAGTACAGGAAGAAGGGCTTGTCCGGTGCCGCCTGTTTGGCGTCGGTGACGAAGGCGATGGCCTTGTCGGCGAGGTCTTCCGTGAGGTGATAGCCCTGCTCCGGCGTCTTGGGTGGTTCCACCTGGTGGTTGTCGTAAACCAAGTCCGGGTAGTACTGGTGGGTGTCGCCCTTGAGAAAGCCGTAATAACGCTCGAAGCCGCGGCCCAGGGGCCAGCGGTCGTAAGGTCCGGCGGCGCTGCATTGTTCGAAGGGCGTGAGATGCCACTTGCCCAACGCATAGGTGTTGTAGCCGTTGAGCTGCAGGATCTCGGACAGGAAACCGTTCTCGAACGGAATCACGCCGTTCGAACCCGGGAAACCGGTCGCCATGTCGATCACGGCCGCGACGCCGTTGGAATGATGATTGCGGCCGGTGAGCAGGCAACTGCGGGTGGGCGAGCACAGCGGCGTGGTGTGGCAGTTGCTGTAGCTGAGTCCATGTTCCGCGAGCCTGTCGATGTTCGGCGTACGGATGGGCGAGCCGTAGCAGCCGAGCTGACCGTAGCCCATGTCATCGAGCACCACGAGCATCACATTGGGCGCCCCCTTGCGCGCACGGCGCAGGGCCGGCCACGCGGGCTCCGAGCGTTCGGCGGTACGCCCGATGATACCGGGGAACGTCTCGCCCGGCCGGTACTCGTTGATCGCCATGCGTGGCCTCCTCGGAGGTGTGCGACGACACTGCTACTGAAACACTAGCGGCCCCAGGCCACCCGCTCGCAAGCCACTTCCCTCAATTTGCATCGCCAAAACAGGGAAGCCACCGTCATTCACCGCTCGATGCGAATCGTCTGCACCCCCTGCTCCACCTTCACCGTTACCGCGCGCGGCTCGGACGGAAAGGCGATAACGCTGATCTTGCCGTTGCGCTCCAGGTAGGCGCGGCGGACCCGCGCCGGATCATCGTCGCGGATCTCGAGGCGCAGGGCTTCAATCAAATCCTCGCGCGTGAGGCCTGCCGCACGCAGAGCTGCTTCGCGTACCGTCCCATCCTCGATAAGCAACACGGGCCCGCCTTTCACCACGGGCCCGAGCCATTGGGTGCGCACGGCCACGAAGGCGAGCAGCCATTGCATGGCGAGCAGCACGGCGCTCGCCGCCAGGGTCGGCAACAGGGCCGCCGAACCGTTGATGGCCCGGCTCAGGATGGAGCCCAGCATGATCGCGACGATGATGTCGAAAGCGCTGGGCTTGGCCAGTAGTCGCCGGCTGGCCAGACGCACCAGCACCACCGCAGCGAAATAGACGACGACGGTGCGCAGCACCATCTCCACTACCCCGACGTCGGCGATTTCCTCGCCCAGGCCGAGCAGGCCGCCGAACGATTCCCACGATGCCTCGAGCATTGCAGGCCTCCCGTGCATCACACCTATCGACGCGTCTTCTTGCCCCCTCGGTAGTCACATCACTGCAGGAGAGACGGAGGCGTGGATAAATGCGGCCGCTAAAAGATTCGTCCCTTCTCCCTCCGGGAGAAGGACAGGATGAGGGGATCTATAAACCAAGGGCCGCCTGAATTGATCCCCTATCCTGTCCTTCGGCAATTGCTCCATGCCCTCGACCGCCTGCTCCCGGGGCGGTCTACCTCCCCATCCATGGATTTGTACCTCCTGCGTCCATGTTGTTTCCTTCCGGGAGAAGGAACGCATGGCCAGGACCACATCCGTGCAGACGCTCAGTTCTAGTCACACGTCCCTGTGTTTGCGCCGACAGTGCGCCTATTCAAGAATCCCGCGATCGGAAACAACACGGCAAAGCCCATCAGCGCGCTGAACACCACCATGGCGATGGTGTCGGGATGCTGGATGACCTGCGTGGCGACCACCGCCGCCGCCGAGATGTTGCGCTGGGCGGTCGCCAGCCCCAGCACTTCCCGCGAGCACACGCGCGGGCCGCCCAGGGCAAAGCCGATGATGAAGGCCCCGGCGATGATGGCGAACGTGGCCAGGATCACGCGCGCTTGCAGGATGCCCGCGAGGCCCGACAGATCCTGCAAGATGGCCGCCACCATGAGCGTAATCAGCGCAACGGTGGAGATCGTGCCGAGGGGTGGCCGCAGGCGTTGTGCCCACTCCGGCTTCCATTTTCTGAACAGCAGCCCGAGCGACAACGGCAGCAACATGGCGAGCACCAGCGGCCGCGCGATGATCGCCGCACTGACATGCGCCTCGGGCAACGCCAGCGGCACCACCACGGGCATGTAGGCGATGGTCACCGGCAGCAGCAGCACCAGCAGCGAGGCGCTCAACGCCTCGTCCGCATCGGCGACCCCGCTGAGCTTGATCAGGAACGGAGCACCTGCGGCGGTCGCCACCAGGAACAGCCCGATGGCGATGGGCTGTGGCAAGGGCAGCAGCCGAATCACCACCAACGCCAACAGCGGCACCAGGACGAAGTTGGCAATCAACGTCCGCGCCACGGCGCTGATCCTGCGATGCGGCCGCAGGATCTCACCCAGCGTGTAGCCGAATCCGACAGAGAGCATGCTGCTCACGGCAAACACCAGCACCGAAATCCGGAGCGCTTCCGCAAGCAATCCACTCATGATGCGGCCTGCGGCACGGCTGGGCGGGCCACACAGCGGAAACCCACGTGACAGGTGGAGGTGTCCACCGGCTGCGGGAAGCGCGCCGCCGGCCGATAGCGCCGACAGTAATTGGGCGCGCAAAGATGGGATCCGCCCTTCAGCACCTTGCGCGGGATGCCGGGTTCAGCCAGGTTCTGGCTGGCTGCCGCGCTGCCGCCGCGCGGGTTGTGCGGGATGCAGCAAGGTTTGGCGGCATCGACAGGATGACGTGGTTGATACCAGTCGTCTGTCCACTCCCAGACGTTGCCGATCATGTCGGCCAGGCCATAACCGTTGGGCGGAAAAGTGCCCACGGGCGAGGTGCGCTCATAACCGTCCTCGCACAGATTCTGCCAAGGAAACTCGCCCTGCCAGACATTGGCCATGTGCTGACCGTCAGGCATCCGTTGCTCGCCCCAGGCGAACTCAGCACCATCCAGGCCGCCGCGGGCGGCGAACTCCCATTCGGCCTCGCTGGGCAGCGACTTGCCGGCCCACGTTGCGTACGCCAGCGCATCCTCATGGGCGACGTGCACGACCGGATGGTCGTCGAGGTCACGCAGATCGCTGGCAGGGCCGTAGGGATGGCGCCAATCGGCGCCGAACACGAATTGCCACCAGTTGCGGAGGTCACGGAGGTCCACGGGCCCCGGCGGTTTGACGAACACCAGCGAGCCCGGGCGCAGCATCTCCGGCGCTGCACCGGGATAATCCTCGGCGCGCGGCGGGCGTTCGGCCAGGGTCACGTAGCCTGTCGCTGCGACGAAAATGCTGAACTGGGCATTGGTGACCGGCATCCTGTCCATCCAGAAGCCGTCCACGCGAGCCTGGTGCGCCGGGGACTCCTCGACATAATGGCGATCGGAACCCATCCGGAACACGCCGCCCGGGATCCACAACTGCGTGGTCCTGTCGTCCGTCACTGGGATTTGCGCTGCTCGCCTTCCTTCACCGCTCTTACAAGATCCTCGTCCGAGAGGACCCTCGTATCGGGATCGCCCGCATGACCGTCACCCGGGCGAAAACGCAGTCCTTGCATGTACGGCGTTGGCTTCTTGCGGCGGTAATCGCCATATTCCTTCGCGTAATAGGCCCGGGCTTCCAAGGCGCTTCGGCTACCGGCGACGATGTCATGCATGAGATTCAGGGCGAGAAAGTTGGCCTCTTCGTCGTGGCACCGGGCGGACACCTCGCCCGCCGTACGGTCTACGACGACACTGCCGTCGAATTCCGCCAATGCAGCCACCTTGTCCACGGGCACGCGGTAATCGATAACCGACTCGACCGCATCGATGTGGGGAACCGGAAAGTTGTGTTCGTGGAACGCCTTCGACGCCACGAGCCGCTTCCAGGGGCCTCGGCGGTGCCAGATCAGTTGCGACTCGGTTACCTCATCAGGTTCACCGTATTTCGAAATCACAAGTCCGGCCGCCTCGCGCGCCGGCTCGGGCCAGTCACGAATCTGTTGCGCACCTCGTTCTTGCATGACATCTCCCGTCGTGTTTGCGCCAAGATACCCACCCTCTTCCAACCGTGGCCGCTCTCGACGCACTGTCAAGCGGGCGACGGACCTGCTCACGGCAACGCCTGAGTTCTCGACGCGCCGGGGGTTGGCCATGGTTCATGACTTTCTACGAAGAAGTGAAAGTGCGCCGCGGATTTTCTGGACGGCCTTGCCGTTCATCGATGAGTAGCCGTCGGTAGGCAATGACGGCAGCGACTGCAATGGGCAGGGACCCGAACAGTATGAACAGCAGGTCCGGACCGAGGCGCAGCCATTCGATCAGGCGCGCGTCGGGGCGGTTGAAAAAGGCTTCGCTGCGCGCGTGCCAGTAGCCGTTTTGCAGCACGTCAATCAATTGCAGCACACCGCCGGGGAACAGGCTCATGACGACCATGAGCGCAAGGCCGAGGTTCAGGCCAAAGAACGACACCCGGATCCACGGCTCTACGCGAAGCCAGCCCGACGTGCTCAGCAACTGCCGCATGACGAACACCATCAGGGCGATGGCGAGCATGCCGAAAACGCCCATCATGGCTGCATGGGCATGATTGGGCGTGAAATCGGTGCCTACTTCGAAGTAGCTGATAATGGGCAGGTTGATGAGAAAACCGAAGACACCGGCACCGACGAAGTTCCAGAACCCCACGGCGAACAGGAAGTTGAATGACCAGCGATGAGGCACCGCAACCGTCTCGCCGCAGGTCTCGCAATGGCCGCGCGTCACCTTGACGAAATCCCACGCCTCGAACGTAAGCAGGGTGAGCGGGACCACTTCGAGCGCCGAGAACATGGCGGACAGCGCGATCACCATGTCGGCCTGTCCAGTCCAGTACCAGTGATGCCCGGTGCCGATGAGCCCGCCCGCGGAGAACAGGATGGCCTCAAGCATGATAATGCGGCGTGCGTTGAGCGTGGACACGAGCCCCAGCAGAACGAAGATCACCGCAACCATCACCGTGACGAAGAATTCCAGAAACTCCTCCACCCACAGATGGACGATCCAGAAGCGCCAGGTGTCCACCACGGAAAAGTGGGTCGCACTTCCAAGGAACAAGGCCGGCAGGTAGAAGAGTGGAATGGTGAACGCCGCACCGATGAAGAGATAAGCGATGGGCCGAAGGCCGCTGGCGGCTTGCACCCTGCGCACCGTCCTGATCAGCAGCACGAGCCAAAGCACGAGACCTGCGGCGAGCAGGATCTGCCAGCCGCGACCGAGGTCCAGATATTCCCAGCCTTGATTGCCGAACCAGAACCACAATTCGCCCAGGTACTGGTTCATTCCTGCCCACTCACCGAGCAGGCTGCCCACGACCACCAGAACGAGGATGAGAAACAAACTATCCGTGCCGCGACGGAGGTGGCGTGGCTCCTGACCGCCGGTCAAGGCCGGTGCGAGAAACAGCGCGCCGGCTACGTAGGCGGTGGTGATCCAGAAAATCGCCAGCTGTAAATGCCAGGTACGCAGCAGATTGCTGGGCAAATAGGCGGCGAGATCGAAGCCGTAGAAGCTGCCGGGTTCCGCGCGGAAATGAGCCGTGGCGCCGCCAATCAGGGTCTGCGCCAGGAACAGCAGTGCAACGATGACGAAGACTTTGAGCGTGGCCTTTTGTCCCTCGGTGACGCCACCCGGCAACAGCTCCGGATGCACGTGTTCGGCGCGCCGCCAGCCAAGGAAGTCCCAACGCCCGAAGGTGTAAAGCACCAAGGCGATGCCGCCGAGCAGAAATACCAGACTGAGGGCGCTCCATAGCACCGTGGCCGGTGTGGGAACGTTGCCAAGGTCCGGGTCATACGGGAAGTTGTTGGTGTAGGAGTTTGAAGTGCCGGGGCGATTGGCGATGGAGGCCCAGGCCGTCCAGGCAAAGAAGGCTGTCAGTTGCCGCAGCTCGAGCGGATTCACGATGTACTTCGGGGGCAGGCCGCGATTTGCGTTCGTGTTCTGGAAATACTCGCCCCATAGCGCAATCTGGCGTTGGAAGGACTCGGCTTCATGGGAGGAAAAGCGCAGTGTGCCGTTTTTCCAGTCGTACTGATTGGCGCGCAGCACATTGCGTACCTGGGCCCAGATCAGTTCGCGTTCCGGATCGGACAGCTCTCCGAATGCGCCAAGCCCCTGCCCTCGTGACAGCGTCTCAGCCGTGTGCAGGCCAAGGGTATGGAGATACTGGGCGGAAAAGTCTGGCCCAAGGTAGGCGCCGTGGCCCCAGATGGTGCCGTTTTCCATCAACCCATACTTGAGGAACACCTCCTGTCCCGCGCGGATGTCTGCACCGGTGAAAACCGTTTCACCGGTGGCCAGCACCACCTTCTCCGGCATGGGCGGGGCATCCACGTAGATCCGCCCGGTCATCCAGATCAGTACCGCGAATCCGATGATCAACGTGGCGGCCACGCCCCAATACCACGACGCGGAAAGGCGTGGGGCGTCTGGCGACTCTCCACCGCGAGCAGTGTCTCTCGGGCCGGCCATGACGGCACCTCTCGGGTAAATCCTTAACCCGCGTTCGCAACCCGCGCATCAGGTCCAACACCTCAGCCCGGCAGAACGTGCGCAACCTGCGCCTTGTCGTCATACGACGCGGGCTGTTCTTCGGCACTCTCGCAGCGGGTGG